>Ga0163110_10000078_pt1 | contig 41741 bp, 38 predicted proteins | sample CRUFie1St17metaG_FD_108703 | JGI IMG/M metagenome (GOLD analysis project Ga0163110, IMG submission 108703) | Marine microbial communities from the Costa Rica Dome - CRUD Field 142mm St17 metaG | ecosystem: Environmental > Aquatic > Marine > Oceanic > Photic zone | place: Costa Rica: the Eastern...
AAGGTAGATTAATTTCGAAATCTTCAGGAGAGTACATATCCCAATATTTTCCTGGTGGATTGAATGGGTGATGGGGATCAGGAAAAGAGACAAATAAATAAAATGGTTTATCGTCAACAAGTTCATCTTTTAGATATTTTATTGTTTGGTTTTTAATATACGAAGTTGGGTAATATTCTTCAGGAATAGGAGTTCTATAGGCCTGAGGGCAAGAGTAGTTATGTGGAAGCTCATTACTCCTACTTTGCAATTCTTCCCAGTTATTTACATTTTGACGGAACCACTGTCTGTAATGACCTCCGCAAAGGTCCCCATGGCTTGTTACCATATCAACATGCTGATAGCCGTAGTAAGGAGTAGGAAAATCATAACGGCCGTTCGCTAAGTACCGTCCAGGCTCTTCATGTGAATAATTGCCAGTTTCATTTTTCCAAGCTTCTTCTATTGGACCAGTATTAGCGGAAGTTTTAAAATAGGGTTTTTCATCAGTCATAGGTTGAATATGACTCTTTCCGATCGTTGCGGTTTGGTACCCAGCTGATGCAAGTACATCAACAAATGTATTTGCTCTTAATGATAGAGTGCATCCATTATATCTTAAACCATGCTGGCTCGGGTAACGCCCAGTCAATAATGAGGCACGATTAGGCATGCAAACAGGTGATGCAACATGAAAATTCTTAAAAAGCGTTCCCTTTGATGCAATTCGGTCTATGTTTGGTGTTTTAATTACTGGGTGCCCATAACAACTTAACCAATCTGCGCGATGTTGATCTGTTATGAATATCAAAAAATTAGGTTTTTTTGTCATTATAAGGTCCTAACGTTATATTCGCTTTTGTTTTGATTTAGCATATTTGTAGTATTTTTATAAACAAAGTTTTACATGATTTTCTAGTGAAGCTTTTTAAAGACTCTTTGTTTAATTTCTTATTTCGTATATCCCGCTTTTGAAAAATAAATTATTATCTTGCAATGAAGTATTAGGATACTGCATTAAAACACAATAAAAAAAATTAATCCAAGAAATTTGGAATTTTTAAGGAAGTTCTTATGGCTCAAAATATAGTAAAAAGTGTTAAATCTTTAATTAAGGAAGCGAATGAAGTCGTTGATTTTATGACAGTTGATGAAGTCAAAAAAATCTTTCAAAATGAGGATCATGTAATAGTTGATTTACGTGATATTAGAGAGCTAAAAAGAGAGGGTAAAATACCCGGTGCTTTCTCATGTCCCAGAGGCATGTTAGAGTTTTGGATTGATCCAGAAAGTCCATACCATAAAGAGATTTTCAATCAGGATAAAACTTATGTATTTTATTGTGCCAGCGCATGGCGCTCTGCATTAAGTGCAAAAATTGCTATGGATATGGGGCTAAAGCCTGTCGTTCATCTTGAAGGAGGTTTTGCAGCATGGAAGAAAGCTGATGGAGAAGTCGAAATCTTGGATTGATCTAAAAGATTATCGGTTTGTTGACTGGAATTTTTTCATTAAATAAGGACCAGATTGAGTTGTGGGATATTTTGGGCGTTCATTATTATGTAAACAGTTTGGTAGGCATTTTATTTTGGCATCCCAATTTGGTTGATGGAAGTAGGCAATAGACTGGCGTTTTTTATTTGAGTCATAATTTACAACTCGATGTATCGTGGAAACCCAACGATCATTTGTCCAAGTTGCCATAAGATCGCCAATATTTACAATAAAAGTATCAGGCTTAGCGGGAATTTCTTGCCAATCACCATTTGGGGTCATTATTTCAAGACCTCGAGAATTTGGCTGAGGAAGTAATATGGTCAAGCTACCATAATCACTATGTGCGCCAGCACGTAGTTGGTCAGTCAACGGTGTTTGATTTTGCACTGGGTAATTAAGTGCCCGAAGTGCAGAAATAGGTTGATTGATATAAGAATTAAAAAATGATTCTTCTAAATTTAAAGCAACTGCAAATATTTGCATAATTTTAGAAGCCAAAACTTCCATTTCTGTGTAATACCGGATCCACGCTAATTTAAAGTTTTTTGGCTCATTAGGCCATATTGTTTCAGCATAACAAAATGCTAATGCATCTGGATCGGTCAGATGGCTCGGCTTATGTTGGGGACCTCCATTAAAACTTTCTTTCAAATCTGGTGGGGTAGATATCCCTTTTGAAGCTGCTAACGCTTCCTTTCCAGGGCCCATATATCCATATGGATATCCATCAAAGCGAGCTTTTGACTCGTTTTTTTTCTCGGAAGAAAGTGCGAAAAATTCTTCAGTTGAAGACCAGATATTATTAATAATAGATTTTTCTATACCGTGGTTTGCAATTGCTAAGAAGCCACTCTTTTGGCAGATTACATCTATTTCTTTTGCATAATTTTTTCTTTCTCTAGTACTTCCAGCAAAATATCTGTTAAGATCAAATACTGGAAAAGAAGCCAAGATTTCCTCCAAAAAGATATGTGAAGTTTAATTAAAATTATTTTTTATTATGTTAAATAGTATGTTATCGATTTACAGCTTAATAGCCCATAGTGTAAATTGAAATATATCTAGAAATTAGAAATAAAATTTTATTGGATTAATTTGAGGACCCTTAATGACAAATTGGAAACATTTTCTTGATAGAGAACAGGATAGATTTTTAACCGAATTGATTGAATTTGTTAAGATACCTTCGGTTTCGGCATCTCCAGAATTTGCAAATGATGTGAAGGATGCGGCGGACTGGGTTGCGAAGCGCATTAAGAAAGCAGGTGCCGAAAATGTTGAAGTAATGCAAACAGGGGGACATCCTTGCGTCTATGGGGATTGGTTGCATGCTGGCAATGAAAAACCAACTGTCCTAATATATGGTCATTTTGATGTACAGCCAGCTGATCCCTATGATTTATGGGATACACCTCCATTCGATCCAGTTATACGTGAAAACAAAGTTTTTGGTCGGGGTGCTTCCGACGATAAAGGAGGAATGTTGATACCGATACTCTCCTTTGAAGCTATCAAACAAACTACTGGTAAGTTACCAGTTAATGTTAAGTTTTTATTTGAAGGTCAGGAAGAGATTGGATCTCCTCAATTGCCAGATTTTATAGCAAAGCATCGTAAAAAATTTTCATGTGACATGATTTTTTCCTCGGATGGGTTGCAGTGGACGGAGGACGAGGCAAATTTGGTAACGGCGCTTAAAGGATTAGTTGGCGTTGAAATCAAAGTTATTGGACCAACCTCTGATCAACATTCTGGTTTACATGGTGGTGCTATTGCAAATCCTTTAATGGCGATAAGTCAATTGGTAGCTTCTATGAAAGCTGAAAATGGGAAAATTACAATAGATGGTTTTTATGATGATGTTTCAGAATTAACTGAAGAAGATCGCTTGGATATTGCACGTGTTCCATACGATGAGGAAGAATACATCAAAGAACTAGATGTGACTAAATTACATGGTGAAGAAGGTTACACGACACGTGAGAGACTTTGGGCCCGGCCAACATTAGACGTAAATGGTATTTGGGGAGGTTATCAGGGACTGGGCAGCAAAACGGTCCATCCTTCTGAAGCTAGTGTTAAGATAACATGTCGATTGGTTGACAATCAAAATCCAGAAAAAATTTATGAACTGATTAGTAAACATGTAAAGGAAAAGCTGCCAATTGGGGTCAAATCAGAAGTAACAAGATTGGCTGGAAGCGCAGATCCATTTATGATGCCGCGCAGTCATAATGCTAATCAAATCGCCCGAGATGTTCTGCAAGAAGTGTATGAAATGGAGCCCTATAATACCCGTGTGGGTGGTTCTATACCCATTATGACTATATTTTTGAAAGAATTAGGAGTATACGGAATAATGTTTGGCTTTTCAGTTGGAGATGAGAATCTACATGCCCCAAATGAGTTTTTCCGGCTAAAAAATTTCAGACGTGGTCAGGAAGCATATTGTAAATTATTGTATAAGTTAGGTGAACAGTCTCTATAAGATCAAGTTGCAGGCCATTTCCCATGTTCAAGCATTATCTTTCGTAGCAACACGCAATCATCTGTCATTATTCCATTAACATTCAAATCTATTAACTTTTTAATCGTGGGAGCATCGTTAACAGTCCAAAAGTGTATCTTTATATTTAGTCTTTTTGCATGCCTTATGATATTTTGAGTCATTAGAGAGATGCCAAATTGAGCTATCGGTAGTTGAATACATTGTGCAGAAAAGTCTAACTTAAAACCAGAGTAGGCGCTGAAGTAAAATTTTAATACACTACTTGTGCCCATACTATGACAGGTTTCTGGTCCTAATTCCTTAAGAATTTTATTTATTCGCGAATTATTAAAACTCCCAATACATACTTTGGACTGAAATTGAGTTTGTTTAATTGTTTGAGCCATTGGCGCAACAGCTTGCCAGGTTTTAGCGTCTAAATTAAAAAAATTACTAGGTAACTCTTCAAATATGTCTGAAAGGCGTGGAATTATAGTGGAGTTGTTAATCTTTATGCTATCAATATCTCTATCTCGCAGATTATATATTTTTTTGTTGTCACCGGTCAGACGCTGCAAAGATTCATCATGAAAAATATAGGCGGTACCATCTTTAGATCCATGCACATCAGTTTCTAGTAATTTGTATCCAAGGTCATTTGCCTTTTTGAACGCTTCAAAGCTATTTTCACCTGCTAATAAACTAGCCCCTCGATGAGCAATTGGTATTATATCTGTCTTTCTTAGGTATTCTAATAATGTTGGGGAGGATGGTGGCATAAATTTACTTTTAGTCTTTATAAAATCCCACGGTATCTCCAGAAGTAGTCACTCCAAGACCATTCAAAAGCCTATTGACATAATTAAAATATCCGACGATCTGATTTAATTCCAGAATTTGTCCATCATCTACGTTGTGGGATTTCAATTCTGCAACATCTTCTTTGATCATAGTCCCAGGAGATATAGTCAGTTTTTCGGCATATTTAAGCATTGCTAACTCGCTTCCTGTAAAATATTTTTCAGGCTTTTTTACAAGCAATGCTTTTTCAATATGCTCAGATTTATCTTTATCACCGATTAAATGAGCAGCGTTCTTCCAATGATTTGCATATGAATAATCACAACTGTTCAAAATAGAAACATAGCTGCTAATAGTCTCTTGAAACCACATTGGAATAGTATTTGCATCATCGTGTAGTGCTGCTCGATACAATATTACATGACCCTTCATTGTATTTGGTCTCAATGAATGAACTCTCATTACATTATCGACCGTACCGTGTGGTGTCCGAGCTAAATTTAAAACTTCAGTTAGTTGTTCGTCAGCTTCTTCATCAGATATCATTTCAATCCAAGCAGACATAGGTTAATCCTTATGTTAGAGTTTAGGGTTCAAAATTAATTGCTGAACTCATCGAATGCGTCAAGTGCTTTTGAGCTGTAAGTAATTGAAGGTCCTCCACCCATATATGAACACATTGCGAGTGCTTCAGTGAATTCAGCCCTTGTTGCTTTCAGCCGTACAAGTGATTTTGTGTGAAATCCAATACAACTCTCACATTTTGTGGAGATAGCTATTCCAAGGGCTATAAATTCTTTTGTCTTTTCATCCAATGCGCCACTAGTTTTTGCAGCTTTTCCCATTGTTTCAAAGCCTTTGAAGGTATCAGGTATTTCTTTAGACAAGTTGCTGAAAGATTTCATCGTATTATTCAGAAAATTTTGCCAGTGCATTACTTCTCCTTTCAAGATTAATTAATTTTGAAAATTATTTCCTTTGATCAGCGCCAAGTTTTTTCTCTAACCAGCGTATGCCTGAACTGATGATTAGAACTAAGATTAAGTATTCAAATATTAGAAGAGTATAAATCTCTAATGGCCTGTACTCACTTACATTCACTTCATTAGCTCGTCTGGTAAGCTCTTGCATTCCAATCACTGATGCGAACGCGGACATTTTGACGATGTAAATAAATTGATTAGCAAGAGGAGGTAAAATTCTTCTTAATGCTTGAGGTAAAACCACATATCGCATGGTTTGGAAGTAGTTTAATCCTACTGTCCTTGCTGCCTCAGTTTGTCCTTTCTCAATTGATTGAATTCCACCTCGATAAATTTCTGCCGTAAATGCACTGTCTGAAATGGCTAAGGTTAAAATTGCTCCCCAAAACGGGTCAATTGGAATATTCAAACCCATTGATTTTAAGATGACTGGAAGACCATAAAAAACCCAAAAGAGCATAGGTAGTAATGGAATAGCTCTAATAAATTCAACATAAACTCTGCTAGGCATTCGGATCCAGCGGTTTTCAGATAATCCTGGTAAAACAACAATTAAGCCAATTATTATAGACAGTATTGCAGCAATTATTGAAAGTTGGATCGTGGCTGAGAAACCACTCAAGAGAAAAACAATATTATTCCAACCAGCTTGAGTGGTTGGGTCGATAACATACCAGCCCCAAGTGCCAGGTGGTGATGAACAACTGGCTACTAAGAGAATTAAGATTATTGCGATTACAGTTTTTTTTTGCAAAGTAAGGCCTTTTTAATGTTGCAATATTTGATCAAGAAATAGTTTGCAGCGAGCTGTCTTTGGTTTTTTGAAGAAATCTTCCGGAGCGCCAGTTTCAACAATCATTCCTTCATCCATAAATATCATTCTATCTGCCGCTTTCTTGGCAAAACCCATTTCGTGGGTAACTACAATCATTGTTATCCCTTCATTAGCCAAATCAATGATAACATCCAATACTTCAGCAATCATTTCTGGATCCAAAGCAGATGTCGGTTCGTCAAAGAGCATAATATCAGGCTCCATACATAAAGCCCGTGCTATCGCTACACGCTGCTGCTGACCCCCAGACAATTGACTTGGAAATTTATCAACTTGTTCAGGAATTTTAACTCTTTTCAATAAGTTTGAAGCACGCTCTTCGGCATCCTTTCGTGATAAACCTAAAGCTTTCATAGGTCCTAAAATTAAATTTTCTTTTACAGTTAGATGCGGAAATAAATTAAATTGTTGAAATACCATGCCAACATTAGTGAGAGATTTGTTATCTTTTTTTGATTTTGAGCTAATTTCAGTTCCTGAGACTTTTATACTGCCACTTTGATGGCTTTCCAAACTATTAATACATCGAACTAATGTTGATTTTCCTGAGCCAGAGGGTCCACATATAACAATCTTTTCGCCGACAGATACTTTTAAATTGATGTCTTTTAAGACTTGAAAGTCATCAAACCATTTATCTACATTTTTGAATTCAACAGCTGAAATTTCTTTTGACATTTTGATCCCAAGTTGCGGAGTATTATCTTAACGAATTAATTTATCTGACTACGCTCCAAAAAAAGCATGATCCAAAACTTATTAGCTAGTTAATTAAGAATTGCAATTATTTAATGACTTGCTGGTGATTAAATTTTTAAAAATGAAAATCTTTCAATTAATTTTTAAAGGTGATAGGAGAGAATACAATATTTTAAGAATTTGGTGTAATTGGTATTTTATAAACAATAGTTTTTATCAATAGTCAGTTAAAAAAAATTTGAAAAATAGAATTTTAATGGGGAGTAAATATGATGAAATTAATAAAAATATATATGGTAGCGATATTGACATTGGTCATGGCAAGTAGCTCCGTAGCGGCGGATTCAGTTCTTAACCAAATTTTAAGCTCTGGTGTGTTGAAAGCTGGTACTACAGGTGATTTTTATCCTTTCAGTAAAAGAGATACTGCGACGAATAGTTATGAAGGATATGATATAGATATCCTAAATGAATTGGCAAAAGACTTAGATGTTGAAATAGAGTTTGTTGCCACAGATTGGAAAACTTTAGTTAACGGAATAGTATCTGAAAAGTATTACATCACAGGGTCCGCTAGTATTAAAGCCAGCAGGATGAAAGCTTCAGGTTTTTCTGATCCTTATACAGCTGTTGTAACCAAGGCTTATACAACAGATGATAAGATTGATCGGTTTAATGGTTGGGATTCTATTAATCAAGCAGATGTGCATGTCGCAACAACACTTGGGACTTCCTTTGAAACTCAAGTTGAGAATTGGTTTGCAAATGCGAAGATTACAAAGGTAGAAGCACCAGCTAGAGGTTATCAAGAAGTTTTGGTTGGAAGAGCTGATGTTTTTGTAACATCTAATATTGAAGGTGGAAGTTTACTTTCTAAATACCCAAATTTGCGAGAGATTCCGGTTGATGCTCCACGAGCACCAGTGCCATTGGCTATGCTTTTACCTCAAGCAGATCAGGTTTGGATTAACTATGTAAATAGTTGGATAAAAATTAAAGAGGCCAGAGGTTTCTTTAAGGCTACTGCTGACAAATACGGTCTTTAAAAATTAATTTTTAAAGTATTGAATTTAAAAAGCCCATTTTATGGGCTTTTTTTATTCTGGTTCTTTTAAAAAAATAGAATAAAAAACAAAAAATATTAGGGGTTCTTTCATGCAATTATCTACCTCATCGTGGTATGAAATTCAGGATTATTTGAGATTTTCTGATGGGGTTATTATTCCGGTGGGTTCCATTGAGCAGCATGGGCCAATTGGTTTAATTGGGACCGATACTTTTTGTGTTGAAGACATCGCTGAGGAGGTTGGAAAGAATATAAATGCCTTGATAGCTCCAACACTCGCATATACCCCAGCAGAATTTAATATGAAATTTCCAGGTACAATTTCAATTTCTCCAAATTTATTTGAAGATTTTTGTAGGCAGGTTTTTAACTCATTTGCAAGACATGGATTCAAACACCTTTATATATTAAATGGTCATGGTGCGAATTTGGTACCTTTAAGAAAAATAAGAAATACCATTAGTGATGTTGAGATAAGAATTAAAAGCTGGTGGGATTTTACAAGTGTTAATGAACTGCGAAATAATTTTTTTGGAGACTGGGAAGGAATGCATGCAACTCCTGCTGAAATATCTATCACTCAGGTCCACCGCAGAACAATTATCTCATCCCTAGCGGATACCGAACCAGAATTCCTGAGCAAAAAATATATTGAGGATCACGCTGGCGATAATCACGGTGATGCGTTTAATCATCGTCAATCATTTCCTGATGGAAGGGTTGGATCACATTCTGCTTTGGCACGAAGAGAGTATGGAATTGAGTTGATGACTGCTGCTGTACAGGAGGTCCAAAAAGATTATCTAAACTTTTTAAAAACTTAAACGTGTTGGGCACCATTAACTTGAATTTCTGTTCCAGATATATAGCTACTTTGGCCAGAACATAAAAAATAAATTGCTGAAGCAACTTCTGAAGGTTGGCCTAAGCGTTGTAAGGGCAGTGCATCTACAATTTGGTCAGTACCAGGACTGAGGATCGAAGTTTCTACTTCCCCTGGGGCTATTGCATTAACACGTACTCCGGATGGCCCTAAGTCATAAGCCATTTCTCGGGTTAAAGCTGATAAAGCGGCTTTGGATGTCGCATATGGCGCACCAGCAAAGGGATGAACTCGTGAGCCAGCGATAGAAGTTACATTCACTATTGATCCTTTGGCTGCAGCAAGTTCTTCCCTAAGTCCATTAACTAAAACAACTGAAGCAAAAAAATTTACATGAAAAACATGCCCCCAACTTTTGAGATCAGTATCAATGCTATTAAGACGTTCATTATTTTCACCCTTGGGTGATATGCCAGCATTATTTACCAGAGCATCAAGTCTACCATTTAATTTTTCTTTTAATTCTGGTATAACATTCATCGTGCTATTTGGGTCTGCTAAATCAACTTGAATGTGATCGTCTGCCCCTCCAGGCCAAGGGCAACGATCATCAAATGGTTTTCTGGAGCAAGTAAGCACTCTCCATCCTTCAGAAGAGAACCGTTTAACTGTGGCATGACCTATGCCTCTACTAGCGCCGGTCAAAACTAAAGTTCTTTTGGTATTATTATTTGTCATTCTGATCCCTTGTAACCTAAGCATATCAAAATAAGACCAAACATCAATTGTGATTGTTGACAAAAGTTATCAGGATTTATTCAGTGGCTTTTTAATTAAACATTCCTGTAAAAATTTTGATATTTTCGATAGTGATGCTTTGGCTTCTGGAAAGTAACCATACAATAAATGCCACACATGAGGTGTATTTTTTTCTATATCGATAGTGACATTAACATCATTGGCTAACAGCTTTTTATGTAGATTTATGCTGTCATCTAACAATATCTCACTTGCACTAACATGTATTAATATTGGGCATGATCCTTTGTATTCAAAAAAAATGGGTGAGATGGTCGTTGGATCAGTAGAGCCTAAATAAGCTTCTTTCATAAAACCAATTTGTTCTACAGGTAGTATTACCTCTTCTTTTTCATTCTCTAATATTGAATTGCTTGAAAATGTTAGGTCTGTTAGTGGGCTCAGCAATATTGCTGCTGATGGGATGTCTAACTGCTCTTTTAAAATATAATTTAATAGCTGCAGGACCAGAGTGCCACCAGCACTGTCGCCAGCTAAAATTATTTGGTTTGAGGGTATACCATTTCCAAGAATTGCTTTGTATGTAGTTATAACATCAATTAAAGCATCTGGATACTTATGTTCAGGTGCTAATCTATAATCAGGTAAAGCAGCTTTGAAATTTAAATCACCGGCAATTCTAGCTGCTAACTTCATATGAGTTGTTGGGCTGCCAAAGATAAATGCGCCACCGTGAATATATAGTAGAACACCTTCGTCAGTATTATCATTTCCACAACCAACCCAAAGACCTTTTACAATTCTGCCTTCTGCTGAAAAAGAGGTTGATCTATGCCAGAAGCCTCGTGGGGTTGAAAAAAAGAACTTAGCTTGGTTTTCCAACCATTGTCTTACGCGAGTTGGATCGTTATTTTTTTTAAGAAATGGCTTTACCATCATCTTTGTATAAAAATTTGAGATACTTAATCTAACTGACATTTTGCTTTATGCTAACCTAAACTATTATATAGAAATAAATATTTACATTGTCCTTTATAAATCTTAACCGAATTTGTAGATGTTAAAAACTGCTTAATTTAAAATTAATTTATCATTGATTGACTCTTCATTAATTTTTTGCGTAATTTTTTATCCTGTAGTTTATATTTAACCTCTACTTAGTCATAAGTTTTTTATTTAAGTTCGGAGGTGTTGTTTGGGGTCTCAGTAGAGGAAAAGTTGGTGAATCTGACAGATCAAGAAGCAAATTTAGTTTTTTCGATAATGCGGGACCTCAGTGGTGATTTTGATCATACTGAAGTTAGACAAAGGGTCGGTAAAACCCTGTTAGAATTACTGAACGCAGATTTTTTTGCGTCATATGTTTGGGACGATGAGAAAAAGATATTTGTTTCTTGTGTTCAGTTAAATATGGATCAAGAAAATTTGAAGTGTTATGAGGATTATTACCAATTTCATGATCCGATCACCCCTACTTTGCAAAGAAGAAAACGAGCCACACCTGTTAGTGAAGTTATGAGTCATGATAAGTTGGTTAGAACAGAATTTTTTAACGATTTTCTAAGAAAAGATGGGTTATGTTTTGGATTGAATTATTTCGCATATGATCGTGGAGCCAATATTGGAGATGTTCGAATTTGGCGGGGGTCACAGAAAGAAGATTTTACCGATCGTGATGCGAAAATTGTTGATGCAATTGGACCAAGTTTTGTTAATGCTCTTATCCGAGCTCAGAATGTAGATCAGCTTGCCCCAACGTTGCGTTTTTCACAGATAAAGGATGACTTCAAGTTTACTTCTAGGCAGGCAGAAATAGCGGATTTATTGGTGTTAGGGATGATGGATGATGAAATTTGCGAAAAACTATGCATTTCTAAGCCAACTCTAAGAACCCATATAACTGCAATATTTAAAAAATCAGGGTTAAATAGGCGAACTCAGTTGGCTCAATGCCTGTCAGAAAAAAATCATCGTTTATGATGATATGCTAAATAGAAAAATGAGTTATGATCAGTCTATTATTTGGAGGAAGATATGACCACAAATTCTAAATTGCATAGTGTGACAGACCTACTCGAGTTGATGAAGACTGGAAAATTATCTGCAAAGGAATACGCAGTTGATCTATCGGAAAGAGTAAAGCAATTGGAATGCTTAAATTCTTTAAAAACTTTCAATGAAGATTCTTTAATAGAATCTGCAAAAGCTGCCGATGAAAAGCGAGCCTCGGGTAAAGGAGGGGTTTTATGTGGGGTACCTTTTGTAGCGAAAGATAACATCAACTCAAAGTTATTTCCTACCACCGCTTGCACGGCAGCATTAATGAATAATGTGCCCGCTTTGGACTCACCTGTAATAGATTTGTTAACAAATGAAGACGCTATTTTAGGTGCTAAAGCTAATATGCATGAGTTAGCATTTGGAATTACCTCCAATAACGTTGTCACTGGTCCAGTTAGAAATCCTCATAATCAGGAAAAAATAGCTGGTGGATCTTCTGGAGGGACGGCTGCAGCCGTGGCTGGTGGTATATTCCCAATCGGACTGGGGACTGATACTGGGGGGTCTTGCCGAATTCCAGCTGCTCTATGCGGCGTTGTGGGATTTAGACCATCAACCAATAGATATTCTGCTGAAGGCGTAGTTCCAATTTCTCATACGCGAGATACAGTTGGAACAATAGCAAAAAATGTAAACGATGTTTGTTTGTTTGATTCCGTTATGAGTAACTCTCAGTTCAAAGAAAAGAATACGCCTTTGAACAAAATAATTCTTGGAATACCTAAAGAGGTTTTTTTTGATAATTTAGAGCCAGTCGTAGAAAAGGCGGTGCAATCCCAGTTGAAAATACTGGAATCTGCAGGAATTACATTAAAAGAAATTTCTATGTCAGACATATGGAGCCATAATGAAGCATTTGGTTTTCCAGTGGCTTTGTATGAGGTTATGAGAGACTTGCCAAAATATTTGACTAAATATGTATCAGGGTTGAAAATTGAGGAATTGGTTGAGGGGATCGGATCGCCTGATGTCGCAGGTGTTTTTAGTAGCCAGATGGGTAAAGACGCTATGCCCAAAGAGGCCTACGATGAAGCAATGAATATTCACCGACCAAAAATGTTAGAAATTTATAAGGCAACTTTTAAAGCTAATAATTTGAATGCTATAATTTTTCCAACAACTCCGTTGACTGCGAGAAATATTGGAGAAGATGAGACTGTGGAGTTGAATGGAGTACAAGTGCCAACATTTCCAACTTACATACGCAATACTGATCTTGGGTCTAACATTGGAGCACCCGGAATCTCCTTGCCCTGTAATATTGATAGTGACTTACCAATTGGGATGGAATTTGACGGACTGCCCGGGGGAGACAACGAATTATTGAGTTTATCAAAATCTATTGAGATGACGCTCACATCTTAATGGGTCTTAAATTAATGAGCAAAAACTGGAGGATAAAATGAGAAGACGTGACTTTATTAAATCATCCTTAACAGCAGCCGCTGCGACTGCTGCCTTCCAAACTGTTGCCAGTAGAGCTATTGCTGGATCGGTCTTAAAGGTAGGTGTGATGATTCCACTTAGCGGTCCAGCTGGATTGTTTGGCCCAGCCTCAAAAAATGTTTCTCAAATGGCTGCAGATGATATCAATGCTGCTGGGGGAATCCTTGGTAGGCAGGTGGAAATAATCTTTGGGGATGCTGGCCTGCCACCAGCAGAGGCAGCACAAACAGCTTTGAGATTATGGCGTGGAGAAGGTTGTGAGGCATTTATTGGAATGCATGATAGTGCCGTTCGAGGGGCCTTAATAAACGTGTTCAAGGAACAAGTTCCATATGTTTACTGCCCAAATTATGAAGGTGGCGAGTGTGCTAGTGGAGTATATTATGTTGGTGAAACACCAGCTCAATCAGTGGTTCCCACTATGACGTGGTTAGCAAATGAAAAAAATTGTAAGAAATTTTACCTTATAGGAAATGATTATAATTGGCCGCGAGATACAAATGCTATAGCAAAAAACACTATTGCTGATATCGGTGGTGAAGTTGTTGGTGAAGAATACATGCCTTTTACCGTAGATAATTTTGATTCTAGTTTAGCTAAAATTAAAGAAACTGGAGCGGATATGGTTTTAATCACCTTGGTTGGTGGTGCTTCAGTATCCTTTAATCGAGCATTTGCAAGTTTTGGCTTAGCGGATAATGTAATGCGCTTAGGTACTCTTATTGATGAAAATACATTAATGGGTATTGGGGCAGAAAACTCAAAGAATGTTTTTTCAGCTGCGAGTTATTTCGCTAACATTCAGACAGATGACGGGAAAGCTTTCGCCAAGAGTTACTCTGAGAAATTCGGAAGTGATGCTGCTCTATTGAACGGGCTAAGCACGTCTTGTTATGATGGTTTGACGGCTTTGGATGCAATCGCGGAGCGTGCTGGTGGATTATCTGTAAAGGAAATGGACGCTGTTGCTGAAGGAACAGCATTTGCCAGCCCACGTGGTGATGCTGTTATGAAAAATAGGCATCTAACGCTTGATATTTATTTGTCTGAGGCAATAGGAACAGATTTTAAAATTGTTAAAACTTTCTCACAACAAGAACCTGGAAATTTTTGTAAAGCGTAATTTGTGGAAGCTTTAATAACGTTTACTTTAAACTTTATTTACTCATCAGCAACCCTAGCACTTATTGTGCTAGGGCTTGCGATGGTTTTTGGTTTGCTTGGCGTTATGAATATGGCGCACGGTGAATTTGTAATGTTAGGCGCATATAGCGCTTATGTTGTGCAATCTCTAGGACTCAATTTTATATGGGCGGTTCCCATATCGATATTTGTTTGTGTAATTGTAGGCTGGTTTATGGAGTGGTCAATTATCAGACATTTATACAAGCGACCTTTTGATACCCTTTTGGCCACGTGGGGAGTTGCAATTTTAATTCGTAAAGGTGTCGAGGTTATTTTCTCAAGAGATTATAAGAGTGTTAATCAGGTTATGCCTGGGACAATCGATCTTTTTGGCATTACATATCCATCCTATCGTCTGGTCTTGGTCGCAATTATATTATGTTTATTTACCTTGCTTTTTTTGTGGTATCAAAAAAGTAAGACGGGCCTAAGAATTAGGGCAATGGTGCAAAATCCAGAACTCGCATCTGCAGTTGGTATCGATACAGCCCGTCTTTCTACGGCTACTTTTACTATTGGAGTATCATTTGCTGGTCTGGCGGGTGTCTTACTTGCCCCATTGGTCAGAGTGGAGCCCTACATTGGTTTAGATTATCTTCTCTCATCATTTTTTATATTAATAGTAGGAGGTCTTGGGACTTTAGAGGGCCTTTTGATTGGTTCTGCAGTGATTGGTGGAAGTGATGCATTGATTTCAACAATATTTGACAAAACTGCTGGATATTTATCAGTTTTACTTATCTCTATTCTATTTTTATGGTTGAGGCCCAATGGCATTTTCTCTCGTCATTAATATTGTTATTTTTGCTGTATTAATCGCTATTCCTTTTCTTACAAATAGCTATTCGGCTTACCAATTAGGGCTTTACCTTCTTTATGGTATGGTTGGCCAAGGGATTGCCTTGTGTTGGGGAAAGGGAGGATTCTTACCGCTAGGGCAAGCTTTATTTTTTGGAATTGGAGCTTATATCTCAGGAAAGTTGCTACAGGGTGATATTGGTTGGGGAGTTGTTTTTATAGTTCTACTCCTATCGATTATTGTTCCAGCTACTATCGCAGCACTTGTTGGTTTGTTGGTTTTTGATCGACAAATTGGATCTGGCCCATATTTTTCATTAATTACATTAGCACTATCATTATTAGGGTATCAGTTGGCTAATTCGCAAGTTTGGTTAACTGGGGGTTTTAATGGATTGACTGGTATCAGCGGTCTTCCTGGTGTTGATAGTTATGGGAATTTATATTTTTTTATTGTTGCAGCATTATTTTTATCAACGTTTTTTTTATTTTATTTGATTCGAACTCCCTTTGGCCAAATGCTTGAGGCTATTCGTGAGAATGAAGAAAGGGTTCAATTTCTGGGAATTCATACAAGTTGGGTTAAAGCAGTAGCTTTCGCAATAAGTGGAGCTGTGGCTGGATTGGCAGGAGCATTTTTTGCTCCTCACCAAGGCATAGTAACCCCACAGGTAGTTGGTTTCATCCTTTCGGCTGAATTAGTCATTTGGACTGCTGTTGGTGGCCGATTTGGATTTATCGGACCTGTAATAGGAGCTGTTGCGATAGGTTTCTTAGCTTCGGGTTTGCGCGATAGTTTTGCCTACTGGGAAGTAGTTGTGGCTTTGGTTTTTGTTCTTGTGGTTCTTAAAATGCCAGGCGGGTTGTCTGGAATGTCATTATCATTATTTAAATGGTTCTTTCCAAATATTTTGAGTAGAGAACAAGCCCCTCGTTCAAAAATCATACCAGCCAAACAAAGTATTTTAAAACCTTCTTTAATATTTGAGAATGTCTCAGTAAATATTGGTCCTGTATCAGTATTAAATGAATTGTCCTTTTCAATCAAATCCTCGGGGATTCACTGTTTGATAGGCCCTAATGGGGCTGGAAAAACATCTGCATTAAATGCACTAACTGGAAAATTATCATTCAATAAGGGAGAAATTTTTTGGGGTGAGCATTCTTTGAAAGGTGTTCGCCCCTTTATAACTCCAAAAATTGGCATTGGTCGTAAATTACAGGTACCCTCAATTTTTCCAAATTTATCCATCAGGCAAAACATTGATATTGCTTTGTGGGTAAATCGTTTGAGGTTAGATGAGTTATTTTCAATGAGACCTTATAGTTGGGATCTGACATTGTTGAATGAATTGCAATCGTCATTCGTATTTTTAAGGGAGGATCAAGAATTAGCTGGAAATTTATCAGTTGGGCAGAGACAAATGCTTGATTTTACGATGACAGTTTTAGCAGAACCAGATCTTATCTTACTTGATGAGCCGTGTGCTGGCTTATCAAAAGGAGAAACTGAAGAAATGATTGAAGCTATTTCCAAATTGGCTTTATCATCGGGGGCTACTTTTATTATTGTAGAGCATGATATGCAAGTTGTTGAGCTGCTTTCCGAACGTGTTTTTGTAATGCACCAGGGCAAAATGCTTGCAGAAGGTTCATTAGAGGAAATAAGAGCCAATAAGGAAGTGCAAGCGATATACGCTGGAGGTTCTAAATAATGGTAGATTCAATACTGGATGTAAAGAATTTATCTGGAGGTTATGACGATTTATTGATCGTTAGAGATATCTCTTTGAAGATACATAGTGGTCAAGTAATTAGTGTTACTGGTAGAAATGGTGTCGGGAAAAGTACTTTACTGAAATTAATTTTTGGAAATTTAAAGCCATACCAGGGTCAGGTTAATTTTCTTGATTCTAATCTTGAGAAAATTGCAAGTCATAAGAGACTAGATTTAGGTATTTCATATGCCCCTCAAGAAAACATTGTTTTTGACAATTTAACTTTGGAAGAAAATCTAACGCTACATTATGAAGGATCAAATCTTAATCAATATCAATCTTTATTTGAGAGATTTCCTCGTTTAAGAGAGCGCTTAGATCAAAAAGCGGGAACTCTTTCTGGTGGAGAAAAAAAACTCCTATCATTCTCAAGAGTTCTAGCAGAACCAAGTAAGCTCATATTGCTAGATGAGCCAACTGAAGGCGTGCAGTCTGATAACATAGAATTAATGGCCGAGATAATTAAGGAAGAAAAATTAAAGGGAAGAGGTTTCTTGATTGTAGATCAGAATTTAACCTTTTTGGAGGCATTTAATGATATCATGCACTTAATTGATCATGGAGAGCAGATCTTTAAAATTGAAGGGTTGGATTTTAGAGAGGAGATTGAGGCTAGGATTGTTATATGAGATATTTTTTGATTAATTATGTTAATGTGTATGGTTAGTGAAAACTGAAGGGCTAGAATGGTAGAAAATAAGATAAATTGGTCTGGTTTGGTAACGGGTTTACACCTCACCCCCCGTTCATTTTTGCCGATGAAAAGTTTTGAGACACTAACTCTGATCGCTGGAGTAGGAGTGGAAGGAGACCGACATACTACGGGTGAAGCTTTTCATTCCGATAGGCCAGAAGAAGGAAGACAAATCACATTTTTTGAAGAGGAAACAATTGAAGCACTTTTGCGAGATCATAAGATTGTCTTAAAGCCAAATGATCATCGCAGAAATGTTACGACAAAAGGTGTTCCTTTGAACCATTTAGTTGGAAAGAAATTTAGAGTTGGTGACGTACTTTTAGAAGGTACGAGGTTATCAACACCCTGTCGCCATATAGAACAGATTACCGGTCTGGAACTTTTTAACCAACTGATGAATAGGTCTGGATTAAATGCAAAAATTTTGAATGATGGAAAAATTTTCATCGGCGATTCAATAATGCCGAGTTAAATTAATGCGAAAAAATATTCATAGTGTAACGACACAAATAAGAGCGATAGAGACAGTATCAAATAACATTAAAATTTTTACATTAGCTGATCCAGATGATTGGCCGCTCCCACAGTTTACTCCAGGTTCTCACATAGATGTATTTCTTTCCAGTGGTAAAGTACGTCAGTATTCTATGTGTGGGAATCCTGAAAATAATGATAAATATTTAATAGCGGTCCAAAAAGAAGAAGATGGAAGGGGTGGTTCGGAAGAAGTACATCAATTGGAAGTGGGTATGATTTTGCCTGTTTCCCTCCCTCGTAATCATTTCCCTCTGGGAGAAGCAAAAAAACATATTTTTATAGCTGGAGGAATTGGAATAACCCCATTTTTATCAATGATCCCGTGGTTAATACAACGTAAAATAGCTTGGGAAATTCATATCTGTGCGAACTCAGAAGATAAGCTTGTTTGTGAACATTTGCTTGATATTAAGCAATCAAAGGGTTCTATTCATAAGCATATAACTCAAAATGGTACTCGACTATTGATGAATAATTTAATTTCAGAGGTTGGAATTGATGAACATCTATATGTATGTGGTCCAGATTCAATGATTTCAGAGGCAATTAGACATGGGGCTTCATTGGAAAGTCGCTTACATTTTGAAAAATTTGGAGTTGATCTTGATCTCGAGGAAGCGGCGTATGAAGTGGTTTTAGAGAAAAGTGGATGTGTTGTTAAGGTGCCAAAAGGTCAAACAATGTTAGGTGCATTAAGGTTAGCTGACATTGACATTCCCGCATCATGTGAGGGGGGTATATGTCTTGAGTGTAAAACCCGATATTTGGAGGGATCGCCAATCCACAGGGATCTAGTTATGCAGTCAGTTGAAAGGGAGAAATTCGTAACCCCCTGCGTATCTGGTTGCGCGTCAGAGAAATTAATTCTTGATCTTTAATGATGATACTTATTGGGATTAATACAAGTAAAGAAATTAAAAAAGGGGATTTAAAATGGCAAATTTTGTATTAGTGCATGGTTCTTGGGCTGGTGGTTGGCAGTGGCGTGACATTAGAGAGAAGCTTGAGGGTGAAGGGCATCGTGTTTTAACACCGTCTTTAACTGGAATGAGTGACCGACATCACTTAATTAATGAAAACGTTGGTCTACATACTCACATTGATGATATCGCACGTCTCATTGAATGGGAGGATCTTAATGATGTAGTTCTAGTGGGACATAGCTATGGAGGTATGGTTATTACTGGTGCTGCTGCCAGTATCAAAAATCGTTTGTCTCACTTGGTTTATGTTGATGCTTTTCTTCCTAGAGCAGGAGAATGTGCTTGGGACTTGTTGCCTTGGCAACCAGAAATTTTTGAAACTCTTCGTCTAAAAGATAAACCTTGGCAAGTGGAGCCTGTTGACAAGATGACATATTTTCCTGAATTGGCAGATTACGATATGGATAGATCTACGCCTATGACAATTCGAACGCATTCAGATAAATTGCCAGAAGCAACCACTGAGGTTTCAGGTACTTATATCGAGTGCACTCAAGAACCTTCGTTCTTTGGTGAAGTCGCGAAAAGGGCTAAACAAGATGGGATGCGGCATGTTAGTATTAAAGCTGGGCATTACGTTATAATTACGCATTCAGATGATGTGGTTAAAGTATTAAAGGAAGCGGCTGGTATTAAAGCTTAGTTTTATCTATAAATTAAATTTGAAATTATTTTAACTAAAATTGGTTTTAAAGTTTGAATTTATGGATTATCAAATTTAGCTAATCATCGCGGGGTAACAGGGTGACTGAAGTATTCAAAATTAATGAAATTCTTGAAGCTTTAGAAGGAATTGATGTCATCGCAGTTATCGCTGAGGGTTTTAAAGCCCTTTCACAAGGAAAAGTAGACATTCCGCCAATTGGAGAAATGTTATTTCCTAAAGTTAACGGTGAACTTCATATTAAATATGGAGCAATTGAAAGTGATGATGATTTTGTCGTTAAATTGGCAACAGGATTTTTTGAAAATCCAAAATTGGGTTTAAATCCATTTAGTGGATGTATGCTTGTATTTAGTCAAAAAACAGGTCAGCTCTCATCGGTTCTTTTGGAGGAAGGTGAGTTGACAAATCATAGAACTGCGGCCGCTGGAGCGGTAGCGGCAAAATATCTTGCCCCAAAAGAAATTGATATGATTGGAATAGTAGGAACAGGGGTGCAAGCGCGTTTGCAAGCTCTTTATCTTCAACGAGTAACAGATTGTAGAAATTTGATGATTTGGGGAAGAGATAAAGATAAAACTTTATCTGCTGCGGAGGATATTAGATCTATGGGTTATGATGTTAAACCAGAAAAGAACTTAGCAGCTTTATGTGGAGCGAGCCAAATTATTGTGACGACGACACCATCAACAGAGCCATTAATTGAATTAGAGATGGTTCGTCCTGGTACTCATATTACTGCTATGGGTTCGGATACTAGTGAAAAATGCGAAATTGCTCCAGATGTACTGAAAGTGGCTGATATTGTTGCGGCTGACAGCATTGATCAGGCTGTTAAAAGAGGTGAAATATCTCAGGCATTAAGGGTAAATAAGTGTGATAGGGATAAATTGATTGAATTGGGTTCAATCATTTTGAATCCATCGATGGGGCGTGTTAATGACAATCAAATCACTATAGCGGATCTATCTGGTGTCGCTATTCAAGATATCATGATTGCAAAAGCAGTTACGAAAAAATTAAGGAAAAAATAATATGACAGAGGATTCAATTTCTATTTCTGATATTGCTTTTAACTCTTCTGAAGCAAGAGAGAGAATAGGTGCTGAAATTTTTAAGACACCTTTACTACCATCTTTGAAGCAAGGTTCAAAATTACTCTTTAAGGCGGAAAATTTTCAAAATACAGGTTCATTTAAAATTCGTGGTGCATTGAGTAAATTAACTGCACTAGCCAAAGCGAACAATTTAGATGCCTTTAAATTTATCACCGCTTCTTCCGGGAATCATGGAATTGCCTGTTCTAAAGCAGCATCGATATTAGGTGCATCATTGACTGTTGTATTGCCAGAAACGGTCGCAAAGGTAAAACTGGAGCGCATTAAAAGCTTTGGAGTGGACGTGTTAATTCAGGGGGAGGAATCTGGGCAGGCCGAATTATATGCACAAAAAATGTCCGAAGAAGACGGGTATTATTACATTTCACCATACAATGATTTTGAAGTTATCGCTGGCCAGGGCACAATAGGTCTTGAGATTTTAGAGCAAATGAAAGGACGATCACTTGATAATTTATTTATTTCTATTGGTGGAGGTGGGCTAATAAGTGGTATTTCAGCAGTGATAAAACATTATAGTCCAGAGACAAAAATTTGGGGTGTTTCTGCAATTAATTCTTGTACATTGGCGGACTCGATTAAAGCTGGAAAGATGATTGAAACTAAGCATTTTGAAACGCTAGCTGATGGATGTGCAGGAGGAGTGGACGAAGACACAATTACATTCCCCATAACAAAGCAAACAATTGATGAGTTACTATGGTGTGAAGAGAATGAGATAGAGAAATGTTTTAGAGATATGGCATTTGAAGAACATCAAATTGTTGAGGGTTCCGCAGCTTTGGCTTTGGCAGGTTATGAAAAAGTTTATGACGACATATCAGATCAAACATCGGTTGTGTTATTATGTGGTGCTAATATTGATGTTGATCTTACAAAGAAATTATTGGTTAAAAATTAGTTTAAATTAATTTAGGCAGTTAAATTCTCTGGTAACCTTGGTGTCGCCGCAATTAGTTCTTTTGTATAAGGATGGGTAGGATTTTCAAAAACCTTTTGAGTGTCACCGCTTTCTACAATTGATCCAGCTTTCATTACCATTACTCGATCAGTAATATTTCGAACGACTGATAAATCATGGCTTATGAATAAATAGGAAAGTTCAAACTTGTTTGAAAGCTCAGCTAATAAGTCTAGTACTTGTGCTCTGATTGAAACATCTAGGGCGGAAACTGCCTCATCCAATACTATTAAACTAGGTTTTATTATTAGAGCTCTTGCAATAGCTATCCTTTGACGCTGCCCACCAGAAAATTCATGAATATATTTTTCAGAATCTTCCGCATTAAGACCGACATCGATTAATGCTTGTTTTATAGCATCTTTTAATAAATTCCCGGTAGGTCTGTCTTCAATTAAATAAAATGGTTCTGATATTAGCCTACCAACTTTATGTCTCGGATTAAACGATCCAAATGGGTCTTGAAAGACAACCTGCATTTTTCGTCTTAAACTACTATCTAATTTTTTGCCGGCGTTTACGTGATGACCTTCTAAAAATATTTCTCCACTTTGCAATTCATCAAGGCCTAGAATAGCTCGAGTTAAAGTAGACTTTCCACATCCGCTTTCTCCAACTAGCCCTAGATTTTCACCTTTCCTTAAAACAAAACTAACATCATTTACTGCTGTGAACGTTTGTGGGGCTTTGAATATATTTTCTCGAGGTGATTTGTATTTGCGTATGACGTGTTTTAATTCTAGCAACGGGATTTCTTCAGCTTTCGTACTACGTTCTGGTACATGGCTTGAAGCGGAAAATAATTGCTTTGTGTAAGGATGCTTCATTTCTTTGAAGATCTTATTTGTTTTACCTTCCTCTACAATTTTTCCTGTTTGCATAACCGCAACGTTATCAGCTAACCCTGATATAACAGCTAAATCATGAGTTATCAGAATTAACGCCATATTTTCTTGTTCGACTAAAGACTTTAAAAGATCGAGGATTTGAGATTGAGTTGTTACATCGAGAGCAGTTGTTGGCTCGTCTGCAATTAATAAATTGGGCCTCATCGCGATTGCCATAGCGATTGCTACTCTTTGCCTTTGACCTCCAGAAAGTTCGTGAGGATATTTATCAAGGGGAAATTGTTCTTCGAACAATCCTACGCGATTTAATTTCTCGCGAGCAATTTTTAAGGCCTCTTTTTTCTTTGCTTGGCCATGAATTATCAAAGTTTCGGCAACTTGTTTTCCTATTGTTTGTACGGGATTCAGTGCTGTCATTGGTTCTTGGAAAATCATGCCAATAGCATTCCCCCGATAGGTACACATCTTTTCTTCAGATAGTTTTAGTAAATCAGTATCCGAAAGGCTTGCTGAGCCAGTTGATTGTGAACCACTTGGCAGAAGTCCCATCAGGCTTAGCGCTGTCATAGATTTCCCAGATCCACTTTCTCCTACTATACCATATATCTCACTTTTATTTACATTAAACGAAACACTATTTAGTATTTTCGTACCATGGATTGAGACACTTAAATCCTTTACTTCGAGTAACTTCATCTTTGGGTGCGCCTTATCCTTGGATCAAGAATATCTCGTAATCCATCGCCCATTAAATTTAGGCCTAGCACCGTTAAAATAATTGCAAAACCAGGAAAAAATGCCAAATGAGGAGCGATTGAAATCATGGTTTGACTGTCAGCTAACATTCTACCCCAACTCGGGGTAGGGGGCTGAACGCCTAAGCCAACATAACTTAAGGCGGCTTCAGCTAAAATACCTAGACTAAATTGAATTGTTCCTTGAACAATCAAAAGATTTGCTATGTTTGGTAAAATATGCTCTGCCGAGATTCTGAATGCGCGTTTGCCAGCTACTCTTGCTGATAGTATGTAGTCCAAAGTCCAAATTGATAGCGCTCCACCTCGAGAGATCCTGGCAAAGACAGGGATATTAAAAATTCCGATAGCGATGATAGCGTTAAAGGCTGATGGTCCAAATACAGCAGTTATTAATATTGCAATTATTAATGAGGGAAAAGCAAAAACTAAATCGTTTCCACGCATTATTAAGTCATCAAGCCAATGGCCGTGGTTTGCAGCAGCCCATAAACCCAACGGGACGCCAAGAGCAATTCCAATCCCAACTGCTACTACGGCAACTGCAATAGAGGTGCGTGCGCCCACCATAATCATGGAAAAGATATCTCTTCCAAAATGGTCCGTTCCAAACCAATGGGCAGTGGAAGGTAGTTTAAATCTTGCTGTAATTTGCAAAATTTCTACGTCAGCAGGTGTCCAAATAAATGATACCAACGCACCTAGAAGAAATATGGAAAATAATATTCCACCAAAAATCAATGTACGAGGAAAATTAGTCATCTTTTTCTCAATCGTGGGTCAACAGCCGCATAGGTTAAATCAACAATAAAGGTGACGATGATTACAGCAAAAACTAATAACATAACAACGCTTTCGACAACTATTAAATCGCGCTGGGTTATGCCTTGAAAAATTAATCTTCCCAGGCCAGGAAGAAAAAACACATTTTCAATAATTATTGCACCAGCCATTAAAAAAGAAAATTGCATTCCAATAATTGTTAAAACTGGTATTAGTGCATTTTTTAACGCATGACGCCATATTGCTTGGCGTTGGCTTAAACCTTTTGCTCTAGCTGTTCTCACGTAGTCTTGATCCAGAGTGTCTAAAATACTGGACCGCATTATCCGAGCCAAAATACTGGCTTGTGGAAGTGCCAAAGCCACAGCTGGCAAGGTTAGCGATTTGATAGATAATAAAAATCCTTCCTCCCATCCTGGAAACCCTCCAGCAGAGAACCATCGTAAATTTATTGAAAAAATTAGAACTAAAATCATCGCAAACCAAAAATTTGGTATAGCTATTCCAAGTTGGGTTGTACCCATGATCGTTATATCAATGCTCTTACCTCTCTTTGCAGCTGCGATTAAGCCGACTGGAAAAGCGATTAATGTTGAGATTGCTAGTGCGTAGATTGCTAAGGGTAAACTAATCCAAACCCGTGCTAGAACTAACTCAGATACAGGGACTTTGTATGTGTAAGAAATACCAAAATCACCAACCAACATTCCTGAAATCCAGTTTATATATCTCGACATTAATGAACCGTCCAAACCTAATTGTTCTCTTAAGGCCGCTATTGTATCGGGCTGAGCGTTTATACCGAGCATGAAAGAAGCAGGATCACCAGGAATAATTTCAATAACAGTAAATATTACTACACTTGCAGCAATTAAACTAAGTGATAGAGAAATAAATCTGGTTAAAGCAAATTGGAGCATTTTTATATGCCATTAAAAAATTAATTTTGATTTCTTAAGTTTATCAAAATGGCACGCAAATCATTTTAAGCGTGCCATTAAATTTTATCATCTCAGATTAATCTGTCCAACTAACTCCAGTTAAGTCTGTTGCTTGAGTAGGGGAGTTCTCCCACATACCTTTAATTTTTGAATTTATGACTGACGTTCTTGCTAATTGAAAAAGATAACCATTCACATAATCCTCAGAAATAATTCTCTGTGCTTTTTTAAGCATTTCAGACCGTAATGATGGATCGCTTTCCGCTGTTAGATCTTTCATTAATTGTTGGAAATCAGGATTGTCGTATTGGAAATAATAGGTAGGTCTTGCGTAAATCCCAATGTCCATAGGTTCAGTGTGAGAAACAATTGTTAACCCATAGTCTTTACCTTTAAAAACTTGTTTTAGCCAATCAGCCCATTCAAGATTGCTTATTTCTGCTTTGATTCCAACAGCTCTTAGTTGAGCTGCTATGATTTCACCGCCTCTTCTAGCGTATGATGGTGGAGGTAACTTCAGGGTAGTTTCAAATCCGTTTGGATAACCCGCTTCAGTTAACAATTTTTTTGATAATTCGGGATCGTAATTTGAATTGCCTGTAAGATCAACATAATCTGGATGGTGTGGCGCAAAATGAGTACCAATTGGTTTGCCGTAGCCAAACATTGCTCCATCAATTATTTCCTGTCTATTTATAGCATGAGCTAGTGCCTTTCTAACTTTAAGCTTGCTAAAGTGTTCATCTTTATTGTTCGTAGATAAAATAGTTTCACCTTCAGTATTTCCACCTATTACAGTAAATCTTGGATCTGCTGCAAATTGCGGTAAAGTTTCTGGAGCTGGATATCCAGGAAATGCGTCTAAATCGCCAGCCATCATAGCTGCAAAGGCCGCAGTAGGGTCAGAAATAAATTTAAAGGTGGCACTTTCAAGAGCAATTGAATTGCCCCAATAATTATCATTTCGAGTTATTTCAATTCTGTCGCCTTGAACCCAGTTTGAAAAAACAAATGGACCTGTACCTACGGGATTAGTAGCGGCATTTTCTATACTTTCGGGAGCCACAATAACGGCATCTCCCCATGCCATATTTGTTATGAAACCACCATTAGGGCTTGATAATGTAATTTTAACTGTTGTTGCATCAATAATGTCTACTGATGTTATTCCTGCAAAAAGAGCTTTTTGGGCATTAGTACTATCTTCAGCTCGCGCACGATCCAATGAAAATTTTACATCTTCAGCATCCATCGAGCTACCGTCATGAAATTTCACGCCTTCATGAAGATGAAAGGTATAAGATAATCCATCATCTGAAATATCCCAACTCTTTGCTAACGCAGGTGCAATTGAGCCATCAGCTTGATAGCGGGTGAGGCCTTCAAAAATGTTAGCGTAGACCACTTGATCAATAGCACCAGCTGCTCCACCTGTTGGATCTAAATTAGGTGGTTCGAGTTGCATTCCAATTGTAATGTCTGTTTGGGCAGCGTGCGAAATTACTGCAGAACTTAGCAGTATAGCTGTTGTTGTTGCTACCTTTTTCACAAAAAAATTCATAATTATCCCCTTTTAGTTGAAAGCGATGTTGAAGATTTAATTTTTCACTTCAGCATCAACATTCTGTTAATCACTCGAGTTTCGAATTATCTAAGCGATGAGTCAAGTTAAGTAATAATTTATTTTTAGAGCTTGGTAGATTTATTATGAACTATGATCCTAAACTTCTTTTTATTGACTTAGTTAACTTGCTTGTTAAGGTTCAGTGTGGGGAAAATATGATAATAAAAACTTTTCAAAATTTAGTAAAAAAATTATGAATTGGGCTTTCTCAAAAACGACTGATATTTTTGCTATAGCTTTGACTGTCTTAGCATTTTATGTTGGAGGCTGGGGTGTTTTTGATAATGTGTGGGTGTCAGGCTTAACTGTTTGGCTAGCACTACTTGTTGGGTTTCTTAATTTTGAGGATCAAAACTCAAGGACTAATTATTTTTTATTAATCTTGCATGTTATCTTAGCAATATTTTTCACAATTATCATGTGGAAATGGACTTCCATAATGTTAGAGCAAGAAGAATTTTTTATTGAAATTACTTTTTGGGACCACGTTATTGCTTGGGTGGGTATTGCTATAGCTGGGTATCTTACTTTGCGTCATTTTGGGATACCCATGTTTTGTGTATTTTTAGTGATGGTCTACTATGTAATTGCGCCAAATAATGTTTTTGGAGCAGGTGAGGATTGGGTTAGGGTAGCAGAAAATCTGTGGTATTCCACAGATGGTGTCTTTGGCAGGCCAGTGGAAGTCGTTGGGAGAGTTGTTCTTATTTTTATTCTCTTTGGTGCTGTCTTACATACGTCCGGAGCTGGTGAGGTGCTTTTGAAATTTGCATTTGCGGCAACTGGACGTTTCTCAGGCGGTCCAGCACATGCGGCAATTGTTGGATCAGCAATGTTTGGAACACTGTCCGGGTCCCCAGTAGCAAATGTGGTATCTACTGGGGTTTTTACGATTCCAATAATTAAACAGTCAGGCTTTAGAGCCAAATTTGCTGGTGCTGTTGAGGCAGCGGCTTCTACAGGTGGTCAAATTATGCCACCAGTTATGGGAGTCGTCGCGTTTCTAATGTCTGATGTGACAGGAATTCCTTATTTGAAAATTGTGGTTGCAGCTCTCATTCCCGCTGCAATGTATTATATATCTCTTTTTATTGTGGTATTTATAGAAGCTAAGAAGAAGGGTATAACACCAGTTCCTAAAGAGAAAAGACAAGTGTTAACCAGATCAGATTGGTTGAAGAGTTTGGCGTTCTGGGCTCCTTTGGTTACACTAATTTATTATTTGTTGGATGGCAGAACACCACAAAATGCTGGTTTTGCTGCAACTATTGTTGCCTTTGTTCTATGTTTGATTTTTTTTCCTAAATTTCGACATCCGAAGAAATGGATGGAAATGATGATAACTGCTGGGAAAACATCAGCAACTTTGATGATAATAGTTGCATCAATAGGTTTCGTAATTGGCGTCGTTAATATGACGGGTATTGGGTTGCAGTTTGCTGAGGCAATTCTGGTTGTTGGTGGTTCAAAGTTATTTCTTAGTTTAATCTTGGTGATGCTTGGTTGCATTGTTATGGGTATGGGCGTACCTACTGGGGCTGCTTATTTAATTATTGCAATTGTTTTGGGTCCTGCGCTTGAACGTTTGGGGCTTCCAACAATTGCTGCGCATTTATTTGTCGTTTATTTTGGAGTGTTATCTGTGGTCACACCTCCGGTTGCCTTAGCAGCATTTGCCGCTGCTCCAATTGCAGGAGCTAAGCCAATGGAAACAGGCTTTGAAGCAGTAAGATTAGCTATAGCTGGCTTCATTATCCCATTTATCTTTGTTTATCACCAGGATGTTTTAATTATCGTAGAAGGATTTGAGTTGAATGGTTTATTGTGGGCGGTTTTTGTTTTCTTGATATCGTCATGGTTGATTGGTTCGGGATTAAGTGGTTATGATGTTAGAGACATGCTGATTTGGGAGCGTGGTTTACGTGTTATTTTGGGCATTCTAGTTTTATTTCCAGATTTCCGTATTTCCCTTCCAAGCGTAATTATTTCTATAATTATTATTTGTTGGCATAAATTTGGGTATCGAAAATTAATAAGAGGGTAATTTTTAATATAATAAATAAAGGAGAGAAAAATGAAATATCTTAAAATATTATCAGTGATTGGGTCCTTTGCTCTTTCATTGATTGCAGCGAGTGCTTTTGGCGCAGAGAGATTAAAAATGGCGACTATCGCTCCAGGTACATCTGCCTATCTAACAATGACTACTTTTGCCAGTTTGGTTAATCAGAACCAGAGTGACTTTGATATAACCGTTGATGCTACAGGAGCAGCAACAAAACATGGTATAGAGTTAGCAAAAGGTAAGTTAGATTTCTGCATGAGTGCACCAACAGTACATTTTTTCCTGAAAAAAGGAAAAGCGATGTACCAAAAATTGGAAAATCACGCTGAATTAGCAGAAAAACTCAATCTCGTAATGTGGTTCCCCTACGGTCAGTATCATTATATAACCTACGCTGATAGTGGTATTAAAACTTTCGCAGATATGAAGGGAAAGAAGATTTTCTTCGGACCTCCAGGTGGTGGTGCGTGGAATACAGCACAAGCATGGTTAAAAATGTCTTCTGGTTTGGATGTAAAAGCTGGCGACGTTGAAAATGTGAAGGCTAGTTGGTCCTCAGCTTTCCAAGGTTTTCAAGATAGACAATTTGATGTTTACGTAAATGGTGGTATCGCCCCATTTCCACAAGTTGAGCAGTTGGCTTTAACAAATAAGATGCGTTTGATTGGTTTGTCAAAAGAAGAATATGATGCGAATGATACTATTAACAAATGGGTTAATGGCTTACCTGGACGAGAGCGTGGTGTTATTCCAATGGGAGTTTATGGGGACAACGTAGAAATGTCTCATGAAATTCACACAGCTGGTTCCGCAGTGGGTATTATTACTCGAACAGATATGTCTGATGATGATGTTTATCAAATAACAAAAACTTTTTGGGATAATGTAGAGGCAGCAAAAGCTTCCACGCCATGGCTTAAGCACATAACTATGGAATATGCCGTGCAAGATGGTGGAATGCCACTTCATCCGGGTGCGCAACGTTATTATGAAGAACGAGGTGTAGTTATCCCAGATGGATCAAAAGGCTAAAAAAAATTGAATAACCGAGAAAGATTAACCTCTTTCTCGGTTGTCACAAATTAGTTTTAATAGACCAAAGCTCTGGGAAAAATCGATGGCCTGTAACCTTTTCAAGCCAACCAACTCCAGAAGAGCCACCGGTGCCAGGTTTATAACCAATTATTTTCTGTACAGTCAAAAAGTGTCTCCATCTATAAATGGAGAAATTTTCATCTAATGACGTAAGCTTTTCACCTAAATTGTACAAATCATTTTTTGGATCTGCTTTCTGGTATATTTTAAGCCAGGCTTCTTCCACTGAGGTGTTGTGCTGGTATGCTTTTGACCAATCGCGATCTAGCATTTCCCCATCAATAACATAGCCTCTTCTATTTAATAGTTTAATAACATCATCATATAAACTGGGAGCATTCAAGGACCTTTCTATTTCAGGCCATACATGTGAAACATTCTTATGAGCTGTAGCAAGTTTTTTACTTTTGTTACCCAAAATAAACTCTACATGACGGTACATAAATGATAACTGTCCAGATGCAGTTCCTAAATTATTTCGAAATTCGCTAAATCCTTCGGTCGAGATTGTAGATAGTACATTCCAAGTATCAGCTATATGTTTTGCGTATGCTATCGCTCGTGTTAAGATCTCCATAGCATTTTCAAGGTTGTCTTCCCGAATTTGCATTTGGGCATTTGTTAATTCGAAGTGAAAGCCCTTAAATAACATTTCTTTGACCTGTCCCATAACAATAAAACATAATTCATCATAACCTTCACTTCGGGGGTGTTGTAATGAAAGAAGAATATCAATGCTTTGATAATCTATGTAAGGATTGGTCTTACCAGCATAATCTACAATAGGTTCCCCACTAGTTTCCTTAACTTTGGCATTTCTTGTTTCATCTGATCCCATTTCCATCGGTCTTGGTAAAATGGATGTATCTACACCTGTAGGATCTACAATTTCAGTCTTGTAAGGTTTATATTTTGGCATTTAGCTATTTTTACCTTTTATCATGTTAATTACTTTTTTTCCCAATTTTTCATTATAATCACCTAAATCAAAAATAACATCAAAATGGTTTCGGTTACAGATTTCTAATGTTTCTACTTTTGTATCATATGCCCGTAAAGCTTTTGCAAAGTTGATACTTTGCTCTTTAAATTCTAATGGTTCAATTTCTCCCCAAGCAATAATTGTATTTGGTACATTTCTTAAATCTTTAAATAATGGACTGACGTCAAATGCAGAACTCTCATTGAGTCCAATTAAGTCATTTATTGTTGTATTAACTATCGGCTCAAGATCATAGATACCGGATACTAGAACAATTCCAGATATTTTGCTAATATTTATAGCACACATTGCGGCTAAGTGAGCTCCCGCAGAACTTCCCGAAATATAAATTTTTTTAGAATTATAAATAAAATTATTATCATTATTTATTAACCACTTTATTGCTAATTCACACTCATCTATTATCTCAGTAAGAGTTGCGTGAGGGCATAAGGTGTAATCGATAGCTGCAAACGCAATGTTTTCCTCAACAAAGTCTATTGCTGCAAATTGAGATTCATTTTTAGATAGCTCTTGCCAGTAACCACCATGAATAAATACCATTAAGGGACATGGTTTTTCTTGAGAGGCACCTTTGGGTATAAAAAGGTTTAACTTATTGCTCGATTTAGGGCCATATCGGCATTCGGTTGAGATCAGTTGATTTTGTGCAATTTCACTACGAGTGATATATTGCTCTATATAGGGCTGATAATTTCCACCAATTATTGAGCTAGGGTTATATTCTTTCTCCAGATCTTCATTAGAAAGAGTTTTCCAGTTTGTACTTTGGCGTAATTTTAGCCTTTTCTTTATGTTTGACATAAACAATTTGTCCTTTAAATGGGGTCACCAACACGCCAGAATTTAGGTATTATTCTATCAGGATTTTTTACCCATTTTTGCCAACCTAATTGTACTTTTTTTAAATCAGTTTCGATATTCTTGATTTCAAATTCTCCTCGAAACTCTAAATTTCCATCATCATCATACCATTCCAAAGCATCGATTTCACCTGGTTGCCTAAATCTTTCAATGACTAGTCCTACCGTTCCTTCAGCTCTTTGTGGCGAATGCCGTACGTGAGATGGTAACAAGAATAATTCACCTTCCTTTACAATTACTTCACTGCGCTTTTTCGATATTGGGTCAATTATTTTCAAGGTTAAGTCCCCAGTAACCTGATAAAATAGTTCTTCTCCAGGATCATCATGATAATCAGGTCGATAGTTTTCACCTCCAATAACCATTATCAAAAGGTTTTCCCATTGCTCCTTATACAATTGATGATTTCCAATTGGTGGTGTGAATTTATCTTTGTTATCTTTTACCCAATTTTGTAGGTTGAATGGTGCTAACATAAAATGAATCTCCTAAGTGTCTTATAGAAGTTAAGCTGGTGCGAATGCTGTGACTTTTATTTCAATTAAAATCAATGGATGTGGTAACTGATGCGCCGCGACTGTAGTACGCGCAGGGCCACTTTCAGTAAAGTACTCAGCATATGCTTCATTGTACCCTTTGAAATCATTCATGTTAACGAGAAAAGTTGTTAAATCCACAACATCATTTAAACTTGAGCCCTCTGAATTTAATATATCGGAGATATTTTCGATAACTGCTCGTGTTTGTTCTTTTATATCTAAGCTAACGTTACCCATCTCATCCTGCTCTGCCCCACGAAAACTGCCATCTTTTCGACGAGAAGAGGCGCCAGAAACAAAGAGGAAGTTACCAGCACGTTTTATATGTGGATATTTTCCTCTTGGTTTTGCTTTATCACTTAAAGTTTTAGAGGTTGTTACCATGTGTTATCCTCCTTAATAATTGAGATGTCCTCACCATTAAAATATCCTGAATCTTTCCAGCCTGTGTCAGTTTTTGTCGTGAGCAAGCTTTTGGTTTTTTTATCGTGAAGAGCGTCATATAATCTTGAAATAGAATATACGGAATTGCGGAAGGCAGGATGTTGGGTGACATCATTAACCCGGTTTCCATAAATGTAGATTTCGCGGTCATCTTGGAGCGACTTGATATATTCTTTACCCGTGAATGGTCGATTTTTCCCTTCTAAAATTTTCTCTGGGGCGTTCATATGACCTCTAATATACTAATTGGGTAAACTCTGGTTAGTGTAATTATGTTACTAGCTTCCTTACGGCATATTTTTCTTCTTTCCAGATGCCTGTGTCTAGTATTTTTTGTAAAATCTTTACGGCATTCCATACATTTTCATATGAAGTATATAATGGGGTAAAACCAAATCTCATAATATTTGGGGCCCTAAAATCTCCCACGACATTGTGTTCGATGAGTGCTTGCATTATTTCCCAACTATTTTCATTTGTTACTGAAACCTGGCTACCTCTCATTTCTGGATCTCTTGGAGTGATAATTTTTATCCCATAATCGCTACAATTTTCTTCAATTAACTGCATGAATAATTGTGTTAAGTTCTGAGATTTTTTTCGTAGCTGTCCAAAGTCAATTGTTTCAAATATATCTAAACTTTTTTCCAATGCGAGATAGGATAATATTGCGGGCGTTCCACATCGAAACTTTTCTATGGTTTTTGAAGGTTCGTAATTTATGTCAAATCCGAAGGGCGAGGCATGCCCCATCCAACCTGTAAGAGTGTTTTGTGATTCTTCTAAATGCCGCTGTGCAACAAAAAGATATGCTGGAGCGCCGTGCCCACCATTCAAGTATTTATATGAACAGCCCACAGCAAAGTCTACTTTGCAATGGTTTAGGTCTATTGGGATGGCACCAACAGAGTGAGACAAATCCCAAATTATTAAAGCCCCATTATCATGAGCTGCCTTAGTAATTTTTTGCATATCTCTTATTTTGCCAGTTTTATAATCTACGTGAGTTAGTGTTACGACAGCAGTTTTCCTGTCGATTAAAGATATAGTTTCTTCATCACTTGACCCTGACAGTTTTAATTTTTTATCTGGGAAGAAATTATCTAAGACACCCTGTACTATGTGAATATCAGAGGGAAAATTAGTTTTGTCTGATACAATATTTACTCGGTCAGCCCGCATTTTAAGTGCAGCTACCAGTGTTTTAAATAAATTTAATGAAGTAGAATCTACCAACAATACTTCGCCCTTTTTAGCACCCATAATAGGTGCTAGGCGATCCGCTAGTGTGAATGGCAAATTATGCCACCCTTTATTATTCCAACTTCGAATTAACTGCGTCGACCATCCATCTAATAGAGCATCTTCTACATAACTCGGAACGGCTTTTGGCATAGCACCTAACGAATTGCCATCCAAGTATATTAGATCCTTTGGTAATTTAAATTTACCTGCTTGAGTTGCTAAGGGATCTTTTTCATCAAGTAATTTTACAATTTCATGTGATATTTTAGCATTTTCTGGTATGTCTAAATTATTATTTTTACTACTCATTTTTTTCCCAATTTGTTTGCGATACCATTAATAGGTTAACGGTCATTAACAATGAAACTCTAGGTTTGTCAAAGTTTAAGCAGGGTTATGGTTGAATAAATATTATTTTTATTTATTGATTTCATTTATTTTTAATTTAACACTCTTCATACCATATTTTACTTAAAGTTGAGGGTTTTTTTGATGGAAAAAGGTAAAGAGCCAGGATCAAAAACCAGCACTCCAACCTGGAATTATACGCCTGACTTACCTATTAAAACGGCGCCTTATTTTAATTGGCCACCTGATCCAAAACATATCATTAGATGGCTTGTAGAAAGATGGTTTCCAATTACTGAGAGAGGATTACTCGTCTGCCTTGCTATTTTTATTTGGGTTTTTGCAAGCCCTGCTCTCGAGCGTTGCAAAACACTTGAGATTGGATGGATGGCAGAAATTTATCTTAGAAATTTTATCATTATGTGCTTAGTAGCAGGTGGTGCTCATCTGTATTTATATACTTTTACTAAACAACAAAAATTGTTAAAATTTGATGCTAAAGATCTAAAAAAAAATAACAGTCTATTTAGTTTTAAAAATCAAGTATGGGATAATATGTTTTGGAGCTTAGCGAGTGGCGTTACAGTTTGGTCTTTGTATGAAATAATTATAATGTGGGGTTTTGCTAACGGTTATGGTTTTATGTTTGATTTCTCTGATAATCGCGTATGGTTTATTGCATTATTTTTTCTGCTACCATTCTGGCAAGCTTTCGCTTTTTACTGGATCCACCGGGCGCTTCATTGGCCTCCACTTTACAGAATAGCTCATGTGGTTCATCACCGTAATACCAATATCGGACCATGGTCAGGTAATTCGATGCACCCAATAGAGCATGTCCTTTGGCTCAGCTCAGTTTTAATTCATTGGGTGATAGTATCACATCCAATACACGTTTTGTTTTTTCAATTATCTCAGGTTATTAGTGCAATAACTAATCATTCTGGTTTTGAGAGTATTATGGTTCGTGATAAAAATAGATTAGCAATGGGTGATTTTTTTCATCAACTTCATCACAGGTATTATGAATGTAACTATGGATCGATTGAAACACACTGGGACAAATTATTTGGAACATTTCATGATGGAACTGATGAAGGTTTAGAAATTACGAGACGCAGAAAACGTGAAATGCACAAAAGAACAATCTGAAAAAAATATAAGAAATAGGTGGGAGAATGTATAATTATCAAAACACCTCAAATCATCAAATTTATATTTCTTAAAGGGAACTTATTAAATAAATTAATGGACTTGAACATTTAAGATTTCTACTAAATACCTGGGCTTTCATATATATTGTAAAAAGAAATTATGATGAATTTTGTATTCTGGCAGAATATTTTGGCAAAATATTGGGGTTTGAACTCTCAACTAAGCTTATTGGATGGTGAGTATGATTTAAATATATTGGTAAAATCAAATGACGGTAACCAATATGTACTCAAAATAATGAGAGAGGACTGTTTGCAAGAGTTTGTTGATATGCAAATTCAAGCGATAAACCATTTAAAATCAATCGAGCCAGAATTACCTTTTCCCGATATTATTCAAACCATTTCTGGAAAGAAGTTTTTTCACTGTAAGGACGAATTCGGAAATAATCGCTTATTATGGTTGATCAAAAAGCTGCCGGGGCGGAAATATGTAGAATACAAAAGAAAGAATTTAAATCTATTAAAAGAATTGGGTAGTATGATCGCTAAGTGCGATGGCGCATTAGAATCTTTTGAACATGACCTTCTAAATAGATCTTTAAAATGGAACTTGATTGAAGCTATTTGGGTGGAAAAGCATATCGATTTAGTTGAAGATTTATCTAGAAAAGTAATTCTTCAAGATATTATGGAAGAGTACAAGAATATCTTACCCAAATTAAGAGATCAGCCATTTCAGGCAATACATGGAGATATTAATGACCATAATATCTTGGTAACTGGAGAATTACAGGATCAACCAAATATTTCAGGCCTTTTAGATTTTGGAGATATGTGCCACTGCCCTCGTGTCTGCAATTTAGCTATCGCGGCAGCTTATATTGTTCTAGACCATGACCAACCTGAAGTGGCCCTAACTTCCTTAATATATGGTTATAATGATAATTCTCCGCTTAAGGTGGGTGAATTAGATTTGATTTGGCCTTTGCTGAGAATGCGATTGGTCGTGAGTGTCGTTAATTCTACTTTAATGTCAAAAGAAAACCCCAATGACCCATATATTACAGTTTCACAAGCGCCGGCTTGGAAATTTTTAGAGCGTAGGTCGGAAAATTCTAAATTTATTGCTGCTCGACTCCGAAGTGCCTGTGGCTTGCCAGTAGTTGATGGCGCAGATCGGGTGTTGAGTTATTTAGAAGAGGCGCGAGGGTCTTTTGCACAGATTTTTAATTTTGATTTGAGCTTAGTGCCAATGGGCTCTTTATCAGTTGAAAACTCCTTATGGCCGCAAAATCCTTTTTCGTTGCCATTAGATGAAGCCTTAGAGGTTGGTTCAGACATAATTGCAAAAGATAGTTTTTGGATGGGATATTATAATGAGCCAAGATTGATTTATACTGAACCAGCTTTCCGAGATGGACCATGGAAAGCGTCTGATCGTAGAACTGTGCATCTTGGTATTGACATTTTTGGACCGGCTGACCTTGAAATTCGAGCTCCTATTAATGGTAAAGTCGTCGTTGCGGAAAATAGAACACAACATTTAGATTATGGGGGAGTAATTATTCTTGAACATGAGACTCCTGAAGGTAATTTATTCTATACCCTCTATGGGCATCTTGATCCTAAGTTTCTCAAGCAATTAAAGGTCGGAGATTTAATTCAATCGGGAACAGTTTTTTGCACTTTAGGTAGTAATCAAAATAATGGTGGTTGGGCGCCACATCTACATTTCCAATTAGCACTTATGACAGATGGAATTGAAAAAGATTGGCCAGGTGTAGGGAGCCCAGATGAAATGTATCTTTGGAATGCATTGTGTCCAAATCCAGCAGCATTGCTAAATTTACCAGATTCGCTGACTCGTTATGAACCAGTCGTCAAAGATGAGGTTTTGAGTGATCGAAAATCTTTTTTCAGTAGTAACCTCTCTATCTCTTATAATAATCCAATATTAGTATCGCGAGGCTGGAAGCATCATTTATTTGATGAATGGGGTCGGCCTTATTTGGATGCATATAATAATGTTCCTCATGTTGGTCATTCGCATCCACGCATTCAAGAAGTTGCTGCCAAACAGATGAATAGGGTGAATACAAATACCCGTTACCTTCATCCGATTCAAACAGCTTTTGCTAAAAAGATTTTGTCAAAATTTACTAAAAAATTTGATGTATGTTTTTTTGTAAATTCTGGTTCAGAGGCAAATGAATTAGCACTCCGTTTGGCGCGGGCGCATACGAAATCAAAAGGTATCATCACCCTTGATCATGGCTATCATGGGAACACAACCGGTGCGATAGATATTTCGGCATATAAATTTAATGCTGTTGGAGGAGTAGGCCAGGTCGATTGGGTTGAGTTGGTTGATTTGCCAGATGATTTTCGAGGCAAATTTAAGCGTAATGATGCAGATTGTGGTAAAAAATTTGGAAATTTAGTAAATCCTGCAATAGAGCGCCTTGAGAAAAAACAAAAAAAAGTTAGTGCATTTATCGCAGAAACTTTTCCATCGGTAGCCGGTCAAATTATACCTCCAGATGGTTATTTAAAAGAAGTTTATAAGAATATTAGAAACGCAGGGGGACTATGTATAGCTGATGAGGTTCAAACTGGTCTTGGCCGATTGGGCGAATATTATTTTGGCTTTGAACACCAAGAAGTTGAGCCAGATATTGTGGTTTTAGGAAAGCCAATTGGAAACGGTCATCCTATTGGGGTGGTAGTAACAACAAAGGAAATTGCGGATAGTTTTGCGGATGGCCCTGAGTTTTTTTCGACCTTTGGTGGGTCAACATTGTCCTGTCTGATTGGAAATGAAGTTTTAGAAATTGTAGATGATGAAGGCTTACAAGAAAATGCTAAGCAAATGGGAGAAAGGTTGTTAACTGGCTTAAGGGAAATAAAAAATAACTTTCCTCAAATTGGTGACGTACGAGGAATGGGTCTTTTTCTGGGAGTTGATTTGGTAAAAAATAATACCATTCAAGATGAGGATAAGGATCTTTGCACCTACATCAAGAATCGTATGCGGGATTATAGAATTTTAATTGGAAGTGAAGGTCCGAAAGACAATGTTCTTAAGATAAGACCCCCACTTACAATTGATGCAGAAGGAGTTGACATGATCCTTCATTATTTTGAAAAAATAATGAAGGAAGTTTAAAGAGATGAATTGCTAATACTATTAATTAAATCATATTGTAATATGGGTATTTTGAACAATGAATGAACGAAAAATTACAGTTTCTGACATTGCAAGTGCTGAGAAAGTTTTGGGTATTGAGTATTCAAAACAGGAAAGAGAGCAAATGATTAATGATCTAGAGAATCAGATCATTTCAGCCAAAATACGTCGTAAACGTATATTCGATAATAATGTACCTATGGCCTCTAAATTTGACCCTCGATTACCAGGTTTTGAAATGCCAAACCTTACGGGTTTAAAAATTTCAGAAAAACCATATAAATTGCCAGACTCTGATGAAGATATTGCTTTTGCTTCTGTTGCTGCGCAGGGGCATTGGATTAAAACAAAACAAATAACAAGTCAAAAGCTTACAGAAATTTATTTGAATCGAATAAATAAATTTCAAGGTCAGTTAAACTGCTATGCTAAGGTAACAAGTGAGTTAGCATTGGCTGAAGCAGATGCTATGGATTTATTGACCGAAGATAACATTTCTCTTGGCCCCTTACACGGCATCCCATATGGATTGAAAGATTTATTTGATACAAAAGATATTGAGACTGCATGGGGAGCTGAACCTTATCAAAATAGATTGCCATTGGAAGATGCTGCGATAGTAAAACGTCTTCGTGCTGCTGGCGCCGTGTTGTTAGGGAAAACCGCAGTTGGAGCGCTAGCATATAATGATATTTGGTATGGAGGGCGCACAAAAAATCCTTGGAATTTAAACGAAGGAAGCAGTGGCTCTAGTGCAGGGTCAGCATCGGCGACGGCAGCAGGTTTATGTAGTTTTGCAATAGGAACAGAAACCTTAGGTTCTATTACTTCACCAAGTGAAAGATGTGGAGCAACTGGTCTTAGACCAACATTTGGACGCGTGAGTAGAAGCGGGTGTATGGCGCTTTGTTGGTCTTTAGATAAAGTTGGGCCTATCTGTCGACGTGTTGATGATACTGGAATAATACTCTCAATCATTAATGGATATGATGAAAATGATCGTTTTAGTATTAAAGCTCCATTTCATTTTGATAGTGAAAAGGACGTAGATAATTTAAAGATTGGTTATATCTCTGAAGCTTTTGGAGCAGAAGCTACGGAATTTGATAAAGATACTTTAAAATTAATTTCTAATTTAGGTTTCAATGTCCAAGAAGTAGTGCTTGATAACCTTCCATACTCGTCCTTGATTAACATTCTTCACGCCGAAGCGGCTGCATCTTTTGAAGATTTAACTCTATCCAACGAGGATGACAATTTAACTTGGCAGGATAATGAAGCTTGGCCAAATTCCTTTCGAAAAGCCAGATTTTTATCGGCTGTTGATCACGTTCAGTTAGACCGGCTTCGATATCTTGTGATGAAGGCAATGGATGATTTATTTAGAGACATTGATATTCTTATCGGGCCGTTTGATGCTGGCCCTATGCTGGTAGCAAGCAATTTTTCGGGGCACCCCTGTCTTCATCTTAGGGTGGGTTTTGAAAGCTTAAGTACTAGAACACGAATTAAGAGTGAAAACATTGATACCAAGAAAAAATTTATGGTGCCGAGAGGTTTATCAATTTGGGGAGCTCTTTTTGAAGAAGAAAAATTATTAAATTTTGGTAAGGTATTGGAGACTAAATTAAATATAGCTGATCATAGGCCTACTTTTGCGACATAATATGGTATTAGTTTTAAAATTTGAAAAGTGAAAAGAATATTAAATAATATAAATAATTTTAGGTCTTAGTTAAACAATGAGCATTAAAACCTATTATGGCATCAAATCCATCTTTCATGTGATATTTTCTTTTTTGTAAATAGATTGGATCATGTTCTAATTTAATTCCTGTAACTATTTCCATTAATGCATCTAAACTAAATGCCATTTGATGCGTATGCTTTCGCGCATTTTTTTTGTTTGATATTTTATTGGAGTTAGTCCCTGAAAATCCTCTACTTTTAAATTTGTCCCAGTCGGTAATGGCTAGATTTGTTATTTTAGATGCTTTAACCAACTTTTTTTGAATCCTTTTTGGTACTTCTGCACCCCATAATTTGGCAAGATAAACATAGCCTAATGCAGAATTTAAACCATATGAATGGTACCATTGCCCTCTATATCCTCGAAATGAATTATTGTTGATATAACCATCTTCTAGAAAAACTTTATCAATATAAGTGAACCTCTTGTTTATTTCTCTAACTGCTAATCTTTTGTCATTTGACCAGTTAGCGTAGATTAGAATTCCAGTTCCACCATTGGCCATAGCGTAAAAACCTTGATCTTGTTTTTTATTCAGTAATGGCCGTAAAAATTTTTTATACATCTTCGCTGCGTATCGATCTAAAATTTGCAACTCTCTTGCATCAAGTGTTTCTTTTAACCATATTGCTGAAATTAAATACATAGAAAACACATCCTTTGCGAATTCATATGAATGATACCAACAAGGAGAATTGGGGTCATTATTTTCCCAACATGGCGGCTTATTTTTTAATTCATGATATCCTGTAGAATCATACAAGGTATTGTTTTCAGCAAGAGCGACCAATAACTCTTTCGCTATTAGTAGGCTCTCTTTATCGTTGTTGGAAATAGCATTATGTGTAGCTGTCATCATCCACAAAATAGGTTCAGTAATATTTATATGTTCCACATTTAATGAGTTGCTGTTTTTCTTCCAATCAGACATCCAA
>Ga0163110_10000079_pt1 | contig 40962 bp, 27 predicted proteins | sample CRUFie1St17metaG_FD_108703 | JGI IMG/M metagenome (GOLD analysis project Ga0163110, IMG submission 108703) | Marine microbial communities from the Costa Rica Dome - CRUD Field 142mm St17 metaG | ecosystem: Environmental > Aquatic > Marine > Oceanic > Photic zone | place: Costa Rica: the Eastern...
AGAAGTTGCTTACATCATCAACATACTTGATCTCTAGCAGAAGATCTCTGTATGGGAAATATAAAAGATCGCCTTCTAGAGGACGAGTAGGATCGTTTGATAAACCAGTTCTTCCTGCAATCAGCGGTGTAATGTAGTTTGTATACCTATCCTGAGAGATGACAATCTTCATCTCTGCGGTGGTTCTCACACCAAATTTTGTAAGCAGATTATATCCAGCATCAAATCCTTCATATGATTCGATATAACCTTCAATCGGGAAGGAGTTCTTGAACTCAGAACTCGTGACCTCCCGCATCACATTCTTTATATTTACAAAAGTTCTAGGCAGGTAAACGAACTCTACCCCATACATTTGGATCTGTTCGTTGATTAGATCCTGTACGAGATTTTGTTCACCTACTGTGCCTTGCTGAAAGAAAGGGTTTAGTGCCATTATCCAATCAGGTCAAGAGGAGGAAGTTCATACTCATATGTCATCCTCTCCTCAAGTTTCTCAATCTCGCCAAGGGCATCTTCGTAGATTTGTCTGCCGTTGAGTTCAACACCACCAGGCAACTTGACACCTTGGAACTTGATCAAGTTCATACCCCACTGCTTTTTACACAATGCAGTGAAGTATTTTTTCAAGAAAGGATCATTGTATACTTTGTTATAGTCATTCGGATTTAGAACCCTATAACAACGAATAATCAAATAGTCACCCGCTTGCATGCTAGAGTAATCTACATCTAGATACAAGCGATTCTGACGACGGTTGAATCGAATCTGTTTATCTGGATGCAGGATATGGTCCAGATCTTCCAAGTATCGCTTGGTCATCGTGTACCCAAGCAGTTCCATTGAACTGAAGAAGTACACATCATTCAACATCATTTGATAGTTGATGTTGAACATGTTCGTCGAGATCAGACGATTGTCCAGTTTGAAAACTCTTTCGATCCCAATAACAGCGTCAGGAATCTGGATGAAATTCTGGTTCTCCTCATAACTAAAGGTGGTAGTGCCAATTCCAGTAATAGTTGCACTAGCGGTGGTGGTAGTGATACCAGTCCCTTTATCGTTTCCTTTAGCTTGGATTGCATCAAGAAAATCCTGAGTGACTTGATGTTTCAGATACATCAATTCTACGCCATCCATGTGGCGATTTTGATAAATCTGAATGGCATCATCCATCAGATCTTCAATTTGCTCATCAGCAACATTGATTTCAAGAACCGGAGCACCCAGTTGCCTTTTGGCGTAGTTGACTAACTCCTGTCTTGTAGATGGGTTCGCCATTTATTCAAGACTTTCTTTTATTTATGAACGTCTTACGACAACATCTAACTCGTCACCTACATCTAGACCAGTTACAGGGTTGATAATTGTGATAGCAGGATTGCCAATAGTCCAATCCTCTGTCCTCTGTAACAAGATACCGTTCAGATATACTTCCATATTATCTGAAGATGTATCGGAGTTTGATGGGGCAAATGACGTTTGACCAGCACTAGCAGTTAGTTGGTCTTCTGCTTGGTCTGAACAGATATCAACCTCATCACCATCAGCACAAGCTTGCGCTAAAACAACAGCAGCAGATGCCTGATAGTCAATATCTCTTCTAAGTCTGACTCCATTTAGAAAAACTCTATAGTTCTTAGCAGCAGCAAGATTACCAGAAAGCGTAAATGTTGTTTGGTTCTGCGTTGACGTAAAAAATTCTTCTTCAAACGTGTGTCCAAAATAGACACTAATCTGTACATTATCCCCTACGGTAAGTCCGGAGTTGAAAGTTACTGTTTGTGGTGCTGATAATTGATAATCATTAGAAGCACCTAATCTCTGCTTGACGCCATTGATACTTACCTGTACAGAGAATGTAGTTGCCTGCTGACCGTCATCAAATACATTAGGTGCAGTAAATGCAGTTTGTCCTTGGGTTGCCTCAATGTTAGCCGTGCTAATAGTTGTAGCACCACCTACAGCACCTCCACCACCTGATAGTGTCTTGAAGGATAGGGAACCATTTCCATCAGTAACGAGTGCCTGATCTTCAGAACCGTCAGATGATGGGAACGTAAACCCTGCAATGGTACTAATACCAGTAGAGTTTAGGTTACCAGAAAGAGCATTGCCAGTTATATCCAGACCAAAGCAGGTTACAATACCTGATAGGTTTGCACCCGATCCAGTAAGACCTGCGTTGTGAACAAAAGTATTACCTACATTATATCCAGTTGAGTGAACAAATACCCCATTACCACCAACCTGCAATCCAGTGGTAAGTAGTGTTGTACCTGCACCAACATTTACGCTGTCGTCATTGAGGGTTACACTACCGCTTCCTACGGTTAGAACACCAACAACCCGACCATTTCCTCTAACTAAAAACTGAGTCTGTGCTGCACCAACTACAACAGTCTGGTCTCCGAAAGTACCAATACCAGACGATAGTACGTGCTCAGTTGATATACCAACTTCTCGTACAGTAACACCGACGCCAACACCATCTTGTCCTGCGGCGATAAAGACCTTACCGTCCGTGGTGTTGATCGCAAATTCCCCTAGAGATATTGAATCTGGGTAATGGGGGACCTTACCCGCGATACTAGATCGCTTGACTTTTATTTGAGGAGCTGCCATTTATATCGGTGCTATGTAGCATCAATGAGTGGTATATACCACTGTCACAATATTTATGTGTTATAATTAGTAGGGGATTACGATACTACATGAAGACTCTCTGTGTACTTATTGGACCTCAAGGATCGGGCAACCATCTTTGGTCAAAAATCTTTTCGCTACACGAAGAAGTCTTTGGGTGGAAAACGCTGCTCGATAATTATTGGGAAGCACACCGATTATCCGAACCCTTCGCAGAGTATTGGAAAGACCCTGATACCTTGCGAACCTTTGATTGGTCTCAAAGTGAATATTTCTTTACATCAGTTAGCATCCCCCTCGGCATAAAATCTCAAGGGACCTTACGCTGTCCAAACGTCGTGCAGTTTTGCACTGTCGCCGAGAGTATGGGGATCAAGGTCAAAGTGCTCGTCTTAGGACGAGATAAAAATATTCTATCTCATCAACAGTCACGCATTCGCGGACAAGATACCCAACATTATTTTTTCGATCAGTTATCTAAAATCAAGAACCCAACATTCCTTAGTTACGAACTCCTATATCTCTACCGGAGAGAGTATCTAAAATCATTGGATGTTGGTATTCCTATTGCTTGGTATGATCCAAGAATTCAAAACATTTTAGAAACTGACGCTAACCAAAAATACATTTCGTATGTAAAAACTAGTCCTCTAGATGATTGCAATAAGACAGGAGTTCCTTCTAAATGGAACCCCAACAAAACATACGTAGATCTTGATAGAGATCTGTGCTGCTAATGGGCAGATATGATTTTGGTGGAAGAGAAGTAGAACCTTGTAACTTGTTACTACTTATTAGTGACATGGAAGGAACCTACCAAAATCTCAAGTACATGGGATTTGAAGAAGATATGAATGTCATTGATGAAATGAAAAAGAAATACTACAAACTCTACTTTCAAAGTCTAAAGAAAAAATGATATTATTCAGTGGGTGTTCATTCACCTATGGTGCCGAACTAATAGATCGAGATAACGAAAGATTTTCTTCACATTTTCATTCTCACAACATCGGTAAATGTGGTCTCTGCAATGATGCCATTGTTAGAAATACTATATCTGAAATAGAATCAAACCCAGGAAAATATGATACTGTTGTAGTTCAGTTTACCCTACACACTAGAACTGAGGTTCCTCTTCAAGACGGGTATCTTCCCATCACACCTCAGAATCTAAAACTTGAATCCCGTAGGGTAAAACGATGGAAATTTGCAAAAGCAATATACAATAATGAATTGTGGACTATGCATATTGGTAAGGAAAATATGCATAAGAATATATTTTTTATGCAGACATTCCTTAGAATGAAAGGATTGAAATATGTATTTCTAAGTATTGACGGACATAATCCAAAACACAATCATTTCACAGACTCGTGTTGGAAAGATATGATAGATAGTCCAATCATCAATATCCATGATATAATTGGATTTAGATGTGACCATCCACAATATTATGATGGTTACGGGGGTCACCCCAATTCACTAGGTCACCGAGTCATCGCTAATGCAATCAAAGAAAGACTATGATGGTCCATTGTATGCACCATGGTCTAGTGTGGTAAAAGGAAGGCGACAAAGAAACAAAAAATTACTTATCGTTACTGGTCCACAAGGATCTGGTAATCATTTGTTTGCTAGGGTGTTTAGTCAGCATCCAGATGTTATTGGTTGGGAAAAACTAAAAACAAATTATTGGGTTCCCTCTGATGAAGAACCCTTTGCTGAGTATTGGGTAAACCCAGACTTGCTAGACTTCCCTGAGGGAGATTATTTTCTAGCAAATGTAAGCGTCCCATTCTTTTATGATGGGGTAAGACAGACACCAAAAATTTCACAGGTATGTCATCAAGCATTGCATCTCGGTGTTCAACCTATCGTTGCGATCATTACTAGAGATCAAAATATCAACGCTGTCCAACAAAAAAGAGTCGGCGGGGAAGTTACCCTACCGACTGCTATGGAGTATTACAAGCATATTATCAATGACGAGTGGATTGAAACTCACTTCTTGTCACATGAATGCTTTTTCCTTTGGGGAGAAAATTATATCAAGTACGTTGCAGAGATGATCAACTTCCCTGTAACGACCAAAGGCATCGACCAGTATATAACCAGCGATGCCAATGGAAAGTATGTAAGTGCCATCGACCATCACTGGTTAGATGACACTATTAGGGAAGGTCGCAAACCGTTCAAACAACGGCGAGCGGAGTAGCGGTGTTCTGGCGGGAGATCTCCAGGAGATCAGAACGCATACGCTCAACCAGAGCGAGAACACGGTCTTGCAGTTCAGCACTACCTTCGACCAGGCGACTCAGAGCACGACCACCCAGGTTGGAGTGGAAACCTTCGTCTTTGGCGATAGCGGCATAGCGAGAAGAGATGAAGGTGTCATCAACACATTCTGCCATCTCGTTCCAGACTGCTTCTGCACGACCTTCAGCAACGAGCTGATAGGCAGCGAGGGCAGCGGGATCTTCAGCAGCTTCATACTTCTCAAGCAGGGAAGCACCCTTTGCCTGAGGCTTGTCTTCTTCAGCAGCAAATGCAGCAGCAACATCCAGTTCTTCACCGGTGATGTGCTCGATCACTTCCTTGACCATACGGAAGTGCTTTGCTTCGTCGAGTGCCTGCTTGCTCAGCAGTTCCAGATCACGGACATCCGTGCTGGGGTCGGCGGAGGCGACTTGACCGGCGATGGCATACATGTTTTGAGCTTCGTTGACCATGCGGCCACGGAAATGCTCAACCAGATACTCATCGCTAGGGGAGGAGGCAAAGAAACGTCGCACATTCGCACGGGAAGTGGCGAACAGTTCTTTATTACCTTCCTTGATTTTCTTGACAAAATCGGTTCCAGAAAGCATTTTTGAATCCTATCTACGTTGTTATTTAGTGTACCGAAAATAATAACGTAGGTGTCCTTGTGGAGAAAGTTCCTCCTCCAAACACTCTAAGTTATAGTTGTATGTAACGGCAATACTATTTATTTTTTCTTTTGTCCACTGATACCAAATGATACCTTCGTGATCTGCCCAATCATGAGCAATACCAGGATTTACCCTGAAGATACATTCTTTCAACCACAACTTATCCAACATCTTGATTTGGGAATCAATAGTTTCCTCATCACCAAAATTGATTGACCCTAGACATAATGCAATGTCTGCCGGAGGGAAATCGTAGGCATAGTAATCTTCTAACGACAGATGCAGATGTGCCTCTGGGTTATATGGGTCTATGCCTATTAGACCTGGTATGAGATCGCGAAAACGATTATACCCACAACCAACATCTAAAACGCTGGAAGGGTTCTGGGCATTTACGTGTTCGACAACTTGGTATCCGGAGTGCTCATAACCTTCAAAGTTATGGTCTTTCCAGACACCCCCAAAATAAGATTGCATTATTTTTTGGTGGTCTTTGCAGACCCAGGGTTGGTATCTTGTAAGTCTTGGATCTTTGCAACTAATTTCTGTTGCACATCAATGAGACTGTTTATCCTTGCCTCATATGCAATGCATTTCTGAGTCTCGTCCATCAAGCGTTGGATATACACTTGCAAGACTGCTGTCAATTCTTGCTCTTTTTCACTCATAAAAAAAGGGGGAGTCAACTCCCCCTATATAGCAACTTTAGAACGATCCTCCATCGATCGTTATGTTCTCCAAGGATCGAGTTGTGCCAGAACAGGAGATCACCTGCGAAGCGCCAGCACAATCATTCACGTACAGGGAACCAACTTCCAATCCAGCGTAGGCACTTGGAGTAAGAACACCGGAGTTCTCGGCAGCTTCGCTTGCGAGCACGAAGCGAGCAGCAGAGTCATCCCAGAAGACCGCTGCCTTCTTGGCAGATCCACTGTAGTAGTTCATCACCAAACCAACGTCTTTGTTGGTGTCGCTGCTCAGGTTACCGCCGTCAACCTTTTGGAGTTCGAGGAGAGTATCCTCAATCGTGGTGTTGACAGTATTGATCTGAGTGGTGTTACCGTTGACAACCAAGTCTCCGGTGACGGTCAGATTGCTGGTGGCAGTGATTGAACCGTTGACTGCAAGGGTTGATCCGTTGAACGTCAGGTTAGCACTATCCTCAACGGCACCAGAAGACCCTGCAAGAACGACGCGACCAGAAGTTAGGTCAGACACCGTAGCGGAGGACAGAACTGTCTCAGCGCCCGTGATGCTCGCTCCATTGGAACCGTTGATAGCACCACCAACTCCCAGAGTAGAACCGTCCCAGGTCAGGTTAGCATCATCTTCCAAGGAACCGGCACTACCAGCAGTTACGATGCGACCGTCAGTCAGGTCAGACACCGTAGCAGAAGACATGGTGCTCTCAGCACCACTGATGTTCATACCACCGTTGCCATCAATGATGCCAGTAACAGTCAGACCAGCACCCACAGTGGCGGTGGTAGACTTCATGAAGGTATTGGTGGAAATACCCGTTACATTGATTTGAGCGAAGGTTGCTCCAGACCCACCGCCGAGAACGTAGGACTTCAGGTTGCTGGCAGTCAGTTTGCGGTTGGTTCCGTTAGCACCATCATCCACAAGCAGAAGGTCTGCGTCAGCAAGACTACTGGTAGCAGTAGCACCATCAATGTCAAGAGCACTTGCAGCGACCTTGTTAGCAGTGCTAATCGTGTTGAGTTTGCTGTCAGCAATAGAACCCGCCAACTGTGCGTTGGTGATGGTACCAGTCAAACTGGTCGTCGGTAGGTTCGTTGCGTCCTGGAGGTCAAAGGCAGGAGTTGCATCAGCAGCACCAAGATCAACCTCTACACCACCAAAGGAAACACTATCATTTGCCAACTTAGCGTTAGCGATACTTCCTGCCAACTGTGCGTTGGTGATGGTGCCTACCAGACTGCTGGTGGGGTAGTTAGTTGCATCCTGAAGATCAAATGCAGGAGTTGCGTCAGCAGCACCTAGAGCAACGGAGATACCACCAAAGGAAACACTGCTGTTAGCAAGTTTGGCATTAGCAATAGATCCTGCCAACTGGGCGTTGGTGATCGTGCCAGTCAGACTAGAAGTAGGATAGTTGGTGGCATCTGACAGGTCAAAAGCAGGAGTAGCATCAGAAGCACCAAGTGCAAGACTGACACCACCGAAAGAAACGGTGCTGTTGGCGAGTTTGTCGTTAGCAATGCTACCTGCCAACTGTGCATTAGTAATCGTGCCAGTTAGGTTTGTAGTTGCTAGTGCACCGTCAAAGGTAGTAGCAGTGGCAATGCCGCCGACCGTCAAGTCGGTGACCGTGGTCAGAGAAGTCAGTTCAACAACGTTACCCAGGGACTTCCAACCCACCATCTCCAGTTCATCACCAGCGGTGGCAGCGTTAGTAAGAACTGCGGTGCTTCCGTTCGTGGCAGCGTAATCAGTACCAGTTACGAGACGAACACCGTTGAGGTACAGATCAAGGAATCCTGCCTGGTAACCAGCGTTGAAGGTAAAGGTGGTTTGACCTTGAGTTGCTGTCTTTACCTCTGTAGTAGTAAAGGTGGTAGAAGCAACACCAGTCAGAACAACGTCAGCAACTCCATCTTGAACGATGAAGTCTTCGAGACCTTGACCTCTAAACTTGAATGCAGTAACAATACCAGCAGAACCAGAGGCACTGGAAACACCGACCAGGGAAAGCAGACCGCCAGCAGCGTTGCGAACGTCGGTTGCAGTGATAACACCGCTAGAGACCACGTTACGCAGAGAAGCGTCGCGAGCAGTCAGTTCTTCAGTAACCGTCAGGTCAGTGCTGACAGTTGCAGCACCCGTGACAGCAAGAGTTGAACCATCAAAGGTCAGGTTTCCGCTGTCTTCCAGTTCACCACCGGAACCAGCAAGAACCACCCGACCGTCAGTCAGGTCAGAAACAGCAGCACTGTTGAGAGTTGCACCACCAGTTACGGTCAGACCAGAAGCGATGTTAGCACCGCCGTCAACGTCGAGTGCACCAGTAACAGTTGCACCAGCACCAACCTTCAGGGTCGTGGTGTCGGCAAACGTTACAGTACCAATACCGCTGACGTTGATAGCACTGAAGTTAGCACCAGCGCCACCACCAAGGACATATTCCTTGACGCGAGACATTGCCGTCTTGCGGTTAGTGCCGCCAGCACCATCATCCACAAGCAGAAGATCTGCATCAACCAGGTCAGCACCAATGTCCGTGGCACCGTCAATGTTGACAGAAGCAGCGTCAACTACAACAGAACTGCTCAGAGCAGTTGCACTCAGGATCTCAGTGTTGTTGACCTTGAGGACCTTGCCAGAAGCAAGGTTGATGTTTTCTGATGCACCCCAGTTATCGCCAGTTGCTTCAAACTGGAAGGTCTTGTCACCATCACCAGAATCAACTGTGATACCTGCACCATTTGCAGCAGCATCATCAGCAGCACCAGTGGCAACCTGGATGTTCTTATCAACAATATTGACGACCGTAGAATTCACAGTCGTGGTGGTGCCATCAACTTGGAGGTCACCAGCGATCACAACCTTACCAGTGTCATCGCCTACAGCAGCAGGGTCAATGGTAAGGGTTGCTGGACCGGAGATAGTGTCGGAGGTAACACGGATTGCAGAACCTTCAGCACCCGTGTGGAATGCAGTACCATTTACAACACCGCCTACGGTCAGGCCAGAAGCGATGTTAGCGCCACCGTCAACGTCAAGAGCACCAGTAACAGTTGCACCAGCACCAACGGTCAGTGTGGTCGCCTTGGCAAAGGTTACGGTAGAAATACCAGTAACGTTGATGGCAGCAAAGTTTGCACCTGCACCACCACCAAGCATGTAATCCTTGAGGTTGCTTGCAGTGACCTTACGGTTTGTACCGTTAGCACCGTCATCAACAACCAGCAGGTCAGCATCAACAACACTGGTTGTAGCGGTAGCACCATCAATATCAAGGGCACTCAAGGCAACCTTGTTAGCGGTAGATACCGTGTTCAGTTTGCTGTCGGCAATGCTACCTGCAAGTTGAGCGTTGGTGATCGTACCAGTCAGACTGGTGGTAGGAAGATTAGTTGCGTCCTGAAGATCAAATGCAGGAGTTGCGTCAGCAGCACCAAGATCAACCTCTACGCCGCCAAAAGAAACGCTGTCGTTTACCAGTTTGGCGTTAGTAATGTTGCCCGTCAGTTGAGCATTACTAATGGTGCCTACCAGACTGCTGGTGGGGTAGTTAGTAGCGTCAGAAAGGTTGAATGCTGGTGTAGCGTCAGTTTGACCAAGGTCGAGGTTTACTCCACCAAAGTTGATGCTAGTGTTAGCAAGTTTAGCGTTAGCAATGCTACCTGCCAACTGGGCATTGGTAATTGTGCCAACCAGAGAACTGGTAGGATAGTTAGTAGCATCTGCCAAATCAAAGGCAGGAGTTGCGTCAGAAGCACCCAGTGCTAGGGTGACACCACCATAAGCGACAGTGCTGTTTGCCAACTTATTATTGGCAATACTACCGGCCAACTGTGCATTGGTGACAGTGCCAGTCAGACTGCTGGTGGGATAGTTAGTAGCGTCAGAAAGATCAAATGCCGGGGTTGCATCGGAAGCACCCAGAGCAATAGAGACGCCACCTAAGGAAACACTACTATTAGCAAGTTTAGCGTTAGCAATACTGCCTGCTAATTGAGCATTAGTAATCGTACCAGTCAGACTGGTAGTAGGCAGGTTCGTTGCGTCCTGGAGATCAAATGCAGGGGTAGCGTCAGCAGCACCTAGAGCAACAGAAACGCCACCAAGAGAAACACTGCTGTTAGAAAGTTTATCGTTGGCAATAGAACCTGCCAACTGTGCGTTGGTGATGGTTCCTGTCAGGTTAGTGGTTGCCAGTGCACCATCAAAGGTAGTGGCAGTTGCAACACCAGAAACCGTCAGTTGATCAACTGTCTGGGATCCAGTTACAGTCAGACCACCGGCAACGTTAGCGCCACCGTCAACGTCGAGTGCACCAGTAACAGTTGCACCAGCAGCGACCTTCAGGGTCGTGGTATCAGCAAACGTTACAGTACCAATACCGCTAACACTGATAGCAGCAAAACTAGCACCACTACCACCACCAAGAACATAAGTCTTGAGTCGTGAGGCAGCAGTCTTCCTATTCGTTCCGCCACCACCGTCATCTACGATGAAGAGGTCAGCATCAGTAATGTCTGCGCCAATATCAGTACCACCGTCGATGTCCAACACCGAGAGAGGGGTATCAATATCAACTTCTGTAGACCAGGACATGTTGCCTGATCCGTCTACCTTCAGATAACCACCTGCTGTAGCAGAGGCAGGTAGAATGTAATCTTGATTTCCAGTAAGTGCTGCCGGTGACTTCAGGGCAACATAGTGGTCACCATTATTCGCACCTTCTACGAGGCGAACAGCAGATCCAGTTGTTGCTGTTTCTCTTTCCCAATAACGGGCAGAGCCGACAATTTTGTTATTGTTAGATGTAGAGTCAATACCTACAAATAGGTCGAACTCATCTACAACCCATCCCGGTTCACCTGCTTGGAGACCCGGAAGAGCTGAAAAGTTACCCCGCTTGAACTGTAAGACAGGCGCTGCCATTTGCTATTATTCAGTAAGTTATGCCACTAGTCACTGGAAATAATGATGATTTCTATAGAAATATTTAGTTCTAAAACGACCCTGCGTCAAGATCGATACGATCGTCCAGGGCGTCATCCAAGTATTGAAGTGCTTCGCTGGATATGCCACCACTTGGGGGAGCACCGCCAGGAACAGTAGATGCTCCCGTTGCAGCATCGACTACTTCGTCAGGGTTTACAAATTTGAAAGAAGATGATGCTGCATCATAAATCAAAACAAATCTGTTTTGATCTGCACTTGTAAGATTGGATGTATTCACATCCGTAAGTTGCGTCAGTCGATCCACGTCGCTTCCTCCTCCGGCAGAACCACCTGCTCCTTGTAAATTTACAGTAAAATTTTCAGATTGTCCTGGAGAAACAAGGCGAACTGAAAACTGGTTATTCTCTAATTGTACTTTCATACGATCGTACCATTGACTTGTGACTGACCTTGAATGACCTTTGTTACTTTACTAGTAACATCATTCGTGACCAAGACATCGTAATTATAACGACCGGCGGTAATGATACCGGTTTGAGAGTTGGTTAGAGTAATAGTAATTTTACCTTCGGTTGGCGCTGCACCAAAAGTCACTCCAAAACCAATAAAACCAGCATCAACGCCCGCATGCTTGCTCATCTTTGCGGTGATGCTGTGATTTGTTAGATTCAGAGGTAAACCAGTGGCTGCTGTTACTGAATAGGTAGCAGTAAAATCAGTACCTTGTTCAATTTGAATATTTACAACTGGTACTGCCATTTCTGCTTAGAATGTCACTGTATTATTTATTCAAATGATTGCGAATCAGATCTTTGAGTTCCTTGATCTCGCCTTCCAACTCACTGATTCTACTATTCTGCAATCGTCGTGAATCGCGATCGGCAATATATTTTTTGTATCCGGTGGTATCAGTTGACACCACCGCACTCGTCGTCAGATCCCTCTCCAGATGAGGATGATCCTCCACTTTCGCTCTCTTCGGTTTCATACAGCAACTCCCATAAAAATCCCCAACTCATTGCTCTAGTGGTTTCTTTTTGTTTAGACGTTTGATCATCCTAGCATAAGAAAGTTCTGCTGGGGTGTACAACTCAGGATGCTTTTTAGCAATCTTCAAGATTTTTTTGGCGATCTTTCGATCTTCTTTGTTTCTCATTATGCGACAGCAATGGTACGGAAGTCGAGCAGTTCTGGTGCCTCAGACTGAGTGCTAGAGTTGAACACAATCTTCACTTGGAAGGAAGTAAACTGTGGCAGGTCATCAGCAGTGTACTCATACTCGTTGAAAGCGTTTTTCAAACTTGGTGAGATGTTTCTATCTGGCAGACCGCTGTTGTTGTTTTCGTTGATAACGTCACCAGATGCATCCAGGTTATTGAATCCAGGCATAGGTTCAAAGACCTGATCAAACTCAGAGGAGTCTTCCCGCTTGAGGCGATAGAAGACACGCATCTCACATTCAGCAGGACGGTTAGCAGCAAAGAGAACTTTCAGCGATGTGGAAGGATTCTCAAGACCAATTTCCTTGGTCTGATAGATCATGCTATGGGGATCGTCAATGACGTTAGAACGACAGTCTGTCAGGAAGTTACCAATGGGTTTGTTGATTCGGTTAGACTCAGTAAGAATAGAACTCTTGAACACGTCAATGACAGGTGACACGTTCTCATTGTCAGTGCTGAGAGTTCCCTCAAAGGTGAACGATTTAGCACCAGGCAGGGCAAGGATAGAAGACTTTGCCTGCTCGTTTTTACGCGAAGCAATGATACGAGTAGAGTTCAACTGAGTACGACCCAGGAGGGAGATGTCCTCAAATCCTTGGTCGGTGAAAGAAGTCTCATTACCATCAACACTGGTTCCACTGGTGGTACGAATCTTACCAGTCAGTTTGGTTCCAATAGGTGTGCTGTGGGCAATGTTAGGATTGACGGTATCGAACACGATGTTACTAGAACCACGTGCACCGTCACCACCACCAACTTTATCTTTGGCGAACAGAACACCACCACCAACTTTGACGAAATAACTATCAAGAGCGATCTTACCTTCGATGTTGTTGGTAACATCAATCAGGTCATGATCGGTATTGATCTTGCGGAGGGACATTCCAGAGAGTTCGTACTTCTGAATCGGAGTGTCAATAGCGTGATCAATGGCGATGGTATCGTCAACAGAACGGGTGATAGTTCCCGAGAGTGCATTTGTACCAACGCTGGTGTAGGAGATAATTTCGTCACCAATCTTGGCAAATCCAGGATTGCTTGCAGTAACTTGTGCACCCTCAAAGAAGTTGAATCCGGTGGTGCTTGCAACGCTGACTACAGAGGTCAGACTTGCAGCATAACCAACAGTCAGACGGGTTGGGACGCTATCACCACCAACACCAGTCAGACTGACTACAGAGTTGCTGGAGTGGTTACCATGATTAGGATGGTTGACCTTGAAGTGGCGACCATCGTACTGATCAGAGTTGATAGTAACAACCTTAGGAATGATGGCAGATTGGACAGATGCAATACCTGCACCAGGACCAACAGAGGGGATGTAAGAGATAGCGTCGGTGGTATTGAAGTCAGCACCGGAGACATTAGTCAGTACAAGTGCACTAGTGTCGGTAGTAACACCAACAGTCAGTACCAAATTCTTACCAAGTCCCTTTGTTCCCAGGTTAGCAGTCAGGGTATCGCCAACAGCGTAACCTTCGCCTGTGTTGTCAGTTTTGACAGTTGCGCCAGTAATACTGCCACTAGAGACAGTCACAACACCAACTGCGTTTTGACCCCGACCAGTGGAGGTGATAAAGCTCACTGAGTTATAGGTGCCATCTTCATAGTCGGTACCGGCGTTGGTGATGGCCAGAGTGTTTGCTGCCTGGCTGAGGTGAGACAAACGTGAGGCAATCGTGCCACGGGCAGTAGTATTGTTCTCTTGAGAAACAACCACACCCTCAAGGATATGAGGACTGCTGGTACCTGATGTCAGACCCACGTATACGCGCTTAGAGAAGGTCTCAATAGGATTATCGGGCAACTTGTTACGTTGGTTGAGCAAGTTCAACTGAGGGTTGTACAGACGCACTGTACCGGGTTCTGTGATGAACTTTGCTTTGTAGGACTTATACTTCAAGTCTTCCAACTGAGATGCAGTCCAGGTGAAGTTGCTCTGTGCTTTGAACAGAGAACCTTGAGACGGTTGCTTAGCGACAATGACTTGCTGGAACTGACTCAGATCAGCAGTAGTAATGTCTGCTTCGCCAACTTGAGAAATCCAGGCATCGTAATCGCCAGATGCTGAACCCAGGTAGAAGGCATAGTTGCCTTTGGGCAGATACACCGGAGCACGGAAACGGAAGTTTGTTGGTACAGTTCCGTCGTCAGAAATCGACACCTGGTCTGGGTTCAAGAACACTTCACTGTTCTTCATCACCTTGGCAGATGGATAACCATTCTCCAGAGGAACGATACGGACCTTGAGGGGAACTTCTGCTGCCTTGCTCTGGAAGAACATGTCAACAGAGGTCATGAAGATACCAGGATCATCAGTAACTTCAAAGGACTGTGCCAGAGGATCGTCATTGTTATCTCGCTCCGGCGGCGGTTGGATAACATTGGTAACGTTGTTCACAACGTTCGTGACGTTGATGACAACTGGAGTAGGCAGAGCAGGTTCTGTACGGATTACAGTCGTCTCTGTAATTTCAAATCCTTCAGAGAAGAAGTTCTGTGTGGCGTTACTGAAGTTCTTACCAGGGATTTGATCTTCTGGTTTGATCTCAACCAACTGGGAAGTATTCTCTCCGTCTTGGAAAGTGTTCGGGGGAATGTAGTAGCAACCTTGAACACAACCAGTAGAGTCAGACACCAGACGGATGTCATTGACGGTTGCTTGTGCACCACTAGTCTCACCAACCAGAAGCATGCCCGGAGTCAGGACTCCGAAGAAGTTAGAGTCGGACTTTTGGTTCAGGGACGAACAATCAACGTTCAGAACAGTTGTGGTCTCTGAGTAAGAAGACGACAATCCAACCGTAGAGGAGTATGGGTTGTCACCATAAGTGATTTGTGGATTGGCGAAAGGACCTGCCTTGTGGTTAGGTGCTGCCAGTCGGAAACGGATGTCAGCAGAAGTAGTAGCATTCTGCATTGTGAACATGTAACCGATGACGGTCTCACCAGTCTGGAAAGATCCACTTTGAGGAGTAACCTCAATCAGTTTAGGAATAGTGTAGAAGTTGTCATCAATCATATCGGTGCCAGACCAATATGAATAGTGACGAGTGTGAGGTTTCAGAACAGTTGCATTGAACTCGATGTTCTGCTCACGCATGAACGGAACTGGTTCAGTCTCAGAGATGAAGTCATTTGCAAATCCTTCACCCTCAGTGATAGTCTGTTGGATACGATCGACGTACACATCAGAATCGGGAACCAACTGAAGCACACCGTTCCAGTCACGGTACATGTAGGGGTTGACACTCTCCAGACGGGTAGCGTAGGGTTGGTTACGATCCTCAACTTCCTCGTATGCAAGAGTCACCATGTCTCCAGTCTTCTGGATGTTAGGTGAACCAAGGTCTTCGGCAAAACGGGGATCCACAGTAGGATCTGGAGCACCGGTCAGACCAACAACACTGTTAGAACCGATCAAGAGATCGATAGAGTCACGTGTCTTCTTAGGTGTCAGTTTGCCACCATCAATTTCATATTTGATTTCTGTCTGCGTCTTGTCTGCAACATCAAATGAGTTGAATGGATCAACAACAAAACCATTCTTGAAACGATCAAGACCGGTATCAGGATCCTTGATAGTCAGACTTTCAGTTCTAGATTCGAGGAGAGACAGTGATGTGATCTCTTCCAGATCTTCAATACGATTCTCCAGTTTGCCGATATCCTTCATGGTATATCGACGGTTTGCCTTGAACCGGATAGTGGTCTCTAGACGAGCATCGTAAATGTATGGGGCGTATTCAATAGTTGCCAGTTCAAAAGCACCACCCACGACATCGGGGAGAACTGGGTTGTCAGAAGGAATACCTTCTACAACACTAAAGGAGTTGTCAGGGTTGAGATACAGGCGATCTTTTCTTCCCTGATAGTAACTATAATTGAAGATAATGTTCTCGTTAGATTCAAGAACATTGGGGACAGACTGTCCTCCAGAGGCAAAACTACGAGAGTCAAATTCAAAGGGAGAACGACTACCGGAGTAAGGTGCTACCCTAGGACGCAAGTCAATGATGTCACTGTTACGGATATTGGAGTATGCAGGGATCCTGTCATACTCTGCTTTCTCGTAACTAGATGCAGTAACAACATCACCAGCATCTTGAGCATTGACCTCATAGTGGTCGAAGTAAATCTTCAAACGACCTTGAGGTTCACCTGCATTTTGCTTACGAACCAAACGTCCGAAGTCATAATATTCATCACGCTGACCATTGTCCAGAACAAAGTTCTTGCGGATGTTAGGATCGCCAGGAGTGATAACAGAAACATTTGCTTTGACACCACTGGTCTCAAACAAGATCTCCTCAGTCTCAATAAAGTTGCGGGAGTTCTTGGTGCAAATTTCAATTGCAGTGCTGCCACTACGAGCAAGAATATAAGCGGCACAACCAGAGGATTGACCAACACCAACCTCACCCAGGATGAGGTCACTGTTGTCGTTATTGGGTCCAGTGAAAGAGGAAAGGGTTATGGATGGTATAGTTGGATCGCCAGACCCAGAAGACTCAAATACAGCATGAACCTGAACAATATCAGGGTAGTCCAGGGAGACTTCCCTGTCTTGGACTCGTTTTCCGTAGATGGAGTTAGCGGTAAGACCATCGGCAAGACCTGCACTGCTAGAGTTACTTGAACCATCTACCACCAGGGCGGTAGCTTTTGTCAGTGTCTTCAGTTTGGAAGACACGTTGCCTTTTTGTTTTGTGACGTGAACAACAACGTTTCCAGACTGACTAGCAGTCAATCCAGAAATAGTACCAGACTTACTGCCGCCAGTGAAAGTAATTTGGTCTTCGGACAGTGTTTCAATAGTACCGTTATTGTAAATGACAGTATAACGTTCTTCGTCAAACGCAGAGTATACAAAGTCAGTACCAACCAGTGAAGGCAGAGTCAACTGACCACTACCATCAGTAGATTGACTCGTCAGTTCTTGACGAGTAGAAATAACTGCATTCGTCAGGTCAACACTTTCAACGTTAGTGTTGGGCATCTCCGCATACAGGAAACCGGAGTCAGAACCAACCAGTTTGGGGGCGACAACTTTCAGACCAGTAATTGTAATCGTGCCACTACCGGGCAGATCATGATATGCAACACCAGCAACTGCTGCATTAGCACTTTCTACCAAGGTTGCACTTTGATTAGTTCCTGCAACAGCAGAGACCTGGTTATAAACAGTATCGCTTTGTCCAGAGACGTTATAAGCAACGATATCCCCAACCTTCAGACGCTTTGCCCATCCAGTAGAACCGGAGGTCAATGCACCACCAGAGGTCAGGAAGAATTCTTGTGCACCGAAGTTGAACTGCTCTTCAAGAACAGTGTCAGCAGCGAACGTACGACCACCACCGGTAGAGCGGACAGACTTGACATCTGCCATGCCATACTCACGGACCTCGGTGATGATACGACCTTGATCTTCTCCATTCACACGAATGGGTTCATCGATCAAGAACTTACCAGCAGTTTCGGAGAGAATAAGTTCGGTACTAGTGGTATTGCTACGGAGCATACCACGGGCACCAGAACGAGCACCCTCAACCAGAGCAGGTGCATTCAGTGTAATTGCTTGGTTGACAGTCACCTTAGTGTCGGTGACAATATCAAACAGGAAGAGTTCAAAAACTGAAGTGTTGTCCTGGTAGGCCGAGTTCTGGAGTTTATAATCGTAGACGCGAGCACGACCGATGCTATCACCAGAAGCGGTTGATTTATTACTATCAAGACGCTCGCTACGGAGATCAACAAAATCTCCATTGGCCGCGGCGATAGAAATCTGGGCTGCACTCAAAGTGTTGTTGACCCGGAGACGATTACCTGCCTCAAACGGGATTGCACGATCAGTTACAGTCTTGGTGGTACGGGGTTTTTTGACATCGAGGAATCGAGTGCCAATAACACCTGTTTCAAAACCTTGAACGTATGCTTTACCGGGACCAACCCGGATACACATCAAATCTTTAGATGGTTTGTTGCCATCTTCAGTCAGTCTGTTTGCACTGAATTGACCGAAGTTAGAATACCGATCGTTCAGACACTCTTTTGCTTCGAGGTCAAACTTATTGACATAGTAGTTGCCACTCTCGTCAAACGTACGACGAGCAAATTCCTTGGCAATCTCACTATAGACGGTGCGGTCAACTAACTGCTTGACTTCACCCTCGTCTGTGCGAAGAAGTTCAATGAAGTTCTCATCATTGAAGTCGTCCAGACGCTTACGGGTCAGAGCGAGACTGATCTTCAGTCGATCAGCACCCGGAGCAGTAAAGTTAGAGAAACCTGCTGCATTGTCATACAGCGTAGGATCCTCTACAGCAGTGATGATTTCCTCCACTACCTGGAATCCTACCCGGTAGGAGGGTTGGTTGTTGTACTGGTCCAGCAGGAGGGTCTGAGTGGGTACTTCAACGAAAGCACCACGTGCAAAGAAGACACCACGGACCAGAGTGAACGCAGAACCAGAACCAGTTGCGTTAGAATTGAGAGCAGTGGCGAAGTCAGAACCTTCAGTAATAGTCGTCACGCCATAAGTGAAGTCACTCATGGTAACCAGGTTCTCACCATCCAACATAGTGGATGTTGACAGGTCGTCAGAACTGGTTTCGTACTTCAGGTAGAGTGTAGTACAGTTATCGGTAGACTCTTCAGACGACAGAACAAGAACAACCTGAGCAATGACACCTGAAGTCTTGCCCTTGACACGGAGACCAACCAGTTTGTCGTAGTAGAGTTCTACCGGAACACCAAAGAACGTAGACTCTACTTTGACATACGTGTAGTCAAAGTCATAGTTGAACTTACCAGGGATTACAACAGATCCCTCTTTGAAAATATGTTTACCAAACTTCTCAATCTGTCCCTGTAGGATAGATTGCAGAGTTGTTAGTTCTCTCGCTTGGACAGGAGATCCTGGTTTGAACAGAACTTTGTTGAAATTCTTTTCAGAATCAAAGTCGTCAAAATATGGACTGACGTTTAGGTTGGTGTTCTGTGGCATCGTATCAGAATTCTAAGATAATTTTGATATCTTCTCTTTGGTTTGTCGCTCTAGTAACTTCAGGACGATTATCTAAGTAGATAATATCGCCAGAATACTTTTGGATTTCAGGAGAAGCAATACCAGAATTGAAAGTTTGTCCGAAGTAATAAGTACGGTTGTTCACAGTTGTTGATACTCCCGTGAACCCACTATCGATAGCAAGTGTCTCTGTGCCAGTGGTTGTTTGGACCACAACGTTCAAAGATCCGCCTGTACCAGGGGTTTTCGTAAACCTATTTAGACGGTATTGATGCATGGACGCTGCATCTCCATTGGCAACACTACGATCTTGCCAATACTGTAGGACCTGAGTTACAGTGTCGTAACCAATAATTTTACCAATAGCAGTAGAACCAACACCTACTGTCTGAGACACCTCACCGTCAGTCTGGACCGCCATAGTCGTAGAGGCAGCACCAGTCAAACGGATACCGTAAAGACCTGATGCGGTGGGGGCGTCCAACAGGTTAGTGCTACCACTAACAAGAGGATTCTTGATAACCCCGATACGAGCAAACTGGTTGCCGGTAGGGAAGTCAGGATTGGTAACGTCAGAGTTCTCAATGCGGGAATAAACGAGAACTTTGTTGGAACCCAACTCACGATAAACGTCAGCACCATGTCCACCCGGAGGAGGAATGATTACTGAGAAGGATGCACCAGAACCATTGACGACAGAATCGAGGTCAAGAGTTGCAAAGGTGTACCCGGTACCACCGTTTGTGACCTGCACATTGGTAGGTTTACCATTGACGAAAGTGACAGACGCTACACCGTCTTGACCATCTCCACGGATGGGGACGCCATTCTTTGTGCCAGAGAACTGGTATGATGCACTAGCAACGTTCTCAATGACAATGACTTCAATCTTTCCGTCAACAGCAGCGTTCCGGACATCTTGTACATCCGTGTTAGTTCCCCAGTCGCGGGGGACAGGAATGTAGTCAGCACTATCAAACTTGATAATGTCGCCGGGTTTGATTGTATACAGATACTTCCAAATATATCCATCACTTTCCAAACGAGGTTGGAGATCAGTGTGCACAGGTTCTTGGAGAGAAATAATCCCCTTACCGCTGTTTGATGGTGCAGCACCATTGTAGATACACTCATAAACCCGGAAGTCCGAGTTGATGATGTAATAGTTGGAATTATAGAGACTAGTAGAACTAGTATTAGGACTCAGGTTGTCAATACTGTAGTCGTGACGGTACATCTCATAGATGGAACCACTCGTCCAGGTATTCTTACGAATAACTCGAAGGACATCAGACGAATTGATTTTCTTTGCAGAAATCAACGTGTCATAGATCTTATCGTGCTCATCAAAGTTATCGATGGGCGACGGGGTGTTGGTGTTCCAATCAGATGCAACATCAGTGGCGTTCGGCAAGCCAATAAAAACATAATAACTGTTATCAGTGGTTGAGATTCCGCTGACAAAGTTAGATGCGTTCAACACCCTGATTTGGTCAGTTATAATGGCTGGCATTACGCTATTGAACTTTATCGTTTTATTTATGGGAGATCCAAGAGCAATCTGCTAGTTCTCACCACTTCAGGTGCAGTGGACAGACCCACCAGACCTTCTGTAGAGTTGACAGCAAATGAGGTTCCTATGTTTCCGCAGGTAACTTTCGCCCAACTAAATGTGCCGTAGTTGTTACCCACATCACTGCTCAGACCGACAAATCCTGGTGCTAGACCATGATTAGTTTGGATATTGACATGAACTCTCACAACTTGAGAGGCAAGATCTTCGATGTGGGATACTACGTATACACCATCTAGGAACTCTGTAGCAATGCCAACTGTTCCAGTTCTGTCTTCAGTGAGTGCGGTTACACCAGTACCAACATTGGATCTAGAGATGACAAAGTAGTCACCTGTGCCAATACCGGTCTTGGATATACCTCCATATTTATTGACCCGCGCTTGGGCATTCAGTGGGATGTGCAAATGTAGTTGCAGTGCTTGAGCACTCACACCCACCCCACAGATAGTGCCCTGGTCACCTGAAATGTTGGCACTTTCAATGCTGACAACAGGTGTCTGATAGGTAGTAAGACCAAATCCAGTCGTAGGTCTGGCAGTATCTACAATCCTGATCGGGAAGTCTGATGTTGGATTGAAGGTATTTCCCTCACTGAATCGGAATCCAAGAGCACCACCTTGCATGTAAATAACGCTGTCGCTACTAGCGATGCTTTTGATTGCTCGGGAAGATGGGAAGACATTACCAGCAAGTTCGGCACGGGACTTACTAACCTTCACACCCTCCACAAAGAGATCATCTCTCTGCTTGGTCCACCGCAAAGGACGCAGTGGATCTACCACGTCAGTGATACCAGGACCCTTGTAGTTTGTAGTAAGAAGGGTGTCACGAGTCAGGATGTCACGAGCAACTCTGGAATCCTGATCAATGATCTTGACGCCATCACCTTTCTTGATAGACTCAAGTGCAGAGGCATTGTCAATGTCAGAGTCGGTTCCACGGTAGAATAGAATCTGGCAACTAGAACCTGCTACAGGAGGTTCAGTAAATTCGATCCTAGTTCCACCAGAGAAGTTATATGCAACACCTGGTTTTTGCAGGACATCATTGATGAAGATTAGTAGAACATCGTCAAGACTAATCGGACTGCCTTCCAGTTTTTCAATACTAAGAACGACATTGTTATTCTTCAGTTGGAACGTAGTCTTACGACCATTGAATTGATCACTAATGTCATCCAGGATTTGCAACTTACCAAACACCCAACCAGCAAACTCATCGTCTGCGGTGTCTTCTACTGTAAAGATAGCGTTCTGGAAATTTGCTCCAATGCTGCTAACTGTAGGAATACCAACTACATTCAGGGTCTCTCCGACAGTATATCCATAACCAGGGTTGGTGATTGTAAACTCACCCAGACTCTTTCCAACACCAATCTCAACAGAGATGCTGGCACCTACACCAGTGTTGGCGCTTTGCAATTTGACATCATCATACAGACCGGGTTGATATCCAAAACCTTGACTATTGCCAATAGAAACAATGATACCCTTTCTAGGCAGTTTGTTAGCATTGACATCAACGGTGCTGAGAACATCTGCTCCACCAGGAGTTTGTGTTCCAGTAAACCGAACAGAGGTAATACCTGTTGCAGAACCACCGATAAAAGTGTAGTCTTCGGAAGGTTTTTGGAAAATGTTATTGATTAGAATTGCACCAAAATCACTGGTGATGCCTACAGTATTGCTGCCGCCAGAAGTCAGGGTAAAGGTTTTGCCAATACCAGTAAAGTTCTGTGCAACATCATCCATGACAATATTGCCGTCGTAGTCACTACGAGTAAATGCTCTGCCTTGGAAAGAACTACCAACAATGTCATCAGCAAAGACCAGGGTATGAGTTCCAATACCAGCAGAGGTCAGTGCAATGGGTTGATTGGTTACAGCATCATCTTTAGTATCTGCAAACTTGAATGTGTTTGGATCAGATTGGATAATGTAGTATTCCCTGTTAGAAACAAGTGGAGAAGGTGGTGTCAATGAACGAAGTTTGACGGCACTTCCAGTCTCAAGACTCTCAGTAAGAATAGTAAAATTATGATTTGTTCCTAGACCAACAATACTGCTTGAATTGATACCAACCTGTCTACGATTGCCACCAAAAGGAACGTCTACAAAAGTAATCTTATCGCCAATGATGTTATAATCACCAAACACCAGCTGGGCGGTGTCGCCAGCAGAATGGGTTTGCAATCTAGTTCCCAACCAACTTCTCTTTACCAGAAGGGTGTTAGCATTGCCACCACTGTTGGTGATTTCAACCACCATGATCTCATCATTGATTTTGATGAGACTGCCTGCTTCAAATTTACTAGCATCATCTAGAACAAGTGTATTGTTGGAGACAGAGACTACTGATGCTGTAGAACCCTGCCGTGGATAAACCGGTGACTGAACAATATTGTCAATCAGAATAATACACTTGGTGTTTAGTTTCTTTGCAGTAAAAGCGTGAGTGGCACCTACACCAACAGTTGTGAGACCAATGGGAGAATTCTGTAACGCTAATGCTTTTGTTGCTGCAAGCCGGATCTTATTCTCGTCAACTTTGATTGCAAATACACTCTTGGGCAGGGTGGTTCCAGCACCAGTGCCATTCTGTCCATGTTGAATGCCAATAGGAGAAGTTGTTCCGGTAAAATCTACATTGGGATGAGAATCATATACCAGTTCTTCACCAGTCCGATAGAAATGGTTCGGGATGACAATCGAATCGTCACCTAAAAGAATATCGGTTGTACTATCCCCAACAAATTCTTTCTTGAACAGAGAATCTCCCTCATGAGTCAGAGTAAACTGATTGAGGAAGGTCTCTTGCTCAGCGTTGAATTTTTTGTTGACGGATCCTATTTGAAATCCCATTAGAGTGTTATGGTTGTGTCGTTTGCGACGTTATCGGGTTTGTCAATTCGGATTTCAGAAACCCGGACAACATAGTCCTTGTTTGCTAGTGGCGTAAACCTCAAACGCATATTATTACCACTGATGTTTATATCTATGGCTCTAATATCACGCTTCTGTTGAGTAGCGTTAGACAGGTTATTGTATACGTTATAATTTGAATATCCAGCAAACGCATTTGCGGATACGTTGAACACGGAGTATTCATCATCACTGGTGTTATGCACTTGGATCAAATACTTCACAGAGGTGTAGTTAGTGTAATCCTTAGAAGAAACAATAACTGCGGAAGGAGTGCCAGTAGCAGCAATCTCTGTGCGAGTAGCATTCAACTCAGCATCACCCACCTCAAGTTTAGGAATCTCCGAAACATTCAGTCCAGCAGTGGTGGCAACACCAACAGAGGTGGTCAAAGTTCTAATGGTGACTGCCTGGTTTGCTGCGGGAGTATATTGGAGTTTGAGAACTCCGCTATTTTGAACAACGTCAAAATCTCCCAAGGTGCTACCAGAATTCATGTTGCCATAATCTGAGAACAGGACTCCACCAGTGCCATCTGCCAAGAAGTTATATTCCTCAATATCAGTTTCAGTGTTGCTAGAGTGAACAACTAAAATTGTTCCTGACTTGAAGTCAGAAGCATCAATATCTTGAATAGTACGTGTTGCGGGGGAACCAGTTGCAGAGAAAGCAGAAGCAATACCAATCTTCTCAATGTTGGCATAAGAAGTGCTTCCTACACCAAGAGATTTGAGAACTCCTTCTTTATAGAACGTGATGTCGTAAGTGAAAGTGTTGTTGTAGGGTTCAAAAGAAACCTCAACAATATTTCCGTTCTGTTGTACAACAAACTCACCCAAATCAAATGCATCTGACAGATCAGAATACTGGTTGATATATGCGTCAGTTCCGTCTGTGAATACAGCAAACTCACAATACTGAGTAGCATTGTAGGAAATTCCCAGAGAAGAATCTAGGACAACCTGAGCATAATACTTGACACAAACGGGACTGTTGGCAGAAGTGGTGTCAAAAGAGTCAATAGCAACTGTTCGGATGAGGTTAGGATCATCATAGAACTGGGGACTGATGTCATCAATCTCCAAAACGCGGTTAGACTTACAGATCAGAGAAGAACCAAAACGTTGTGCATTGAAAATAATCTTGTCACTTACAGTGTTGGTTGCATTTGGTTCCTCGTAAACCAAGTCGAAGTTATGGATATTGGACAGGGAGTCTTCGCTGTCAATCAGAACCACAGACTTGGAGATGGTTCCTACGCCAACACCAGTAGTGGAGGTTCTACCAACACCAGTGGCTTGCGACGGAATCAGCATGTCTGAATGCTTTTTGAATCCGGCAATATGTGCCAGTGCATCAACTGGTTCACTCCAAGAAGCAATTCCAACATTACTCTTCAGGGAGTATGCAAACGATTGATAGTAATCGCTGTCTTGGATGCGTTGATAGAAGTTAGACAGTTGTCCAACATCATTTTCCCATCCAAAACGCTTCTTGAATACAACACCAACATCAAAGTTTCCTTTGAAAGTTTCTATCCTTTCGATAGTTCCGCCTGAACCAGAGAGTTCAGCAGTAATGCTGTCTCCAACTTGGAATTCGTCAACATTGTTGACACGAATAACATTTCGTACTTTACCTTCGCCCGCGACAATTCTAGATGTCTCAGAATTACGCATATTGATAATTCGCTCACCTTTGAAGAATCTACCTTCATCAAGAGTCACATCAAACTTGGCGATGTCCTTATCGTTACTGACAGTGCCAAAGGTTCCCAGATCATAGACGCCAGGATCAACGGGTACCTCATAGGTAATCGTTGCTTTGTTGATAAGACCAACAGCCGGATTGACTGCTGTCAGAGTAAAGGTATCAAATCCAAATGTGGATGAGTTATATCCATGGCCGGATGTCACACCAACGTTCTCGACGAACACTTTGTCGCCAACGGCGAATGGCATGTTAGTTGCATCAAATCCAGTCTCTGGTGTCTTCAGAGTTAGAGTGACATTAGGAGCACTATATGTGACAGTTACAATACCAACTCCATTGCTGTTGTTGATAGCAACCAGTTTATTGTCACCACTGCTCAGGTTGTTACCTCCCTGGACAATACGAACATTGGATACACTAGAACCAAGAAGATCTACTTTGAATTCAGTGCCAGCATTGACTTCATTCTTCTTCGTGTTATAGATCACCAAGTCTGGACCAGTCAGATATTTCTTACCGGTGCTGGTAATAGCAACGTTAGAGACGGTGAAGTTGTCCTTCAGGAAGAGCACCTGAGGCATCTCTGCTTCTGGACGCAGAGTCTTATCTGATGGGTAATCATAACCAGACTGGATAATTTCTACAGTATCCAACTTGCCAACGTTTGAACCAGAAGCACGTAGCAGTGCAGACGTACCAGTTGTTGACCCAACAGTTACTTGCGGAAGATCCTTATAACGAGTACCCTTAGAAACCAGGAGCAGATCAGCGATTGGACCCTTCTCAGTAGAAGAAGTCGTGGTATAATTGATGTCTGCTGTTACTGAAGTATAACCAACACGTTCTGGTTTCTCAAAGATGTTGAACTTGAATGTGTCACTAGTAACAGAACTAATAGATGCTTTGGTCGTGAAATCACTTGGTGTGACTACGATCTTACCATAGTCGTCAATGGAATCATCAACTTCAATAATCTTAGAAGTATCAAGTGATTCTAACTTGTAGAATAGAGTTTTAGGAACTTCTGGGGTGAAGTGTACAGATGCCTTAGCACCACTAGAACCAGGGACACCACTGTAACTAACTTCGATAGTAGATTTGCCAGAACCAACAAAAGACTTCTGGTACGTTGAATCTAGATAGAATCCAAGTTTGGTATTTGACAAAGACGAATCAGTCATGTCAAACTCAAGCAGATCGCCGTCAACAACGGTGACTTTGGGGTTTGCTGAGTTGCCAATACTCACAAACCTGTTACCAGGATTGTATGTAAGAGCGATAGAACTAGTTCCCGTAGAAACAATGTTCATATCAATCTCATCCCCAGGACGCATGGTGTGGGGATTCTTGGTGGTAGCAGTTACATCAGTAATCTGAATTGTGCCAGTGATTTCTCCTCTAACTGTTTTGAAGGAGTGGGTATTGCCAACACCGATGTTGCTGTAGAACAGTGCCCGACTATTGGGAGAATTGATCTGGTCCTGCATGGTGACAACACCAACAGTGCTGTTGTCGATAACCTGAACGAACAGGGTTTCTGGCAGAGGAGCAGACCAACCAGAAGCAGTGCCAACACCAGCAGTCAGATACTGGATGGCAGTGCCGTCATCATAGTTGTAAGTAATCTTTTCCCCGTTCTTGAACGGATGGTTGGGCAGGAAAATAGTACCCTTGGGAATAGCACGACTACCACCAGTACCTAGGATTCTTTGGTTGGTGATAGTGTGAGTTTCTCCTTGACCAATAGATGCACCAATACCCAACTGGGAGGTGGCATCAAAATAGACACGTTCGTCTAGTGGTGTGGGGTCACAACTTGGAAGACCGAAGGTAAACTTACGCTCAAGACGATCAATACGTGAACCATTAGTATGAGCGACACCAGCAGTGCCATTTTGGGCACGCAGCAGGTCAAGTTCATTTCTTGCAGTATCAATTCTATAAACACGGAACTGCTCACTATTGATACGGATGATGTCATCAATTTCAAATTTAGATGGATCATCACTGATCTTGACACTGGTCGTAATGCCACCATTGACGCCCAGGGCATTGATTGCGGTAGACAGACCAGATTTGACAGAACTTACCGTAACAGTATGACGACCTTCAAGTTCGTCATGCAGGGTAGAAGAGACATCATCTACCCTAAGTGAAGTTCCAGTAACTAGATTATGAGGAACAGTGGTAATACCAGTGACACTGCCACCGGTATATACAAACTTAGTATCAGGATAACTGGTTACAGTCGATGTGAAAGAGCTAATGATCGGACCACTAATTTTTGAAACGTGGGCGATTGCGCCAAATCCGCTGGTTTCACTGTTATCAAATACCACGTTGTCACCAACACCGTACTCATTACCGCCATCAATAATGTCCAGTGAAGTAATTCCACCACTGTTTGTCGAGACGATACGGGATTGGACGAATGTATTTTTCTGTGAGTTCGAGACGAAATCATATGAATTGATGTTGTAGTTTCTAGTATTCCTGACCAGACCGTACTTCAAGGGATCATGCTGTTGGTCAAATCCGAATCCTAGATTCAACACCTCTGGTTGAGATCTATAAGAATCTCCCACAACATATGGGAAGATGGGTTCTCTGCCATTGTTGAAAGGACTTCCAGAGTTAGAAATCTGGTTACTAGTTACCGTAGTGAAGTATGCATACACTCCGTTTGGATATTCTGGAGTGACAGTAAATCTACCATTATGTTCATCAAGGTCACCGAAACCAGGTCTGTATGTGTAGTCCTCAACAAAGAATCCAGCAGGATAGTTTACGATACTAGGACCGTTAGTACGCTGACCAGACAATTTCACATAACTGGATTGCATATATCCAATAAGACCGCTACCGTTGGGATTCTTGAATCCCACAGGTCCATAGATGGGGTTGCCGTCATACGCCCAACCGAGGATGGGTGAGTGGGCACCGCCAAGGTCTTGGAGATAATTCCTCAAGTTACGTGGTGCATAGTAATTTACGTAAGGGTTGCCAAGATTGCTGTCCTTGGCAACTTCGTAATAACCATCATCCGTAGATACATCACCAAAACGTGCATATCGATTCACCTGGTTGATAGTCCACTCATTCAGATTAGCAGAGTAGATTGCATGACCACCAGGAGTCTTTGCTGCAACAGTAGTTTGGGACTGGGTGTAGTTACCACCCTTTTCAATCATCTCAATGGCAATAATCTGACCATTAGAAACAACTGCTTTCGCCTTCGCACCAACACCGTCACCAGTGATGACAATATCCGGGGTGCTGAAGAAATCTTTACCACCAGACTTGATGATAATTTGATCTACTCGACCATTGACGATGAACGGTTGCAAGAATGCTTCTTTACCAATAACCGTGTTGATTTCTGGTTTGAAGTTATCATTGATTACGGTAGAACCGAAATTATCACCAGGAACGGTAACAAAGACGTTCTGAACAGAACCTCGTACAATAGGAGTTGCCGTGGTGTTAGAAGTTGTAATGCCCTGACGACCACTAACAAGAACCTGAATCGCAGGATCTTTGAAGGTATGCGTTCCTGACCCAGGACCGTTCAGTTCAATAAGATTTTGATTATTTTTGTCCGTAGTCAGTTGGAAAATGTCATCAGAGACTTTGGACACAAAGTATTGACTGTCATCAACCAAACCTTGAATGTTTGCAACATCAGAACTATAGACAACAACATCGCCACTGTTGAATCCGTGGTTGTTGATTTCAATGCTGTTAGTAAATGTATTGATACCAGCAATAGTGGTGATTTCCCTATTATGGAAAGAACCGGTTCCTTCAATCAGGATCTCATCAATCCTGCTACGTCTCCTAACAGAGGTGAATCTTTGAATACCTCCACCACTACCAGTGATAGGAATAATAACCTCAACATTCGTTGCCAAAGAATTTGCTTTGGTCTCAGAAAGACGGAATGAGAAGTCATCGATCTTCCTTACAAAATACGATGAAGAATCAATGAGGGTTCCTGGTGTCGTGCCAATACCAATATTGCTTGTGCCATTCGTGGTATAGATGATCTCCTCACCATTTGCAAATCCATGAGGTTTGGCAAACAGGAAGGTATCTGTTGAGGTGTTTACCACACCACCAGTTGTTGTGCTGTCAAAATCAATGACTCGGGGCACAGTTTTCATCTTTGCCCGTGCCACAACATCCTTATGGTTGCCGCCAAGGATGGATACTGTAGGAACTTCCTCGTAGTCAAGTCCCACAGTGTCGTCATCGTCCACCAGGACCTCCTGTAAGGTGCCTTTCATCTGTGCAATGCAAGATGCACCCACTCCGGTGTGTCCTGCCTGTGCAACCGATAGACGGGGAGGATTGATGACATCATATCCATCACCACTATTCAGGACAGTGACAGATTGCAGGGAACCATAGAAAATCTTGTCAGTTGCTTTATATGAATAGATCTCAACACCGTTGACAAACAGACCAACGCCACCTTGTACAGTTTTGACTGGACCAGTTGGGGAAAATTCTGGTTTGTTGAATTTACGCAGCAGTTTCTGAGCACCTAAGTCGGTGTTGTAGAAAATTGTAGGAGTCAGTAACCCAGACTGGGAGGCACCGATATCTGCTGCGGTGAATACATCAATATACTGACCACTACGAACGTTCTCGGGAGTAAATGCCAGAGCAATCTGACTATCACTGATCCTCTTGACAAAGTAAGACTCACCCTCAGTAAGGTTGGTCAGTGCAGTGCCAAGAACGTTCTGATAAACAACCTGATCGCCATCATAGAGGTGGTGATCGCTAATGTCGATCAGATTAGTGGCACTGTTTGGAGTGAAGAAAGCACGATCCCTCTTGGAAGGATTGATCGCCCAGTGAGGAATGCTATTTGATGCAACAAAGACATTATCGTCTGGATCAGAATAAGTATTCTGAACGTCAGCAATAACTTGCTGGTTGAGTTTCAGATTACGACGGACTTTATAGCGTTTTTGTGGAGTGAGAGTTGAACAAGCAACTGTGATGCTATCGTCAGAGATAGATGCAGTGATAGTGCCAGGAATTACGACATTATCAACATCAATGATGTCAATCGTGTCACCAGCAATAAAAACATGATCGGTGTCAAGTTTGATATTGTAGTTGTTGGAACCGTTTGCGGTAAATTCTAGAATACCGTAAGATACAGCGGTATTGTAGATCCAACTAGACCAGCGACGATCATTCTGCTCTATACCCAGAGTCTTGACATTGATGTCACTGCCTTTCTGCTGATTGACTGCCTCGCCATTGAATTTGGAGAGAGATCCAACAATCTCCAGTTCAACTGGGCGTTGCAAGTCTCCATTCTCATAAGACTTTGCATTGATTCCTTGAGTTACTGTTGACCCAATAGAAATAGCAACCGGACAGGCAACATCAAGATCAAATTTAGTATAACTTTTGTTATTGTATCTAAGGACCTTATTATCTACCTGGATATTGCCACTAGTGCTAAAACCAACGGTAGAATCGACAAAGATGGAAGTAGCACCAAGGGGTGCCTGAACAGTTGTGAATGTCTTGTTTGTTTGTTGGAACTCACCAAAAGTGGTGTTCTCAGAAATAGCAATGCTGTAATATGTTGTGAGACCAACAATAACAGACTCGACATTGTAGATCGATCCTTCAGTCTTAGTGGGAGAAGTGTCCTGCTCTAAAGATTCTCCAGCAATTTTCAGGGCATCACCACTAATACCTTTAGCAATGATGACATCATTAGTGACATAATCCGCCGAAGACGGACGAATCATAAACTTGGCAGGTTGAATCATTTCAACCGGTTCGCCATACAAAGCACCAAACAGAATCTTGAATGCTTCTTCTGTTCCTTTGGAACGATAAAAATCTTTTGCTTGACGGATAAAGTTGGATTGATCAACTCTACCGTGCAACGGACGCTCCGAGAAACCAGGCAGCACCTGCTTTTTCAGTTTCTTCAGGAACTGGGTCAAGAAAACATTACTAAGGTTTTCTACCCTTGCACCAACATCATGAGTGCCTACACCACTGGTGCTGAAGGTCAGATACTCGGGTTGGTTGGTTTTGGCGTTATTTTCAATACCACTGAATCCACGGGTGCAACCAGTGAAAGAGTTTGTGGTGATACCAGTATAGGTAATGATCTCATCGTTGATCTTCAGCAGACCATACCTATTAGGCCAACCTTTTGTTGACACAACTTCAATGGTTTTTTGTCCACCATCACGATAAGACGTGAGTGATGTAAAACCAATCAGGTTCTCATTGTTGAGAAAGTCGAGACCCTTGTATTCAACCAGGTTTTCAGCAATATCAATCGATCCCCCTTGGAATTCCTGGGAGATATAATACTGCTTTAGAAACTCTCCAAAATCAGGATTCTCAGCATCTATAGACGCAGGAATTTGACTTTGAACAACCTCGTGTATTTTTACTCGGCTAAGAGAGGTCTCTATCATTTATTCCGATACTATTTCTAGTTAGATGCACCAGTGCTAGTTATAACAGTTCCACGGACCTTCTTGTCAGCAAAGTAACTGGACTGTGGGACGAATTGTGATCCAGAAGTATTGGCACCGGTTGCAATACTATCCTTCCTCATGTAGAAGTTGCTCTTAGAGACATCAAACTGCAAGTACAGTTCGTTCTTTGCAAGAACATCGTTCGATTGAGGAATTGCCTCAACCTCAATAATATTGTCACCCGCAAGAGTGGATGTGATGTTGATGGTGTCAAGAACAATCTCACCTTTGGCATAATCAATTCGACCAAGATTCTTGGTGATAACTTTGATGCTATCATCCTGAAGAATCTGGAACATAAAGATCGTACCCTTATCTGCACTCACCTTTTGGTCACTGAAGTAACAAGTTCCAACAACACCAGACGCAGTAAATCCGGTAGACCGGATGTTATACTGCTCATCAGGTGCATACATGGTATTGAGGAAACAAATCTCATACTGGGCAAACTGATCGACTTTGGCAATCAGATCCCTTCTCATTCTCACTAGGGTGATATTTGAAGTGATAGAAGTATCAACATTGTCAATCGTAGATAGAATCTTACTGTACTTGAACCTACCTCCGAATTTGTTGAGTTCCTTGCCAGACCCAAAAGTAGAAAGAGCTTTGATAACATTAGTCTTCAGGTTGTCAATATCTCCAACAAAGTTGGAGTTGTAGTATACATATGAGTCAATCTCAACATACAGGAACTTGAGATCAATGAACGTAGGAACAATTCCAGCAATAGAATAACTCTTCAATTCAGTCAGAAGATTCTTCTTAGTCAAGTTTGACAAGAAAGAACCGTTCTTAGGTTTGGCAGCAATGTAAACCCGACCAAACTGGGGAGGATCTAACTCCTCACCACCATAGGCACTAACCGACTCAATGTTAGGGAAGATTGCCGGGAGGATTGCTTCATAGTCATTCGCCGTCACTGCCCTGTATTGGGACGCATAGAGGCGGGGAGCGTAATACTTGACACTCTCCAACGGTTCAATGCTATCGCCGTTCTGAGACGCTTCTAGGGCAACTAGAGCAGCACTGAACCCAGACTCAGTAGCACCATCCTGATCTTTCAGAGTGCCTGAGAAGTTGAACTGCTTGACACCATTACCCACCTTACCATTGGTCTTGATATAACCAATTTCGATGACATTACCGGACGACAACTTCTTACCAAAGATATCATCGCCAAACAAGACCTCATACTTCTCGTCAGAAGTCTCTTGTAGCAAATAAATGTTGGATGTAGAGGTGACACCAACAATAGTGTCAACTAGGTTGTAATCAACGCTAGTATTGTCAGAGGCACTATTCTTGATCTTGACTTTGATCGTAGAAGTGTCAACATTGTTGTTGGGGATCACGAACCTTTGATTGGGTTGTGATTGATCTACGGTAAAAGTATTCTTGATATATTGTCCTTGATAAATCTCAATGTTTGCCGCTGCTTCGCCATTGTCTGCTGGGAAAGTGATCTCCTCAGGAATGGAGAACAAGAAACTGGTGTCATTAGTAGAACCATTGGCAACAATGCCAGGTTGGATACTTACAGTCTCAGTATCAGATGCAAGACTAGAAAGGTCAATGGCAACCAGAGCACGCGCTGCTCTTGCTGAACGAGGAACATATCCAATGTTTCGTGCCAGGGATACAACGTTCTCCCTCAGCGTTGCAGAATCAATGAAAGTCTCATTGACCGCCATGTTGGTGTTATAGGCGGTGCTATAAGCATTATACGCTAAAATATTGATTAGGATGCTGAGGTTAGACCCCTCAAAGTCCATATCTGTGAAGTTACTGTTCTCCCTCAGATAGTCTTTGATGGACCTCTTGATGTCCTCAAAATTCAGATTGGTAAATTGGGTGAGTGCCATTATAGCCTAGTAGGTTCAAGTACGAATGATACCGACTGAGCAGGTCTAGTCAGTCCCACAATGTCGTAACTAATAGTCACCGCAAGTGCATTATCATCGGGTCTGCTAATAACCTGGATGTCTGTCAGGTCAACCCTTGGTTCAAAGTTGGTTATTGTAGTCTCAATCTCTCCTCGAATGGGATCAATGTAATCATCGTTCGCTAACTCAAATAACGAAGCGGTAATTCTTGTTCCCAGAAGTGTATTGAAAAATACTTCGCCTAATCGGATACGGACCAAGTTTTGAACGGAACGCTTGATAGCATCTTCGTTCTTCAGAGGAATTATGTCTTTAGTAACTGGATGAGTTTTCATGGATAAGGAAATATCCTTGAAACCCTCCGACGTTCTCTGAATCGGCACTGTGACCCTAATATCTCGTATATTTATCTATTTAGAGGCACAAAAAAGGAGGTCCTTTCAGACCCCCTCATGCCCTAAGTAACAAATCTCTACATCATCTGGGTGTGGGTAACCATTTGCATAGTATTCGTCAGCAAGGTCTTGAGAATATTCTTCCATTTCTGCTTCTGTGATGGAAGCGTAAACTTTCTTCCCACACACCCAAATATCATATAGATCCATAAACTTATGGCACAGACTCAATTATATAGGGATATCAAATAATCCGAGTCTTTTCGTGTCCAACTCGACACTTAGGATCACACCAAATCTCAAAACCTGCTTTCTGTGCTTCAAGACAGAATGACACATCTTCGCCACACATGTCCTGTACTTCGCCAGATTCAAAGACCTGCATCTGTGGAGCAAACCAAGGATACTTCATCTTCTCGTGCTCGAAGACTCCGTGCTTGATCAGCAACCAACCAAAACCGGTATAGTCCACAGTGAACGGTTTACGACGCTTCTGGATGCCATCCAGCATCTCATGGTTCATCACACCACCGTTGTTTTTGAAATCTTCTTCTTCCAACCAGTGAGCAACAGAGGTAGTCTGTCCGTCTTCAGTCACATACCAACCACCAGCAATATCTTTATCCATCCAAAGGAGACGGTAGAACTGCTCTAGACCGAAAACAATATCACTATCAATCCACAACTGGTAATCATACTTCAGGTTGCCCTGCCAAGGTTTCTGATCTGGACCTTGGAGAACATTAGCGCCCAGACATTTGCAGCGGGCAAAGTTGACCATGGACGAATAGTCTTGGGAGATCTGCAAAGAACCTCCACGTTGCACAATCTCAAAAGCGAGTTGCACAAAATTCTTCAGGTAGATATATGAAACCGTACGACCAGGAAGGCAGAAAACAAACGTTTTTCCCTTTACCAGTTCGCGTGCAGCTTCAATACTAAACTCATCAGACTTTTTTGCAGCGTCCTCGCTTTCAGGTGGAGTCGTAACCACCTTGAATCCTTTTGCCATGAAATGAAAGGTTTGTCAATTCAATTATACCACCTTATATAGGTTAGCACAATTAGAAGACTTTTACGTTATACTTTGCCTGAAAATCCAGTGCATCACCCCAATCATTGACCATGGGTTTGCCCCTTATGTTCAATGAAGTGTTGAGTAGTACAGGACAACCTGTGACACGATACCACTCCTCTAGGATAGGTCTTAGGATGCTGCTAGAGGTCTCAGGTACAGTTTGTACTCGTGCACTATTATCGACGTGTACAGCAGCAGGAATCTCCTCAGGACGCAAACAATTATAGACATACGACATATACCTAGAATGCGAATGATTCATGTCAAAATAATCCCGACAATGCTCTTCTAGGATTGCAGGAGCAAAAGGCCGGAATTCCTGGCGTTTTTTGATGCGATTTACTTTTTCCTTGTTCTCGGCCTTTCTAGGATCTGCTAGAAGTGATCTGTTGCCTAAAGCACGGGGACCATACTCTGCTCTGCCATTTGCAACACCTACAACCCCATTTTCAAGCAAACACTCAACAACATCCTTAGGATCAACCTTACGTTCAATATTATGCCCACAGTAAGGAGTCCACTGCACTTTCTTGCCAGATACCAACAATGCAGCACCTAACGCTGCTCCAGCATCTCCTGGGTTAGGCATAATCCATAGATTGCACATTTCCCGCAGTTTGGTGTTAGCAACGCAGTTTAGAGCAACCCCACCACCATAACAAACGTTATTGCTGTACTCAAGTGCTATCTTGAAGATTTTGGTCAGTTCTTCTTCCAAAACAACTTGAGCACTCTTTGCCAAGTCAAAAGTTGAGTTGGAGAAGTCAATATTGATTCCCCGGTGATTATTTTCTGTTAGGAGTTGTCTGAGTTGGTGTTCGTGCTTATTTTCGCCAAATGCCGCCATACCCATAAAAATATACTCTTCATCCAAAGGACGAAGACCAGCATACTTCGTTAGAGCAGAATACCAAAGACCAATCGACTTTGGATACTTCTTAGACCAGACTTTCGTATATTTCGCTCTTCCGTCAATCATATTGGCAACCCAGACTGAACTACAGTCAAATTCGCCAATACTGTCTACAACAACACATGCTGCCTGCTCAAACACCGAAGTTTGGAATGCTGCGGCAGCATGAGACAAATGATGGGTAAAATCTACCGTAGGACGAAATCTTAGTTCCCTAGGTTTGTTCCAGTGCTTCTGTCCAGCAAAAAACTGCCTCATCCGCTTAGGAAAAGGTTTTTCATAGAAAGCATAGACACCATCATAGGTATTCAGTGCTTCCGCCATAAATGCAGCTTCATCACAAAGATATTTGTCATGTTTCTTCTTTGAGTACCTTTCGCCGTGTGTGGCAAAGATAATTCTGTCTTCATGAACTACTGCAACTGCTGAGTCATGAAAACCTTCGGAAAAACCAATCATTCTTCAGGATTTGGTTCCTCATCCATATCATCATCATCTTCGTAGATGAACGGGTCCATTTGACGAATCTGACGCAACCGCCACTGTAGTATCAACCAAGAGAACGGATTGAACATATGAATGAGTAGTGCGTTCTATGTATACTACTTTATTTCCCATCTTTGGGGGAGATAACCGAAATACATTCTAAAATTGTCATATATTGGTTTACACATTTCTTTTGCATACTCCATAGTTTCTTTTGGCATATGCATCACGTCAGATTCCCACTGATCGTTCAAATACTGTATATGGGGTGCTGCTGGACCCAAATCCGGCACATATGCGTTTTTATGGACATCCTTGATTTCATATCCGATAAAATCCGACAATGATTGGGTTTCTCCATTCCAGAAATCCTCCATAATCGTAATATGACAATTTTCCGACCCAAACGCCATTGCCCACTTCAAAAACATTTCTGCATACCCAAAATCGACGCCAGATTTCATAAAATGGCGAACTGGGTCATTAGGATTTTGTTTTTGACGCATAGACCACAATCTGCGAATTGGATCTCGGAAAACAACGCTAACTTTTACATCAAAGTGTCTTTTTAGGTCAGGAGCAATCGACATGATGAAATTTTCATCACAATACCCGTTTGGGTTGCTAAAATCTGCTACTGCCTTATAATCGTCTTTGATATTGTCCCAATGCTTCTCGTAATACTCAATATACTTTTCTAGAGTAAATGGAGGAGACCAAAAATACTTTATTTCATCCTCAGTCCACTTTCCTGCAACATAAGGAGAGTCATGAGTAAATATCTTTGGTTTTCTCGTTGACGTTGATTGTTTTGACGGTCCAAAAAACTCTTTGTAAAATCTGACACGCTCAAAGGTCTTTTTTTCTGCCGCCAGGTTCATCAACCACAAATATCCCTTCTCTTTCCGATGCCCAGCATGGCAATACTTGTTATACCAACCTAAAGTGTAATATAATGGAGTTGTACCAGACCATCCGGTGCCAACATTCAAAAATAGGGTGGGTTTCATGATTTGGACAGTTCAACTCTAATTTGTTCGACGGTATAGTCGGTTTTGATACCCGCCATGATCATTCTTTGCATTGTAACCTGAATATCTTCTGCTTGCTCTTTAGTCAACTCTGTGAAAATAATTTTTTTGTCTAGATAGACATCATAAGGCATAAGTGACCTCCTATTTTGTACAATATATAGGTTTATGAAACCAACGCTACTGATAAATCCTGGCACTGGGTGGTCGGCAACCACGCCCATGTTTTACACCCTTGCTTTGGATAATAAGTATGCTCATCAGGGACATTATAAAGAAAATTGGTTTCTGGTGAAACTACAGAAGAATGATGACTCGTTCAATGAAGTTTTCAAGCAAGCAAACTCTCCTGCACTGAAGGGATCAAAAGGCAAGCGCCCGTATGATCATCCTTGGGGCAAAATTCTATCATCTCGCAACGAAATTGCCAAGGATACCCCGATGGATATCTTTTTTCGGCAAAAAATCAAGATTGATGATTACATCGAGTACTATTTGACCCACTGGGACAATATAAAACACGATTACGCTGCTGTCTGTGACTTTTGCAACGGAAATTGGGGTTTGGATTACGGATTTTTGAAGATGATCGCTCCAAAACTGCTCGATCACTTTGAAATCAAGGTCATGATGGAATTTCGCGACCCAGTAAGGCGTCTTTATTCGGAAATTGGCAGTCTTTTTACAAAAACTCTTGATTTTGGGTCAAAAGATCACCACGATTTCAAAGTCAAGTCGCTAATTCGGCAAAAAAAGCAGACAAAAACGTTTTTTTATCATCTTTCGCAAGGTTGGTACTCAAATAATTCTAATTTTCGGGAAGGTTATGCCAAATACGCCGATGTTTTTGGCAAAGAGAACGTTTATACTGTTATAATGGAAGATTTTTGGGATAAAAAACAAGAAAAAAACCAATTACAACAAATTTCTGACTTTTTGTCATATAAAGTTGAGAAAATTCATGAAAATGCCTATGTTCCCTTCCGGGGAAAGAACGCTCCACACTACGAATTCCTCCAAGATCAGTGGTCAAGTGACATTGAAGAGTTGACTGACGAGGAATATCAGAGGGCAGTTCATATTATGTCTAGATATTATACCGATTTTCAAAATACCTTCGGTTATATCCCAAGTTCATGGAAGAAATAGTCGCATATCAGACGACTTTGATGTCATTGCTGATGTTTAGGAAGCTCGTATCAGATAAATACCAGAGGGCATGGAAAATCATGCTCACGATACCATCGCACGAAGCATAGATGAAACTCCTTACGTTTGGATCTTCTTGGACCCAAGGAACAGGGGCGAGTTACACCGATGGTATGACCTTGGAAGAGTATAAGGTCGCATGTTGCATTGCAGGCGAAACTCCTTACGACAAGGATCATAATAACCCCCTAACCTGGAAGAGTCTTCTTGCTGAGAAGAATGGGTGGGAACTGACTACCTATGCTCGTGTTGGTAGTAGCAACATGAGAAACTTCCGTAAGATGACGGAAGTTCTTGACGGTACTGATGCTGCTGAGACCATTGTTTTGGTCGGTGTTCCTCATCTTGCCCGTCATGAACTCTACATGAACGATGACTCAGTAGGATTCAATCCCAGTGGCAAAGGATACGTTGGTGTTCTGTATGCCAACGGATATGGTAACAACGCTAATAAGTTCAAGACCAAAGATTTTGACATGTTCAAGTATGTCAAGAATCACTATAACGAACAGAACGAAACCGAGCAACTGCAATATAACATTGCTCACTGGAATCGTTATCTGACTAACCTTGGTTATAAGGTCTTCTGGTATGATGAACTCAACCAGATCAAGTATACAACGGTACCCGACAACTATCTGTTCACTGATAAAGACGATCGTTCTCTGATGACCATGCTTGCTATAGATGCAGGTTGGACTCCTGAAGAGGATACTGATCACTCTGGTCAGTCCATGCATCAAGATTGTAAGCGGGCAAAGTATCTGGTAGAGAAGAAGGCAGTCAACCCTCACGCTATTCTACCCACCGCAGCATCTCAAGCAAAGATTGCAGATTGGATGGACGCTGCTATCAAGGCAAAGATGTAAGGTGAATTGATTTATTATGAAAAAATTAGTCACCTTCGGTTGCTCATGGACCTTCGGAACGGGTTCTGCCTTTGAGAACGGCATGAGCAAGATGGAGTATAGGAACATTTCTGCGGATAAGGAACTATGCCGTCAGAATGCTTTCCGTACGATCCTTGCTGATCACTACCAATATAAGAACGTCAATTATTCTGTCCAGGGTTCGTCAAACCAGAGACAGTTTCGTCATGCCAGAAAATATTTTGCTACGAATGAACTAACCGACGATAAAGTGATTGTGTTGTGGTTTATCACCTCCACAGCACGCCATGAGGTCTATTGTACGAACCGTTGGGGGGAAGAGGGCAACGCAGGGTATAGTAACGTGCTGTACGGCAACGGAGGCACCGCTCATGAGCACATGATGAAAAAGTGCAACTTTGATTCAAAGCAATACGTCAAAGATCATTATAACCACGAAGAGCAGGTGAGACGACTGAGATTTGAAATGCTGCATTGGAATCGATACTTTGAAGGTCGTGGTATTGAGAACTATTGGATCGATACATTCAATCATCATGACTATGGAGTAGAGATTCCTCGGTTGTTATTTGATAAGGAACCTCAAAGGGATGTACTCTATCAAATGCTAAATGCTAGGGGAATCTCCATACAGAATGATTCTTATCATATCTCACAATACACTAGAGATTCTAAAAGGATCGATACTGCTGTCCGATTAGGTCTTGTCAATCCATATTCCTATCATCCGACCAAAGTGGGTCATCATCTGATTGCAGAACTCATCAACCAGCAAATTGCATTATGATTCTAATTACATTAGGAGATAGTTGGGTACGAGGTCGTTATCCACTCAAACAAAAGAATTGGG
>Ga0163110_10000081_pt1 | contig 40828 bp, 44 predicted proteins | sample CRUFie1St17metaG_FD_108703 | JGI IMG/M metagenome (GOLD analysis project Ga0163110, IMG submission 108703) | Marine microbial communities from the Costa Rica Dome - CRUD Field 142mm St17 metaG | ecosystem: Environmental > Aquatic > Marine > Oceanic > Photic zone | place: Costa Rica: the Eastern...
TATGCTGTAGCTAAACTAGGAATAGTAATAAATGCTTTTGGAATATTTGGTTTTTGTATTGGTAGTTCTATGGGACTTGGTATTGCTTCAGGAGTAATCACTGACAATGTAGTTCCAGACATTTTATGGGCAGTAAGTACTGGCGCAACAACAGCTTTTGGTTTAGGCGGGATGTTAATATGGATAGGTTTATCATCCAGAGATGAATATAATAAAAATATATCTTTAGCGGTTGTTGTTGCAAGTGCAGTAGTTTTTATTGCACCATTTATTGCTGCTTTTGGACCGGAAAATACAAGATTAGTTAATAGTATTACTGGAATATGTTTCTTTGTAATAACTCTTGCATCAATATATGTTGGAAGAATACTTACTAAATAAATTAAATTAGATTAAATAACTTTTTAAATTTATAAACTAAATAATAAGATATTTTTGCTGTTCCCCTGATCATTTGATTTCTTTGGGGGCTTCATTTATATCTTCTTTTTCTGAATTTACTGCTTTATATTTTAGTAAATATACTCCCAATACCATTAGAGAAATAGATATAAAAATGTCACCTATTGTTAACCCTGATCTTAGGTTGTATAAGGTGTATATAAAACTTAACAGTACATAAAATACTCCAAGTATCCTTCTATAATACATTCTGTACATGTTTATATTTTAAGTGTTAGTCATCAGATTTCAATGACTGAGTTTTTAAAAGGATGTCTTTGCATTGGTCACAAATAACTTTGCCACCTGGTTGAGGATTGAAACTTTTCCAAATAAAAAGCCATTCATCTATCTCATCGTCACATACTGAGCAGTTTCTTAATAAGCCGAAAAAATTGTCCATTTTTATTTTCTTTTTCCAGGCCTATTTGTTCGTAAATCTATCCTACCTTTTCTTTTAGACATATGGATTTTTTTACGCTTTTCTCTTCTATAAGAAGTTATTAGTGCTTTTTCATTTTCTTCGAAAGTATCTGTCATATTTAAATTTAAATTCAATTGTTTTATCTGGCTAATAAATACCAGTCTTTATTATATTTTACCCACATTTCGTCTCCGTGGGACGACAATGTATAATTTTTATTAATATTTATTTCTACAATTCCTCTTTTTATTAATTTTCCTAGATTATTGTCAATGAGTGACTCATACTGTTTTTTTAATAATTCTGAACCTACAAACCCTAAATTTTTTACTAAATCTTTATAATCATCATTTTTTTCGACATATTGATGAATTTCAGATCTTTTTAAAGCTTTATTTTTTTTTATGGTATCTATTATCAATCCCATAATTAAAGACTTATCAAAACGACTCAACCTTTTATAATTTTTCTTAATTTTTCTTTTCATTAAATTTATGAACTTAAGATTCAAAAACGTATATCTAAAATTATCATATTGTGATTATTTTTAAATTAGGAATTGGAATAATGATTTTACCTTTGAAATTATAATTTAATTTCAAGTCATCAATAATTTCATTTGTGAAATTCCACGCAAATAAGAATATATAATCTGGCTTATCTTTTTTTATTTCATCAGGATTTTTGATTTGAATTGATGTTCCTGGTATAAATTTTCCTTGCTTTAATTCTGACCTGTCATAGATATATTCTAAGTTGTTCTCGCCAATAAAGTTTATTAATGTCGATGCCTTTGCTGGAGCGCCATAACCATTTACTTTTTTTCCTTCATTAGATATTTTTTCCAGTAAATCTACTAATTCTTTTTTTATTTTATTTACATTTTTACAGAATGAATTTAATTTATTGCCTATTAAATCTTCATCTTTTTCTATTTCTAATATTTTTTTAAATGACTTTGTTTTTTTTAAATTTTTATTTTTTGAAATATAAATTCTTAATTGACCATGGTGCACAGGAATGATGGAAGCATCAAAAATATTAAGGTCATATCTTTTGAATAAATTATTTAAATTCTCTAAAGACCAATAAGAAAAATGTTCATGATATATCGTGTCAAAAGAATTATCATTCACCATTGATCCTAAATAATGAATTTCAATAATAATTACACCTTCATTTGAAATTAAATTCTTCACGCCCTGAACAAAATCATTTATTTCAGGAGTGTGAGCAAATGTGTTCGTAGAAACAATAAATTTAGCTTTGCCATACTTCTCTCTTATTTCTTTAGCAAGGTCATTTGTAAAGAAGCTATTAAGAGTATTTATTCCTTTATTATTTGCAATAGTTGCTAAATTTTTTGCCGGATCAATACCTAAAATTTTGTTTGTATACTGTCTCGTTGACTCAAGAAAAGTGCCATCATTTGACCCAATGTCTATAATCAAGGATTCTTTTTCAATGCCAAATCTTTTATTCAAATCACTTGATATTTCTTGCAAATGTTTAGTTAATGTTTTTGAAAAAGATGGCATATAGAAATAGTCACTAAATATTTCTTTTTGATCAATAATATTTCCAATTTGAATATGATTGCAACTTGTTTTGCATTTTCTGAGACTAAGTGGAAATTTCTTTGCATTTTTAGATTCATCTAAATCTGTTTCTAAATTATTTGCTATCGGACTTTCTCCAAGATCAAGTATTATTTCTGTTGATTCTTTTTTACAATTAAAACATCTATTCATAATAATTTTTATAATTTTCTTTTATCCAATTTACTGTATTATATATACCCTTTTTAATATCAGTTTTAGGCTCCCAGTTTAATAAATTTTTTGCTACTGCTAAATCTGCCTTCATGTGAGTAATTTGTTCAGTATTAATTTTTTTACTTAAATTTATACTTTTTTCTATATTCATAACTTTATAAATTTCTTTCAATACATCTTGGTTAGATGTTGACTTTGAGGTGCCAACATCAATAGATTCAAAATTTTTTCTTGAAAGGATTACTTTTTCTAAGACATCTATTACATCATCTATATATATAAAATCTCTATGCGAATTAGGGTTATTAAGTTTTGGTAATCTTCCATTTAAAATTTCAATAACTGATGATTGTATTAATCGATAGCTATAATCTTTAGGTCCATAAGGTGTATAAAGGTTTAATTCAGTTCCATTTATATCACCTTTATTTTTACTTGAATTAAATATTTCTGAAGCACTTTTTTTTGATTTTGCATAACTTCCATAATCAAATTGTTTATTTTCTAGATTTAATTTTGAGGCGCCACTATTTAAAAATATTACCTTTGAGTTTTTTTTATATTCCTTACAAGATTTAACTAAATTTTTCATGCCATTTATATTTATATTTGCATGGTCATTTCTATCTTTTGGTTCAGGAAAATACCTGGATGATGCCATGTAAACTATAATCTCAGCTTTGGCATTAAAAATATTATCTGTAATATTATTTGGATCTGTTACATCGCATTTACTGTAAGAAATTTTTCTTTCTTTATGATGTTCAAAATAGTTTTGTGAAAAATAGGTGTAGGTGACTTTTTTAATTTCATCATTTCCAATTAATCTATCTAATAAATGAGACCCTATAAACTTTGAAGCTCCAATTAATAAAATATTCATTTTAGCCCCAGTCAAAAATAATTTTATCTAAGTTTATTTGCTCCGATTCAAAATCACTATGTTCATAATTTGTGATATTTGCTAAAAGGCTTGTTTCTTTCGAAACACATTGAAAACCAAACCAATAATTTGGAGGTATTGTAATCATTTTATGATTTTCTTTTGATACTATTTCTTCAATAAAATCATTTTCTTTTTTCTGGATCACAATTTTTATTTCACCATGAACAACGATCAAATTACACGTCATACTCTTATGCATTTTCCATGCTTTTATTTCGTTTGGATTGATTTCACTAAAATAAACTTCTTGAACATCAAAAGGCAAATTATCAGATTTTAAAAAACCTTTTAAAATATCACCCTTTTTATTGCTAACAACTGATAAATCTCTTATTTGAACTTCTTCCATTTAATTTGTCCAAGAATAATTTTTTTTTGATGCAATATCTATATAACTTTTTATTTGATTTTCTGAAGTTATCACCATTTCTTCAATGTCATTAGATTTATAAAATTCTCTATACCAGTCGGAGGAGAAATTTATCATTTGGTCAAAAGACAAATTAGGCAACCAATCTATTTTTTCCTTTGCTTTTGAGCAATCTAATTGTAGCAATCCTGCCTCATGAAATTCATCAGTTTGATTTACAGAATATGATTCACTTACATCATTAAATCCCCACCTTAAAGATAACCCTTCAATTAATTCTTTGACAGTTTTATTGCTAGATTTGTCAGGACCAAAATTAAAATTTTCACCATTTAATTTATTATCTGAGTATAATTTACATGCTAAATTTAGGTATCCGCTTAAAGGTTCAAGTACGTGTTGCCATGGTCTTGTTGAATTTGGATTTCTAATAGATAACTTATTATTTTTACTCCATGATGTAATTGCGTCTGGCACTATTCTATCTTTCCCCCAATCTCCACCACCAATAACATTACCAGCTCTTGCAGAAGCTATTACAGAATCATTTTTATGATTTTTAAAATAAGAATTGTAAAAAGATTTTATTATTAATTCAGCTGCTCCCTTTGAACCACTATATATATCTTTACCGCCAAGCAAATCTTCTTCATTGTAGCCTCTATCTAATTCAAGATTGTCGTAGCATTTGTCACTAGTTATTATTACTGAAGTAACTTTTTTATTTAAATCTTTTACTGAATTTAGAATATTTGCGGTTCCTAAAACATTTGTCTTAATTGTGAAAAGTGGATCTTTATAAGATACCGATACTAATGGCTGTGCTGCTAAGTGAAAAACAAAGTCAGGATTAATATTTGAAATTATTTTATTTACTTCAGGATAATTTTCTGCAATATCTAATTTGTGAAATGAATCAATCCTATTTTCAATTTTTAGAGCTTCAAACATATTTGGGTCCGATGGTGGATCAAAAGATATTCCGTGTACTTTAGCGCCAAGATTTCTAAGCCATATCGATAACCAACTTCCTTTAAATCCAGAATTGCCAGTTACAATTACTTTTTTTTGATTAAATATGTTGTTAAACATTATTTTCTAACCATGGTATTTCTTTAGATTTTATTATTTCATCTAAATATTCTTTCTCTCTAATATTATCCATACATTGCCAAAAACCATTATGCTTAAAGGCATGCAATTTCTTCTTTTTTGCAATTACATCTAAAGTGCCATATTCCAAATCACAGTCATCTTTATCATTTAGATAATTAAATATGCTTTTATTAAATATAAAAAATCCTCCATTAATAAATCCTGTTTGCATTTGAGGTTTTTCTTCAAATTCATCAACTATATTTCCATCTAAAGAAACAAATCCAAATCTTGATGGAGGCCTAACTACTGTCATTGTAGCTTCGCCATTGTGTTCGTTATGAAATTCAACTAACTTACTTAAATCTATATCGCTAACACCATCTCCGTAAGTTACATGAAAATTATCAGAACCAACGTTTTTTTCAACTTTTTTGAGCCTCGCCCCTTTTTCCGAATCTATACCTGTATCAATAAAATTTATATCCCAATTTTCATTATTTAAATTTTTATCAAACCAACTTTTTATGACATCACCTTTATAACCTAAAGTTAAAATGAATCTGTTAAAACCTTTATTGGAATACATTTTCATAATATGCCAAAGAATAGGTTTATCACCAATGCTTATCATGGGTTTCGGCTTATCGTAAGTTTCATCACTCATCCTAGATCCTCTTCCTCCGCAAAAGATTATTACATCCATAAATTTTTAACCTCCAGAGATTTATATTTATATTATCTTGTTTTCAATAATCTTCATATTTGAACTAGGATTAACGAGTTTCGTCTGTTTACTAATAATACAATTTTTCAATTTATAATTCTCAACTTCACAGTAATCAAGTATTACTGAATTTTCAATCTCTGAGTTTAAAATTTTTACTTTATTACCGATCGAAGAATAATTTTTTATATGAGAATTCTCAATAATTGAATTCTTCATTATTAAACACCTTCCGTCATTCTTAGGGTCAGAAAAACTAGATAATGCTTCATCATTATTTTTATTGCTCTTTATTTTGAGAGCATTAGCTTCAAGAAAATCATGGAGATTTCCTGTATCAATCCACCATCCATCAATTATCTGTGTGTTTATAGTTTCAGATGAATTAAGAGATAATTTTATTGCATCAGTAATTTCATATTCGCCTCTTTTAGATTTTTTTATATCTTGGATATGATCAAATATTTTATTATTAAAACCATAAATACCTGCTACTGCTAATGAAGTTTTAGGGTCATCTGGTTTTTCTACAATACCTAACAAATTTCCATTTTTATCAATTTCTGCAACTCCAAATTTTCTAGGGTCATCAACTGATTTTAGTGAAATAATATTATTATTGTTTTCTCGAAATTCATTTATTAATTTATTAATTCCATTTTCAAAAAGGTTATCTCCTAAATACAAAATAAAGTTATCTTGATTAATAAATTGCTTAGATATTTTTACTGCATGAGCCACACCAAGTTGCTCATTCTGGACAATGGTTAATATATTATTATTTGGGTAATTTTTTTTAATAAAAGAAGATATTTCATTTTCATTTTCATTCGATACAACTACCCCTATATCATTTATATTGTTTTCAATAATTTCATCAATTATGTAACAAAGAGTTTCTTTGCCAGCAAGTGGCATTAAAGGTTTTGGGGTTGATTTAGTTGCTGGATAAAGTCTTGTTCCTTTGCCTGCAGCTAAAATTAATGCTTTCATTTAAATAATTGTAATAGATATTTATTCATACATCTATCAATCGTTTAAACCTTGATTAGAAACTGATAATTTAATCTTATATATCAATAAAATTAATATATTTGTTATTATGATTAACTATGAGTGAATATACTGTATCAAATAAAGATTCAAAAGCATTTTTAACTTACCAAAGAATTTTGCCCTCATTCAAAGATTTAATTTTGAAGCAAAAAAGTTCTGTAAGTGACTATTGGGCTGAAGAAGTTGATGGTTTCAGTTATATGCTTGAAGCACCGCCTTCAATAATTAACAGTTTAAGGCACCATTGCTATCACATTACAGGCGAGTTGCCATACCAATACAGAAGTCACCATACTTATAATTCATATAAATATAAATCAAAACTAGAGCTGCTCAATTCCTTAACAACTGCAGACCTTATTGTTCCTGAGCCGAAAAATTTAGGAGGGTTTGGTTACGAATTTGATGGAAAATTATTCAATAAAGACACATTAAAATATTATGAATGTGCAATAGCATTAGAGAAATCAGGAATTTTAGATTATTTAAAAAATCTTAATGATCCTGTTGTATGTGAAATAGGGGCAGGTTGGGGCGGATTTACTTATTATCTTTCAAAATTAGTTGATAATTTAAAATTTATCATTGTTGATCTTCCTGAAACTTTAATGTTTTCATACATATATCTTTCTGATTTGTTTCCAGGTAAAAATGTTAGATTATTTAATTACGAAACATCATCTTTAAATGATTGTGATTTCTTATTAATTCCAAATACAGAATTCAATAATTACAAAGAAAGTTTTGATGCGACTATAAATATATGTTCTTTCCAAGAAATGAGTTCTGGTCAGGTCAAATCATACATTGAAAAAGTATATAATCAGAAATCTAATTACATTTATTCCCTTAATAGAAATTTAAATAAGAATAATAATTTACTTACTGATTCAGTAAGTAATACTATTTCAAGTTTTTATAAAATAAATGAATTAAATTTATTAAATATTCCATATACAGACGTTGATGTAAGAAATAATAATGAAAGTAAAAAAATAAAACTGAAAAATTTAGTTAAAAAAATATTAATGAAAACTCAGGAACCTCAAAATCATTCCTACCAACATTTTTTTGGGAAAATAAATTAATTACTTAAATACTCTTTTTATGTCAATCCACATTGCACGTTTCCTTTTTAATGTAAAATTTATAAAGAGATACATACTGACAAATAAATTAATTGGGTTATATATTTTTTTTATGCCCAATTCAAATAAAATTTTCCAAGCAAAAAATAATACTGGCAATTTTAGTGAAAAGCTTAATTTATTGCTTCCTATTTGGGCTGAGCTTCTATAACGCTCTGTTTGTTTAATATATTTTTCTTCCCAATTTTTAAAAACTTCTTCATCACTTCTAAAATATCTCCTTTTTCTTAAACTTTCTTCCTCTTTAACAATCTTACCTAGTTTTGATAATTGATAAATTAAAAATACGTCAGGCCACATTATGCCTTTTGGGAAAAGTGTAGTTTTTCTGAGCAAATCTTTTTTATACATTCCCATAACAATATCTCCACTACCTTTAATAACTCTTGGCAATTCTAGTAGCCTAAATAATGAACTTTTATTTTTTAATTCAAATCCAATATCTTTTTCAAGGTTTATATAATTACCTTTTTTATCTATATTTGAAACATTTGAAAAAGCAACAGAGATATTTTGATTTTTTTTAAATTTATTGACTAATTTTTCTACATAATTTTTTTCATATTTGTCATGAGCGCCAATCCATGAAAAATATTCACCTTCAGATTTTTCAAAAACTAAATTAAAGTTTTCAGATTGCCCAATATTTGCTTTATTTTTATATATTTTTAGCCTTTTATCTTTTTCCGAGTATTTTTCAAGGATTTTAAAACTATCATCTGATGAATGATTGTCTATTGCTATAATTTCAATATCTTTAAAAGATTGATTTAACAAAGAAATAATTGTTTCTTCAAGAAATTCTGATTCGTTGTAAAGGGGTATCCCTAAGCTTACTTTTGGCTTTGCAGCTGACATTAAGGCAAGCTTCTTGCAGTATCCTCAAGAAACTTTATAGTCCCATCTTTATCTTCGGTGGCTAGAGGTTCAGCCATAATTAAAAGATTTCCGTATATTATGAATTCTGTATACATAGGCTCTCTTCTAACACAAGGTTCATGGGCAGGCCTATTGGTTAGCGTTTCAGTGTTCTCAAAAAACTTCGATTTGTTTATAAGGAATATATTTTCCTTTCCAATTATTCCTCTTGAGCGCTGCTTATATACGTCAGAAGAGTCAGGTTTATTTTGCGCTGTGCCCCTACATTCTGTTCTTTCAACTTTAGGTCCATAAGCTATATTCTTTTCAACAACTTCGATAAGTTCTGTTTGTTCAGATCCAGAAATATAACCAGAAGATTTTGCTAATTCAACAGAGGGATATCTAGCTACTGCTACATCTCTACCATCATGAAATCCCCACTTAGCATCAATTGAATCTGGAAATTCTGTTGAAAAATCTTTTTTAACTTTAAACCCCAATGATGATATGTCATCAAGAGTATATATTTTATTACTCTCTTCAAGAGGAGCCAAAGATGAGCATGATATAACTAATAATGTAACCATGCTTATTAGTATTTTTTTATTCATAGTGTAATTATGCCATTTTTAATTCTAAAGTACACATATAGAAATATTATCTAAATTTCAGCCCAATAATCGCCAATAATAAGTTTCTTTTTTTGAGTTACAGTTTCTCTTTTATTTTGAACTTCAGAATTATACTGACTTAATTTAAAAATTCTAAAATCTATACTCATTCTCGTTTGGCCTGTTTTATTTGCTTTGTTTCCATGATTAATATTTGCTCCATTAAACTTGGCAACATTTCCATATTCAACATTCATTGGCTCAATTTCTAAGGTATCTGGATTTTCTATCCATACAGTATTTGTTTCGAAAGCATCAGTAAATGGTAACCAGAAGTTATGTTCATTTGTATCATGGCCAAAATCTGAATCTTTATGAAATTCACCAACAGCAACATTTTCAGGTTGATGGACACGAAATGATGGCCATTTTTGATATAGTACCGGTTCATCAAACATTTCACATATAAAATCTTTTATAAAATTAATGTATAAACTTGAAAATTTATCTTCCCTCATAGAATTATAAAATTTATTATGAAGGACAGTATTTTGGTCTTTCATTGTCACAAGTTTTTCAGGAAATTTAAATTCATTGTGGGACTGTTCTAATTGACCAACGCCCATAATCTCTTTAACAGTTTCTCTGAATCGAAACTTTGAGGTGTCATATTTAAACGTTTCATACAACATTAAGATCATACTACTATATTCCACAGTTAGTTAACAAATATTTAACACCTCAATAAAAATAAATTTATATAAAAATGGTTTTTTAAAACTAATTACTTACTACCAATGTCGGAGTTTTATGTTTAAAATATCACAATTGCCCCTGTAGCTCAGAGGATAGAGCACCGGTTTCCTAAACCGGGTGTCCCGTGTTCGAATCACGGCAGGGGCGCCATTGCATTAAAATATTTATTTGTTAACTAAATTGGTAAAGAATTGTTATAATAATTTTTCTTAAATAAAAATTTTATTATTGCGAGGTATTCAAATGATTGATAAAACAAATTTCTATATCAATGGAAAGTGGGTTAAGCCACTTAAAGAAAACAATTTTGATGTAATTAATCCTTCTACTGAAGAGAGCTATGCACAAATTTCACTTGGTGCAAAGGAAGATCTAGATCTTGCAGTGCAAGCTGCAAAAGATGCTTTTGAATCATGGGCTTTTAGTGATGTTAATGAAAGAATTTCACTGGTTGAAGATTTTATAAGTTTGTATGACAAGAGGTCTTCAGATATGGCTGAGGCAATATCTACAGAAATGGGTGCTCCAATAAAAATGGCAACAAATGATCAAGTAACTGCAGGCTCAAAACATATGAAAAATTTTATTTCTGCAATGAAAAATTTTAAATTTGAACACCCTTTAAGATCTGACACGCCAGACGAACAGATGATTTATGAACCGATTGGAGTTTGTGGACTTATTACTCCTTGGAACTGGCCAATGAACCAAGTAACTTTAAAAGTTATACCCGCTATTCTTACTGGTTGTACTATGATACTAAAACCGTCTGAGATTGCTCCAATGTCATCGATGTTATTTTCAGAAATGATGGATGAAATTGGCTTTCCGCCTGGAGTATTTAACCTTATTAATGGAGATGGTCCTATTGTTGGTGAAGCAATGAGCGCGCACCCAGATATTGATATGATGAGTTTTACCGGTTCAACAAGAGCTGGAATAGCTGTAAGTAAAGGATCTGCAAATACAATTAAAAGAGTTGCTTTAGAATTAGGCGGGAAAGGAGCAAATGTAATTTTCTCTGATTCAGATGTTAAAAGTGCAGTAAAAAGAGGAGCTGATAGAGTTTTAAAAAATTCTGGCCAATCATGTAATGCACCGACAAGAATGTTAGTTGAAAAGTCTTCTTATGAGGAAGCTGTTGCATATGCGAAAGAAATTTTCAACTCCACTTCAGTTGATTCATCAGATAAACAAGGTGACCACATAGGCCCAGTTGTTTCAAAGACTCAGTTCGATAAGATTCAAGACCTAATTCAATCTGGTATAGATGAGGGAGCCGATTTAGTAACTGGCGGAACTGGTCGACCAGAAGGGTTAGATCAAGGTTACTATATTAAACCTACTGTTTTTGCTAATGTGAATAACGAAATGAGGATTGCGAGAGAAGAAATTTTTGGACCTGTATTATCAATAATTCCTTTTCAAAGTGAAGATGAAGCTGTTGAAATTGCAAATGATACAAATTATGGACTCACTCATTATGTTCAAAGTGGAGACAAAGATAGAACTCAAAGGATGGCTCGAAGATTAAGAGCCGGAATGGTTGAGGTGAATGGGGCTGGCAGAGCCCCAGGAAGCCCTTTTGGGGGAAGTAAACAATCTGGTAACGGAAGAGAAGGCGGAATGCATGGGTTGCTAGAATTTGTTGAACTAAAAGCAGTTTCAGGATGGAACGTAACAAGTTAATTGAGATGAATTTAAGATAACTCTTTAATAGATTTGGTTACTGAATCTATTGAATCTTTAGCGTCCCCAAATAACATTATGGTTTTGTCGTTATAAAAAATATCGTTATCTAGGCCGGCAAACCCTGGATTCATAGATCTTTTTAAAACAACAATTGATTTAGATTTTTCTACATCCAAAATTGGCATTCCATATATAGGACTTGTTTTGTCCAATTTTGCTGCTGGGTTAACTACATCATTTGCGCCAATTACAATCGCTACATCAGTTTGTGAAAATTTTTCGTTAACTTGATCGAGGTCAAGTAGTAATTCATAATCAATATTTGCTTCTGCCAAAAGAACATTCATATGCCCTGGCATTCTGCCGGCAACAGGATGAATAGCAAAGATTACATTTTTTTCTTGATTTACTAAAACATCTAATAATTCTTTCAAGGAATGTTGGGCCTGAGCAACAGCTAACCCATAACCTGGTACAACAATAATATTTTCTGAATATTCTAGTAATGAACCAATATCATCACTGGAGCCAGATTTATAACTCTTATCGGATATTTCGGTAGAAGAACTTTCCGTCGTAGCTCCAAAACCACCAAGAACAACATTTGCCAATGATCTATTCATTGCCTTTGTCATTATTCTTGTAAGTATTAACCCAGATGCACCTATAAGAGAGCCACTTATTATTAAAGCTAAATTACTAAAAATAAATCCAGTAAATGCTGCCACTATCCCCGAATAAGAATTTAATAATGCAATTACTACCGGCATATCTGCTCCGCCAATTGGTAAAACGATTAATATTCCTAATAGAAGGCATGAACTTATCAAAATATAAAAAATAAGTGTGTTATCTGAATTTAAAAATGTAAATATCATCAAGCCAATAATTGACAATAGCAATAATAAATTTAGATAATTTCGCATTGGAATTAATATTGGCTTACCTGTAATCAAAGATTGTAATTTTAAAAAACCAGTAATGCTTCCAGAAAAAGTAACTGATCCAATCAAAATACTTACAAGAATACTTATTGAAATAATATTAAATGATATTGAGTTTTTAGAATTTAATATTTCTGAAAAAGCAATTAATGATGAAGCTAATCCTCCTAATCCATTAAAAATAGCAACCATTTGAGGCATGGATGTCATTTGAACTTTCTTAGCAAATATTAATCCTAATATTCCTCCTGCAAGTATTCCAGAAAAAATAAAAATTATTGAGTTCAAATCATATTTTACACTTGATAAGGTAGTTATTATTGCAATTGCCATTCCAGTGAATGAAACAACATTTCCTCTTCTTGCAGTCAATGGGCTGCTCAACATTTTTATACCTAAAATAAATAAAATAGAAGAAATAAAATAAAGAATAATGTAAATGGTATCCATTATTTATCACCTTTTTTCTTTGGCTTTTTGAACATTTCAAGCATTCTGTCTGTAACAATAAAGCCCCCAAATACATTTATGCTACTTAAAAGCAATGAAATAAAACCCAAAATATTTACAGTAAGGTCTGAAGAATTAGTTATAACTAAAATTGAACCAATGATTACAATTCCAGATATTGCATTTGTCCCTGACATCAAAGGTGTGTGTAAGGTAGGTGGTATTTTTTTAATTAATTCATAACCTAGAAGCATTGCCATGATGAATATTAGTATTAGGTACAATTCATTATTCATCTTTATTCTCCAAGTTTAAGCTTGTTGATTTTATAATTTCATCTTCAGAATCAAGAATAATTTTACCTTCTTTTATTATTAAACTTAGATATGATTCCACATTCCTTGAAAAAACTAAGCTTGAATGCCCTGACATCATATTTGTAATGTTTTTTGGCTTATCGATTAATACTCCCGAATGATTGCTTACTTCACCATAAGTCCCAATTTCACAATTACCACCTGATTCGCCTGCCAAATCTACAATAACACTTCCAAAATTCATATTTTCAATATTCTTCTTTGTGACAATAATTGGGGCTCTTTTTCCTGGAATAGCAGCTGTTGTAATTACGCAGTCTGATTCGTGAATATAATTAGAGAGAAGTTCATTTTGTTTTCTTTGTATTTCTTCAGATTGCTCATTAGCGTAACCTTGACTGTCTGAATCATCATATTCGTAATTTAATTCAAGAAATTTTCCGCCTACACTTTCAACCTGTTCTTTTGTTGATTCTCTTACGTCAAATCCTGTTACTTTTGCACCTAACCTATTACAGGTAGCAATAGCCTGTAATCCAGCAACTCCTGCCCCAATAACTAATATCTTTGCTGGTGATATTGTGCCTGCTGCAGTGATTAACATTGGAAAGTATTTTCTTAAATGATTTGCTGCTAGAAGAGCAGCTTGATATCCAGCAATTGAAGCTTGAGACGACAAGATGTCCATTGACTGAGCCCTTGCAATTCTTGGAACTCTTTCTAATGCTAAGAAAGTAAATCTTTTATCAGGAACAGTACCCTTAAAATTAAAATTACCAATAAATATCTTTGAATTTACAGATGTAGGAATATTTTTGAAATCCACATCTTGAGGATTGATGGATAGAATAATATCAGATTTTTCAATTATTGATTGAGAAGAATTTAATATTTTTACGCCAACGTTTTCATAATCCTTGTTGTTAAATCCTGACTTAATCCCAGAGTTATCTTCAACATAAACATTAATATTCCTTTCAACTAACTTCTTTGAAGTTTCAGGAGTCAAAGATACCCTATAGTCAATATTAATATTCTCTTTTAAACATCCTATAGATAACATAATTCAATTTTACATTATTTTATAATTCATAATAATTTTTAAAATTTATTGGACCTATTTAGAAGTTCTGCTTAGCTTAATTGAAACAATTTCATTTTCATTAAAAACTGAAGGCTTTATGACTTCAATATCCAATTTGTTAATGTTAAATTTGATCATTAATTGTTTTGCTAATTCATCTCCCAAGGTCTCAATGAGAAAATACTTTGACTCAGAAACAAATTTTTTAACAAACTTATAAACCGATGAATAATTAATTGTATTCTTGATATTGTCGTTTATTTTAGAAAAATCAGTTTCAATTGAAATATTGATAATTATTTCTTGCTTAATTTCTCTTTCATTTGGGTTAATTCCAATTAAGCAATTTATTCTTATTCCCTCTATTAAAATCCTGTCTTTCATAAAATATTTTTTTCGATATGACTCAAAAATTCTTGCCTTGTTTTGGAATTGCTCCTAAATGATCCGTGCATTGAACTTGTAATTAGATTTGAGCTTGAGAAATTATCCCCCCTTATTATTGAGCAAGTATGCCTGGCTTCGACAACAACTCCAAGTCCATGAGGAGAAATTATTGAGTCCAGTGCTGACGAAATTTGATTAGTAAGATTTTCTTGAACCTGTAATCTTTTAGAAAATATTTCAATAATTTTCGGTATTTTTGAAAGTCCAATTATATTGCCGTTAGGTATATAACCTAAATTAACCATTCCAAAAAAAGGAGTCAAATCGTGTTCACAAATACTGTAAAATTCAATATTTTTTACAACAATCATGTCATCTAATGTTGTTTTAAATAATGAATTTTCTAATGTTTTATTTACATCTTTGCCATACCCAGATAATAATTCTTCATAAAGTTGAGCAACACGCTCAGGCGTGCCTTTTAGTCCATCTCTAGTTGGATTATCTCCAGATTCAGCAATAATATAACTTATTAATTTTTTTATATTATCTTTATTCATTAAAAGCCTTTTAATTTAATGTTTTAAGCATAATATCTCTTAATCAGATGGTCTAGTTAAAGTGCAATTGACCGAGTATTCAGAAAACTCAAACGAATTTAGTTAGTTTCAGAATCATATTGAATTAAATTTCTCAAGATAATTTCGAATTGTTCTTGTGTGTATGAACCAGATAGCCTTGTTACAACTTGACCATTTTTATCTACTAATGCCCAGAAAGGGAAACCCCTTACGCCAAAATGTTCTGAAACACCATTCATTTCATTATCTGTGAATGAAGGAAAGCTCCATCCTTCAGAAATAAGCCATTTGTCAGGTGGATAATTTGGTTGTGATGAATTTACAGAAGTTATAACTGAAAATATCTCAACCCCATCAGGTTTGCCATTATTATTTACCCAATTTTGAATTTCTTTAACTTCGTTTTGGCAGTGCCCACACCAATGTGCTAAGAAAAGTAAAATAGTAGGCGAATCATAATTTGATTTGATTGAGTTACCGTCGAGATCTGTTCCAGAAATAATAGGAGCCTTCATTTTAGCAGCTGGCTCCAATTGCTGACAGTAATTTAGATTTTCAAATAGCACACAATCTCTATTAAAATTTATCGGAAGATCAGGTAGTGATTCTCCTGTAACAGAAATATCTCCTCCAAAATAATTTTCATTAGACGATGGTTGTATTAGGAATAGTACAAGAAAGAATAACGCCACTAAACCAATAATTGCACCAACAAATATAGGTGTTAGATTTTTTTTATTATTTAAAGATTTTTTTGAATTCATTACTTTTTTAATTTAATGTTTGGTATTAATAGTAATACAGAAATTAACAAAAATGTTGATAATGCCATAAATGGCATTGTTACAAATCCAAATTCCATAATCCATGTTCCAGTGCAACTTACATCAGTTGAGCATGATATTGAGTTTTGGTCAGGAAACATCTGTAATTGATAGTGGTAAATTGTGATTATCAAACCTATTGCTGATAACGGAAAACCAAAAATCCATGATTCCTTGCTTTTTAAAAAAATTCCTACACCTAAAACCAATACTAATGGATACATTGCAATTCTTTCGTACCAACAAAATGTGCATGGTACAAATCCAGAAATTTCAGAATAAAATAAACTACCAATTGAAGCCAGAGACGCTATCGTCCATGCAAATAAAACGTTGTATTCATTAATTAAATTTCTAATACTTTTAATTAAATTATTTTCAGATTTTTTTAAAAGATACACAAATATAATCAATATCGATAATGCAATCGAAATTATTGAAAGTACAGAAAAAACCTTATTTAATAGTTCTGTCAATGTTTCATTCATAATAATTGAATGATATCATATAGAAAATGGAAAAATCAGATACAAAATCATTAACAATAAATCCTTGGATTCTACTTCTTGGAGCAAGTTTTATTGCATCATTATTTGGTATTATATTTCTTGTTACTTTATTTTTCATAGCTAGAGCTTGGATAATATATGAATTTGGATTAAATTCATTTACTCACTACATTAATTAGTATTAATTTGTATTTTTAAAATCAATCCTTAAAATTATTCTTAGAGGTTTTTCTATGAACTTATTTTTTTTGATTTTTATTAGTTTTCTATCGGCATCTATTCCATGGTCATTATTGCTAGGTTTTATATTTTCAAAAAAAGATATTAGAAATATCGGCGATAAGAATCCGGGAGGTACAAATACTCTTAAATTGTCTGGGGTAAGAGTTGGGCTTATTGCAATCTTTATGGATATTTCAAAATCTTTTTTTCCAATTTTTTTCTCAATAAATATTGGTTATAAAGGTTTTGAATTAGTTGTAATTTGTTTTGCAGCAATAACCGGAAGCATCTTTTCTCCATTTTTAAAATTTAATGGAGGAAAATCTTTATCTGTTTCGTGTGGAATATGGATGGCAATTTCATCAGGTTTAATTGGTCCATTGATATGTATCATTATGGCTATTTCACATTTAATCCAAAAAACTCATTTTTGGACAATACTTTCAGGATGGCTTGGAATTTTAATATGGGTAATTGCATTTTCATTTAGTTTTGAATATGTAATCATATTTTTAATTAATTTTATTCTAGTAATGTATAAACATAAAAACGAATTTAATGAAAAAATAATTTTTAGAAACTGGATAACGGTGAGAAAGGCTTAACAATGCAAGTTTTATTTGAACTAACAGCAATGTTTATTTTTTATTCACTTTTTGCTTTTTCTGTTCTTGTAGGACTACTTGGGTTTATTAATTTAATTTTTATTAAAAAGCCAATAGTTTATAACCAAAATAATAATTCATCTTTAGTTTCTGTTTTAATTCCTGCAAGAAACGAAGAAATAAATATAAAAAGATGTTTATATTCTTTAATTGATCAATCATATAAGAATTTAGAAATTATCGTTCTTGATGACGATTCAAGCGACCAAACTTTTGAAATTGTAAAAGAAATTTCAGGTAAATATGATTCAGTCAGGCTTATAAAAGGGGAAAACAAAACAAAGGGTTGGACAGGAAAGAATTGGGCTTGTTTTCAATTAAGTAAACACGCAAAGGGAGATTTTTTATTATTTGTAGATGCAGATACAAAGCTCCAAAAAAATACTATTGCTGAATCTGTAAGTGAAATGAATAACAACGATATTGATTTGATTACTCTTTTTCCAAATAGAATTACCAAAACAGCAATAGATAAGGTAATTTCTGTCACAATTGGCTGGTTTATTTTCTCTTGCCTTCCAATTATATTTTCGAACAAAAATCCTATGTTTTCATCTGCATTCGGACAATTCCTATTATTTAGAAAAAGTGCTTATTTTTCTGTTGGGGGACACGAATCAATCAAAGATAAAATTTTAGACGATTTTGAGTTAGGGAGATGCATAACAAAGAATGGTTATGTCCTTAAAGTTTTTGATGGCACTGAAAGAATTTCTACCTTTTCGTATTTAAGTGAAAAAGAAGCATTGGAAGGACTTTCAAAATCTATATTCCCATTTTTCAATAATAGGCTAATACCTTTTATTCTTTTATTAATTTTATTTTTATCGATGGGGCTTATGCCTTTATTCATAATGATGGGTGAGTTTTTTGGATCTAAGTTAACCAAAACTAAAGAAATGATCGCATATACAATATGGGGATTATTAACTATTTCATGGGCAATATCATCTTATAGAGCTAAGCAAGGATTAAAGTATGGTATTTTTTATCCATTAATTTCAACTTTTACAGTAATTATAGGTATTTTTTCTATAATTACTTTTTTAACTAAGTCAGTTAATTGGAAGAATAGAAATATTATTGAAGAAGAATCAATTGAAGAAAATTTTCAAAATAATGATTAAGCTCTCAAAAGAAAATCAATTATCAAAGCTATCATTCCAATAATTAAAATTATAATAAAAATAATTCCAATAATTATTAGGCCTCTTCTTGGTGATATCTTTAATTTTAAAGAACCTAGGTCTTCTTCGTTAATCTTATTATCATAATCTTTATTTTGATTCATAGCCTATACCGAGAATGCATTGGAGCCATCAAGCCTGTATGGTATTTGATCATTAAGATTTAGTGGCTCATAGGGCACTTTTTTTATTTTTTCTTTGTCTATTTCAATACCAAGCCCTGGTTTTTCAGGTGTCATTATATATCCGCCAACTCTTTTTAAAGATGATATTAAATAATTATTTTTTTCAGATTCATCATCTAGTGAATATTCTTGTGTAATAAAATTTGGTATACACGCATCAATATGAACTGATGCTGCAGTAAGAATAGGCCCAAGAAAATTATGTGTGACTAATGCAGAATGGTGAGATTCAGCAATTGCTGCTATTTTCTTAGTTTGTGTTATTCCGCCGGCAAGCCCAACATCAGGCCTTACATATTGAGGTCCCCCGTTATTTAAAAGCTCCCTAAATTCCCATATTGAATGCATTCTTTCGCCATTCGCAACAGGGATTGAAACTTTTTTTGCAATATCTGATTGAGAAATTATGCTATCAATTTGTATTGGGTCTTCAAAAAACATTGGATTAAATTCTTTTATTGAATCAGCTAAATGAACAGAAGTCATGGGGGTTAATTTTCTATGAATCTCTAAAATTATATCTACCTCATCACCTGCTCCTTCTCTAAGAGCTGCAACTGTGGCAACAGTCTCTTTTATTAACTTATCTAAAGATAAATCATAATAATTATCTGGAAGTGGATCTATTTTTAAAGCTGTAAAACCATCTTTTACAGCTTTTTTTGCACTGTTATACAAACCTTCATTTTTTGATTTACTATTTCCATACAATATTCCTAAAAGTAAGTGCAATCTTATTTTGTTCCTAACTTTTCCACCTAATAAATTCCATATTGGTGTTTCAAAAAATTTTGCTTTTATGTCCCATAAAGCAATATCTATACATGAAATAGCTCCAGATAACACAGAGCCTCTAAAGGGACCAGTTCTCATGAGGAGTTGATTTATCTCCTCGGTGTTAAAAGGGTTTTTTCCGATTAATAAGCTGTTAAATCTTTCAACGATTGCTTTTACTGCCTCAGGGTAAGCCCAGCACGCAGATTGACCAATTCCAGAAATACCATTATCAGTAATAATTTCTACGATAAATTGATCCCTTGCAAGATAACTGTTTATTTTTTCAATTTTCATAATAAATTTTTATGGCTCATTTTTGGTTCCCAGTTTAATAAATATTTAGCTTTGCTTAAATTATGTTCCCTTTCTTCTGGGTCACCAGCTATAAAGATACTATCAAACCTTTTATTTCCTTTGAAAATATAATCAACTGATTTTAAATATGCATCAGCTAGGTCTGATTCATGAGTAACCCATAAATTAGGTCCATCATCTACTGGCACTCCATAATATTCTCCATTATCTAATATTGCATTTCCAACTTGTTTTTCCCAATCAATTTTATTTCTTGGGCCTGTGATTCTTAGTGCAATTATATTCATACCAAACCATCTGCAGAAATAATTACATATTTCTTCTCCAAAAGATTTAGTCAATCCATAAACTGATGGAGTATCTTTATCAATGCTTTCTTCGCTATGATAGTAGCCATTGTTTTCATAACTTCTAGGATCTCTGTAATGCACGCTCATGGTGCTCGTTTGGACTCCTCTCACAACACCCATTTTTTGCGCATAAAATAACAACATGTGAAGCCCTTTATTATTAAGTTCATAATTTTCTAAAATATCTTCTTTTGTTTGATGAGTTGAAGAACCTCCTTGAGGATTTTTCATAGTTAAATTTATAAAACAATCAACCCCTTCAAGTGCTTTTTTTAAGGCTTTTTCTTCAGTTACGGAACCCTCAATATAATCAAAATTACTATATTTTGGCTTATTTATATCGAGTATTTTAATTTCATGATGCTTTGAAATATATGGAGTTATAAATGTTCCAACCATTCCAGAACCACCAACTAACAAGATTTTCATTATTATTTTTATAGTTGAACTGTTTAATATAAATTAATAGTTATCAAAAATAAAATTAATCGATTAAGGTTAATTGATTTGATGGATGAATTTTCTTTTGATTCATTCTGGGCCTGAAACTTCTTTTTCTGCTGCCAAGCTTGTTAAATACTTTTGCAGATAACTCTTTGAAGTCTTTAGATTTTCTCGTTGAGTAGATTAAATTTTTTGCAAACTTGGATGTTTCATTGTGATCTACCATTGGTCTTGGATAATCAACATCCATTATGCAGTTGTATTTTTTTTGCAATTCCAAATTCATATTCCAGGGCTCATGAATATAAGCATTATGAACATCTTTTAACTCATCTACCCACTGCCTAATAAATTCTCCATCAGGATCTTGGTCGTATGATTGTTTCACAGGGTTATATATTCTTATGGCATTTATGCCAGTTACCCCAGATTGCATCTGCATTTGGCTGTAATGGATACCTGGTTCAAAGTCAGTAAATAATTTTGCTAGATAATTTCCAGATTTCTTCCAATCAATGAGTAGATTATAACTTGCAAAGCTTACAAGCATTGCTCTCATCCTAAAAGGTAACCATCCTGTTGTAATTAGGTGTCTCATGCAGGCATCAATAAGCGGAAAACCAGTTTTTCCAGTTTTCCATAAATTGAAAAATTCATCATTATAATATTTATCTCTAATGCCTTCATAAGATGGATGCATACTTTTAAATTCAATTTCTGGCTGGTCTTCTAATTTTTGAATGAAATGACATCTCCACGAAATTCTTGAATTGAAAGTAGATAAATTCCTTTTCCATCCTGATCGATTAGCTCCAAATCCAGATTTTAATCTTTTTTTATATTCGTAAATTATTTCTTTTACGCTGATAACACCATTTGTCAGAAAAGGTGATAATCTCGAAGAACTTTGAATAGAATGCTCAGGTTTTGATAAATTTTTTATATAATCCTTACATCTATCATCCAAGAAAGTGTAGAGAATTTTTAAACCTTCTGTCCTGCCACCCCTTTGTGATTTTCCAATACTTTTATTTAAGATACTTTCATTATTTTTTCTTGGAATTTCACCAATCTTTTCACCAACTATTGGTAATATTTTTTTTGGAGTAAGTATTTTTTCTGAATAAACCCTGCTATTTCTAATTTTAGACCAATCATTTCGATTTTTAAGACCTCTTACAATTCCGTTATAAGGAAATTCTTTAAAAATAATATTTTTATTTTTTAGAAACTCTCTTATATTTTTATCTCTTTGATATGTCCAATTAACACCAGTTTCTTGATGTGAAAAAACTTTCTTGATCTCATACTTATTTTCTAAATCTTTGAATATATCTATAGCATCGCCACTTCTAATAATTAATGGTTGTCCAATATTTTTTAAATCTTTTCTGAGTTCTTTTAAACAATCATGTATGAAGCCCCAATGTCTCTCAGATGTAAAATCTTGGCTCCAATAATTTTCCTCAAACACATAAAGAGGAAATACTGGAATATTTTCTTTGCTTGCTTCAAATAAAGGAAAGTTATCACTAATTCTTAAATCCTTTTTAAACCAAACAATAGCTATCTTTTTTTTCATATTACGTTGCGCCTATTCTTTCTACATTTATCAGAACAATATTTAACTTCATCCCATACCAATTTCCATTTTTTTCTCCATTTGTATGGCCTATTGCATACAATACAAATCTTTTCAGGTAAATTGCTCTTAATTATGTGAGTCATTTATTTTAAATTTTCAAAAGCCTTAAGAGCTTTCTCACGTGAAAGTTTGAGATCAACAATAGGGTAAGGGTAGTCTTTACCTAATTTAATTCCTGCTTCTTCAAGTATTCCGTCAGGTGCTTCCCAAGGGGCGAAAAGAAATTTTCCATTTAAGTTTTTTAATTCTGGTAAATATTTTTTTATATAATTTCCATTTGGATCGAATTTTTCACCTTGAGTTATTGGGTTGAAGATTCTAAAGTAAGGTGCAGCATCAGCTCCGCTACCAGATACCCACTGCCAACTAGCACTATTATTAGCTAAATCTGCGTCAACTAAAGTATCCCAAAACCATTCTTGCCCATGATGCCAATGAAGCAGAAGATTTTTGACAAGAAATGATCCTACAATCATTCGTACTCTGTTGTGTAAATAGCCTGTTTTCCATAGTTCTCTCATTCCAGCATCAACAATTGGGTAACCTGTTAATCCCTTTTGCCATTTGATTAGCAATTCATTATTTTTATCCCATGGAAACCTGTCGAACTTCATTTGTAAGTTTTTCTTTGGGAGATAAGGAAAAAAATTAAGTAAATTATATGAAAATTCTCTCCATCCTAGCTCGCTTAAATAGTGATCACCGTCTCTGTAACTATCCATTTTCTCTGTTTTCTCTTTTACTTCGTACCAGACTGTATTTGGAGAAATTTCTCCGTGATGTAAATGTGGAGAAAGCCTTGAAACATTTGTTTTATCAGGAAAATTTCTGCCATCTTTATATCCATCTAAACCTTCATTTAAAAATTGATTTAATTTTTTTATTGCACCATCTTCACCAGGAGTCCATTCTTCTTCAAAATTTTCAAACCATCTTACTTTCGGGAGCAAATCTAAATCCTTCAAATTTTTTTGGGGATAATTTGTTAAATTTAAATTTGAAGGTGGAGTCAAAGGTACTCTTGGTTCTGGTGAATTTACAAGGCATCCTTTTCTATAAAAAGGAGTAAATACTTTATAAGGAGTATTATCATCTTTAACTGTAAATTGAGGTTCAAATAACAAAGATCCATTAAATTTATTAACTTTTATCCCGCTGGATTCAAGATTATCACCAATCATTTGATCATTTTTTACTCTCCAAGGTTCATAACATTTATTAAAAAATATTGACTCTATGTTAAGTTCATTAGTTAATTTTTCTATACACTCATATGAGTCGCCTATCATAAAACAAAGATTTCCTTGAAGGGCTAAATTAAGATTTTTGAGACTATTGTAAAGCCACCATCTTGAGGCTGATCCGATTTTCCATTCTTTACTGTTTACGTCATCAAGAATGTATAAAGGAAGTATTTTATTCCCAGTATTAACAGATTCGTTCAATGCAGGATTATCATTAATTCTTAAGTCTTGCCTGAACCACAATATAGAAATTTTTTCCATAAATTAATTATAACTCTGAAATTTAAAATTGGGATTTATGGCGGAGCGAGAGGGATTCGAACCCCCGGTACGCGGACGCACAACAGTTTTCAAGACTGCCGCCTTAAACCACTCAGCCATCGCTCCAATATTTTTGACTTGCGAAAAGAGTATACACAAAATATTCATCTCTATCCATTTGATTATATATGTTGATCATGAATGTTTATTTAAGGTCTCCCCAATTATCAGCATAAGAAATATCAACAGTCAGCGGAACTTTTAATTCTAAGGCACTAGACATTGATTCCCTAAGCATACTTTCCATTATAAATATTTCTTCTTTAGGAACTTCAAAAATTAATTCGTCATGAATTTGAATTATCATTTTTGAAACTAAATTCTGATTTTTTATTTCTTTGTTGATATTAATCATGGCAATTTTTATAACGTCTGCAGCAGTTCCCTGAATCGGCATATTGATAGCCATTCTTTCTGATGAATTTCTTATTTGAAAAATATTTGAATTTATTTCAGGAATTAACCTCCTTCTTTTGGTTAATGTTTCTACATACATATTTTTCTTTGCAAAATTTATTACATTGTTTATGTAATTCTTAATACCAGGATATTTTCCAAAATATATATCTATAAATTCCTTACCTTGAGATCTAGTCAAATCAGTTTGCCTTGATACACCGTCAGGACCTAGTCCATAAATTACTCCGAAATTAAGTATCTTTGCAATTCTTCTTTGTTCCTTTGTGACTTCATTAATTTGATAAATAGTTTTTGCAGTTGATTCGTGTATATCCTCATTATTATTAAATGCTTTTAACAAGCTTGGCTCTTCCGATAAGTGTGCTAACACTCTTAATTCAATTTGAGAATAATCTGCAGACATTAATACATGACCTTTCCTCGATTCAAAAGCTTTTCTTATTTGATTTCTATTCTCTGTCCTTACAGGAATATTCTGAAGATTAGGGTCGTTACTTGATAGCCTTCCAGTTAATGTTCCTGCTTGGTTAAAATTGGGGTGCAACCTACCTGTTTTCTGGTTTACAAGTTTTGGCAATGGCTCTGCATAAGTATTTTGCAATTTACTCTGTTCTCTATGCCTTAAAATTATTTCAATAAATTCTCTGGTCTCTTCATCTAATTCTTTTGTTAACAAACTCTGCAAGTTGCTTACGTCAGTGCTTCTTTGGGTTTTCTTTGCTGTTTTTCTGAACCATTTTTCAGGAATATTCATTTGATTTATTAAAATGTCGGAAAGCTGTTGGCTAGATCTTAAATTTACTTCTTCATTACCTATAATATTTTTAGCTCTCAATTCTAAATCACTTATTTCATTCTTCAGTTCTAAAGAAATTTTATTTAATACTTGAGAATTTATTGAAACTCCTGATTTTTGCATTTCAACAATAACAGGGATCAAAGGAATTTCAATTTTATTCATTACGTCCTGTAATCCAATTTTACTCAACTCATCTTCAAAAATTTCTTTAAGCCTGAATGTTGCATCAGCATCAGCACTTGCATAATTAACTGCTTTTTCAATATCAACATCTTTAAATGATATTTGGTCTTTTCCTTTACCAATCATTTCCTCTATTGAAGTCATTTGAAGCCCTAATATTTCTAGGCATAAATTCTTTAGACTAAGTGATCTTTTGTTAAGTAAGTTCGCGGCTATCAATGTATCAAAATTTAAATTATTAATTTTAAATTCATTATTTACTAATACTGAAACATCATAATTCGCATTATGTGCAAATTTCTCTATTTCTTCATTTTCAAATAACAGTTTAATTTTAGTAAGATTTGATTCAGATATATTATTGCCTGAAGAATGATTTACAGGTATGTACCATCCAGTTCCTTTTTCTGTGCTTATTGAAATACCAACTAAATCTGCCTCAAAGGGACTTAATGAAGAAGTTTCTGTATCAAAACTAAATGACTTTTTCTTGATTATCAATTTTTCGATTAAATTAATCATTGAATCATTATTTGCACACCTATATTCTCCACTTATAAAAGGTATTAATTTATCATCACTATCTGTGTCATTTCTAGATGGAATCCTTTTTATCAATGACATAAGTTCTAACTCACTCAGTGCATCTACAACATCTTTTTCGTCAAAATTCCAAAATTCAGTATCTTCAATATTTAGATTAATTGGAGCATCGATTCTTATTGTTGCTAATTCTCGGGATTGAAATGCGTTATCTTTATATTCGTTTAGCAAATTCTGAACCCTAGACGCTCCTCTAATTTCCAATAATGGTATTTCTTCAATATTTTTATAAATTGTTTCTAAGTCTTTATATTTATTTAAAAGTGAAAGGGCAACTTTTTGGCCAATGCCAGGTATACCTTTAATATTATCTGAAGAGTCGCCAGCCAACCCTTTTAAATCTGGAACATTTTCAGGCATTACTCCTTCGAACCCTTTTTCTTCAGGGTATGTTTCTTTGCTTACTAATCTATCTGAAGAAAATCTGTTAGGGCTTGAATACCAAACCGAGGTGTTATGATTAATTAATTGAAAAAGATCTTTATCTCCTGAAACAATTACCTTTTTAAAATCTTTAGTTTTTTCTGATACAGAAACAGTTCCTATAACATCATCAGCTTCATATTTTTCAATAGAATACAAAGGGATCCCAAAAGATTTAATGACCTTTTCAAGTATTGGTATCTGTTCAGTAAGGTCTGGTGGGGCAGGATCACGTCCAGCTTTATATTCTGGATAATTATCATGCCTAAATGTGGGACCTTTTGAATCCATTGCTAAAACTATATGGGTAGGGTTAACTTCTTTAATTAATTTAAACAGTATTGATAAGAAACCCTGAACAATTGTTGTTGGAACTCCTGTGGAAGTTGACATAGGCTGCCTAGAATAATAAACCCTAAAAATAATTGCGAAGCCATCCAGAACAAGAAGAGTTTTATTGTTATTGATATTTTCATCCATTAGATGAAATTATACTCTTTTTCGTTTAGTAATTTAAGCTATTTTTTCTTCAGATAAATCTTGAGATGGAATATTGTCAGATTCCATTGTTTCAATACCTTTTCTTATTTGAGCCAATGAAAGAGATAACCTTTCTTCTAAAGAAAAAAGAACTTCTTTTGCATATTGATCAGCATCTCTTCTTCTTTGTGAAGAATAATTTTCAGTTTCCTCTTGCATTGAAGATACATTTGAAAGAATTTCATTCTTATTTCTCTCAACTGAATCCAGAGTTTCAAGTTTAGTATTTTCAGCTTGACTAATTATTTCTTGTGACTTTTTTTCTGCAGAAATAATTATTTCACTTTCAGACACCATTTGCTCAGCTTTTGACTGAGCATCTATTATTAAATTTTCACAATGCTGTGATGTTTCAGCTGTTAACTTTTCTGCTTCGTCACTAGCATCAGTCAATATAGATTCTTTTTGTGAAATTATTACTCTTGATTGTTCAAGTTCTAATGGCAAACTTGATTCAATATCAGAAACAATTTCTTTAATTTTTTCTACATCAATTACACTTTTACCAAGCATCTTTTTAGATGATGATAAATATTCTTTCAGGTCGTTTAATTTTTCAACTATTGTCATTATGCCTCCATAAGTTTTGTTTTTGAAAATGTATATATTTTTTCCGGGATAAAATTTTTATAATCACCTCCAAGTAGTGCTATTTCCTTTACTCTCGAAGAGCTAATAAATTGATTTGGCATAGCTGAAATTAAACAGACAGTCTCTATCTCATCATTTATCTCTCTATTTATTAATGCCATACCTCTTTCATATTCAAAATCATTTCCTATTCTAAGCCCCCTAATAATTACCTTACACTCATTTTTTTTTGCAAAATCAACTGTTAGCCCTTTATAAGATGAAACATTTACATTTTTAATATGATCAATTGACGACTTAAACATTTCTATTCTTTCATCAATGTTAAATAGGGTGTTTTTATCTGAGTCTTCATAAACTCCAACTGTAACTTCATCAAATAATTCAGATCCCCTTTCTACTATATCTAGATGCCCCTTTGTAATTGGATCGAATGTTCCAGGAAAGATAGCTTTAGTCACTACTAACTCCTTTCTTTATATATATGGAAATTCTTGAATCTCCATACTTTTTGTCTCTAACTTTTTTTAAGTATTGAAATTTTTCTGGCAATTCATAATTTTTATGATGTTCATAAATAAAAATTCCATTTTCTTCAAATATATCTGATTCAATAATTATTTCGGCTAGCTTTGAGAATTTTTGTTGTTCGTAAGGAGGGTCTGCAAAAATTATATTAAATTTTTCGTCTAGCTTTGGAATAAAATTATAAACATCACCTTTAATAACCTTATGATGGTCTTTTTTAAAATCTTTTCTTAAAATTTTTATATTTTTTATATTACTTTCAATCATTACAATTTTCTTTGGGCTAAATTTGTCAAACTCTTTGCTTACACTTCCAATTCCAGCAAAAATATCTAAAATTTTTGAGTTAACAATTATTTTCTCACTTAACATCGAGATTATTGCTAACCTAACTTTAGATGTTGTTGGCCTCATATAGTCCATAATATTTATATTTAATTATGTGATTTTGAATTAAGTTTTTTCAATAGGAAGAGGAACGAATTTTTCCAATTTTACATAATATTGCTTTTTTATCTGTTCTTTATATTGATTTAATAATGTAAAATTTCTAAAAATATAATTATTTCATGGAACAAGATCAGAACATTAACCAAGAAGAAGATAGATTATTTGCTGCAAGAAAAAATAATCTTGAAAAAATAGTTGAAATGGGTGTAAATCCTTATCCTAAATCTTTTGACAGAACTCATTTGTCAAAAGATATTATTAATGATTTGGATAAATACGAAGAAAAACATATTCAAGAGTCCGATTTAGAAAATTGTAAAGCAGCAGGAAGAATAACTGCAATAAGGGGTCAAGGAAAAATGGTATTTATTGACCTCAAAGATATGGGCGGAACCATTCAAGTAGCAGCAAAGCAGGATATCTTAAATGATTTATTTTCACTAATAAAACTTTTAGACATTGGAGATGTTGTAGGTTTTGAAGGAAAAATATTTAGAACTAGAAGAGGCGAACCATCTTTAGAGGCACATAAAGTTACAATTCTTACCAAGTCTATGAGACCTTTGCCTGATAAATGGTCAGGCTTAAAAGATGTGGAAAAGAGATACAGGCAAAGATATCTTGATTTAATTTCTAGTGAAGATTCATTTAAAACTGCAATAAATAGATCTAGAATTGTAAGCTTTATTAGAAATTTTATGAATGAAAAAGGTTATATCGAAGTTGAAACACCAATACTTGTCGATATTCCTGCAGGTGCTAATGCAAGGCCATTTTCAACAAGACATAACAGCTTAGGGCAAGATCTTTTTCTTAGAATAGCTACAGAATTAAATCTAAAAAAACTTATAGTTGGAGGGTTAGAAAAAGTATATGAGCTAGGAAGAGTATTTAGAAACGAAGGTATTGATCATAACCACAATCCCGAATTTACAACTATTGAAAGCTACGAAGCATACGTTGATTATGAAGAAATTATGAAATTAGTTGAAGAAATGGTTTCTGGGGCATGTCTGGAAATTAATGGTTCATTTGAACTCGATTATGGTGATGATATTGGGATTATTAACCTCAAACCCCCATGGAAGAGAATTGAATTAAGGAAAGCTATCCAAGATTTTTCTGGATTTGATTTTATGTCAATAAAAAACCTAACTGATCTTTCAAACAAAATGAAAGAAGTAAATATTCATGTTGAGCCAAATTCATCTTGGGCATCAATGATAGATAAGGTTATTTCAGATAAAGTTGAACCAAATTTGATACAACCAACATTCTTAATAGATTATCCAGTTGAAATGTCACCATTAGCTAAAAGGAAATTACCAGGAAGCGAAATTGTTGAAAGGTTTGAAGCCTTTGTAATGGGATCTGAATTGGCAAATGCATTTTCAGAATTAAATGACCCGATTGATCAACGACAAAGATTTGAAGATCAGGAAAAAATGAGAAAAGAATTTAATGATGATGAAATGGATCGTTTAGAAGAAGATTTTTTAATTGCAATGGAGCATGGAATGCCACCAACAGGAGGTCTTGGTTTGGGTATAGATAGATTAATTATGCTTTTAAATAAAAAAACAACTATCAGAGATGTTGTTTTATTTCCTCAAATGAAATCCTTAGATTGAAGTTATGCTAGATATTAAATTTATTTTAGATAATAAAGAAATCGTTGATACAAAATTGTCATCTATGGGTGAAAAAATAGATTTTAATTTATTAGAAAATCTTTCAAATGAAAGAAAAAATTTAATTCAAAGAGTTGAAGAAATAAATTCAATAAGAAAATCAACTAGTAAAGAAATTGGAGATTCAAAAGGTAAGCCTTCGCAGTCTTTAATAAAACAAATGAAATCATTTGGTTTGGAATTATCAAAAAAATCAGAAAAGTTAAAAGATGTTGAAAATAATTTAAACAATTTACTTTTACGAATTCCTAATCTTCCTCTTGATTCTACCCCAATTGGAGAAAATGATAAGAATAACAAAATTTTAAATATTTTTAATGAAAGTAAGAAAAAAGATTCATCTGTGCCCCATTGGGATTTAGGAGAAAAGTTCAAAATAATTGATATGGAAAAAGGAGCTAAATTAACTGGAGCAAGATGGTATTTGTTAGCAGGAAAAGGAGCAGCTCTTCAAAGGGCACTAGTCCAATGGATGTTAAATGAACACGTATACAACAACGGCTATAAAGAAATAGCTCCACCCTTTATTGTAAATAAAAAAACTATGACTGGATCTGGTAACTTACCAAAATTCGAAGAGACTCTTTTCAGTGATAAAAATAATGATCTTTGGTTAATCCCAACTGGTGAAGTTTCACTGAATAGTATGTTTGCTAATGAAATCATAAACCATGATCTTCCCTTAAAATATGTTACCCATACTCCATGTTTCAGAGATGAAAAAAGTTCAGCAGGAAGAGATACAAGAGGCATAAAAAGAGTGCATCAATTTGAGAAAGTTGAGCTTTACAGATTTGAGCACCCTGCAAATTCACTAAATGCATTTAATGAAATGGTTTCAGAAGTTTCTAAACTGTGCGACGCTCTTGATTTCACTTACAGGATTGTAGAACTATGCACTGGTGATATTGGATTCCAGTCAGCTAAAACTTATGACATCGAAGTTTGGTCTTCTGGCTGCAAAGAATGGTTGGAGGTTTCTTCAATTTCAATTTGTACTGATTTTCAATCACGAAGAACTAATACTAGATTTAGAGATCCATTAGATAAAAATATAAAATTTCCTCATACTCTTAATGGTTCAGGTCTGGCTTTACCAAGGATAATGATTGCTATCTTAGAAAATAATCTTCTTGAAGATGGTACAGTAAGAATTCCTGAAGTTTTGAGAGAGTATACAAAGTTCGATTTTATTAATTAAATCTTTCCATAGCTTTCGTAAAACCATTATTCATAATTTCAATGATACTTAGATAAGCCTTATTTACTGTATCGTTAGCTACTACCTCTTCTTTTTTTGAAAAATCTCCTAAAACAAAGTCAACATGCTTATTTCTATGTTCAGGTTTACCGATTCCAATTCTTATCCTGTTATATTCTTCAGTTTTTAATTCATATTGAATAGACTTGAGTCCATTATGGCCGCCATCACTTCCTTTAGGCCTTAATCTTATTTTTCCTAATTCTAAATTCATATCATCTACAACTATAATAATATTTGTAGTTTTAATAGAATGTTCTTCAGCAATTTTTCTTACAGCTATACCAGACTCATTTATATAAAAAAATGTTTTTGCAAAATATACTACATTATTATTTATTTGGGTTTTAAATAAAGAAGAATATTTGTTTTTAACTTTTTCGTTTTCAATATTGTTATACGCATAATCTATCAACCAAGAACCAATGTTGTGTCTATTTTTTTCATATTTTATTTCTGGGTTTCCTAAACCAACAACTAACCAATTATTATCCATTATTACCTTCCAATAAATTATTGAATTCTAATTCAGTTAATATTTTAATGTTTAATTCCTCTGCTTTCCGTAATTTAGATCCACTATTATTTCCACTTACCAAAATATCTGTTTTTGAAGAAATAGATGACTGAAACTTACCACCATTATCTTTAATTAATTGTTTTATAGATTGTCTGCTAAAATTCTCTAATTCGCCCGTTACGCAAATATTAATTGAATTTAGAACACCATCATTTTTAGTTTTATTATGATTAAAGTTAAAGCCCAAATCTTCTAAACCTTTTAATAAAATTTGATTTTTTTCTTCTTTATGCCAATCAATAAGGCTTTTATAAATTTTTGGCCCAATCCCATCAATCTCTAAAACTTCTTCCTCTTTAGATTTAAAAATATTATTTAAATTATAGAAATTCATTAATAGTAGCTCAGAAATTTCAGCTCCTATATTAGGTATGCCAAGCCCATGGAGTAATTTTTCAGAAGATATCTGTTTTGATTTTTCAATTGATTTTAATAAATTTTCTACGCTTTTCTCCTGAAATCCATCTAACTTTATTAGATCTTTATATGATAATTTATATAAATCTATAATTGAATGAATTAACTTATTTTCAAAAAGAATATTTATAATTCCTTCTCCCAAACCCTCTATTTCGACACAGTTTTTAGATGAGAAGTGTTCTATTAATCTCTTTATTTGGTCATCACATTCAGAATTTAAACACCTAGTAAATGGATCATCAGATTCTTTAACTAATTTAGAATTACATATGGGGCAATTTGAGGGCATTACATACTTATTTGATATATTTTTTCTTGTATTATCTTTACTGACTCCAATCACTTGTGGAATTACATCGCCGGCCCTTTCAACTATAACTTCATCGCCAATCCTTATATCTTTCGAATTTATGTAATCAATATTGTGCAATGATGCTGATTTAATTTTAACTCCATCCAAATCTACTTCTTCCAAAACTGCATAAGGCGTAGCTACCCCAGTTCTGCCAAGACTAATTTTTATATCATTTAAAATTGTTGTTTTCTTTATTGAAGGTAATTTGTATGCGGTTGCCCATCTCGGATCCTTAGCAGTTGTCCCAAGATCTATTTGATCTTGAATATTATTAACTTTTATAACAAGCCCATCAATTGAATAATTCATTTTATTCCTAGAATTTATTTTATCGTTAATAATAGAACTAATCTTATTAAAATCATCTATGAAAATTGTATTTCTATTCGTCCTAAATCCCCAATTATTAAGCCTTTTAAGAAGTTCATAATGAGTGGTTATATTTATATCTTTTTGATTACCAATAGAATAAAAGAAAGCATCCAAAGGCCTTTTGGATGTTTCGGAAGAATCAAGTTGCCTTAAAGCTCCTGATGCCGCATTCCTTGTGTTGCTATATTGCTGCAACCCAAGACCATCTCTCTCTTTATTAAATTCTTCAAATTTATTTTTTGGAAAAAAAACTTCTCCTCTTATTTCAATATTTTCTGGTATGTCTTCTCCTAAAATTTTTAAAGGAATGCTTTTAATGGTTTTTAAATTACTTGTAATATTTTCTCCAATACTTCCATTTCCTCTTGTAGAGCCGATTGTCAGCACCCCATTAATGTATGTTAAAGAAATAGCAAGACCATCTATTTTTTCTTCGAGAACAAACTCTTTAATTTCTCTTGATACATATTTTTCACATCTTTCTTTCCAGCTAATAAGCTCATCCAAATTAAATACATTTGATAAACTTAACATTTGGTTTGCATGAACAACTTGTTCGAATGATTCTGATGGGGGAGCACCTACTCTTTGGGTTGGGGAGTCAGAAGTAATCAAATCAGGGTACTGATTTTCAATATTAATTAACTCTCTAATCATAGAATCATATTTGGAATCTGAAATATTAGAACTTTCTTCAATATAGTATTTAAAGTTTGCTTCATTGATATCTTTCTTCAAAGTATCAATTTTTTCTATAATCAATTTTGGATCTTTAAAATTTTCCATGATAAAACAATATTACAATATTATTATTAATAGAGAGGATAGTAATGGCAAGAATATTTCCTATAAAAGGAATAATGTATGACACTCAATTAAAAAATGAGCTTGGTAAATTTCTTTGTCCTCCTTTTGATGTTGTAAATGATAATGATAAGAATGCACTCTACAAAACATCGGATTATAACGTAATTAGATTAGAAAATGGCAAATCGTTAAGTTCAGACAATGAATCCAATAACAAGTATACAAGGGCAGCTGACTATCTAAGCCAATGGCTTAAAAATGGAATATTAAAAAAAGAAAAAGAAGAAAGCTTTTTTATCCTTCAAGAAATTTTTGAAATCAATAATTCTAATACTCAAAGAAACTCATTAATTTGTAATGTAAAAGTTGAAAATTATGAATCCAAAATTGTATTTCCACATGAAAAAACAAGAGAAAAACAAAAACAAGATAGGTTAGATTTAATGAAAGCAACAGGGGCAGTTTTTAGCCCTATCATGAGTATGATTGAAGATAAAGATAAGAAATTAAACCAAATGATCAAAAATGAAATTAAATCAACTCCACTCATTTCAGGAGAGATCCCATTTATGCATAAATTTAATCTGTGGAAAATTGATGATGCAGATAAAATCAATTTAATTTCCTCTATATTTGAAAATGAAAAAATATTCATTGCAGATGGTCATCATAGATATGAAACAGCAATAAATTATAAAAATTTTGATCCAAATTCTGATAAAAGAATGATGAATATATTCTCTTCCTGCGATGATGGACTTTTACTTTTTGGTTACAGCAGGGCAATAAAAAATCTTGATGCTGAAAAATTAGATAAATTAATAGTAAATATATTCGATAAGTTTACAACTAAAGAAATAGATTGGGATGAATCAATATTAAATTGGAATCAATCTGTAGAGCAGACAATTATTATGGGTTTAAATGATAAGCATTATTATCTTAATAAGGAAAATGAATTAATCTCTACCTATGAGAAACTTCATGGTATTTTCGAAGAATTATTAGGAGATAAGGTACTTGATCATATTGAATACATTCACGACAATGAAATTCTTAAGGAAAAAAGTAAGAATAATGAGATTCAAATAAGTTTTTATATGAATGCGCTTTCAAAAAATTATTTCCTCGATTGTGTTTCTGAAGGAAAATTATTGCCGCCCAAATCAACATTATTTTTTCCTAAACTTCCTACTGGATTAGTTATACAATATTTAGATGGATAATATTTACGAAAAAATAAAAGAAGCTCCAAAAGACCCTATACTTGGCCTAACAGAAGAATTTAAGTCAGATGAAAACCCAGTTAAAGTTAATTTATCTGTTGGAGTATATCAAGATGATAATGGTAAAACTCCTACTTTTGAATCAGTTACTTTAGCTGAAAAAAAATTAATTGATATAAATTCAAGTAAAACTTACAAACCTATTGATGGTGATTCAACTTTTCTTGAAGAATCAATAAAGCTTGTTTTAGGTGAAAATTTATACTCAGAATTTAATTCTAAAACTTTTGGTTTTAATACCCCTGGAGGCACAGGTGCTTTAAAACTAGCTTCAGATTTTTTATATAATTTTTCAAGCAAATCAAACGTTTGGCTAAGTAACCCTACTTGGCCAAATCATGGTCCAGTCTTTAATTCTTCTGGTTTTAATACAAAGAGTTATGATTATTTTGACAACAACAATAACAATGTTGATTTTGAGAATATGATCAAATCAATTAAATTGATTCCAGAAAAAGATATTATTGTTCTTCATGGCTGTTGTCATAATCCAACAGGTGCAGATTTAGATATAGATCAATGGATAGAAGTAGCTAGACTTATTAGGGAGAAAAATCTAATTGCTGTATGTGATTTTGCTTACCAAGGTTTGGGAGAAGGTATTGAAAAAGATGCAGAGGGTGTAAGAGTATTGGTAAAAGAATTAGATAACCTAATAATATGTTCCAGCTATTCTAAAAATTTTGGATTATATAGTGAGAGAGTTGGTTGCTTAATTTATCATACTAAGAACATTAACAATTATTTATCTGTACAAAGTAATTTTAAAAAAGTCGCTAGAACTATATATTCTAATCCGCCTGCCCATGGATCAGAAATAGTAAAAACTATTCTCATTGATGATGCATTAAGAAAAATATGGTTAAAAAATCTTAATGAAGCTAAAGACAGGATAATTAATATGAGGAAGTCACTTGTTGATAATTTAATTAATGAAAATTGTGACAGAGATTTTAGTTTTATAGTCAACCAAAAAGGAATGTTTAGTTTTACTGGTTTGAGCGAAGCTGAAGTAATGGAACTAAAAGAGAAGTATTCAATTTACATTGTTAAATCTGGAAGAATAAATGTTGCAGGAATTACTTCTAATAATGTTGAATATATAGCTAAAGCTATTACAGAGGTTATTTAATTGTAGATAAATAATATCTCTTTGAGCCAACTCTTATAATCATAAATTTACCAATCAGAAAAAGATTTTTTGTTAGTAAGGTATTTGAATCTGTGATTCTATTTCCATTTATGTATAATGCGCCCTGGTCGAGCATTCTTCTCATTTCAGACATAGAACTAAACACTTGATTATCTACAAGAAATTTTCCTAACTTAAGATTTGTATCAAAAATATTTTTTTCTATATTGAAAGATGGAAAGCTTTCAGCTAAGTCAAGAATATTTTGTTCGGTGAGATTATCGTATTTCTCATTAAAAAAATATTCAGTAATTTTTTTTGCTTCTAATAATCCATTCTTTCCATGTATGGCTTCAACTAAATTTTCAGCTAAAGTTCTTTGTGCATCTCTCCTTTTTGGTTCATTAATCATTTCTTCATTTAAAATATTTATTTCTTTTGAGTTTAAATTAGAAAAATATTTTAAATAATTTATTACATCTTCATCAGGAGTATTTATAAAGAATTGATAAAGTTTATATGCAGAAGTCTTTTCAGGATCTAAGGTTGGTGCCTCCCCAGCGGTTTTACCAAACTTTTCTCCTGAACTTGAAGTTATAAGTGGAAAAACAATTCCATGAGCTAAATATGATTTCGGCCCTGGATTTTTTTTATTAATTAAATCAACTCCAGCAAGGATATTACCCATTTGGTCACTTCCACCCATTTGAAGTTTGCAATTATGATTTTCATATAGGTAAAGGAAGTCATAGGCTTGTAAAGTCATATATGAAAATTCAGTAAAAGATATTCCGGTATCTCTAGTAACTCTTGATTTAACTGATTCTTTTTTCATCATGTAATTTACAGTAAAGTGCTTGCCAACATCTCTTAAGAAATCTATAAGGCTTTCTTTTTTCAACCAGTCAGCATTATTCATTATGATTGCCTTATTTAGTAATTTAGAATCAAAATCTAAAAATTTTTGAAGTTGATTTTTAATTGAAAATAAATTTTCTTCAATTTCCTGATCTGATAAAATTTTTCTTTCTTCAGATTTACCGCTTGGATCGCCAATCAATCCTGTCCCGCCACCTACTAATGCAATTGGAGTGTGTCCATGCTTTTGGAGTCTGACTAAATTCATTATTGGCAAAAGATTGCCTACATGAAGACTTTTTGAAGTTGGGTCAAAGCCTACATATCCAGTTACCTTTTCATTATTAAAAAAATCGTTAACTCCAGGTGTTTGGTCAAAAATTAGATCACGCCATTGTAATTCATTGATGAATTCCATTTAATTATCTTTCATTACTTCTTTTAAATCTTTATTCATTTGATTTATTAAATCACCTTCATTATCAAACTTTATTTGTTTTCTTATAAAGTTAATAAAAAATATTTTTAACTTTTGATTATAAATATTATTATCAAAATTTATTATATACGTTTCTATTGTTTTTAATTTTTCGTTAAAAGTTGGATTGTTTCCAATGCTTGTAATTGAGTCAAATTTATTTCCCTCGTGAATTGTAGCTGTTTTATATATACCATCCATAGGAATGATAATTTCATCAGAAAAATTTAAATTTGCTGTAGGGTATCCCAACTCTCTTCCTAATTTTTTTCCTTCAACAACTATTCCTTCTAAGAAATATTTATTTGTTAAATTTTTATTTGCATTTTCAAATTTGCCACTTAGTATTTCCTTTTTTATCTGGCTACTTGAAATTTTTTGTTCATTGCTTTTCTTAATTTTTATTAATTTAAGTTCACATTCAAAGTTTAATAAAATGTCATCGAGGCCATTTATCTTTCCAATTTTATCTTTTCCTATAGTTGTATCTTCCCCGATAACTAAAGTCTTCAAATTTAGATATTTTTTTAATAATTCTATAAATTCTTTAGCACTTAAACTCTTAATTGATTCATCAAAATTTAATGAGATTACTTTTTTAACCCCTAAATCTCTTATAAAACTTTCCTTTGTTTTGGCCTCATATATAGATTTATTTGGATTGTTATTAATAACTTCTCTTGGCGATTTATTGAAAGTAATAACTATAGGAATTAAATTAGATGTATCTCTTAGAAATTTAAATACTAGTTCGTGACCTTTATGCACCCCGTCAAAAGTACCTATTGTTATTATTGACTCAGCATTTTGAGAATGTTTTTTAATAACATCTATTGAGTTCACTTTTTAAATTATGATGATTCTAATTTTTTGTCAGCTTCGCTTATTAGCTCTACCGTTTCATTCCAATTTATACACGGATCTGTAATTGAAACTCCATATTTTAAATCACTAGGATTATCAAGTTTTTGATTACCTTCACTTAAGAAGCTTTCAAGCATTAAACCTACAAGCCCTGGATTTATGTTATTTGCTTTTTGTCTAACTAATTCTTTGAATGCAATATTCATTTTTTTGTGATCTTTACCACAATTTGCATGAGAACAGTCTACGACTACAGACGGATGCATACCCTGATTGCTAACTAAACTTAGAGAATCAGATACACTTTTCTCATCAAAGTTAGTACCTTGAGTACTACCTCTTAATATTAAATGACTATATTTATTACCTGAAGTATGAATTATACTGCTTTGACCTTCTTCATTAATACCCAAAAAGGCATGTTCTCCTTGAGCAGCCCCCATTGCATCAACAGCTATTTGTATACTTCCTCCAGTACCATTTTTAAATCCAATAGGCATACTTAAACCACTTGCCATTTGGCGATGAGTTTGACTTTCTGTTGTTCTTGCCCCAATTGCTCCCCATGAAACAAAATCTGCAAGATATTGGGGTGTAAAAGGATCTAAAAATTCTGTTGCAGTTGGCATACCTAATGATGTTACTTCATTAAGAAAGGTTCTAGCTTTTCTTAAACCTTTATCCATGTCAAAAGTATTATTTAAATCCGGATCATTTATTAATCCTTTCCAGCCAACAGTTGTTCTAGGTTTTTCAAAATATACTCTCATTACTATATAAAAATTCTTAATTTTTTTACTGAAATCATTTAATAATTTTGCATATTCCAATCCAGCATCAACATCATGGATTGAACATGGGCCGGTAATTAATAAAAATCTCTTGTCTTTACCATGAACAATATTAGAAATGATATCTCTTGATTCTGCAACTACCTTTTTTGCTTTATCAGATATTGGTATTTCGCCCATAAATACTTTTGGAGGAGTAATTGGCGAATAGTTTTTTATATTAATATCTCTAATTTTTTCCATTGCAATACTATATAACTGTTTTACATTAAATAAAAGAGTTACGTTGCTTCAAAATCATTGCCACTTTTTCTTAAAGTAATAGCTTTTCTTAGGTAAGGGTGCCTAATTTCTTTTTGCTTTGTTTCTGTATTCCATAAAATAAGTATTCTTATGCATTTTTCTAACCCATGAGGTACTGCCATTTCATGGCCACAAATTAATGGAACTGTGTCCCAACCCATCTCCCTTGCAGCAACAGCAGGGAACTCGTCAGATATATCTGAGGTCGTTGTGAAAAAAACTGCAGCAATGTCATCACTTAAAACTTTGTTATTAGTTGTCATTTCTTGCAGTAATTCCTTTGTGGCTTCTTTTATTAATTCTCTACTATCACTCTCGACAGTTGTAGCCCCTCGAATTCCCCTGACACTATATTTTTTTGAAAATTCACTCATTAGAGCTATTCTAATAGACCTTTAATAAACTTAACAACATTATCCTGTTCATTTTTTTTAGAACTAGAAATCACATCTATTATTGCACTACCAATTACTGCTGCATCCGCATAATTTTTAAGTTCTTTAATGTGACTATTTTTTGAAATACCAAATCCAACAGCAACAGGAATTTCAGAAGAATTTTTTACCTGTTCCACTTTATTACTAAGATTTTCAGATAACTTTTCTCTTGTGCCAGTTACGCCTAATACACTTACACAATAAATAAACCCTTGGCCAATTTCACAAGCATGACTTACTGTGCTCTCTGATGAATTTAATGGAACAAGAGGTATAGTTTCTATTCCGTAGTTATTTGCAATA
>Ga0163110_10000082_pt1 | contig 40620 bp, 47 predicted proteins | sample CRUFie1St17metaG_FD_108703 | JGI IMG/M metagenome (GOLD analysis project Ga0163110, IMG submission 108703) | Marine microbial communities from the Costa Rica Dome - CRUD Field 142mm St17 metaG | ecosystem: Environmental > Aquatic > Marine > Oceanic > Photic zone | place: Costa Rica: the Eastern...
ATATTTCCATACAAAATTTCTATTGATGCTGAATTAGTAATATTTTCTAAAAGCAAATTGCCAATTCGGTATGATAATTTATCCCCGCTCCCAGAATTTGGAACTCCAAATTGCTCAAATGCATTTCGGCCTTCATCTTGAATACTTGAAAATGTTGGCTGATTAATTATTTTAAAAATTTCATACTTCATTGAATTTTAATTTCATTCCCGGTTTAATTATGCTTGGCGGATTAAGGGTATTGTCAAATAACTTTTCACCTGTCTTGCCGATCAACCTCCATCCCCCAGAAGATTTAAATGGGTAAATACCTGTCTGCTGATCTGCAATACCAACTGACCCAGCTGGAACTTCTTGCCTTGGAGATTTGAGCCTAGGGCAAATTAATCTTCTATCTAATCCTCCAAGATAGGGAAATCCTGGCGAGAATCCAATCATATATACGTGATAAATCGTTGAAGAATGGATTTTAATAATTTCTTTTTCGGATATATTTATTATTTTTGATACTTGGCTAAGATCTTCACCATTACTACCCCCATAACTTACATCGATTTGAAATAGTTCATTTAAGTGAGAATTTTTAAATTCAAAATTTTTTATTAATTCTGATATTTTTTCTTTTAATATTAATCTTTCACTTTTTAATGGATCATAATCAATAACTAACGAGTTGTATGTTGGAAAGCATGAATTTATATTTAAATTTTCAAAATTTTTATTTATAGCAGATGATATTTCGACAATTTTTGAATTTATATCTTTATCAATATTTTTAGAAAAATTAAATGAAATAGTAGTGTCTGAAATATCAATAAATTTAAACTTCATTGTTAATTAACGAATTGGGGTAAGCTCTTTATTTCACATCCAGAATTTAGTAATTCATTTTTTAGGTTTTCTGCCAAAGAAACTGATTCTTTATTATCTCCATGGAGACATATTGTGTCTACATCTATTTTAATAAGTTTTCCTGTTATGGATTTAACTGTTTTATTTTTGACCATTCCAATTACCCTATCAATTATTTCATTTTCATCATGTAGCACAGATCCTTCAATTGACCTTGAAACCAGATGACCATTTTCATCATATGCTCTATCAGCAAATCCTTCACTCGCAACCTTTACTTTTTTCGATTTTAGAAAATTACTCCAATCAGAATTAGCGAGTGAAACATGTATCAAGTTTTCATCGAAGGAATCTATTGATTTAAAAATAGCCTCAGCAATCTTTAAATCTTTTGCTGCATTATTATACAAGGCTCCATGTGGCTTAACATGCATTAATTTATCTTTTGCAAAAGCATGTAGCGCTCCTATTTGGTAACTAATTAAGTTCTCAATTGAATCTATATCCATATCTATTTTTCTTCTCCCAAAACCTTGAAGGTCTGGATAACTTGGATGTGCCCCTATAGACTTATTGTTTGAAAATGCTAGATTAATGGTTTTTTTAATTGTATCTGGGTCACCAGAATGAAAACCCGTTGCTATATTAACTGAAGTTACATGAGGAATTATTTCTGAATCCATTCCAGAATGCATCAACCCATATGACTCACCAACATCTGCATTTAGATCAACAACATTCATTTTGATAAAGGAAGATAAATTTTACTATTTGTTTCAGAACTGATTTTTAATGCATCAGTAAATTGCATATATTTAACACCGTCAGAAAAAGTTGTATGTGATATTTTTTCATTTCCTTTTATTGCTTGAATAAATTCTTCTTCAACTCTCCATCGACCAATTTCTGATTTTCTAGGTCTTAAAATTTTCCATTTTTTAGAATTCTTATTTAATACTTCTAATTTCAGCATGACTGTATTATATGATTGCGGTATAGTTGATTCTGGATCTTCAGATATTCTTAAAGTTGAATTTGTTCCATATATGTAAATTTCAATTTTTTTTGCTCCACCAAGTACTGTACTGTGTGATAAATGAAAATTTCCACCTATGTTCATTTCTCCAATTGCTTCAAGATGATCTGGGATAGATATTTCAGATATAAAACCTGTATCAGGTAAAAGCCTCTTTTTTACATTTACATTTGATACTGCCATTACACTAGAGGCTGTGCCTAACCATCTCATTCCTGCTTCATAAAAAATACCCATGTGCATAATGTTATTTCCAGAAAGATCTCTATTTTCTCTCCAATGCATTGCTCTATCATAATCTATAAATTCTCCTGTTGAAGATTTAACATCAAAAAGTAATAAATCACCCATTTCATTTGATACCCAATTTTTAATAGCACTGTCATATGGCAAAGTATGAGGAGCTGGTACAATTTGAGTTATTAATTCAGGATAATTTTTTGATACATTGAACATAATTTCAGCTTCCTCTGAATTCATAGCCATTCTTGCTTCAGTCAAAACATGTTTGCCAGACTCAAGAGCTTCAAGAGTTATTGAGGCATGCATATAAGGCCATGTCCCAATGCAAACAGCATCAACATCCTCATTCATGATAACTTCCTGCCAATCATCATAAACATGTTTAATATTAAATTTTTTAGCAACCTTATTTCCTGATTCAATTGTACGGTTAGCAACTGCAATGATCTCAACATCATTTTGTTCAATTAGTTTTGGGATATGAGCTGAAACTGTGTTCCCGCCTGCACCAATTACACCTATCTTAATCATAATTTTAAATCTTATTCTGAGGATCTCTAGGAATAAAAGCTGAATCAGAATCGACTTCTTTAGGGAAAATATATTTTCCCGGTTTTAAAAATGAAGAAATAAGTGCAAATAGTCCAAAAAAAAGACCTGATTTCTTAAGAAAATTTCTTCTGTTTTGATATTTTGAATCCATAAATTAAACCTTTATGTTAATTATTATCAACACAATTAGTATATTTCATAACTGCAAAGATGCAAACAAATAATTGTTGAGTATTTTAGTAGAAAATATAACACAAAATTTAACAAATATTTTAAACACATCCCAGGTACAAATTATGTTGATTATTATACCTGTTCCATGTTATCTTTTTTCTAGGAAATTTTAATGAGTCGAGAGGTTATTGATGGATCCAGGAATGTTATCAGTGGAGGACTGGCAAACAAGGTTGCTTGCATTGAGGTTAATGTTTGTATGTCTTGTGCTTGCTTTTACTGCTGCGGCTTCTTTAGTTATTGCTCATGCAGTAATACCTTCTGCGGTTGATTCCGGAACATTAAGTAAAAGGTTTAACAAATATAGGCTCCCGTTATATGTAACCGGAGTAATAGCATTTGTCTTAGACGTAGGGATTTTTCTTTACGCACTTTCATTAGCTCTAGGAATAATTTCTGATATTTATCCAAGTTTTTGGCAGTAGGTGAAAATCAGTTGAAGAAATTATTAGACATACTTTATGCGCCGCTCTACATAGCTGCGGATATAGTAGAAATAATAAAAGAAAAAGATAAAACAACACCAACATGGTTAAAATTATTAGCTCCTGTTTTGGCAGTTGGAGGATTAGGAATTTTTGCTGCTCTAAGTTTTGTTCAAGCATTTGTTATGACAGCTTGGTTTGGGAATCCTCTTCCAGTGTTAGGTTTCGATCAAAGCCCAGAACAACCAATTCATTTCCCTCACACAATTCATGCTGGAGTTGGCCCTTTGATTGACGAAGATACCGGAGAACCATACATTTCTCCTTCTGGAGATATGAGAATAAATGATGATGGGACACCAATGCAGGGATTAGGAATGGATTGTACATATTGCCATAAACAAGTAATTGAACGTGCATGGTCAGGAGTTCCACCAGTTGAACTTTGTATTTCATGTCATAAAGTCATAGGTGACTCCGATAATGAACAGTTAACAAAATTAAGGCAAAAAGGATTATATGAAGAAACAAAGTCACCAATTAATTGGGAAAGAGTTCATAGAATGCCAGACCATGTGAGATTTAATCATGCCCCCCACATTTGGTATTTAACAGAGAACCCAAATGCTATTCAAAACAAACCAGTAGATTTTGAAACTTTACCAGATGGTACGGTCAATGCTTCAAAGGTATGTTCAACTTGCCATGGGAATGTTGCTGGCATGGAACAGGTAGCTCAAGTTCAACCTTTAAAAATGGGTCAGTGCGTTGCTTGTCATAGAGCAAATGAAGCTTCAGTAGGATGTGAAACATGCCATCACTAGAAAATAAAAATAGTCTATCAAGGAGAAAATTTCTAGGTCTAGTTGGTGGGACAGCTTTAGGTGCGTTTATTTTTGAAGCTTGCGGAGTGCCAGAGCAAGAATTTATTATCCAAGCTCCAGTTGATATGCCTGAGGATTATGTAAAAGGTGAAGATGATTGGTACGCAACCTTAAGTGAAACATCTAGTCATGGAGAAAGTCTAATAGTAAGAATCATGCAAGGTAGAGCAAAAAAAATTGAAGGTAACCCAGATTTTCCAAATACCTTAGGGAAACATAAAACTGTTACTGAAACTGAACTACAAAGTATGTATCATCCAGACAGGATATCTGGGCCACTATACAGAAAAACTGCAAGTGGTAATCATAGGCCAATAACATGGAAGGAAGCTAAATCAATTATTAATAATGCAACTTCTGCACAAGGAACTAAAACAATAATCACAAAACCTTTAAGAGGACTAAATAGAGGATTAGTTGAGAAATACTCATTTATAAAAAATATGAAGCACTTGAGTTTAGCTTCTTTGAGGGACAATTCAATGTATGAAACGACTAAGGATGTTTTTGGAACTAAAGACCTTCCTTATTTTGATATAAAAAATTCTGATTTAATTATTTCATTTGGCCTGGACTTTCTTGGATCTTGGGGGCCAGTAGAATACGAATACCAATTTGGTAAGTTTAGAGGCAAGGAAAATAGAGGATATATGTACCAAATAGAACCTCGAATGTCTATGACTGCTGCTGCTGCTGACAAATGGTTGTGTAGTGAACCAGGAAGAGAGGGATTAATTGCATTATTGATAGCAGACTCTTTAACAAATAATGGCAAAATTAAAAATAAAGATGTTGAATACTTTAAGAAAATTACAGGCATCAAAGAAGTTAGTGAATTAAATAATACTAATGTTAGTTTGAATGCTAAATCAGTCGGTAAAGCAACTGGGATAGATTATCATGCAATAGAAAAATTAATTGAAAAAATAAATTATTCGATTGATAAAAATAAGAAAATAATGTTTTTATCTGGCGGATGCGTATCTGGCTACTCTAACTCTAGAAGTTTAAATTCACTTGTTTATGGACTTAATTACCTTACTGATTCAATAAATAAAAAAGGTGGAATAATAATAAATCCTGAAAATGAATTAGGTTACATATTAGTAAACGGTGAAGCTATAAATATGCCATCTAGTTCATCTTGGAATTCTTACGAAGATTGGTCAAAGGAGATAGAAACTTGGGAATCGGGAGGTCAAGACTTAGCAATAATTAATAATGTAGATTTGGTTAATGAAATCCCAGGAAAAAAAAGATTAATCGATGCAATGGGTAAAGTTAAACTTTCAATTGGTTTCGGTATTGTTGTGAATGACACAATAGAAAGATGTGATTTAATCCTTCCTTCAAATACAAGCTTACAATCATGGAGTTCTGATATTCCTGAACCAAAAACTGGATATCAGTCATATGGATTTGGTCAGCCGGTAGCCACAAAGCCTTTACTTAGAGATGGCTCAAGAGTGCTTTATGATTCTAAAAGCTTTAACAATGTACTTCTTGATGATTTAGATGGAAATCTTTCTGGTATTTCATTTATGGATATCTGCAAACAACTTTCCGATACCATTTACGATAGCAATTCTTATAATAATTCTTCAATTGTTGCTTCAAACAAAGATGATTTTTTTAGAGGCATAATGGCTAGAGGAGGCTGGTGGAATACAAATCAAAAACCTGCTGATCCAAAAAAACCAAAAATTAATGTAATTAATTCTGTTTCAAATGTTAAGAAAAATAAAGATGAATTTTACTTAATACCTTTTAAGTCTCATGTATTTGGAGATGGTAATTCATTATCTAATCCTTGGGCTTTAGGTTCACCTGATCCATTAACTTCTATAACGTGGGATACTTGGGTTGAAATGAATAGCAAGACTGCTGAAAAACTTAATATTAAGGCTGGAGATATTGTAGAAGTTAAATCAAAAATATCCTCAATAGAATTACCTGTTTATGTTCATCCTGCAGTACCAACTAACACGGTTGCTGTCCCAATTGGATTAGGGAAAGATAATTTTACAAGGTACGCAAGTGGAAGAGGGGCAAATATTGTTGACCTAATTGACTCTAGTAAACTAAATGAAAATGGAGACATAATGTGGAATTCAACAACTGTTCAAATAATTAAAACTAAAGAAAATAAAAAAATATCAAAATTTGAAGGAAGTGTTCCGGCTGTCCAAATTGAGCCAGGTGTGCCAATCTTAACTTTGGCTCCAGGGGAAACTGCTGAAGAAGGCTTTCATAGAGCTCATGAAGAACATCTTGATCATACATTTGGAGATCATTTTGGAGATAATCATGACAAAGAGAAAGGTGATCATTAAATGGTAGCTGAAAAACAAAGTAAGTTTAAGTGGGGAATGGCAGTTGATATTGACAAGTGCAATGGATGCCAAGCTTGTGTAATAGCATGCCAGTCTGAAAATAATATCCCAATAAATACAGAAGAAAACTTCAAAGATGCTAGAGGAATTGAATGGATAAGAGTTGAGAGGTATTGGGAAGGTGAATTTCCAAATGTGAAAGCTAAGTTTATACCCATATTGTGTATGCATTGTGACAATGCCCCATGTGAACCTGTGTGTCCTGTATATGCAAGTTACCATACAGTTGAAGGATTGAATGTTCAGATTTACAACAGATGTGTTGGAACAAGATATTGTGCAAATGGTTGTCCATATTTGGTTAGATTCTTTAATTACTGGGAACCAGAATGGCCAGAGTCATTTCAGAATCACTTAAACCCTGACGTTACAGTCAGGAGTAGAGGAATTATGGAAAAATGCAGTATGTGCATTCAAAGAATTAGAAGAGGAACAAGAAATGCAAAAAGAGATAAGAGAGAGGTTGCCGATGGTGATATATCTCCAGCTTGTGTTCAAGCCTGTCCTACAGATGCACTTGTATTTGGAAATCAAAAAGATCCTGAAAGCAGAATCAATAAAATGAAAAATGATAAAAGATCTTACACATTACTTGATCACCTAAAAACAAATAATAATGTTTGGTATCTTGCAAAAGTTGACGCAGACATTGAAGCACATCATGGTGATGAACATCATGGAGAAGATAGCCACAAGGAGGATTCTCATTAGTGAAGAATTGAACAATCAAGAAAAATTTAACGCTGCTACTCAGAATTTGGTTTCAACGACTAATAATGATTTGAGCGGAAAATTTAAAATTGTATTTGGTGTTTTTGGTGCCCTTGCATTAATGGGAATTATATCAATGATAATTAAGGTAACTCAGGGATTTGATGACAAATCTGCTTGGGGTTATTATTCTGCGATAGTTTCATTGTTATTTGGTGTTTTTGGAACAGCACCAATGGTCGCAATAGCACCAATGATAGCTAAAGCCGATTGGCACAGACCAATAGCTAGAATAGCAAATATGTTTACCGCTGCTGGTTTATCAAGTGTAATAATGATATTGCCTTTAATTTTTGCTTTACCGCCCTTAGTGGTAGGTGGTTACAGAAGAAGATCAATATGGTTTGATGCAAATATTTATACACCCCATGTTTTTTTTGGTATAGCGGTTTTAGGACTTTTCTTAATAGGAATTGGAATGTTATGGGTTTCATCAATTCCTGATTTAGCATCTATGAGAGATCATTCAACTGGAAGAAGGCAAAGAATTGCAAAAATATTATCAAGAGGATTTGTAGGGACAGAAAGACAATGGATAAGTTTAAGAGCAAGAATCGGAATGATGAGCACTTTCTATTTTATGTTTTTAATATTTGTTCATATTTTATATAGCATTAATTTTAATTTGGAATTGGTTGCAGGATGGAAAGATGCTATTTACCCTATGTATCATGCAATGACTGGTATCCAATCAGGAATAGCAACAATTATGATTGCTGTTTATCTGATAAGAAAATATTACAAATTGGAAGATGTAATTAGGATTGATCAAATCTGGGGTCTTGCAAAATTAATGTTTGCCGCAACAATATTTTGGTTTTACTTTTTCATATGCGCATTCATGATATTTTGGTATGGAAAGTCAGCTATTAATGAGATGACAATAAAAATTTTAGTTAATGGTCCTTACATGTGGGTATTTATTGGAGCATTTCTATTTAGTTTTATTGTCCCTTGGTGGATAATAATATGGAATCCAGTAAGAACAAATCCGCCTATGTTAGTTGTTGTTGCTGTAATAACTTTGGTTGGTTGTGTTTTAGACAGAATTAGGCTTTTCGTAATTTCGTGGCAAGTATATGGCGACGAAACAATTCATTTAAGGTATATACCTCCTGAAGATATTCCAAACAATATGATTATGCCAACTCTTCTCGACGGAACATTGTTCGTTGGTTTTATTTCACTTGGAATATTTATGTTTTTATTGATGAGCAGATTAATACCTATAGTTTCAATTTGGGAAACACACCAATCAATTTTATTAACTAAACACATTAAATTTTATAGAACTGAAGTTTATGCAGTAGGAAAGCCAGATTAAATGCAACAAAGAAGAATACTAAGTGAAAAACAAATAAATGAAGAATTATTGAATGGTAATTTAGCAACACCGAAATGGTACTTCCCAGTAATGGGTGTCTTAGGTATTGGGGTTGTTATTGGATTTTCAACTCTGTTGTATATGTTTAATAGAGGTCTTGGTGTAACAGGATTAGCAAGGCCAGTTTATTGGGGATTATTTATTACTACCTTTGTATTTTGGGTAGGTATAAGTCACGCAGGAATTATGATTTCGGCAATTTTACGATTAACACAGGCGGAATGGAGGAGGCCTGTAACTAGAGCCGCCGAGCTTCTTACAGTTTTCTCACTACTTACTGCTTTATTTTTTCCATTAATGCATGCTGGAAGGCCTTGGAGAATAGCATATTGGTTACTTCCATACGATTTTGCTAGAGGTATTTGGCCAAATGTAAGATCACCGCTATTTTGGGACCCTATTGCTATTGGAACATACTTAACAGGAAGTACATTATTTTTATTTGTAGCTTTAATACCTGACCTTGCAATTCTTAGAGACAGAACTACTGGAATTAAGAAGGGAATTTATACTGTATTAGCTCTTGGGTGGAGAGGAAATCCTCGGCAATGGCAATTGCAAGTTGTAGCAGGTATTCTTCTATCGGCACTAATGCTTCCAATATTCGTTTCAGTACACTCAATTGTAAGTTGGGATTTTGCTGTAACTCCTGCTGTTGAGGGTTGGCATTCAACAATTTTTGCCCCTTACTTTGTAATTGGTGCTGTTCATTCGGGTGTATCTGCTGTTGTAACGATGATGTGCCTTATGAGGTGGCTATGGAAATGGAACAACTACATAAGACCGGAACATTTTGATGCATTAGCAAGACTACTTATTGTAGTTGCAACTGCTTGGTTAGGTTTTACATTTTTAGAATTAATATTTTCTCTATACGGAAGAGATGCTCCTGAAATCGCATTGAGGGAGCTTCAAATTTTCACATGGCCATGGAATCTAATATTTATTACTTTCTTGATTACTGGTTATATTATTCCAGTTGGCTGTTGGTTATTCAAAAGATGTAGAAACAACATTGCTATTATGTTTTGGACAACAATATTAGTTAATGTCGGAATGTGGCTTGAAAGATTTTTAATCATTGTTCCTGGTCTAGCGAGAAAACAAGTATTCGTTTATACATGGGAAGGTTATTGGCCAAGTCCAGTTGAATGGATAATCATGGCATGGTCATTTGCTTGGGTATCTTTCTTAATGCTACTTTTCGCCAGATTTTTTCCTTTAATTCCTTTATTTGAAGCAAAAGAAAGTCAAGTATTTACAACAGAAATGAAAGTTGGGAGAGCAACAGTCCCAATGGTAATAAGAGAATGATGGAGGTATATCATGTCTAAATTAAGTATGTTAGGTCTTTATGACAATCCTGACTCTGCAGCAGATGCACTTGATGCACTGCATGACTCAGGATTTGATCCAAATGATTTTGATGTGTTGACTGGAACACCATATCCAGAAGGTGCTTTTGGCGAACACGTACCTCAACATAGGTTATTCAGATTTCCTCTTTTCGGGGCAATAACTGGTTTAACTTTGAGCGTTTTTTTAACCACATCTACTCAAATAATATATCCATTAGTTACAGGTGGTAAGCCGATTTTATCAATATTTGCAATGTTGGTAATTATGTATGAAATGACTATGTTATCAGCAGTTATAACTACAGTTATTGGTATCCTTTTTGAATCAAGGCTACCAGATATCTCAATGAATGTTTATGACACTAGAATCACCGAAGGTTTAATTGGTGTTTCATTAGTATGTTCAACAGATAAAAAGGATTTAGCTGAAAAAGCATTAAAAGATGCAGGAGCAATGGAAGTAAAATCATCGGGAAAATAAATTGAAAAAAAGTAATTTTAAATTGAATAAGTTTCACATTCTAATTGTTGGCATATTTGCTTTTACATTATTGGCACCTACATGTCAGAGTGGAATAACACAAAGAGGAACATATCCAATAGAAATTTTTTCTGAAATGCACTATTCACAAGCATATAAAAACCAGGAACCTCCAAGGTTAGATTCTGTTGAAACAGCTCAAAAATTTATTACACCGGAAGAAAGATTAAATAATTCAAGGTCAGTTCTAAATATGGATCCTAATTTTAAATATGACCCTGAATATGGATCAGAATTATATAGAATTAATTGCTCATTCTGTCATGGATTGCAAGGAATGGGAGATGGTACTGTTGCACCACATATAAGTTCTGAAGACAGTTTTTATGCAATAACTCCAACTGATGAAGTACCAGGTTCAGGAATGGGGCCATATAAAGCTGTGCCTCAACTTCATAATCTTTCTGAAAGGCTTCAAGGAAAAGATAAAGCTATGAACAGACTAGAGTATATGTTAAAAATGGAAGCAGGTAATGTTGGATTAGGTCCTATGCCAAGCTTTTTGTGGGTATTTACTGATGATCAAAGAAATCAAGTTATTAATTATATTGTTGATGAAGAAAATGGTCTTGCATCCTATTCAAAATAGGTCCATTATTTCATTTTTAATATAATATTTTTATATGTTTATAAAATTTAAATTTAATCTGATAATTATATTGATGACATTTGCAATTATTGGATGTATTACAAATGTTAGTGAGAACAATAACAGGAACTATGATCTCTATTCAAAAATAATGTGTCCTGTATGTGATGGCCAAACAATTGGTGAATCTCAGGCATCAATTTCAAATGACATGAAAAATATTATTGATTTACAAATTTCTGAAGGTAAAACAGATAAGGAAATACTGGTTTATTTTGAAGAAAGGTATGGCACTGAAATATTAGCTTCACCACCGAGCGAAGGAGTCAACATAGTAGTTTGGATAGCTCCAATAATTTTACTAACTTCTGCTTTCATAATATTTTTGAGTTGGCTAAGACATTCAACAAAAAGGCAGGTGCAATGACAACTTCAAATTTAGGTTTAAGTTTCCTGGTTTTGACTATGAATTTATCTGCGTATTCAATTTTGGGCTCGATTATTGGATATAAATTAAATAATAATCAAATTAAATTGAGCTCAAAAAATGCAGCTTACAGTACATTTTTTACAACCTTAATCTCCGCAATTTGTTTAGTTTATGCATTTGTTACTAATGATTTTTCCATTAAATATGTATTTAATCATAGCAATCTATCTATGAATCCGGCTTACACTTGGGTTGCAATGTATGCAGGAAATGAAGGATCTCTTTTATATATAGCACTTATAATTTCATTATCGATATTATTAGTTTTGAAATTTAAACCAAAAGACCTGATAGAGTCTGAACCTCATCTTATTGCACTGATGTCTGGATTTTTACTTTTTTTTATTTCTGTAATGGTTTTTTTTGCAAACCCATTTGATACATTTCAATCGAATATTCCTTCTGATGGCAGAGGAATGAATCCATTATTAGCACATCCAGGAATGTTTTCACACCCACCCTTATTAATGGCTGGATTGGCTACAATATCAGTACCTTTCTCATTAATTACAAGCATGCTTCTGACCGGAACTTTTAGAAACAACGGTTTAGACTTTGTCAGGACAACTTCTTTAATAGTGTGGTGTATTTTAGGGGTTGGATTACTATTAGGTTCTTGGTGGGCATATACAATTCTAGGGTGGGGTGGATATTGGGTATGGGACCCAATAGAAAATGTTGGACTAATGCCTTGGTTAGTAATGACTGCATTTATTCATTCCATAATTGTCCAAAGAAGAAGAGGTATGTTTAGGGTTTGGAATGTGATTTTAATTTTTCTTGCTTTTGTATTGGCTCAGTTTGGTATGTTTATAAACAGAGGAGGCCCTGTAGTATCAGTTCATTCATTTGCTGCATCAACTCTTGGATATATTTTCTTAGGGTTTATGGTTTTTAGTGCTCTTTTCTGTAGTTTAATTTTTATAATGAACTACAACAAAATTTATAGTGATAATAAAATTGAATCTGTAGTTTCAAGAGAAGCAGCATTTTTAATAAATAATTTTTTCTTACTAGCAATAACATTTGTTACATTATGGGGTTTAATTTTCCCTTTAATAAATGAGGTTTTTTACAATGAAACTGTCACAGTTGGAGCACCTTACTACAATGCTGTAAATGGTCCGGTTATTTTGCTGCTATTGTTTATAATGGGAATTGGACCAAATTTATCTTGGAAAGGTACAAGTAATTCAAACCTAAAAACTAATCTTTTATACCCATCAATCGTAGCATTATTTGCATTTTCAATTGTTTCTATTTTTACAAGTAAACCTTTTATGTCTTCTTTAGCAATATCATCAATTGTACTTGTATTATCTACGATACTTTATGAATGGTTTAGGGGTTCTAGAAATTTAGCACGTAATGGAACTCACTGGTTTTATGCATTTTTTAAATTAATTTCAAACAATAGAAAAAAGTATGGAGGATATGTTGTTCATATTTCTATATTACTTGTTGCATTAGGTGTAATTGGAATAAATTTTTATCAAGTCAAAATTGATAAAGTTGTTACGGTTGGAGAACGCATAGAAATTGGAAACTATCAAATTGAAATTGCTGAAATAAATGAAAATAGTTTTAATGACAGAAGAGAGAAAGTTGCGACTTTTCTAATACTAGATTCTAATGAAAAAATTATCGAAACTCTTCAAGGAAATAATACTTTTTATCCATCATTTAATATGGCATCAATTAGGGCTGCTATTAAAAGTGGACCTATAGAGGATTTGTATATAATACCATCCGATTTCATAGATAATGATAAAATGAAACTAATTATAAGTATAAATCCGCTAGTATGGTGGATGTGGCTTGGAGGGCCTATATTTATATTGGGTACATTAATATCACTTTGGCCAAGAAATTTAAAATTATGAACCTTATAATTTTTTTTATAGTATCAATAGTTTGTATAATTTTTCTACTATTACCATTTATTAAAAAAAATGAAGATGTTGTAGAAAACTTAGTTAAATTATCTGAATTTAGAAAGCAAAGGGTATTAATGGAATTAAATAGTGAACTTGAAAATGGAACAATTACTAATGACCAATTTAATGAACTAAAAAATGAATTATTCCAAATCGAATCAGTTGAAGAAAATAAACTAGAAAATGTTAACTTAGATCCTGTTGAAGAAATTATTAAATTAAAAAAAAAGGTAAATGATTAAATATTTAAAAATATCAATACTTTTTCTAATTTTATTGTTTAATTTTAATAACAATTTATTATTTGCAGATCATTTAGATGAATTCAATGGAGAATTAAAACTTTCAGGAGAGATAATTAATGGGACAAAACCAACAAGTGATGATGTATATGAAATAAAATTAATGGCTACTCAAAATTCATCTAGTGAGTTAATTGATATAGAAGTAATTGAGACAATAAAGGATTTTGAGTTCGGAAAAGTTATTATTGATGAAGCTTTTACATATTTTTTAATGATTAATCATCAAGATATTCCAACAATAGTATTTGTTGAGGATATTGATGACCCAAGAAATATTGTTGTTACGGTTTATGACAGGGTTTACACACCAAAAGATATAGATGTTGTTGATTACTCAATAATGATTCCTCATATATCACCTGAATCTGAAATAATCTCTGTATTAGGACTTATATCGTTTACTAATAGTAGCGAAACAACGTATTTTGCAGATTTGACAGACCCAAATACATCAGGATTAAATCTATTAAGATTCAGCTTGCCAGAGAATTTTGAAAATCTATCTGTTGATAGCGATTTACCACCCGGAAATGTAATGCAAATACCAACAGGTTTTGCTCTTTCAAATCCAGTGCCACCTGGTGAACATCAGATTTTGTACTCATATTCGATGCCAAGAAATACTGGTTCAATAAAATACAATATTAGACTTCCGTTTGGATCTAAAAAATTTAAAATATTAGTCCCTGAAAAAAGTAAAATAGAGACTGATTACAATCTTTTAAAAGATACTACCTTAGTTGATGATAAGACTTATGAAATTTTACAAGGCCAGGAAATAAAAAAAGGTGAGGTTATAGTTGTTGATTTAATTAGCATCACAAAACCTGGTGCATGGAAAAAAATTACATTCTTTATTGAAAAAAACTCAATATCTTTCTTTGTAGGAAGTATAACTGGAGTGATTTTAATATCAATCTTAACTATTTCATTATTTAGATCTAATAGTAAAAAGAAAAATTTAAGATTAAATCAAAACATATACATTGATAAGATAATTGACCTTGATTTAAGATTTGAAAAAAGTTTGATTGATAAAGAAGAATACGAAATATTAAGAGAAAACTACAAGAAAAATATTAAGGGTTAGGTTTGAAATTATTTTTATCAATTTTATTATCCCTTGCCACTGCCGGTTTTTTAGTTATATTAATTCTTGCAACAATAAATAGTGGTGGCAAACAAGGTAGGCCTGGGCTGAACGAAATATCAGGGATTGCTGAAGTTCAGATAGATTCATTTAATAATATTTATGAAGAAAATATATATGGTGAAGATATTTCCTATGATAAATATGAAGTCATTGTATTAGATTTTTGGGCTTCATGGTGCCCACCTTGCATACAAGAGGCAGAAACATTATCTGAAGGATATAAAAAATGGAAAAATCAAAATGTTATGTTTCTTGGAGTAGCTCTGTGGGATAATGAGAGATCTATAAAAAGCTTTGTGGAAAAATATGGGTTCCAATATGATGTATTTATAGATAATGAAGGTAAGTATGCAATTGAATATGGAGTTAAAGCATTGCCAGAAAAATTTTTTATTAATAAGAATGGAAAAATAGTAAAAAAATATATAGGCCCAATTGATATGATTGAGCTTGATAATATAATTAAAGAGATTATTGAAATAAATGAGCTACCTTGAAGAATTTGAATTAAATCAGCAATTATTAGAATTTGATTTGGAAATTTCAGATGATTATTCAGATGATTATTCTAAGTCCTGTGAAATTAATGATTACAAATCAAGTTATGCAAGCCCAACGGAACTTGCAACACTTTCTTTAAAATATTTTTTAGAAAAATTTCCAATACCTGAAGGATCAATTCATACAGCTCAGGAAATAGAAATGAAAGATGTTATATCTAAAAATAAAAAAATTAAATGTACTGTTTTTCTTTCATATAGCAAAGAAATTAGAAATTCTATATTTGTAAAAATAAAAACATCATACAATTACAATGGAAAAGTTGTGGCAAATTCTGAAGGAACTTTAGTAGTACCTAAAAATTAAAAATGGAACTTAAATTTAAATCAATTGAGAAATTTATTTCTGAACAAAAAGTTCAAGAATATGCTGAAGTGTCTGGTGATTTTAATCCAATTCATTTAGATGATAACTACGCAAAGAAAACAGAATTTAAAAATAAAATTGTTCATGGAATGCTTTTAATTTCAAATATTAATGAATTAATGTTTCGAAATTTCAAAGACTCATGGAATAAGTGCGGAACTTTAAAAATAAAATTTAGAAACCCTTTAGTTGTAAACTCAAAATTAATAACCAAAGGAAAAATAAAAAAAATTGATAAGAATAATGATGGAACTTTATATACATGTGAAGTAATGTGTAATGACGAAGATGACAATATTTTAATTAATGGTATTGCATCTGTATTAGTACAGGAGTAAAAATGAAGGTTGCGATTGATGCTATGGCCGGCGATTACCCTTTAAATAATATTGAGGGTGCACTGAAATCTATTGAAAAAGATTCTGAACTAGAAATACTTTTAGTTGGTGAGCCGGAAAAACTTAGTGAAAATTTAAAAAACTATACTTACGACCAAAAAAGGATTCAAGTAATTCCATCAGATGAGGCTATAAGAATGGATGAACAGCCAGGCATCGCAATCAAGAGAAGACCTAATTGCTCCATAAATGTATGTTCAGGATTAATAAAAAAAGGTATTGTAAATGGTTATGTAAGTGCAGGAAACTCGGGTGCAACATTTGCATCAGCAGCAGGGATATTAGGGATGTTTGATGGCTTATCTAAGCCATGTGTTGGAGGTGCAGTTTTTGGTTTTGCTCCAAAAACTTTAGTGTTAGATCTTGGTCTCAATGTTGAATCAACACCTGGACAAATGTTAGATTTTGCAGCACTTGGTGTTTCTCAGGCAAAAATTTTATACGATATTGAAAATCCTTCTGTTGGACTTCTTAGTAATGGATCTGAATCAAATAAGGGGAATAAGTTAGTTAAAGAAAGTTTTAAGCTTTTTGAAAAATCTAGTATTAATTTTCATGGAAATATTGAGGGTCACGATATTGCATTAGGAAAAGTTAATGTAGTGGTATGCGACGGATTTACAGGAAATATACTTCTTAAGGCCATCGAAGGTTTCGGGCATGTAATACATCAATTTATAAAAAAAGAAATTAACAATGACAAATACGATGAAATAATTGATATGATCCCCAAAAAGACAAATATAATGCGAGAATTTGGAGGAGGTCCTGTGTTTGGTGTAAATGGAATTGCAATTGTTGCCCATGGATCTTCAAGCCCAACAGCAATTTCAAATGGAATTTCTACAGTGTCATGGTTAACTGAAAAAGATTATGTTAATCAATCAATCAAAGAATTATCTAGTATAAGAGGAAGTATAAATGGGTGATAAGAAAAGGCATGCATTAGTAACTGGTGCTTCAAGGGGAATAGGTGAAGCAATAGCCATAGATTTAGCAAAAGAAGGGCATAATATTTCGGTAAACTTTAATTCTCATCAAGAAGATGCTGACGAAGTAGTAAAAAAAATAAAAAACATCGGTTCAAATGCTCATGTAGTAAAAGGTAATGTATCAGATAAAAAATCTGTAGATGGAATGATAAGTGCTGCAGTAGAAAAATTTGGACCTGTAGAAATTCTAGTTAATAATGCTGGAATAATTTCAGACAATTTATTAATGAGGATGAAAGATGAAGAGTTCGATAAAGTAATAGATACTAATTTAAAAGGAACATATTATTGTACAAAATTATGTGTTCCTTCAATGGTAAAAAATAGATGGGGAAGGATTATAAATATTACTTCAGTTGTTGGAATAAGAGGGAATATAGGACAATCAAATTATTCAGCATCAAAAGGTGCAATTCATTCATTCACATACTCTTTAGCAAAAGAATTAGCAACAAGAGGAGTAACTGTTAATGCAATAGCTCCTGGATACATAAAGACAGCTACGGTTGATGTTTTATCAGAAAAATTAAAGGATCACATAATGACTTGGATACCAATGAATAGATTTGGTACGCCAGATGAAATTTCTGGAATGGCTGCATTTATGGCTTCCGAAAAAGCAAAATATATGACAGGCGAAGTTGTAAGAATTGATGGAGGAATGGCAATATAACTTATGGATTTTGAAAGAAAAATCGGTTTAGTAACAGGTGGATCAAAGGGTATTGGGAAGTCTATATCGGTTGGATTAGCAGAAAAAAGTAATGATTTAATTATTACTTATTTTAGAGATAAAAAAAACGCACTAATTACTCAAAATGAAATTAAAGAATTAGGAGTTAATTGTTATATTCACAAAGTTGATCTTTCAAAGTTAGATCAAGTTGAAAAGCTTTGTATTGAAATAAAAGATAATCACAAACAATTAAATTTTTTAATAAATAATGCAGCAACAGGTATAAATAAAAATTCACTTAATCTTACAAATAAACATTGGGAGTGGGTTATGAACACTAATTCGAAATCTCCTTGGATACTTTCCAAAAACTTAAGCGAGATTATGCCTAAAAAATCTTCCATAATAAATATTACTAGCCTAGGCTCTCAAAGAGTATTATCTAATTACTTTTCTGTTGGGATCTCAAAGGCAACACTTGAATCAATGACAAGGTATCTTGCAATTGAACTTGGCAAAAGGGGTATTAGAGTAAATTCAATTTCACCTGGAATAATTAAAACTAACGCTCTTGATTCTTTTCCTGAGGAATCTGATATAAATAATTCAAAATTATACGAAACTCCTGCTGGCAAACCTCTAGAAGGAAAAGATGTAAGTCATTTGGTAAATTTTTTAATAAGTGAAGAATCTGAAATGATTAGAGGTCAAAATATTATTATTGATGGCGGAAGATCTTTAAATATTTAAGAACTTCTTTCTAACTACAATCATACAATTATCATCATCCTGAGAAGTTATTTGACTGCCAGCACTATTTAATAAATCTTCAGATGTTTTCTTATTTAATGTAATCAGTTTTTTTTGAACTTTGTTGTAAGTATCTAATCTTGCTATGACCTCCTGACCAATGTAACAGCCTTTTTCAAAATCAATTAAATGAATTAAATTTAGTTCAAGCGGATTAAATAATGAATTTATTTCATTAACTCCATATGGAATAGTCTTCTTAATTCTAAATGATTTAAATTGCTTCTCATTAAGTTCGTTAAATCCTTCAGCAGATAGTATTTTTTTTAATTCAATTTTATTGTCTTTATTGAAAATTAAATCTACACTTTCATGTTTGCTATAGAAAGATGTTTTGCCACTGTAAAAATGACCAAACTGCTTTTCAATTTTATTGATAACTTGACCTGAAGAAATAAAATTATCAAAGTTAATAATTTGACTATCGTTAAAGAGATGAATTAAATTTAAACCTTCTATTTCATTTAATTCAATTTCTTCATCAAAGGTAAATTTATCTATCCATTCAATTAAGGTTTTTTTATTTTCAAAATTACATATAAAAGTTGTGTTATTTGCATCAATATTCCAAATTGATGCAATATCTATAATTCGTCCATTTTCATTGGTAAATATAGTCTGAGTAATTCCATTCTTATCAACATTTACATTGTTGGTTGATAGCCTATTGATAAGATCTACTGAATCATTTCCTTTAAGAGAGAGAAAAACTATATTAGTTGGTTGATAAAAATATTTTTGTTGCATTAAACTGCAAATGAAGTGCCGCAACCACAAGATTTTTTAGCATTTGGATTTGAGAAAACAAAGCCTTTTCCATTTAAACCATCAGAAAAGTCTAAAGTTGTTCCAGCCAGGAATATAAATGATTTTTTAGGTACTCTTACTTCAACTTCGTGTTGAATTATAATTTTTTCATCGCTTGATGCTTCTTTATCAGTGATATCAAGATCATAAGTTAGCCCTGAACAACCTCCACCTTTTACAGCGACTCTTAATGCAAAACTGGTTTTACCGTCCTGTTTTGCAAAAGATTTTACCTTCTCGGCAGCTTTTTCAGTAATTTCTATAGTATTTACGGGTACTTCATTAACCATTGTTATATAATTTTATTATACATTAATTTATAACTCTACATTAAGTGATAAGAAATATGGCAAAAATTTACACAAAGAATGGCGATGAAGGTGAAACTAATTTATTTTTAGGTGGAAAACTTTCTAAAAACAATATTAGGGTTGAAGCATTTGGAACAGTTGATGAACTTGTATCATCCCTAGGTTTTGCAAAAACTCTTTCAGAAAAAGAGGATGTAATTGATTTTCTTGAAATGTTACAACATTCTCTTTTTAAGATTGGTGCAGAATTATCTTCTGATTCAAATAAAACAGATAAGATCATTAATGTTATTACTGAAAAAGATGTAAAAGAAATTGAATCAATAATTGATTCCATTACAGAAAAAATTGATTTAGGTAATGAGTTTATAATGCCAGGTACAAGTTCAAGCTCAGCAGCAATAGATATTTCAAGAACAGTAGCAAGAAGACTTGAGAGAATAGTGGTAAGCATCAATTCAAACGAGAAAATAAATAAAAATATATTGATTTTTCTCAACAGAATTAGTGATCTGCTATTTGTAATAGGAAGATATGAAGATGAGGGCAAAAACATTAAAAAAATAAGAGGAATAAGAAAGAAATAGTGAGCTTTGAAAAATTAATATTGGGGATAGTTAATCACAGATATGCAAACATTCACAGTGTCAGAAAAGCATTAGAATATTTAAATTGTAATTATATTGAAATTAATAATTCATCAGATTTTAAAGATGTTAATGCTGTAATTTTACCTGGCGTTGGAGCTTTCGACGCAGCAATGCAAGTTTTGAATGATTCTGGAATGACTGAATCATTATTAGAGATAAATAAAAAAAATATTCCAATATTAGGTATATGTCTTGGCATGCAATTGCTTTTTGAAAGATCTGAAGAAGGAACTGAAAAAGGTTTAGGCTTAATTGAGGGTGAAGTAGAGAAAATAGTACAGTTAAATGACCTTAAGATTCCTCACATGGGGTGGAATGAAACATATCTATCAAAAAAAAATAATTTATTTAAAGGGATTAAAAATAAAACATTTTTTTATTATGTTCATAGTTATGAATGTAAACCAAAATATAAAGAAATCGTATCTTCATATTCTTTTTATGGAAATGAAATATGCTCTTCAATTGAATATAAAAATATTTTTGCCACACAGTTTCATCCTGAGAAAAGTGGAGAAAATGGAATTAAGATCTATAAAAATTTTATTGAACACATAACATTATGAATATAATTCCTGCCATAGATCTAATTGATGGAGAAGTAGTTAGGTTGCATAAGGGCAATTACTCAGAAAAGAAAATATACAATGTAGATCCTATAAAGCTTTGCAATCAATGGAAAGATATAGGAATAAAGAGAATTCATATTGTAGATCTTCAAGGTGCATTAAAAGGTAATCAGAAAAATTTTGAAACAATTAAAAAATTACATAAAAAAACTAAACTAGATTTACAAATTGGAGGCGGAATAAGAAATTATGAAACTGCCAAAAAGATGTTAGATCTTGGAATTTCAAAAGTTATTTTTGGGACTGCTGCAATTGAAAATCCTCAAGAAATTGATAAAACAATTGATATTTATGGTGAAAATAAAGTTATAGTAGGAATAGATCTTTATAGAGGAAAAATCAAAATTAGTGGGTGGACAAAGGGAACTGAAATAACATACCAAGATTTAATAAATAGGATGAGAAATATTGGAGTGACAGAATTTATGTTTACTGATGTTGAAAAAGATGGGACATTAACTAATCCAAACTATGAAATGTACTCTGAACTAATTAAATTAGCCGGCAACAATATAATTGCTGCAGGCGGAATTTCAGATGGAGAACATTTAAAAAAATTAAATAAAATTGGTATAAATTATGCAGTAATTGGCAAGGCATTGTATGAAGGCAAAATTAATATTTCGGAAATTATATAAAAATGATAAATAACTTAAGTAAAAGAATAATACCTTGCTTAGATATTGATAAAGGAAGAGTGGTTAAAGGTAAAAGTTTTGTAAATTTAATTGATGCTGGTGACCCGAAAGAATTGTCCAAATTTTATAATGAAGAGGGAGCTGATGAATTAGTTTTCCTTGATATAACAGCTAGTCATGAAAAAAGGAAAGCTATTATTGATGTAGTTGAAAAAGTTTCTTCTGAAGTATTTATTCCTTTAACAGTAGGAGGAGGTATAAGGAACCTTGATAATATTTCAGAATTACTTTTGGCTGGCGCTGACAAAGTATCTATCAATACAACCGCAATTGAAGATCCAGAATTCATTAAAAAATCCTCTGATCAATTTGGATCACAATGTATAGTTGTTGCAATTGATGCAAAAAAAAATAAAGAAACATGGAATGTTTATACTTATGGGGGTAGGAACGATACTGGGATAGATGCTATAGAATGGGCAAAAAAAGCAAATGAATATGGAGCAGGAGAGATACTTTTAACAAGCATGGATATGGATGGTAATAAAGAAGGCTATGATCTAGATTTATTAAATGCTATATCCAATGAAGTTGACATACCTGTAATAGCAAGTGGAGGAGCAGGAACAAATCAACATATTTTAGATGCTTTTTTGATTGGCAAGTCAGATGCTGTTTTAGCAGCAAGTATATTTCATTTTGGAGAATTAAAAATAAATGAAGTTAAGAAATTTTTAAATTCAAATGGAGTTTCTGTAAGATTATAATATGAAAAATTTTGAAACAGCTTTAATACCTGCAATAATCCAAGATTTTAATACTAAGGAAGTGTTAATGTTTGGCTATATGAATGATGAAGCTCTCAAAAAGACTATCAAAGGGCCTAACGTTTGGTTTTACAGCAGATCAAAAAAAAGATTATGGGAAAAAGGCGAATCAAGTGGCAATAATTTGGTTGTAGAAAAGATAATGACAGATTGCGACAATGATGCTTTATTAATAATTGTTAAACCTAAAGGACCTACATGCCATACCGGCTCAATTAGTTGTTTTAATGACAACATTTTAGAAGGATTACAATTCAGCAACCCCACTATATTCAATGAATTGTTTAATATAATTGAATATAGAAAAAATAATCCTGACAAAAAATCATATACTTCTAAGTTATTTTCTGAAGGCAATGATTTGATATCCCAGAAAGTAATTGAAGAATTATGTGAACTAATTGTTGAATTTAATTCAACTAAAAAAAATAATGAAAGAATTATTGAAGAAGCGTGTGATTTGCTATTCCATTTAATGGTAATGATTTCTTTTAAAGGAATTAATTTTAATGATCTTTCTGCAGAATTAGAAGAAAGAAAAAAACACTAGCTTTCATTTAATTCTATGGCATAATTCATACTATCAATAGCAACTTCGATTTGATCATCATCAGGATTCTTTGTTGTAATTTTTTGGATTAAAATTCCTGGACCGTTTAAAAAAGTTTTAAATAATTTAAATTTACTTTTGCTTCCAAACTTCAATAATTCATAACTTATTCCAGCAATAACAGGAACAAGTATAATTCGTGAAAAAATAAATAAAATAATATTCTCCCTAGGAAAGAACATAAATACTATAATGCTTACCATTACAACTATTAAAATAAATGAAGTTCCGCACCTCGGATGTTCTTTTGTATAATTTAACAAAGACTCTTTACTCAAATTATTTCCATCTTCATGAGCCCAGACTGCCATATGTTCAGCGCCATGATATTGAAAAACCCTCCTAATATCTTTAGACAATCCAATTATAAAAATGTACCCGATTACAAAGATTAATCTTAAAAGTCCTTCAGTAAGAGAAATCATAATTTTATTAAAACCTATTTTTTCAAATAATTGGGAAATTAATGCTGGAGTAACAAAGAAAAGACCAATAGCAATAGATAGTGATATTAGAATTAATATACCTAAATTGAATCCCGAGTTATTTTTATCATCTTCATGATTTTTTCCTTCAGCAATAACTGCAGAATAATTTAGTGCCTTTGTCCCAACAATTAAACTGTCAATTAAATTTAAAATACCTCTTATTAAGGGAACTTTTAGAAATTTTAAATTATAGAATCTAGAAAATTTTATTTCTTTTCTAATAATGTTGCCTTCAGGTGATCTTACAGCCATAACAGCTGTTTTTTTTCCCCTTATCATTACACCTTCAATAAGCGCTTGACCACCGTAAGTATTTTGTAGCTTTTCTGACAATTTTACTTAATACTGTATCTTCTTCTCATTCTTTCAACCCTACCCTCAGTATCAACAATTCTTTGTTCGCCGGTGTAGAAAGGATGACATTTACTACAAATTTCCACTTTTATTTCTTTTTGTGTTGCTCCAGTTGTAAAAGAATGGCCACATACACATGTTACTTCGGCATTAAAATATTCTGGATGAATCTCGTTTTTCATTTTGAAATCACATTTACCCTTTTTTGTTCTTTTTTATCTTTTTGAACCCTTGGTTTCATATCGAATTCTACAACTCCATCTATCAATGCAAATAAAGTGTGATCTTTTCCTACACCAACATTTTTACCAGGCTTAACTGATGTCCCTCTTTGTCTAACTAAAATAGACCCTGCAGTTACTTCAGTTCCTGCGTAAGCTTTAACACCTAGCCTTTTGCCTGCGCTATCTCTTCCGTTCTTTGATGTTCCTCCACCTTTTTTATGAGCCATTATCTTCTCCTTCTTTAACTTTAGATTGAGTTTTAGTTTTTGTTGAGCTCTTTGAAAGTTCTTTGATTTCAACAGCAGTTAGTTGTTGTCTATGCCCAGTTCTAACAGAATGACGAGTTTTATTTTTATACCTAATACCCTTAACTTTGGGACCTTTAAATTGTTCTTTTATCTCGCCTACAACAGTTGAGTTCTTTACAGTTGGTTTTCCTATGTTAATTTTTCCAGAAAGTGATGTTAGTAAAACATCTTCGAAAGATACCTTTTCACCTGGCTTACCTTCTATTTTTTCAATATTTAAAAGAGTACCTTTTTCGACAAGATACTGTTTTCCACCTGTTTTTATTACTGCGTAATCGTTCATAATTGATATTAATTTAACTTGAAAATTTTACATTTCTAATTGAACAAGGTCAATATTTTTTTTAATTATTAAATTAATTTTTAAAATTTCCATATCAAAGGTTCATTATTATTTGAAATAACATCTTCTATTTTACAAAATACAACTGTATGATCCTCAACAATAATTGAAGATTCAGGTTTACAGAAAAAAATAACTGAAGAATTTTTAATATAGCTTAACCCATCTGCATTTTTTATTATTTCAAAACTTTTAGGTATAGATCTTTTATTTTTTCTACTGAAAAAATTAGCATATTCCTTTTGATTAATAGCTAAAACAGAAAGGCTAAAATGCAATTTATTGTCTATGAAAGTTTTTGTTTTAGATTCATTTGATAATGATATTGCTAATATAGAGTGCTCCAAAGATACAGAAAAATAACTATTAATAGTTATTCCGTTAATAGAATCATTATCAGTAACTAATAAAACTCCAACAGTAGTAGGTAATATTTTCCATGCTGAATTTAACTCCATTTTAAAATTGAAATTTTATTTCTTTGTTTGCTGATTCTTAGTTTTTTCTTCATCGCTTGCGCCACTAGCTACTACTCTAATAGCTGAAATTTTATCTCCAGGCTGAAGTTTCATTAAAGTAGAACCTTGTGTGGTCCTACCATAAATACTAATTTCATCTAATGGTATTTCTTGTACCTGCGCTTTTTCGGTAAGAAGATAAACTCCGTCTGAAGTGCCAGCATCCTTGTCCATTATAACTGATTGGGCATCAGCAACTTTGCCATTTTTGGTAGTAACTTTCATTGTTATTACACCTGTTCCACCCTGTCTTTGAACCTTGTAATGTTCCATTTTTGAAAGTTTTCCAAATCCTTTTTGACTTGCGACTAAAATATAACTGTCTGGATCCTTTGAAGTTAATACCATAGCAACAACTTTCTGTTTTGAATCTAACTTCATACCCCTGACACCTCCAGCAATTCTGCCTTGAGGCCTTACTCTTTCAACAGAAAATCTAATTTGTTTTCCTGCATCTGAAACCAAAACGACATCCGGATAAACTTTGATAGCAGTTTCTCTGCCTTTTCCATCAACAATACTGTAGTATTTTCTTCCCCCATCCTTCTTTAATATATTTGAATCTTTTTTATCAGATTCCGGATTAATTAAATCATTATCAATAGAGCTAGTATCTATTTCGGTCAAGCTATCAAGTACGTATGAAACTGGTCTATCAGGGTTTTTCTTTATGTCATTAAGTTTAATAATGTTGTTTTTTTGTATTCCATCTAATGGTAAGGCTAATGCAACAGAAATGATTTCATCGTCACTTTGCAACTTGAACGAATGAAGTCCTGATTTTCTAATATTTTTAAATTTAGAAATTTCCATTGTCTTTATTTTTCCTTTTTTTGTAGCCATAACAATGTAGGATTCTAAAGTTTGATTAATTTCAGGTACAGTAAGTATCGCATTAACTTTTTCTCTCTGCTCGAGTGAAATTATGTTATGAACAGGAGTTCCTCTGCTGTTTTTACTTTGGTTTGCTGGTAGATCAAATACCCTAGAAGAAAAAACTCTCCCCTTATCAGTAAAAAACAATATCGTGTCATGGGTATCGGCAATCTGCATGTATGGAGTTACATCATCATCCTTAGTAGCTTTAAAACCTTTAACTCCTTTGCCTCCTCTATGTTGTCTCCTAAAGGTATCACTCTTAACTCTTTTCAAATAACCATTCCTGCTTAATGTAACAACTGATTCCTCGTGAGGTTCAACATCTTCCCTGTTCCACTGGCCTAACTCTTCTTTGTGTAGCTTAGTAAGTCTTTTGTCACCATATTTTTCTTTAAGGTCAATTGTTTCTTGTTTTATTACTTCAAAAACTCTAGATTTATTTGAAAGCAAATCATTCAAATCTTTAATAAGTTCTTTAAGTTCATTGTATTCAGATTCAATTTTTTCAGTTTCAAGCGCAGCAATACGCCTAAGTTGCATATCTAAAATTGCTTGAGCCTGTATTTCACTTAAATCAAATCTATTTTTCAAGGCCTCTCTTGCTTCTTCAACAGGCCCAGCCGACTTAATAGTTTCTACTACCTCATCAATATTCTGTAATGCAATTCTGAGCCCTTCTAAAATGTGAATACGAGCTTGAGCTTTTTTTAATTCAAATTCAGCTCTCTTTGTAACAATATCTACCCTAAAATCAACATAATACCTCAATATTTGCTTTAGATTTAATACACGAGGGGACCCATCAACCAATGCAACCATATTTATTGAAAAAGATGATCTTAATGGTGTCAATTTATAAAGGTTGTTTAGGACTACAAATTCGCTTGCCCCTCTTTTTAGTTCAACAACTAACCTTGTACCTTTTCTATCTGATTCATCTCTTACTTCAGATATACCTTCAATTTTTTTTAATTTCATCAACTCAGCTATTCTCATTACAAGATTTGCTTTATTAACTTGATAAGGCAATTCATCGAAAACTAATCTAATTCTATCTTCTTGTTTATTCATAAATTCAACTTTATGATTAGCTTGAATCATTACCCTGCCTCTACCAGTGGCATATGCAGATTTAACCCCGTCAGTACCCCAAATATGCGCTCCTGTTGGGAAATCAGGAGCTTTTATGTAATCCATTAAATCGTCTACAGAGCATTCAGGATTATCAACAATATAAACAATTGCTTCACAAACTTCAGTTAAATTATGTGGTGCCATATTGGTTGCCATTCCAACTGCTATCCCCTGCACTCCATTTACTAACAAATTAGGCAGAGTTGCTGGTAATGTGCTTGGCTCTTGAATTGATGCGTCGAAATTATCATTCCATGGTACTGTTTCTTTTTCGATATCAGACAACATCGTATCTGAAATCGGCCTCAATTTTGCTTCTGTGTAACGCATTGCTGCAGCAGAATCTCCATCAGTAGAACCAAAGTTACCTTGTCCTTCAACGAGCATATATCTCATTGACCATGACTGAGCAAGCCTGACCATTGCTTCATAAATGGCAGAATCACCATGAGGGTGATATTTACCCATAACTTCACCGACTAATCTAGCACTTTTCTTAAAAGAAGAGCTTGATCTCATTCCAGTATCGTACATAGCGTATAAAATCCTTCTTTGTACAGGTTTTAACCCATCTCTTACATCAGGAAGTGCTCTTGATACGATCACACTCATCGCATAATCAAGATAAGAATTCGACATTTCTTCTTCAATGCCAATTAATCTAATATTGTCTTTTTCAGGAAGTACCATATAAATAAGTATTGTTTATAAATAAATGGTAAAAATCTCCCAAATAAATATCAATATTTTTAATCTGAAATCCAACTTAAAATATTTTCAAATCTTGATGGCATTTTTTCTGATGAAAGTATTGGCCAAACTACACCTAAAATATTGCCACTTGCTTCAGATTCTAAAGCTTCAATACAACCATTATTTAGATTTATGCTTGAAGGTAAATAATTTGCAGGCATTTTACCAATTGGGATCTCATAACTATTTTCAAAATTAGTCCTAAGTGTTCCAGCTCCACCAATAATCTCAGCAAGCCTTGAACCTAAAGATATAAAAGTTGAATTATCTCCAGAAAACTGCCTCTCTATCTTTTCATTTGAATTTTTTAAAACTTTTATTAAAGAAATTATTGCTCTATTGACTGCAAGAACCTTTAAATCTTTGTTTACTGAAAATTCAATAAATGGCTTCAAGTAAGCAGGCTCAAATTCTTTAGTTATAAGTATTCCTGTAGTGTCTTTGGAAATATCTTCTATATGATAGGAATTCTTTAGGTTTATTTTTATATTATTTTTTTTAAAAATTAATTTGATTTCATCAAAAGTATCTGAGTCATTTAAAAGAAGTGTTTCCATTGGTTAAATAGGGATTTCGTCAACACTGAACCATTTGCCCTGATTGCTATTTATATTTATTCCTGTGTTTTTAATTTCATCATATAATTCCAATTCTGAAATGGGTTGTCGGGTTCCATTTTGATAAATTAATGGATAATACCCAGGAGGGTTTTCATTAAATACTAAATAATTATTTTGGTTTTTGTCTTGATAAGTTAAATTTAAATTTTTATCAATTTCAATTGGAAATATCAGTCCCATTACACTATCTTTGCTAATCTCTTGATGAAGTGCATTTACAACAGTGAATGCAGAAGAAACTAACTCTTTAAAATTTTTATCATTTAAAATTACCCAAAAAACTTCACCCTTTTCATCAATTAATTCAAAACTTGTTTCTGAATTTTCAACGCCATCGTTTAAAATATTATTTAATTTTTCATTACAAAATATCTTAATTTGATCATTTTTCTCCCAGCACATAATGCCAACTTTATTTTTAAAAAACAAAATATTTTTATTTTCGAGATTAATTATTGATGAGATCAATTTCCAAAGGTTTTCAATCGGATTACTTTTAAAAAATTTGGAAAAAAAACTACTAGACAATTTAAAATCCCGATTGTTTTTCTAATTCCATCAATCTCCTAATTCTCTCTTGGACTGGAGGGTGAGTCGACATTAATTTTGAAATATCATTACTAGTTAACGCAGGAATGATCATAAAAGCATTAGCTGTCTTGAATTGTCTTAAATCTTGAGTTGGTAAATTTATAGATGAGATGGATATTTTTTTTAATGCAGAAGCAAGCTGAATTGGCTCTTCAGACAAATTAGCTCCTGTAAAATCTGCACCAAATTCTCTGTACCTAGTTAATGATAAAACAAGTAATTGGCCTATAAAATAAACAATCATTGTTACTATGTAAAGAACAAATATTGCTCCTGCACCTCCATTGTTATCTCTACTTCTACCCATTCCCCCAAAAAGGATGTTCCAGAAAAACATTTGCATTAAAAAACTTGATAGCATCACAAAGAAATTTGCAATTGCTAGAACTTTGACGTCTCCATTAATTATATGAGCTATCTCATGCGCTAAAACCGCCCTCAATTCTTCATTATTTAAGTTTTTTCTGAGGCCAGTAGTTACTGCAACTAATGAGTTTTGTATATTCCTTCCTGTTGCAAAAGCATTGAGTACGTTAGATTCCATAATTGCAATTTTAGGAGAATCAATTCCTGCCTTGAGACTTAGTTCATCAACAATGCTAAAAAGTTCTTCATCATCAGATCTGTTAATTATTTTTGCACCTGATGACATAAGGACCATTTTGTCAGACATAAAATATTGAATTGAACCAAAAATTAATACAATAATTGCTATAAAAACAAACTCAACCCCAAAAGCATTTAATACTAATGCAAAGAAAGAATATAAAACCCCTAATAAAAACCAAGTAAAGTACATTCTTAGCACTAATTCTTTATCTCTTTTAAATTTTCTCATACTATTATTTTAATACATTTATGCATTTCATAACTAATTAACAATTAAAATTTTATAAATAATGAAAATCTATAAAGAATACGAAAATTTTTGCGTAAAAATTTCTAAAATTGCTGGTGATTACGTACTTTCTAATTTTGATGGAAATTTTGAAATATATTCAAAAGATAGAAAGAATAACTTAGTGACAGAAATTGATCAAAACGCACAAAGAATTATTATTGATAGCATCAAAACAAATTATCCCAATCATTTAATAATAGGCGAAGAGGATAAAGTAAAAACAAATATACATTTATCTGAATTTACATGGGTAATAGACCCGGTTGATGGGACTACTAACTTTGTTAATGGAATACCTAATTTTGCAATCTCTATTGCATTGTTAAAGGATTTAGAACCAATAGCAGGATCAATTTGGATCCCATGGCCTAATAATGAAAAATCATTAATTTTTTCATCTTCTAAAAATAATGGTTCATTTGCAGGTGATTTGAAATTAGATTTATTTAAAACTACATCATCCAATTTGGAAGAGGGAGCTGTTTCATCCTATTCTAGTTTTAGCTCTTTATTTGGAAATATTGATAGAAATATTAAACCGTGGGACAAGCTTCTAATGGGCGAGAAAAGAGTGTTTGGTAGCGTAGCTTATGAAATGGCTCTTCTTGCAAAAGGTGTAATTAAATTTGGATTGTTTGGGCCAGCCAGCATTTGGGATTTTGGTGCTGGGCTTTTATTGATAAAAGAAGCTGGAGGGGTAATATTCAATTTAGATCAAAATTATCAATTTCATTCAAAATTTAGTTCATTTAAACCTTTAATAAATATCAACAATAAATCAAATGGAAGAAAAATCTATGAATGGACCGGTCAATTTTTAATTGGCAATGAAAATATTATGAACCTTGAAGATTCAAAAAAATTCGTCTAACAACAACTTAGCATGATATATTAATCATTCATTTAGTAGGAAAAAAAATGAAAATTGAACTTTACGATACAACACTTAGAGATGGAGCCCAACAATCTGGGATATCCTTGTCTCTTAAAGATAAAGTTAATATAACTTTAAAGCTTGATGATCTAGGGATAGATACCATTGAAGGTGGTTATGCAGGTTCAAACCCTAAAGATGACGAATATTTTAAGGTTATACAAAAAGAAAATATTAAAAACTCTCAAATTAGTGCTTTTGGGTCCACAAGAAAGCCTGATTCAAATATTGAAGAAGATTTGATTGTTAATGCATTGCTCAATTCTGAAGCAAAAGTTCTAACGATTGTAGGAAAATCTTCTTCTAAACAAGTATTAAAAGTTTTAGAAACTTCGTTAGATGAAAATTTAAAAATGATAGAAGAAACTGTTGATTTTCTTAATAGAAGAGGTAGAAGAGTTGTATACGATGCTGAACATTTTTTTGATGGTTTTTACTCTGACAAAGAATATGCACTAAAAACTCTAATTACTGCATTAGAATCAGGAGCTGACATCATCACTTTATGTGACACAAATGGAGGAATGATTCCAGAAAATATTGAAAAGGTATTAGCTGAAGTAAAAAAAGTAATCGATCCTTCAAAGCTTGGAATACATTGTCACAATGATACAGATACAGCTGTTGCTTGTACTTTAACAGCATACAACAATGGAATTGCCCACATTCAAGGCACAGTAAATGGATATGGTGAAAGATGTGGTAATACAAATTTAATTAGCCTAATTGCAAACTTATACTTTAAGAAAGGTGTTTCTTTATTGAGCAAAGAAAAAATGAAATCATTGACTGAAGTATCTAACTTTGTTTCAGACACAGTAAATAGAACTCCTTTTCCTTATGCCCCATATGTAGGTAGTATGGCTTTTACGCACAAAGGTGGTATGCATGCTTCTGCAGTTAATAAATATGTAGATTCTTATCAACATATGGATCCTGCAGAAATTGGTAATAACTCAAATATTACTGTTTCTGAACTGGCTGGAAGAAGCAATATTGTATCAAGACTAGAAGAATTGGATATTAAAAATAATTTTAATGAAAAAGATATAAAAAATCTTACAAAGATTATTAAAGAAAAAGAAAATAATGGTTTTTCCTATGAAGTTGCTTCAGCATCATTAGAATTACTATTAAAAAAAGAAAAAAAATTAATCAAAAGTCCATTTAATTTAATTGATTATGATGTAAGGCTTCAAAGTTCTGGAAATTTGAAAAAAAATCAATGCACTGCTTCAATTAACTTAAGTGTTAATAACATTCCAATTGAAAAAAAATCAATTGGAAATGGCCCTGTTGCCGCTCTAGACAAAGCTTTAAGAGAAGCTTTATTAAAATTTTATCCATCTTTAGATAAAGTTAAATTAACTGACTATAAAGTTAGAGTTGTAAATGAATCTGAAGCTACAGAATCAATTGTTAGAGTTTCAATAGAATCAGCAGATGATAAAGAGGTATGGACAACAGTAGGAGCATCTTCAAATATAATAGAAGCAAGTTGGATGGCTCTTTCAGATTCTATGGAATGGTGGTTAATTAGGAATATTATCGACTAATATATTTTGGTCCATCAAAATCAATGTATATTTCTGATACTTCTCCGTGATTATTTATTGAAAATGCCTTAACTATTGGCCTTGTCTTTTCAACAAGAGATACTATTATATAAATTTGCTCTAAATATCCGGAAGTAAGTGCATTTTTTACATCAGTTTCCGATGGATATGCTTGTGTATGAGTGTGTGAATGCATTATTCCTATTATTGATTCATTTTCTTCGTCACATATTTTTTCTGTATTCATTAATTCAACAGGATCAATGGTATACCTGTTTTGAGGAGCTTCGTGAATATTTTTTAGCTGGTGAAATTTAGTAGTTGTGCTGCCCTTGCCTTGCAATATTCCGCAACTTTCATTTGGGTCATTGTTTAGTGCGTGTGAAATAATTTCTCCAATTATTTTTTTTGGAATATATATGTTCTGATTTTTCATATCTATTTTATTAGTTTATAAATTTCATCACCCATTTGGTTTGTAGTTAAATAATCATTATTATTTGATAGATCCTTTGTTCGAACTCCATTATTAATTAGAGCGTTAACTGAATTTTCAATTAACTCAGCTTCTTCATCAAGACCAAAAGACCATTTTAACATCATAGAGGTACTTAAAATTGAAGCAATAGGGTTGGCAATTCCCTCACCTGCTATGTCAGGTGCTGACCCATGTATAGGTTCATAAAGTGCTGGTTTTGCATCACTGTCTATTTGCCCAGGAATTGACGAAAGACTTGCAGATGGAAGCATTCCCATTGAACCACCAATTACTGCTGCTTCATCAGAAAGAATATCTCCAAAAGTATTTTCAGTTACCAAAACATCAAAATCAGATGGGTTAGTTATTATTTGCATAGCAGCATTATCAGCCAACATATGTATTAACTCTACGTCAGGGTATTCTTTCGATACTTCATCAGCTACCTCCCTCCATAACCTTGAACTGGCCATTACATTCATCTTATCTAAAGAATGTAGTTTTTTATTGCGTTTTTGAGCCATTTCAAAGCCAACTTTTACTACCCTTCTCACTTCATCTTCGTCATATGTTAATGTATCTACTGCATATCTTTTTCCATCTTCAATCCATCTTTTCTTTGGCTCACCAAAATAAAGCCCTGATGTAAGTTCCCTTATAATAATAAAATCAACATTTTCTAAAATTTCTTTCTTAAGTGGGCTAGAACCTGATAAAGCCGGATAGACTTTTGCAGGTCTAATATTTGCAAATAAATCTAATTCTTTTCTTAATTTTAAAATACCATCTTCGGGTCTTACATCGCTATTCGGGTCATCCCATTTTGGTCCACCTACTGATCCAAATAGTACGGCTTGACTTTCAATGCATTTACTAAGAGCTTCTTCTGTAATTGCTGTCCCATGTTTATCTATTGAAATTCCACCTACATCTTGACTCTCGAACTCAAATTCATGACCAAATTTTTTTGATATAGCATCTAAAATTTTTAAAGATTCATTTGTTACCTCAGGCCCTATTCCATCTCCTGGCAAAAGTGCAATTTTAAACTTCATTTTCTACCACCTCTTAATTCTATTTTTTTCATAAGTATCAATATAACTGTCAGAAGTTAATGTTCTGGCAATTTCATCTTGACCCTTTAATAAAGATTCTCTTCTAAATGGATCTATTTCGAAGTTAGCTTTAAATTCTTCATCATCATAAATTACCTCATTTTCAAGGTCTACATTTAATTGATAATTTCTACTAGATAAAGACATACCCATTAAGTAATCAACTTCTTTTTTATCCAAAATAATAGACAAAATTCCATTTTGAAAACAATTGTTTCTAAAAATATCAGCAAAACTTGGGGCAATAATGACCTTAAATCCATAATCTAGAAGAGCCCATGGTGCATGTTCTCTTGATGAACCAGAACCAAAATTTGAACCAGAAACCAAAATTGAGGCATTTTTAAATCTATCTTCATTTAAAATAAATTCAGGATTTAAAACTCCTGGTTCAAGATATCTCCAATCAAAAAATGCAAATTCTCCAAAACCAGTCCTCTCAATTCTTTTTAAAAATTGCTTTGGAATAATTTGATCTGTATCAACATTTGACCTGTCAAGAGGTGCAACAAGACCTTTATGATTAACAAATGCTTCCATTATTTCCAATTCCTTACATCAACAAAGTGTCCTTCAATTGCTGCTGCTGCTGCCATTTCAGGGCTAACAAGATGCGTTCTTCCATCTTTCCCCTGACGACCTTCAAAATTTCTATTAGATGTTGAAGCACATCTTTCTTGAGGACTAAGTTTGTCTGGGTTCATTGCTAAACACATTGAACATCCAGCTTCCCTCCAATCAAAACCAGAATTAATAAATACTTTGTCGAGACCTTCCTTTTCAGCAAGCATTTTAACAATCCCAGAGCCTGGCACAACCATTGCATTAACATCCTTATTAACTTTCTTGCCATCAATAATTCTTGCTGCGGCCCTTAAATCCTCGAGTCGACCGTTTGTGCAAGACCCAATAAATACTCTATCTATCTTTACGTCTGATATTTTTTGACCTGCTTCAAGCCCCATATATTCTAATGCACTTTCTGCGTTTGATTTTTTTTCGGGTGATTCATAATCATTTGGATCGGGAATTGATGAATTTACTCCGATCACTTGCCCAGGATTTGTGCCCCACGAAATGTGAGGTTCTAGGCTAGTGCAATCAATTTTTACTTCTGTGTCAAAACTTGCATCTTTATCGGTTTTTAATTCTTTCCAAATTTCAATTAATTTATCTAAATTAGTTCCTTTAGGAGTAAATCTTTTGCCTTGAACAAATTCAATTGTCTTTTCATCTGGAGCTATCATACCGGCCCTTCCTCCTCCTTCAATAGTCATATTACATACTGTCATCCTGCCTTCCATTGTCATATCCTCAAAAGCCTCTCCTCTAAATTCGATTGCATGTCCAGTTCCGCCATCAACACCAATTTTTCCAATAATTGAAAGGATTAAATCCTTTGGTGTAACACCAAATGGTAATTTCCCAAGAGCTTCGATAGACATTGTTTTAGGTTTCTTTTGAAGCAGTGTTTGAGTTGCTAGAACATGTTCAACTTCTGATGTCCCAATACCAAAAGCTAATGCTCCAAAAGCTCCATGCGTAGATGTATGACTATCTCCACAAACAATTGTCATTCCGGGTTGAGTTAAACCTAATTCAGGCCCGATAACATGAACAATTCCTTGATTAACGTTATCTATATCATAAATAGGAACCTTAAAATCTTCACAATTTTTTCTTAAAGTTTCTATTTGCTGCTTAGAAATAGGATCTTTAATATTGAACCTATCAGAAGTTGGCACATTATGGTCTATAGTGGCAACCGTAAGATCAGGCCTTCTAACTTTTCTTGAATTTATCCTTAAACCTTCAAAAGCTTGAGGCGAAGTGACCTCGTGAACGAGATGCAAATCTATATATATTAATGCTAAATCATCATCAATTTGTTCAACAACATGCGAATCCCATATTTTTTCAAATAATGTTTTGTTCATCTTCCTGCTCCAGAACCAGGTGACTCAGAACCTTCATTCATCATTTGGACCTGCCTATTTATAGCATTAATATATGCTTTTGCAGATGCAACAACTATATCTGAATCTGATCCGATTCCTGTAAAAGTTCTTCCCTTTTCATTTTCTACTCTAATGGTAACCTCTCCCAAGGCATCAATACCTTCGGTAACAGAATTAACACTAAATTCTGTTAATTTAGAAGTAAAACTTATTACCTTATCTATTGCTTTGCATACAGCATCAACAGGGCCAGTTCCATTTGATTCTGTTTTTATTTTTTTTGAATCATCATTTACTAATTCAATTTTAGCTTTGGGATGTATCTTATTTCCACATTCCACTTCTACTGATTCAAGAGTTAAAAATTGTTTATTTTTATCTGATCTGGATTGTTCAAATATTATTGATTCTAAATCCATATCCGTTACTTCTTTTTTACTATCCGCTAAATCTTTAAATTTTATAAAAAGAGAATTTAACTGATCCTCATCAAATTCATAACCTAGGTCTTTTAGTCTAGATTTCAGTCCCGCTCTACCAGATAGCTTTCCTAATACTAGAGCTTCGCCTCTCCAGCCAACTGTCTCAGGCTCCATTATTTCAAATGTACTTTTATCTTTAAGAAATGCATCTTGGTGAATTCCTGATGAATGTCTAAATGCATTTTGACCTACAATTGCTTTATTTGCTTGCATAGGAAAGCCAAAAATATTGCTGACCATTCTGCTAGTTGGGCCAATTTCTGATGTATTCACTCTTGTTTTAAGATTGAAATGATCCTTTCTTACTTCAAGTCCCATAATCACTTCTTCTAAAGCTGCATTCCCAGCTCTTTCACCTAATCCATTTATACAACCTTCAATTTGTCTTGCACCATTTTCGACTGCAGATAAACTATTTGATACTGCTAACCCTAAATCATTATGGCAGTGAACACTTACAATGGCATTTTCAATATTTTTTACTTTTTTGATTATCAATTTAATAGATTCGCCAAATTCTTTTGAAACAGAATATCCAACAGTATCAGGTATATTTACTGTGGTAGCCCCAGCACTTATTGTTTCCTCTAATAGTGTTATTAAAAAATCCATATCTGTCCTTGTTGCATCCATTGGAGAAAACTCAACATCATCAACATATTTCTTTGCTCTTCTAACAGCCTTTACAGCCATATCAATTATTTCTTCTGGGTCTTTTCTCATTTGGTGCTCCATATGAATAGCGGAGCTCGAAACAAATGTATGGATTCTTGGGTCTACAGCTTTTTCTAAGGCTTGAGCTGCTTTATCAATATCTTCTTCAACAACTCGAGCTAAACTTGCAACTTTACAGTTTTTAACAGATTCTGCAATTTGACTTACTGCGTTAAAATCTCCTACAGAACTAACTGCAAATCCTGCCTCGATTACATCAACACCAAGACTTTCAAGCTGTTTAGCAATTATAAATTTTTCATCTACAGTTAAACCTGCTCCTGCAGACTGCTCTCCGTCTCTTAATGTTGTGTCAAATATTATTACTGAATCTTTGTCCATAAATTTATTAACTTTGGTTTTTCAAAAAAGGCATCATATTTCTTAATTTTTTTCCAACTTCTTCAATTGGGTGACTTGCATTTTCACTTCTTAAACTATTAAATTTATGAAGACCTTCGTCATTTTCTGCAATCCATTCTCTTGCAAATTGACCTGATTGAATTTGATCAAGTACCTTTTTCATATTTTCTTTAACCGAAGGATCAACCACAGCTGGACCTCTTGTGTAATCACCATATTCAGCAGTGTCTGAAATTGAATATCTCATTTCTCCCAAACCTCCCTGGTACATTAAATCAACAATTAATTTCAATTCATGTAAAACTTCAAAATATGCTGATTCGGGTTGATATCCTGCCTCCACTAATACTTCAAAAGCACTTTGCACTAATGAAGTTACTCCCCCACATAAAACTGCTTGCTCTCCAAATAAATCTGTTTCGGTTTCTTCTTTGAATGTTGTCTCTAAAATTCCTGCTCTAGCTCCCCCTATACCTAAACCATAACCAAGAGCAACTTCTTGGGCTTTGCCGGAATGATCTTGGTAAACAGCAACTAAACAAGGCACTCCTTGACCAGATTCAAACACTCTTCGAACGATATGACCAGGTCCTTTAGGAGCGATCATAGCAACATCAACAAATTCAGGTGGTTTTATTTGTTCATAAAATATACTAAAGCCATGACAAAACATTAATGTTTTACCCTCAGAAAGATTTTCTTCAACGTCTTCTTTATATACCTTTCCTTGAATCGTATCAGGAAGACAAAACATTATAATATCGGATTGCTTAACAGCTTCAGAATTTGAAAGTACCATCAAACCATCATTCTCAGCTACTTCTTTACTCTTACTTCCTTCATATAATCCAACAACAACGTCCATTCCCGAGTCTTTTAAATTCCTGGCATGAGCATGACCTTGACTTCCATATCCCAAGACAGCAATTTTTTTGCTTTCGATTAAATTTTTATCTATATCTTTTTCATAAAATAATTTCATAATTTATCCTTTCACTCTTTACTTTTAAGTACTGCGACTCTTCCTGTTCGCATTACCTCAATTATTCCATATGGTTCAAGTAATTCTAATAATGATTCAATTTCGTTTGATTCACCTGTTGTCTCAATTGTCATTTGATCTGAACCAACATCAACAGTTTTAACATTAAAAATATTTGATAATTGCAGAATTTCACCTCTTTTCTCATTATCTGCTGAAACTTTAATTAATACCATCTCTCTGTAAACATGATCTAAGTCAGAAATATCTTCTACCTTGACCACCTCGATTAATCTATCGAGTTTAGCAGCCACTAACCTAACAACTTCTTCCGGTCCTTCTACAACAAAGGTCATTCTAGACAAACCTTTTTTTTCAGACCTTCCAACAGCTAGGCTTGAAATATTAAATCCCTGCCTTCTAAATAATCCACAAATTCTTGCAAGAACTCCTGCTTTATTTTCAACCAAAGCAATTACTGTCCTTGTACCTGTGTTAGTTGCCACCATCTACTGGCTCCTCTAACAACTCGTTTACACTTTGGCCTGAAGGTATCATAGGAAAAACATTTTCTTCCTTCTTTATTTTGAAATCAATCAAGAATGGTCCGTCGTGATTATTTGCTTCTCTTATTGCAGGTCGCACATCTTCATTATTATCTATACTTAGGGCTTTCATTCCATAAGCATTTGCTAATTTAACAAAGTCTGGGTTGGCAGTATAAGCATTGGCTTGATAATCTTCATTAAAAAACATTCCCTGCCACTGTGTAATCATTCCAAGATGATTATTATTGAGTAAAGCAAATTTTACTTTAATATTATTTTCAACAATTGTTGCAAGTTCACATAATGTCATTTGAAAGCCTCCGTCGCCAGCTATTGACCAAATATTTTTTTCTGGCGCACCTACCTTTGCACCCAAAGCTGCAGGTACTTCAAATCCCATAGTCCCTAATCCCCCTGATGAAATCCAAGAATTCTGTGAACAATATAAATAATGTTGAGCTGCCCACATTTGGTGCTGACCAACTCCAGTAACTATAACTGACTGTCCTTTAGTTTCATCTGATAGTGATTTAACAACATATTGCCCAGTTAAATCTGCTGAATTTCTCAATTTTAAAGAAGGGTGATCAGTTTTTAGTTTTTCAATATGAGATAACCAATCAATGTGAGTTTTCTTGTTTAATTTTGGCAACAACTGTTGCAAGATATCTTTTGCATTACCTATAAGAGCAACATCAACTTCGATATTTTTATTTATTTCGGCAGGATCAATATCAATATGTATTTTTTTTGACCTTGTAGCAAACCTTGAAGTGTCACCAGTGATCCTATCGTCAAATCTGCTTCCAATTGCAATGACTAAATCCGCTTGATCTAGTGCAAGACTTGCCCATGCTACCCCATGCATTCCTGGAAAGCTTAAACTCAAAACATGATTTTCTGGAAAAGAGCTAATTCCTAAAAGTGTTGTAACCACAGGAATTTGAGCTTTTTC
>Ga0163110_10000083_pt1 | contig 40019 bp, 34 predicted proteins | sample CRUFie1St17metaG_FD_108703 | JGI IMG/M metagenome (GOLD analysis project Ga0163110, IMG submission 108703) | Marine microbial communities from the Costa Rica Dome - CRUD Field 142mm St17 metaG | ecosystem: Environmental > Aquatic > Marine > Oceanic > Photic zone | place: Costa Rica: the Eastern...
AGTCAAAAACAAATCAATTTCCTTAAAAAGACACGCAAAGCAAAAAGCCGAATTGTACTGGATTCAACTGTTTCCGGAACGGTCATTGAGAAGAATACAACGGAAGGAAGCTATGTAAAGTCCGGACAGGTTATATATAGGGTTGCAGATCTTTCAACTGTGTGGCTCCTTTTGGATATGTTTCCTGAAGAAAGCGTATACCTGAAATTTGGCTTAAAAGTGAAGGCCCGTATCCGCTCAGCCCCAGATCAGGATTTTGGAGGGCGAATTTCATTTATCAGCCCTGTGATTGACAAGAAAACAAGAACAGTCAGAGTCAGGGTAGAAATTCCCAATCCTCACGGAATATTAAAGCCCGGTGATTTTGGCAATGCCTCAATTTCAGTTCCTGTTAGCAGTAAGGGTAAAAGTTCAATAACTTATGACCCGGAGCTAGCCGGAAAGTACATTTCTCCAATGCATCCTCAGGAAACCAGCGACACACCGGGTAAATGCCCAGTATGTGGTATGAAGCTGATTCCTGCAAAGGAATTCGGATTTACTGCAAATAAGCATGACTTAGAAAAAGTTATTACCATTCCCAGAGACTCTGTTCTCTCCGTTGGTAAAGGTCATGTCGTGTTTGTTGAGCATGAAAAAAACAGGTTTTCTCTCAGAGAAATAGTCATGGGTCCAGTGGTAAACGGAAACAGAATGGTGGTACTTGAGGGTCTTAGTCCTGGAGAAGTTGTAGCTTCAAGTGGTGTATTCTTGATTGACTCTCAAATGCAGCTGTCTGGGAAAACTTCACTTATGCAAATATCAACAGGAAAAGAAGCTCCGGAAATGCAGGGACATAATCACTAATCTCAAGAAAAGAGTCACTCATGGATATGCTTAAACATATCATTTCCAAAATACAGGAAAATGCCTACCTGAGTCTGATTTTTGTCGGGTTGATTGCATTCTACGGATACTACTCAAACAAAAACGCTTCTGTAGATGCAATACCAAATATTGGTCAGAACCAGGTAATTGTTCTGACAAAGTGGCAGGGGCAATCTCCCAAAGATGTTGAAGATCAAATCACCTATCCTCTGTCTGTGGCATTGCTGGCAGTCCCTGGAGCAGAAAGTGTCCGGGGTAAAAGCCTGTTTGGATTTAGCTTTGTTCAGGTTACATTTTCAGATGATATTGACTACTACTGGGCAAGGTCCAGAGTATCTGAGCAACTTCCTACCGTTTCCGGTAATCTGCCAGAAGGGGCAAACCCTGTCCTTGGGCCCGATGCAACAGGGCTGGGGCAAGTTCTCTACTATGTCCTGGAACCCTCAAAGCCATCTAATCCAGCCGAATTAAGATCCCTTCAGGACTATGTTGTTAAATACGCATTGCAGTCAGTGGATGGTGTCAGCGAAGTAGCTTCTATTGGTGGTTATGGGAGGGAATATCAGGTTGACCTGGACCCTGATCAGCTTCGTTTCCATAATGTTCCCCTGCAAACCGTTATAAATGCTCTAAAAAATTCTAACAAAGAGGTAGGCGCTAAAACAATTGAGCAAAGTGATATGGAATTTATTATTCGAGGAAAAGGCTTTCTCGGCGGAGGAATGGGGCCGGACCAGACTATCGCAGACCTGCAAAACACAGTAGTAACATCTAATCAGGGTGTACCTCTTCGCATCAAAGATTTGGCGGAAGTTCGCAACGGAACATCATTCCGGCGAGGAGGCCTGGACCTCAATGGAGCTGAAGCGGTTGGCGGGATTGTTGTCATGCGACTGGGAGAAAATCCACGGGCTATCATTAGCAGGGTTAAAGAAAAAATTTCTCAACTTGAACCATCTCTTGATGGTGTAAAAATAACTCCAATATACGACCGGACCAACCTAATCGATGAGACAATTAACACCCTCTCTGATGCACTTTTTCACGAAATACTTATAACAATTCTGGTTATTGTACTTTTTTTGATGCATGTAAAAACCAGTCTGATCGTTGCATCAATTCTGCCATTATCTGTTTATGTAACTTTTATTATAATGCGCCATATCGGCCTGGATGCGAATATCATGTCACTCGCCGGAATAGCTATCGCTATTGGAAATATGGTCGATATCGGAATTGTTATTGCTGAAAATATCTACAGCCGAATTAGCGTTAAAAATAGTCTCTCTTTAAAAGAGAGAATAAAAGAGATTGCAGCTGCAACCGCTGAAGTAACGCCACCTCTGTTAACAGCAACAGCAACGACTGTTATAAGCTTCCTACCAGTTTTTTTTCTCACTGGAAGAGACTATAAACTTTTTGCCCCACTGGCCTTAACTAAGACCTTCGCTCTGCTCTCGGCATTGGCAGTATCTCTGATTGTCGTCCCACTACTGTCACGGTTTCTTCTTAGAGAAAAACTAAGTTTATTCGCTAAAAAATCATTACCTTATATCATGACCATCCTGGGGGCGCTAATATCATCTTCCATAGCAAAAGCTTCATGGTCTGAAAACTTATGGATTGGATTAGCTGCAGCTGCGGGAGCTGCCTCAGGCTATTTTGTCGGAGTCATGATGGCACGGGAAAAACTTCTGTCTCCTGAAAAATCAGTAATTACAAAATCTATCTACACGGTCTATGAACCAATTCTTCGCTGGTCACTAGGTCATAAATGGCTTTTTTTGGCACTGCCTTTTTTAGTTTTGAGTATTGGAGTAGGTGCCTGGAGTAAACTCAAAACCGATGACTGGATAGCACTTGATGAAGGTAGCTTCTTCTATATGCCGACTATGTATCCAGGAATTAGCTTTTCAAAGGCATTCGAAATTCTTCAAACTCAGGATACCCTGATCAAAGAAATTCCCGAGGTAAAAAATGTGCTTGGAAAGATTGGCAGGGCTGATTCAGCGCTTGATCCGGCACCTACAGCAATGGTTGAAACTTATGTTATGTTGAAAGATAAATCTGAGTGGCGCCATGGTATAACAGAGCAAGAAATATGGAAAGAAGTGACCAGCAAAGCAACCCTCCCCGGTGTCACGCCTGCCTCATTTTTGCAGCCGATTGAGGGCCGAGTCGTCATGCTTCAAAGTGGTATTAAAGCATCCATGGCTATTCGTATCTACGGGGACTCTTTGGAGGGCCTGGCAGCAGCAGCAGAGCAGATAGCTTCTCACCTTAAGTCAGTGGATGTAGTCAATGCAATGACCGTCAACCCGGACATTGTCTTAGGCAAGCCCTATGTTGAATTCGAAGTAGACCGTACTGCGGCGGCCAGATACGGAATGTCTGTTGGAGCTGTCAATGGACTCATAGCAACAGCTTTGGGAGGTTCCACGGTTGGAAAAACCATCGAAGGCAGGGAAAGGTACCCCATCCGACTTCGCTATCAAAGGGAATACAGAGACCACCTTGAAAGGCTTGAAAATTTACCTGTTGTGACGGGGAAAGGAGAAACTGTCCCTCTTAAAGTCCTGGCAAATATGAAGACTTTGTGGGGACCTGCCGGCATCTCCAGCGAAAACGCCCGGTTAGTAGCTCATGTTTCCTTTGCTCCAGCCGGTAAAGTAGGTGCAATCGCGACTGTAGACACCGTGATGGAGTCACTCAGAAAAGCCCAAAAAAGCGGAAACCTGACCCTTCCACCTGGATATGATATGGAGCCAGTTGGTTCGTTTCAAAATCAGATAGAAGCAAACCAAACTTTGATGTGGGTTATACCTCTGGTGATTCTTGTTAATTTATTCATAATATTTATTATGTTTGGTCGATGGTCTTTAAGTTTACTGGTATTTACAGGCATTCCCCTTGCTTTTGGAGGAGGAATGATTCTTCTGCTTATTATGGGAATAAAAATCAACACAGCTGTCTGGATTGGTTTTATCGCTCTTTTTGGAATTGCAGTTGATAATGGTGTAATTCTTAGCTCTTACCTAGAAGAAAAATTCAAATTCAACCCACCAAAATCGCAAAAAGATATTGTTGAAAATGTTGTAAGTGCGGGTCTGAAAAGAGTAAGGCCATGTTTGATGACAACAATGACTACCATTATCGCCCTGCTTCCTGTGCTTTTATCCACGGGCAAAGGAGCAGAAGTTGCGAAGGGTATGGCCCTTCCTATCTTTGGCGGAATGTTTTCAGCACTTTTAGTGCTTCTGGTTTTACCAGTACTTTATGCAGGCCTAAAAGAAAGGGAAATCAATGCTCAAAATTAAATACGGTATAGTAGGCATTTTATATTTATTTATCTCTCAACATGGTTATCCCCATGAAGGAGAAACTCATGAAGAGAATAATCCTGATGTAAAACAGACAGAAAGACTGGCATCAGATAAACAAGCCGACAATTCTAAGGCTATCGCTCTAATCAACCAAGAATACCAGAATGTTATTCCCCTCTTTAGAAAAGCATGTTTCGACTGCCATTCAAACGAAACCAAGTTTCCCTGGTACTCTCAGCTACCCATAATTTCAACTATAATTGAAAACGATATTAGTGAAGCAAAATCACACCTCTTAATTGGGACCAGCTTTCCGTTTGAAGGGCACGGCTCTCCTCTGGCTGACCTTCAAGCTATTGAAAAATCAATCAATCAAGGAAGCATGCCACCACTTCGATACCAGATAATGCACTGGGATTCTTTTTTAAGTGCTGATGAAAAATCAAAAATACTCAACTGGGTTTCTGAAGGAGTTGAAAAACTCAAAAATCGGGAGCTGACAAATGAATAAATGTGGTCACATAATTCAAAAAGAAGGTATCTCAAATTCTATCGGGTCTAATCAGACTGACTCCATTTTTTTATGCCCCATGCATCCAGAGTTCAGGCAAATTGGACCAGGAGACTGTCCTAAATGTGGTATGGCATTGGAACCACTCCTTGGTGACGAACAAAGTGAGTCGGAATACAGAGACATGCTAAACCGTTTTATCTGGGCGGCAGTTTTTACGATCCCTCTCGTCTTTGTAGCAATGGGTGACTTGCTTCCAGGAAAGCCTGTGTCAGCGCTATTTTCAGACGGGATAAGAGGTTATGTGGAGTTGTTTTTAGCCTTGCCAGTTTGTTTATGGTCGGCCTGGCCCTTTTACATTCGTGCTTTGGACTCCTTGCGAACCAGAAATCTGAATATGTTCACACTCATAGGACTCGGAGTTAGCGTTGCGTTCATTTACAGCATCATTGCAGTTTTATTTCCCGGAATCTTTCCAATTTCATTTAGAGACATGGAAGGGCATGTCGCAGTCTATTTTGAAGCCTCTGGCGTAATTATAACTTTAATCCTTTTAGGCCAGGTACTTGAGCTGCGAGCCAGAAGCCAGACCGGAGCTGCCATTAAGAAACTATTAGGACTTGCCGCAAAAAATGCTCGCCTTGTTTCCGAGGATGGAAGTGAAAAAGACATCCCCCTTGATTCCGTTAGTCCAGGAGACATTCTCCGTGTTCGCCCAGGTGAAAAAGTCCCGGTAGACGGAGAGGTTATTAACGGCAAGAGTTCCATCGATGAATCTATGATAACTGGAGAGCCAATTCCTGTGGAAAAAATCCAGGGTGATAAGGTTGTGGGTTCTACCATCAATGGGACAGGCTCCTTTCTTATGAAAGCCGAAAAAGTGGGTGCTGAAACTCTTCTGTCTCAAATCATTCACATGGTCGCCGAAGCCCAAAGAAGTAAGGCTCCCATCCAAAAAACAGCTGGGCTATATTTGGACCAGAACCGAGCCTGGCATATGCGTTGATTAATTCTGTCGCGGTACTGATAATTGCATGCCCATGCGCACTGGGATTAGCTACTCCCATGTCAATCATGGTATCCACTGGTCGGGGCGCAGGAATGGGCATTCTCTTTAAGAATGCAGAATCTATCGAGATGATGAGAAAAGTTTCAACTCTCGTCGTAGATAAAACAGGCACATTAACAGAAGGTAAACCAAAGCTTACGGCAGTATTGACTACCGGAAAATACTCAGAGCAGAAGACTCTCTATTTTGCCGCAACCCTGGAAAAGGGAAGTGAACACCCTCTGGCGACAGCTATTGTTACCGGTGCGAAAGACAGGGGGGTGGGGATTGGTGAAGTCAGGAATTTTGAATCCATCACCGGTCAGGGTGTCATGGGAAGCATAAACTCCTCCAAAGTTGCATTTGGAAACAAAGCCATGATGACAAAAATTGGAATAGATGTTAGCCCTCACCTTCAAAAGGCTGAAAATCTCCGTGCAGATGGTCAGACGGTTATGTTTATAGCCATTGATGGTGAATTATCGGGATTGCTTGGAGTGTCGGATCCGATAAAATCGACAACGAAAGAAGCAATTGAGGCTTTTCATTCTGAAGGCATAAGGGTTGTTATGCTCACTGGGGACTCCAAAACGACAGCCAAAGCAGTTGCTGGCAAACTCGGAATTGATGAAGTAATAGCTGAAGTACTTCCTGACCAAAAGGTCAAAGCAGTCACTCAATTTCAGTCAAGTGGAGAGATTGTAGCTATGGCCGGAGATGGTATAAACGATGCCCCTGCCATAGCAAAAGCCAATGTCGGCATATCTATGGGAACAGGCACCGGTGTAGCCATGGAAAGTTCTGGCGTAACTCTTGTTAAAGGAGATTTAACTGGAATTGTAAAAGCCAGAAAACTTAGCCGGGCAACCATCTTAAATATTAAGCAAAACCTTTTTTTCGCCTTCTTTTACAACATGGCTGGAGTTCCTGTTGCAGCGGGGATTTTATATCCTTTCTTCGGCTTACTTCTTAGTCCCATGTTGGCCAGTGCAGCAATGAGTCTAAGTTCGGTATCTGTCATCAGCAACTCACTACGATTGCGAAATCACATAATTTGACTTTTGGGCAACTACTCTGTACGGCCTGTTAAGAAGGAGTAATCTGCCACCAAATCGCTTTCTGCGTATTGCTCACTTGAAAAGGTTGGCATAGGACTTTTAGCTCCCGTCCGAATCCAGTTGGTCCAGGACTCTAAATTTCTTTCAGACCTGCTCAGATTGGTGACAGGGTTCCCACTTTCATCGTGATTTAGGCTGGTGCTTTCCCTCTTGCCATCAGATCCATGGCAGCTATTTGTCGCACAGCCGACAGAAGTAAAGGCATTCGACAGGGCTCTTTCAGGGGTAGCAGAATCTCCGTTATCTGGGTCGGATGATGAACTCGAACTACAGTTAACTGTGTCCTTGCCAAAGAGAAAGTTTTCTGAAGAAAAAAATTAATTAGGAAGCATCCATGGTAGAAAGCTCTCAGGCTGACTGATAGCCTTAGCTTTGTTCTCCTGAATCCAGGCCAGATATTCAATAGGATTTGTACCACTTTGTTCACAGGTGGCAATCAGACTCTGAATGATATCACCGACTTCAGCACCTTTCTCCGTTTTAAAAAACAAAGAGTTTTTTCTGTGGGTAACGATAAATTTGATCATTCTGTAGGTAGCCACTCCATTCCGGCAATAATCAGCTCATAGCCAGACCTGTCCATGCGGATGAATGTTTCTAAAGCCCGCCGGAGACGGGGCTGGGATCATGGTCACTTTTCCATAGATTCCCTGAGTCGGAATGAATCTCCTTCAATTTTTAGGACCTCTGCATGGTGGGTCAGGCGGTCAATCATGGCAGTGAGACATGAGGCCGATGGGAAGATAGTATTCCAGTCCTTGAAGGCCAGATTGGTCGAAATAACAATAGATCCGGTTTCATACCTGCGGTTGATGACCTCAAAAATAAGATCCGCAGCCTGGCAGTCATAAGAGAGGTATCCGAGCTCATCCATAATCAGAAGATCAGGGGCTACATACTTTTTAAAAGCCCGGTCAAGATTCAGCTTGCTCTTCTCTTTTTTCAGGTTCAGGATCATATCGGATGTTGAAGTGAATATTGTGCTTTTGCCGTTTATCGCAGCATTGTGCCCTATGTTTTTTGCGATCATGGTTTTTCCCAGGCCCTGGGCTCCGGCAAGTATGATGTTACGGCAATGTTCAATGAAATCACCTTTCAAGGCAGATTCCAGACTGTCCCGGTCTATTTTCTTCGGCCAGGCCCAGTCGAATTCGCTGATATGCTTGAAAGTACCGAGTTTTGCCGATTTAACCCTCCTCTCAGTTCCTCGTCTGGTTTTTTCTACCAGCTCCAGCTCTACGAGACGATCCAGTACCTGCTCTGGTGACATTTTTCCTTTTTTGCAGCCAGCCAGGAATTCATCATGATTTTCAGACAGCCAGTTTAATCGCAGAGCCCTGAGGCCTTCAGTCAGTGGACTCATATTTTTCTCCTAAAGATTATCGTATGTTTCAAGATTGTGTGAAGTGACGGACAGATCCTCAAGATCCTTCCGGTTGCCAAAGCGGACTTTTCCGGGAGCCTTTTCTCCGGCTTTTTCAAGACCGATCAAGATTCTGGTCAGCTGTGACGGATGATACATTTCCCGCTTGCCAGCAATTCTCAGACCTGAGCGAAACAGACGGGAACCATAAAGGTCATGAATCTGTTTCATGGCTTTTTTGGTGGCCCGAAGAGGCTCTCCTCTGTCTGTAAGGACCCTGTAGAAGTTAATCAGTTCCGGGTACTCAGAGATAAGATTATCGGTGGTATGAAGTCCAGATCGGTCATTACGTTTCCAGTGTTCTGGTTTGGCTATCCGCTCTCCTCTGCACCACGACCTACTGTGCTCGGCCACTTGCTCCAAGCCACTGTAAAATTTGACCGTGAAATCATCGGCCCTGACAGTGAGCATTTCCCTGGAATACTCATGTGGAATGGAATAGTCATTCAAATCGAAGCGTACAAGACTGCATTTATTCGATCTTACAGGCTGACTATGAACCGGCATAAACCTGTCAGGAGGCAACTTCAGGAGACAGGTCTTTTCCTCAGCAAGGACCTCATCGAGTTGCCGGGTTTTGTTGTCTGACCACGGGCGTTTATTAGCCACTGTAGCAAGCCAGTGTTCCAGATCCTGGTTAGCTTTATCCAGATTGCCCGTCAGACGATAGCCGGACAGGAAACTGTCCCGGATGTACCGAATAGTCCGCTCAACGCGCCCTTTTTGATTTCCCGCATAGGGGCGGCAGGCTACCGGCTTATAGCCGTAACAGCCGGAAAACTCCACCAGCTGTTGATTGAATTTCACCGTCTTACCGAAACGTTCAATAACCGCGCTCTTCAGATTGTCATAGAGGATGTTTCTGGGCGTTCCACCGAAAAAGTAAAATGCTTCCTCATGTAGCCTGAGGAAAGAGTCGGTTTTCTGATCAAAGGTGAATTTTGCAAAAACAGCTCTGGACCACGAAAGCACAAGAACGAACAGGTAGACCTTTCTACTTCCTCCCTTCACCTCCACCGAACCGCAATGGGCCCAGTCTACCTGCCCTTGCTCTCCCTTGAACACCTCCATTGGTTTGAACGTCACTTTCTTCTTTTTCCTCAATGGATACACAGCCCGGCGCAGGGAATTGTAGGAACCACAATACCCACGATCCTTCATGATCCGGAACAGTTTTGTACAACAGATCGACGGATAGTTCTCCAAATGTTCCGTAATTACGGAAAGATAGGGATTAGTGAGCTTTGGGCGACTGTGCCCTGAATCCGGGGAATCATCTCCGTACAGAATCCGCTTCACTGTATCCCGATGCAGATCTACCACTTTGGAGACAGCGTGAATGGTGTAATGCTCGTGAAAATGAAGCCTTCTGATCCGGGCTATCAGCTCCGGTGTGTAGGGCATACAAACCTCCGTTTCAACTGGAATTAACAAAAAAGCTGACGACCCGGTGGCACTGGCTACATTCATCAAACGGAACCTGTACAGGTTTTCTCGTAAACCCAAACCCACCAGTCGTCTTTTGGACTGGAGAGGTTTGTAAGGATCTTTTTGACTTTTCTAAAGGGTGCTGAGTCTCGGAAATTTTTAGTTGCCGGTTTTTGCGGTATCTTTTTTGCCGCTCACAATGGTTAAATTTGCCTGGAGGAGTCTGTCGGTAGATCCTGGTGGATCTTTTCCAGCTTTCCCGTCTTCCATGGACCTTACAGCCCGAAGAACAGTATCTGTGCCCCCTGTCGCAGGATGTACAGATTACGAATATTCTCATGCAGTCCGGACATCTTCTTTGACTACCAATGGTTTTCCTGGCTTTCATGACCCCAGAACACTCTTCCTAATATTTCGGACCAGATGTTCGATACGGGGTGGGAAGTCGTGAAACTTCCGGAATGTCCTCTCAACGAAGCGCTCAAAACTAAGGTGAGAGGGCACTTCCACCCAATCCTACAGCTAAGATATTCGTCTAAATCTGGATTTACATGATTCGTGCGCTTCAGGCTGGCTTTGGGCTGGTTAATGCCGGTTTGGGGTGGTTACCTACACCTCTTCTGTACCCTTCATAAAATCTTTACATCTATAGGATTTTAAGGTTGCAAAAAGACGCTATATATTGCGAATTCGGCAGAATTTTGCGAGACAATGATGAAATATAATAAAACTTGAGGATCAGATTTTCATCTATTTTAACTCTCAAGGTGTCAGAAATTTTTCTCGCAATGAATTTCCAATAGCATCCGATACCAAAAGTCAAATTTAGACCAGAACTTTTACAAGATCCTTAAATCAGGATGTTAAATTGAATTGTCAATTTAGATATGGAGAAAGATCCGATCATATCCCATGTTGCTATTACATCTATGATAAGGATACCGTATGTAAGGAAGGTGTTTTATCTACAGAGGAACCTCCAAAGCCTAAAGTAGCGGAAGATAAATAGTCAGTGAGCAAGGCAATTGCTGTGTTTTGCTATCATCGCCAATAGTCCATAATGCATTTCTTATGTGAGTCAATACGGCGTCCACCTGAAGCACTTTGACTTTTTTCGAGCCCAGCTGATGTTTTGGTTTTGTCAGTATTTATATGCAAATTCAGTAGCTTGGGTTAATTTGGCAAGTTCTCTTTCTAAAATGAATTTATAACTGAATAATCTTTGAGCCACTGGTTGATCTCCACAATAACCAGGTTGATATGAGCGGGTAGTTCCCGGTCAGTATTTTTCCGTCTATAAGACTCCCAGTACCTCTGCAGCTGGCTTAATTCTTCTTGGGTAAAGGTGATAGGGAGGTTTTTTAACTCAGTATCCCGGTCTATGAAGGTTTGTTTTAGCTGCTTACTAAGAACTTCCAGATCTAAAATATCCGGGGTTCTGATCAGTGAGAGTATGTCGTGATAGTCTTTCATCCTGCTGTTGACTGCGCCTCTTAATACGGCTGTCTGAATTTTTTCGGAAAATATGCTCTCTGGTCGATACACTAAAAGTGAAACAGAGTCTTCAAATACAGGAATTCCTTTGGACTCAAGCAACCTCAGGCTGTCTTCAATAGGGGTGACCTGATCTCCAAGGCCAATATCAATATTGATCTTTCCTTTCATCTTCCCAAAGTTGCATCCCAGCTTTGCTGAAAATCCAGGATATTTCATATGACTATGTAAGAGATCTTCTAGGGATTCAAGATGAAAGGTAAAACCATCGTTGACTGAAACCTCCGTGATACTTTTGAGTGCTTCCCTGATAGCCTCCTTTTCACCCTGTAATTTTGTGACGAGAAAGTCTAGGTCTTTTGTTTCCCTCTTTATAGGGATGTACCTGGCAAGCAGAGTTCCACCTTTGAGTATAAATTTATCTGCCTGATTAGATCTCGACAATCGGATAAGGAATCTCTCCAGGATTAATCTGTGCCAAAGTTCGTTGAATAACAGATTCTGGTCTTTTGCTGCTTTTCGCAATTTATCTTTTAACGCCTGTTCGTTCATGTGCTAACCGTAAGTAAATAGGGATCAATGTTTATTTTGAGTATTTTGGAATACTCTCTAATTTTTTTTAAATTTAGTTTTTTTTGTGACAGCCTTTTCAAGGCTTTAATTGCCAGCTCTTTATCCAGATAACGAAAGGTATCTATCACAGTACGTTCAGGATCGAATATTGAGATTTTGTAGTCACCAATTTTTTTCGTAGTTACGCCCGTAACCATATTTCTCATCCGGACAATGCGGACATTATCCAGTTTTGGGGCTCTTTGTTTGTGCGGAATTGCCAGCCAAAACTCTCGGGATATTTCTTCTGTAAGTTCGTATATAGAAAGAGCAGTGATCAGGCACACTACTCCATGATTTACTGTGAAAGTTATTCTGATCAGGTCTTCCCATTCAAAATCAACGTTTAATTCATGGGACGGGCTACAGTAGACTCCAGGACTGATCCTCTCAAGCTTTCCCTCTTGGGCGTATCTGGCTAGGGCTTCTCGGGAGACACCCCGGTCTTCAGCTTCTTTAATAGTAAAAGAGGGGCTTGATAGTAAGTCTTCTAACTTACTGAGTAATTTTGTTTTCTTCATGTCTTAATCATACAAAATGCACCCACCAAGTGTCAATGGGTGCATTTTGTATGATTTTATCCTATTGATATTATGGGGAAATGTCTGGGCCCGTGGAAGTGGATCTATTTCGGCTGAAGATGCTGAAACGCTTTAGCAGGTATCATTCAGGATCAGTTTTCCGCAAAGATATACGCTGCGCCGCCAATGTAAGACTTTACTGCTTTTCTAACATTAACTAGTGTTGCAGCTTTAGTAGCTAGCTAGGACAGTTCAGGTAGCTATTCTATTAATCGAAAAAATCTGGGCTTGAAATGCTGTAGAATCGTGGAAAATCCGTTAGATGTCCACCTAAGATACATTCCCTCGTTTTGATTAGATATAGAACCGGAAGAGAATCTTTTCCCTCCATCAATCTCAATACCGATCTTTCCTGTGTAAAAATCGTAGCTTCCACCGGAAATCATAATTCTAGAAGCAATCCCAGATCTGTAGGAAAAAAATCCTGATAGCATAAGAGGAAAAAAAGGGTTTTCTGTATTGACCGGAGTTTGACCCAAGAAAGTGTCAAGGTCCAATTTAAAATTAGGTGAATTAAAATTACCTGAAATAGTATTCATGAAAGGGTATTTACTAATAATTTCCGGAGGGTTATTTTTGACGACGTAGAATTCTCCTACCCTGCCAAATAATATTGAATACCATATACCTTTCAGGTAGTTTTTTCCTATTGAGGTAATCTTCAAGATTGCATCTACATCACTATTTGTACGCTCTAGGACAAATGTGTTGTTTAAGAGATTGACAGGCTTATCATGAAATCTGTAAGTTAAAATCTCACTAGAATTGAAATCACCAAAAAAAAGATTTGCAACAGACGATATTGTATACTGATTTCCTCTGCCTTTTTGATAAGATAAGATATTTAGAGCCATTCTCTGGTAAATTTTTCTCCGCTCATGAAAAAGGTATCCTTGAAATACACCTTTCTTTAAATAAGCCGGACTATCGGTTTGATATTTATTAATGCTATCAAAGGGTTTGGCGAACGGCCAAACTTTGGTGTTTATAATATCAATCGGATGCTTTCTGTATTTACAGCTTCCACACTGAATATTTCCTTGCCTGTCAACATTACATTGTTCTGTTTTTTTACTTCCATGTAAAGTGAGTTGGCCACTGAAAAAATTGAAGCTCCCATCGGTTATCTGGTTTACAACGCATGGTTTTGAAGAGCGGCACAAGTCAAAAATTGTAGCCCCAAACTGTCCGTTAACTTTATAGGCCCCAAATGGATTTCCGATTCTGACCGTATCAGAGGTTGAACGATAGGTCTGAATATTTAAATAACTTTGTCTTCCGTCACAAACTCCCGAGTATTCTCCGGCCAATGGGGTAACAAAGTTTGATTTTCCAAGGTTGCCAGAATTATCCACTGTTAAGTTCAATGTTCCAATGTTCCCACCTGTAGCAGATCGAACAGATGCGACAATAGATTCTTTCTGGAACACGACTGTTTCTATTGTTAAATCCTGATCTCCTTGAGAAAAAACCAGAGTTCCTGACAGGAGATTTAATTCAACCTCATCATAATGATATGAAATATATTCATCACTATCAAAGCCACCAAAATACAGCGATAACACCGCCATCAATTTAAGCTTGTTTGAGGCGTCTCTTAGTGAAATGAAATCTAATTTTGCTAATTGTTGTAATCCTCTCTCTTCAAGTCTTAGAGTTCCCGTATATCGACCAAATACTTCACCGGCTTTGACGTTTGCAGAAGTTGAGCCAATGCTCAAAAGCAAAACTATTCTGATTACTATTGATGTCCACATGGCTAACCACCTCTGCAATACTAAAGCTAAATTCAGCTCCACCTGTAAGAACTCTTGATCAATCGATTGATTGAAATTCAACTTTATCAAGATTCACAGTGCCAACTTCTCCAAGACCATCAGAGAAAAGCTCTCCATCAAACTGACCATCTTGAGTCATAGTTCCTTTAAATGTGAATCCATATTCACTTGTTTTAGCAGTCAGAAATCTATTGTAGTAATTGAATTGGATATCGTTAAATTCAACTTCTATATATTCAAGAGACCCAAAAGAACCAAGGTAGAACCTGACATTACCAGAAATATGAAGCTTTGGTTTCTCCGGATCGGAATTGTCCTGACTGGAAACGAAGGATAGACTGACTTTACCAGGAAGGTTAGATTCAGGATTAGTGTTATTCAATAAGCCTCGATAGTGACCCGAAAGGGAATCAACAAGTATAGCTCCATTCGGAACTTCTGGTATCCCTGATTTTTGGGCCCTAAATTTACCAACTTTTCCCATCAGCGTTGAAAACCAGTCACCTTCCAGCATGCCGTCTCGTAAAAACCCAATTAGACTAACATCGTTTCCTTCACTGCCTATTACAAGCTGTTTTGTCAATATATTTAGTGGTACTGAATCAAATTCATAGGTCATAAACTCATTTGAGTTGGTTTCGCCGAAAAATACCCTTATATTTGCTGAAATTTTCATTTTCCCTTCTGGATTTACCGTTCTCAAAGTTATCTGGGCATGCTGGTAGTAATCTGTACTGTCATGGAATAATATAGCGTTATATAGTCCAGATATTTGTTCGGAAGAGTAAGCTATCGTATAATCCGATACAAGAATAAATAAAAGGACAAACGGCCGAATCCACTTTTTCAATGTTTACTCCTTAAGATGAATTGATTGACCTAATATGCTTGGGCTATGGTTACAGATTTTAACCACGGACCGCAATAAAAAAAATCAAATCGCAGCGTCACACACTCTCTTAAATTTAACGTAGAGTATTGAATCAATGTGTTCAGATAGAGTTGTTTTTTAAAGTCCCCAGCTGTATTCGGCCCTTTTTTATATGTCTTTTGATCTTTTGATTTTCTTCTTTTCTTTTTAAGGATTTTATCCATCTTGAAATACATGATCCTGTTCTATTGTTTCTACTTGTGTTTTTTACTGTGGGAACAATATTTAAAATATCTCTGTAGTAGCTTCTGTTCCACGTTAATCTGTCTATCTGCGCTTTAGAAATCAGGTAATTGTATTGTGACTGTAATAACCTTGAATGAAATGCTAACAATGATTCTAGTGCCTTTAAATATTCGGAAGGCTCCATTTCTCCTACCTCATTATATTTAGCGTTTAAAATATCATACCAGACAAGAGAGTTTTGGTAGCCTAATTTACTCTTGGAATAGAGGTCAATTGAGAAATTGTGGTCAGAAACGGCCTTTCTAACTGCTACAAGTATATTTGAATCAAGCTCATCCTGCTTGATAGCAACCTCATACTCATAAGATTTCCCAATATTGATATTAGCCAAATATCCAAACCCGAAGGAACCATCGGCGTCTCCGTCAGGAGATAAAAACTGAAAGGATCTATTGTATTTACTATATTTTGCTGCCAATCTCAGATAAGCGAGAGCCTCCCTTTCCAAGGACTTGTCCATAATTTCATCAATTAAATCGATGGAATCAACAGGAGTTGTCGAGCCTAGATCAGGGAGTTTTACTGCTGCAATTTGAAAGCTGTCCCAGTCCTCATCAATATCTACTGCAACGGTGTGTGCCAATTCTGAGAGCATTTTTGAAATATCATTTTGCAATACGTATAGATCATGTTCCATTCGCAGCTGAATATTTTCAAATTCTACGGTAACATCAGCCGATGCTTCGCCAGCATCTCTACGCTTTCTTTCCAATCGCACAATTTTTTTTACTTTTTTCAGGTATTTAATGTATATTTTTTCCAGATCGACAACAGAGAGTATTCGGTATGATACGGACTCAATAGCATTTATTTCGTTAGCAATCATGGCACCATAATTGAATCTTTCTGCTTCGAAATATAATTTACTTTCTTTCCACTGAAACCAATTACTAGGAAATAGAAATCCCAGAAGAGATGGTACCAGGTCAAAGTAATCTTGTTGGACACCTGCCATTATGGTCCCGAAATTAAGACTGGGAAGTAGTCTTCCCATTGCTACCCGTATTTTCTGCCGGGCCCTATATACTTTCTCTGCATTAATTCGAATAGCGTAATTTTTTGATCGGGCACTTTTGATAAGCTCTTTGACTGTATACGTTTTTCGCTTTCCAGAGGTCACTGAATAGCTTTTTGTACAAAATATACTCAGTAGTACTAGTATAATTAGTGTTTTAAGAGACTGTGACTTCGCCATTTCTTCCCTCTTGATGGTGGGGTTCAACTAGAGGTAGCATAAATGAACTTTGCAATCAATGAATGATAGCTGAATCTACCGTTTAATAGTTTTTAAGTTATTTTGATCTGAACATTTTAAGAAACAATTTACATTTTCCCTAAAAAATAAAGGAAAGACCAGATATTAAATCTGATGTTGATTTTCGACCATGCAATTATGTAGCTATCGAAATTTGACCGGCATCAATCGTATGGCGATATTCCCCGTTAAATGGAGTTATTTTGGATTGATGACAACAGTCCAGATACGGCTATGATACTAGCCTGAAGTTGCGGGGGTCATTCTCAAAACTAAATCTTCGTAAGGGTTTAGCTAATCGCCATTTTGTAGGCATTCACTGGCCAGATGATTTGTCATCTGCCTTACAGTCCCGCCGAGTTTTATCATGCATAATTTTCGACATACCGCGGGCTTCTATATCGTAATAATGATGGTAGTATGGTGGTAATGAACAAAAATATTCTTGTATTAATAATGGCATCCGATACCATGGGGGCAGGCTTGTTGCAAAGAATCTTGGGGAAGATTTATGGCGTTAAGATATGTCATGATTAAAACTCTCTTGGCAGTGGCTTTGATCATTAGCTTCGAATTAGGCGCTATTGGAAAAGTTCTCTGTTTTGCAGACAGCCATACCAAATTTGAAGATCTTCATTTCTCTTCCCATGAGAGCCAACAGAGCTGTGGGTACTGTGTCGATCTGCCAATCAGGACAAATATTCTTATTAGTGGTTCATGCAAGCTTTCTAATGAATTGTATACACCATCTATAAACTTTTTAATGGCAGTACTTCTTAAAAATATTGGTTCAATTTCCAACGATGTCACGCTTCATTTTTCGAGAAATTTTTCATTAGCACTAGTGATTTTAAAAACTATTGTATTGCTGAATTAAGCCACGAAATTAGTCCATCATCAACGCACTTTTTAACGCCTACGCTATCTTATTGGACGTCCATTTTAAGGAGTTTGCAATGGTTCGATTCGCGTACACACTATTTACTATGCTACTAATCTCTTCATCAGCAAATTCGATGTCTTATGCATCACAGGTTTCGGGATTATATAATGCAATTTTGAAGCATGAAGGATCTGACTTTTATCAGTTTGCGAAAATCACTCTACGTACGGTCAATCCAGAGGGTCAGATGAAAATTTCCGCGAATGTCCGAGTTTTCTTCGGTGAAGCAAACTCCAGTGAGTACCTTACATATGATTTTGACGAGGTGCCTCTAAATATACTTACCAGGCAATTGGCTATTAGGAGTGAAGGAAATGATGTAAGCATGATCGGATTTCTTAACGGAGATGTAATTGAAGGAGAATGGTTTTCAACATTGATGGGGAGGGTTGGAACTTTTAAAGCCCAAAAAAGTGGGTTTCCTGCTGTTGAGGAAGGAGCCGTTTTGGTAGAGGCACTATCTGGCCACTATCGTGGCAGTCTCGAAAATACCAATCCAGATTCCAATCTTCCGGAAAAAGTTAGCGTTTCTTTTGTTTCTACACAAGACAATTCAGAGCCGGAGAAACCAAAGCTTCATATTTCAGGAAACACTCGATTTTACCTGGGTTCTTTTGACTCCCTGGAATATGTTGAGATAGAGTTCAACGATATTCAATTCAACTTTTACAACAGATTTCTGACGGCCAAAACAAGTGAGTATGGATTCACCTTCAAAGGAACAATGACGGTAGATGGTCAGTTCGAAGGGGAACTTTTTTCTGACGGACTTGGAAATGTCGGAATTGTCAATCTTGACAAGGTACTTAGCCGAAACAGTCCATCCGAGTAAGCCATACCCCTTGGGAGATTTTATAGATGAACAACTTTCGCGAAGTTATACCAATATTTTTCGTTGCCGTTCTATTACTATCTTCCTGTGGGGAATTCAACCGTAATAGTGAGCGGGATACCAACAGAGATCAAAACCGTAACTACGCTAATTTAAAAGAAAAAGAGCTTTCAAAGGTCGTGGGTAGTTATTTTGGAGATCTTCTTTCCGAGGGAGAGAGAATTCAGAAAGTAGATCTTACCCTTACGGTCAGAGAGGAAGTCTCAACTCAGGATAGTGACATTGATTCAACCAGAATCCCTCGCTTGGCTGGCTACATGCGGCTTGGATATATTCTGGATAGCGGTTCGGCTAGTCATATTTCCTTTTCTGTCAAGAATGGGGAATATGACGATAAATTAGGTTTAATAAACCTTGAATTAGAAAACAGCCAATTTGGGATTCTAAGTTTGGAGCTGACCAATTCCAGTGGAAAAGTTTCAGGAAAGTGGCTGTCTCAAGAAAACTCTGCTGGGGGAGCCATTTTTCTGGACAAATTAACTGAAAATAATGTCGAACTGACTTCCGAATTCACATCGACTTCTCTTGACAGTGAATTTATAGGCTATCATGGTAGAGACAATTCCAATTCCTACCATATCTCTAAAGTCGTTTTTCAGACCCAAAAAAGAGACAGTGACAGTATCTTAATTTCTGCCTCACTAATTCTTTACAATGGTGAATTGGATTCAGAATATCAGAAGTTTACTTTTTCTCAGGTAAGCTTTAATGTTCTTACAGGTGCCATTTCTATGATTGATGACTCTTCGACAATTTCATTGAGTGGCTTTCTTCGCTCGAATACTTTTATAGGAGACTGGTCATCAACTTATACTGGAAATATAGGTTTATTTTCATTAAATGCCAAGTCACCAGACATACCTGAATCATCGATTAATCAAGAGCCTTCGGTTTCAAAGACATATTTTGGTTTGTTAAATTATGTCGACAATGCTGGGGTTGATTTTCCCGAAAGGATTTCGTTGAATCTTTCAATGAGCGAGGACATGGAGGCTCCATTTCAATACTCAATTTCAGGGAAAGTTCGTTTTTATATCGGTTCTTATGGATCTCAGGAATACATTGAGGTACCTTTTTCAGAAGTCAGCTATAACACATTTACAAGAGTTATTGTTATAAGAACAGAAGAACCCTATCAGATGACTTTCTCGGCTCATCTTAAACACGGAGAGCTACTTGGCCATCTCAATTATGGGTCTCTTGGGAAAATAGCTGATTTTACTCTAAAAGGGGAAAATCAGGAAATTCCCGCTACAAATATGCAGGGAGAATATCAGGGTGTTTTTTTGACGGAGACATCAAATGTCTACCAATTTGGAAATCTTCAGCTGTTCACATCTTATGACGAAGGAATTAAAATACGCGCAAGTTTGAAACTTATTTTCGGTCCGAGGCATTCAAGTGAATATCTGACATATCAATTTTCTTCGGTTGATTTTAACCCTGAATCCAGTGAATTAACCGCCTCATCTTTAGACTCAGAAATTTATATTAAGGCTGTATATCACAACGGGTCTCTGAATGGAGACTGGTTTTCCAGGACGGTCGGGAGACTCGGAAAGGTTCGAATAGAGAAAAAAGACTTTCCCATGCCTCCAGGTAGTTACACATTGCTTACAGGAATAGGAGGAACATATAAGGGTAAAATTACCGACTCAAATGAAAATACCAATCTACCTGAAAAGACAATTCTGAGCATAATTGTTTCCCGAGACATCAGTGCAGAAGACGGGATATCCATAGATGGAAGCCTTAGGCTATATATGGGTGATTTTGAGAGTCAGGAGTATGTGGAATTTGAGCTAGATGATGTCCGCCATAATTTCTATACAGGTGAATTTAATGCAGCTACCAGAGAGTCCGGATTGTCTATCAGAGGCATTTTAAAAAGCGGTGCATTGTCAGGAGTTATTTCCCATGATGGTTTTGGTAAAATCGGAAAAATCGAGGTTATTCGTAGGTAATTGGATTGCCTTATTTTTAATTTTATTTTTGAAATTATCTTCCGCTTTAGGGAGTAGCAGCTCAGAATTCTACATAGAGGACGGGCTTGTTGAAAAAATATTTAGCGAAACATCAAATTCCACCTTTGAGAAGGCTTCGGGTGTACCTGACCTGGCTCCGATGGTAGGAATACTCAGGCCCGAAACTTTGAATGTTAAAAACAAATATTTTTCAACTAACTACAAACAATTAGATTCTTTGCCTTACTTCTACCTAATATTCGAAGGAAATTTATTCCGTTTTAAAAAAAGTCAGTTACTTTGGGATGCTTCAATAGGATACGGATATATTCAGAAAAATGTCCTAACTTATGACTCTTCAGGGCTTCTAATCTCCGATACTGTTGCTCTGCAATGGGCTCCTGTTGAATTTACATCAAGATATAATATTGATGATGTTTTTTCAAGTAACCTAGATTTATCTGTAGATATTGGAGGTGGTCGTCTGTGGGTTCATCAAGATGGCAACATTGATGGGTTTGACCAGACAAGTATGACTTCTTTTGTATCGCTTGGTTCTACTCTAGAATTTAGGGTTATGACTTCAATAAAAATTCTGGCTCAGGTCGCATTTTTTACAGACCTGCAGCAAAAATCGGACTATCGAGGTTTGAAATTGGGAGTTGGAACATGGCTTTCAATCTAAGGGTCAAAATTCTAGCTATATTTTTGAATTTTATTCCTGGAGTGTTATCAGCGTCCAAAGTTAAAACCGGAAGCGGGCGAATTTCTAGGTTCATTATAGTTCCAGGTAAAGTCATAGTAAACCCCAATAAAACTGCTCATGTAAGCCCCCGTTATGATGGAGTGGTGACAAAGGTTAACTATAGGGAGGGGGATACCATCCAGAAGGGCGCAGTTCTTGCTACCATTGAACAAAACAACATAGTCTCCCGCTACAATATTATTTCCCCCATTTCAGGGGTAATTTTATACAGATATATAAACCCGGGAGAATTCGTAAGTCAGGATCAGATGGGGTTTCAGATTTCGGATGTCAAAACGGTGTGGATTGATTTTGAAGTCCGGCCTCTTAATATAGGGCTATTCAAAAAAGGAAGAAAAATTACCATTAAGTCCAGAGTACGTACTAAAGAGACAGTTGGCGAATTATTATATATATCTCCGGTAGTTAATGGGGAAACCAGAACCATACCCGTTTCTGTTGAAATTTCCAATACCGGAGGTATTTGGGTACCAGGCATGAATGTCGAAGGCTACTATTTTGACAAAATAGTTAATGTACCACATGTCATTCCTGTAAGCCACCTACAGGAAGACGGAGGGAAGAATTTTGTATTTGTTGAAAATGGTAACTCTATTAGGAAAGCTTTTGTGCGTATCGGGCAACGTGATGATCATTTTGCAGAAGTTTTAGCCGGGATATCATTTGGGTCAACCCTATTAGATAGGCTACCAGAGGAATCTCATAGTTCCATGGAAGAAAATGGCCATGACGATGGAGAGCACACGGAGCATAAACATTGATTGTAACTAATTATTCTATTTTAATTTGTTTGTTACTTGCAACGTGTTTTTATCGAGCGTCTGCGGAAGAAAAAATTTCCTTAGAGATGGCGAAGCAGTACGCAATCAAACGAAATTACCACCTTAGGAGTCTCCGATTCAATAACGATGCTCTTGAAGCTCAGTCAGATAGATTGAACTCAAGTTATTTCCCTAAATTTGGATTGGTGGGAGGAGTGAATAGCTATGGAGAGATTGCAAAGGATGTGGGCCCTCTTGGGTATACCTATTTGAAGTACAATTTATTTAATGGCTATCGTGATCAGGTTCAATTGGACCTTTCGCAAATTGAATTAAAAAAAGCCGAAATGATCCTGAATAATGAAGAGTTTAATATTGGGCTTGACGTTGAGAAGGCCTTCCATACCTACATTTATTTTAGGGACCTGCTTGATCTGCAATCAATGGCGCTAGATTTGAATGGTAAACATAAATTGTTGGTGAAAAAAACTAAAAAAGCTGGATTAAGCTCTGATACTGATGTGATGGAGTTTGAAATCAAAGATGCCATACTAAGTTCAGACCTTGAATTTATAAAACAAAATTTAGAAGAAACTCGAATCTCATTAAAGAAGCTTCTGGGTGATGAAATTGGGAGCAAAGTCATTCCTGTCGGAGCAATTCAGCATCAGCATTTAAAAGGAAAACTTATGACATATCTTGACCGAATCAAGGAATCCAGTTTTCCGGTAAAATTGTCAGCACTGGAATTAAAAAGTGCAGCGACACAGGCTGGCCTCTGGAAATCTTCCTGGCTTCCTCGCATTGACCTTGAGGTTCAGGCAGGCTTGTTTCCCGTCGAATCCAGAGGCGAAGAAAGAGAATTTAATACAAATATAATGTTGACGGCAAATTTTGAACTATTCTCGGGATTTGAATCCCAGAACCAAAGGAGAATCCAAAATAGTGTGTTTGCAAAGTACCAAAATAATTTGAAAGGTAAGATACTTTTCTCTATTTCGGAAATGGAAACCTTTTTCAGAAGACTAAAGACAGTCGAAAGACGGGTAGATTTAGAAGAGCACAATGTAGAGCGAAGCAGGACCTACTATGAAGGAGTTAAAAAAGAATACTTGCGAGGGTATAAGAATTCAGCAGATCTTGCAAGCGCATCTGATAGATATACGGAATCAATAAAGCGTAAAATTCAGTTCATGTTTGAGTTTCTAATCCAAAAATTAAAATTGGAGAGATCGCTGGGAGCAAAAGTAGATGTTGAAATAATCGAATGAATATAAGGCAAAAGCTATTTAATTTGGTGCTTAACATATTACCAGAAAGGCGATTCAAATTGGCAATTTGTAACAACAAGATCTTATTAATCAGATGATAACGATGGCTCTATTACAGGAATTTGTTAAGTGCTCAGGAGAATGAAATTTGACTAGTAATTGGATATTCATAATTCTGTTAGGCCTGGTACAGCCTGCAGTCATAATGGCAGGTGGTGGTCATGGGGAACACTTGAATGATCATGATCATGGTGAAGAAGACGGTCTGGTACGGATTACGGATGTAGGTATGGAGGTATCCAACATAGAGCTTGAGAAGGCCGAAACCGGAACCATGAATCTTAGTTTAGAAGCAAATGGTTACGTAATTCCTAACAGGTATGAAACATCTCAGATACATGCTCGTTTTCCAGGAGTCGTGAAATCAGTTTTAGTACAGTTGGGAGAAAAAGTCAAAAAAGGGCAGCGATTAGCCGTTGTACAGGCCAATGGAAGTGAAGCTAACTTTAGTGTTATTTCAGGGTTTTCTGGAACCGTGACCACTAAAGATGTAGTTCGAGGTCAGTTTGTATCTGTTGAACATATCATGTTCACAGTATCCAATCTTAATAAAGTATGGGTCCACCTAAGCATTCCAGAAAGCCACACAGGAAAGGTTAAAAAAGGGCATCATGCTAAAATTATTGACTGGACTGGCAAGAATATTTTTCATGGAAAAATCTCTTTTGTTTCTTCAACAATCTACAAAGACTCACAATCTTCAATGGTTCGGCTTGAGGTGGATAATGCTAACGGAGTATGGCGACCCGGTTTGTTTGTTAAATCCACAATCATATATGACTCGATTGAGAACGTTGTCACTGTAAAGAAATCATCTCTTCAAAATATGGACGGTCGCACTATTGTTTTTATCGAAATTGATGAAGGTGTTTTCCAACCCCAAAATGTTGAAACTGGAAGCAGAAATAGTGAGCTTGTAGAGATCGTTTCAGGATTGAAACCTGGAGAAAGATATGTTTCTAAGAATAGCTATATATTAAAAGCAGATTTTCTGAAATCGGAAGCCAGTCATGAGCACTAAAGAGGTCAGATCGTATGCTTGAAAAAATTCTACGGCTATCAATTAAGCAACGCTGGTTTGTACTTATTGTTTGCTTGGCGATTGGCCTCCTTGGAGCCTACAACTACACAAAACTTCCTATTGATGCCGTACCTGATATTTCCAACGTTCAAGTGCAAATTAACTCTGAAGCGAGAGGGTTTTCTCCACTTGAGGTCGAGCAGCGGATAACTTATCCAATTGAAACGATCATGTCAGGATTACCTCATCTGGATTACACAAGATCGATATCCCGGTTTGGACTCTCACAGGTTACCGTCGTATTTAAGGACGGAACTGATATTTATTTTGCCAGACAGCTTGTTAGCGAACGAATCAATGAAGCAAAAGGGGGATTACCTGAAGGAATTGACCCTACTTTGGGTCCGATTTCAACAGGTTTGGGTGAGATCTTTATGTGGATTGTACACGCCAAAGATGGAGCTAAGAAGGAAGATGGAACCCCCTATACACCCCAGGATCTTAGAGAGGTTCAGGACTGGGTTATTAAGCCACAGCTTAGAAATGTTCCGGGTGTAACAGAAGTCAATACTATCGGTGGGTTTGAGAAGAAGTACCAAGTAGCTCCAGACCCTGCCAAGCTTTTGGCATATGACCTGACGCTCCAAGATATTCTGGAGGCTCTTGAACACAACAATAGTAATATTGGAGCCGGGTATATCGAAAAGTATGGTGAACAGTATCTTGTGCGTGTTCCTGGGCAGGTTCAATCACATGATGAAATAGCAAAGATCGTTGTTAAGAATCGCAAAGGGGTTCCTGTTTTCATATCAGATGTTGCTGAAGTTGGGTATGGAAAGGAACAGCGAACGGGGGCTGGAACTTTTGAAGGTAAGGAGGCCGTTGTAGGAACAGTCTTCATGCTGATAGGAGAAAATAGCCGCATTGTGTCTGAACGCGTTGCGAAGAAAATGGTGGAGGTTAATAAGAACCTCCCCAGTGGGGTAGTCGCTGAAGTTGTCTACAATCGAACATCGCTCGTGGATAAAACTATTGCAACGGTGCGAAATAACCTTCTTGAAGGGGCGTTACTAGTTATTCTCATACTATTCCTGTTTCTGGGAAATATTAGGGCAGCTGTTATTACAGCTCTTGTGATTCCTATTTCTATGTTGATCACCATAACAGGTATGGTAGAAAACGATGTTAGCGGGAATTTGATGAGCCTTGGTGCCCTTGATTTTGGGCTGATTGTTGATGGCGCTGTAATCATTGTAGAAAATTGTATTGCAAGGCTTGCAGCTGAACAGCATCGGTTAGGAAGACTCTTGACGAGGGAAGAGCGCTTTAAAGTGGTCTTCTCAGCCTCCACCGAAGTTCGAAAAGCTACGATGTTTGGAGAGGCAATTATTACAATCGTATATCTGCCCATTTTCGCTTTATCTGGTATTGAAGGTAAAATGTTTCATCCTATGGCTTTCACTGTCATCGCTGCATTATTTGGAGCTATGGTACTTTCTATGACCTTCGTGCCAGCAGCAGTAGCAGTATTTCTGAGTGGTAAAATATCAGAAAAAGAGAATATCATAATGCGCCTTGCAAATAAGGCATATAAACCTGTACTTGCCTTGGCAATTCGCCACCGCAATGCCACGGTAGCAGTGGCGATTGGCATATTTTTTCTTGGACTATTCATTGGTTCAAGATTGGGTACAGAATTTGTTCCTCAACTGGATGAGGGAGATATAGCATTGCATGCCATGCGAGTGCCAGGAACAAGCCTGACCCAATCTGTAGAAATGCAGGAGATTCTAGAGAATGAGATCCTCGATTTTCCAGAAGTGGAAACTGTTTTTTCTAAGATTGGGACGGCGGAAGTTGCTTCAGATCCGATGCCACCCAATGTGGCAGATACATTTGTTATGTTAAAGCCAAGGTCTGAATGGAAAGATCCCTCTCGAACTAAGAAAGATGTTGTAGAGACGATCGAGGAGTATGCTAAGGAGTTACCGGGCAACAACTATGAATTCACTCAGCCGATCCAGATGCGATTTAATGAACTGATCTCGGGAGTTAGAGCCGATGTTGCCGTCAAGGTATTTGGTGATGATATGGATCAGCTGGTAGCTACCGGTAATGAAATCCTGAATGTTCTTCGCAATATAGAGGGTGCTTCGGATGCCAGATTGGAACAGGTTAGTGGCTTACCTGTACTTACAATTGAAGTAAATCGGGAAAAATTAGCTCGAATTGGTATCAATATATCAGAGGTCCAAGATGCTGTAGATATTGCTATTGGCGGAAAGGTAGTGGGAAAGATATATGAAGGAGACCGGCGATTTGATCTGTTGGTTCGAGTGCCTGACAAGATTCGAGAGGATATAGACAGGCTTGCAGAGCTGCCTATTCTGGTGCCAGAACATGGTGATGGGGAAGTGGTGCATGAAGTAGATGGTATTAGATCTTTGTCGCGTTATGTTGCACTCGGCAGCATTGCCAAGATTTCCTCTAATCCAGGTCCCAACCAGATTAGCCGTGAAAATGGCAAGAGAAGGATTGTTGTTACAGCAAATGTTCGTGGGCGAGACTTGGGTTCTTTTGTTGAAGAAGGTCAAAAGGCCATAGAAAGCAAGGTGAAAATCCCTTCGGGTTACTGGACAGATTGGGGCGGTCAGTTTGAAAATCTTATTTCTGCAGCAAATAGACTTAAGGTTGTAGTTCCTCTTGCTTTGCTGCTCATTTTTCTTCTTCTATTCACTAGCTTTGGGAATCTTAAGGACTCTGCGCTTGTGTTTACTTGTGTGCCGTTAGCTTTGACAGGTGGTGTTGTTGCTATCTGGGCGCGAGGAATTCCGCTCTCGATTTCAGCAGGAGTCGGCTTTATTGCTTTATCTGGGGTTGCGGTTCTTAATGGGCTGGTCATGATTACGTTCATCAAAAAGCTGCGAGAATCCGGGGAAGGCATTGATCATGCAATAACCTATGGTGCTTTGTCTAGGCTTCGCCCAGTGATGATGACCGCCTTGGTGGCATCGCTCGGATTTATTCCTATGGCCCTGGCAACAGGGACTGGTTCAGAGGTGCAGCGCCCCCTCGCTACCGTTGTGATCGGCGGTATTTTTTCATCAACGTTGCTGACTCTGGTTGTCTTACCAGCTCTCTATAAAATAGTTCATGGAAGAGAAGAGAAAGGAGATTTATCTTGAAAAACTCAGTTTGGGTTCTTTGCATTATCTTGGTAGGTGTATTTACGGTCCAGGCATATGCTGGAGATGGTCATAGTCATGAAAAAAAGAAGCATTGCGAGAAAAAAATGGACGGTAAGACCATTCATTTGGATCAAATAAAATCCCGAAAGGAGTGCAAGCAAGAAGGTGGTCGGTGGGTGAAATACAAGAAGCAGGCAGAAGGTTCAGAGCATAAAGACCATGATCACAAGGAAGGTGATGAACACAAACATTGATAGCAGAATATTGAGCGATGAAAAATCCTCCTATTCAGGCAATAGATACTCAAGGAAGTCAAAACGGAATCTAACCAGATTGGCGAGCTATCTTGCATGGTTCACGATTGTCTACAATTTATCCGAGGGCATTGTCTCAATCTGGTTGGGGATCAAGGCCGATGCAGTGTCCTTAGCAGGGTTTGGAGGTGATAGTCTAATCGAGGTAGGTTCAGCGGTAGTCGTACTGTGGCGGCTAAGATATGAAGTTAGAGGAAAAGGCGGCGCGATTTTAGAAGCGGAACGAAAGGCTACCATCGTTATAGGCACGTTGTTTATTTTACTCGCTGCTGTGGCTTCAGTTAGTAGTATCCTCTTCCTGTATCAGCAGAAAATACCCGAGTCGACAATTCCCGGTGCAGTGATCTCGGGTTTTAGCATCAGCTTCATGTTCTTTCTATGGAGATCAAAACTGAAGGTTGCACGTGGGCTCAATAGCAAAGCTCTTGAACAAGACGCCGCATGCTCACTCGCATGTATCAAATTATCGTTTGTCCTATTTCTTGGGAGCTTACTATATTTGGTAGTACCATCTCTATGGTGGGCAGACAGCATTGCAGCCCTAGTACTCTCCTATTTCATTTTCATGGAGGGAGTTGAGGCAGTAAATTCAGCCCGAAACCCGAACTTTCAGGGAGGATGTGGGTGCAGTTAAGAGGGATGTTTCATGGGACATAATCATCATAATCATAATCATAATCATAATCATCATGGATCAGACGGGAAGAATATCCTTTCAGCTTTTTTTCTGAATGCTGGATTTTCTGTTGTGGAATTGATTGGTGGTTATTTGACTAGCAGCGTTGCGATTCACCTGGTCTTTTGACACTATTGTAATATAACCTTAGGTTTATATCACGATTTTACCGTTGTGATTGAAACGATCGATTATATTACATTTTTTGTCTCATGTTATAGCCAGGACCCTCTCCTTGGCTTTCTCAGTAAAGTGCAGGTACGTACTGGTGATACTTATATTGGAGTGACCCAGGAGGTCCCTCACGGTTGATAATGCCACTCCCTCATCAAGAAGCCGGGTTGCATAGCCATGACGCAGACTGTGAAAGGAAATCTTAGGGTTGATTCCGCAGCGTTCTGACCAGGCTTTGAATCGGCGGTGAATCTGTGTGGAAGATAGGCGTCCCTTTTTTCCTGTAAATACAGGATGGTCTGCGCCTCCTGCCCTGTTAATGTCACCATCTTTGAAATCCCTGAATTCGCGGAAAAGAGCCTGGGTGACAGGGCCAAAATATACAGATCTGGACTTTCCTCCCTTTCCATTAACGACTGTGAGGCTCCCTTCCTGGACGTTTCCCCAGTTTAGGGCAGAGGCTTCAGATATTCTGATTCCGGTGTTGTAGGTAATTCCTATGAGATAGTAGTCTGTGACAAATCTCAAATCCCGTCGGGATAGTTTAGATTTCTCGGCCTCATGCTTTAATGTCCGAAGCAGCCTTCCGGCATCAACAGGACGTATGATTTTATCAGCGGTAAGTGTCATAAGTGAGAGCCTCCCCGGCTTTTTTATTCCAGTTCATTGCTGGTTAGTCTTAACTCCGGTCTGCAGGTAAGCCAGTATATCCTGAGTAGATTTCACTCTGACGGCCCCCTTTTTCTCGTAGTATGCAGGCCATGTGATGTCTTTGTTTTCAAAACAGGAGTCAGGTATGAACAGGGGTCTTTTTTGTTGGAGGGCAGCTTTGGCCTGAGTCAGAATTGTACTTTTATCGTCTGCTTCCACTATGACTGTTGCTCTGGAAATCGCTGACCTGGTGGCATTTATACCTGGAAAATGGCGTCTGTGAGACTGAAAAGATTCATGCTGGTACCTGAAAAAAGGAACTTGGCTAATCAACAGATGCTCTTTGGAAATCCGGTCCTGAAGGTGGTTATTTTCCAAAGGACTTGGAAAGTACCCGTTAACCGGGGTTGTAATCACCCCAATAACTCTGCCTCCGGCAGAAATAGCTGATTCAAGGCTGGCATTATCAATTCCCAGAGCCAGACCAGAAATGATTGTGAAGTTCTCCTCTGTCAGTTCGATAGCCAGGCGCCTGGCAAGGGCCAGGCCTTCAGGGCTTGCTGAACGGGCACCGGTTATGGAGATCCCTGGTGTGCTGAGCAGCGACAGATCCCCCTTATAGTAAAAAAGATTTACGGGGTGTCTGGCATCCCGGAGCCTTCTGGGGTACTGGAAATCCCCGTTCAGGCAGACAGAAAAACCAGCCTGATTTTTAAGATAAGCTTCTGTCTTTGGGAGAAGCTGCTCAAATGCGGCCTTATCCTTTATATCCATATTTTCAGTAATATTTGTAGGAAGACCCTCATCGGAAAACAGGGCTGAAATCCTGCTTTCAGTCATGCCCGGTAAAGCCCAGAGGGTTTCATAGTGAAGCATCTCCTGGTATGGAGAAATGATGGATTCTGAAAAGGTTTCCATGAGGAAAATCCTCTGACAGGTTTTTCAGGCAGGGCTGCCCCTGGTCAATCTGTATAAAAATGTATCAGAAAAAACGTACATTTCAGTCTGAGCCATGCTGACTCTATTTTATGTAAGTTTTAATCTGTCTGGAAATATTTTCTTACATAAGGTATCTGGCGGTAAAATCACTGTTTCTGTGAAAGCCTTTCTGTCACTGGTTTTTATAGTTAATGTAAGAAAATCATACTTCTCTTACATTATTGGCTGCGCTATCTGCCGGAAGTTTTGCTGTTCCAGTAACTGACATATTCCTTGTACGCCTCAACAGAAGTAAGGATGTTTATATGGTCGTTTACGTAGAGGGTGTAGGCAGGGAGCAGGTCGACCTTATTCCTAAATGCTTTCTCAACCCTGTGGTTACCGTCAATGACGTTCATCCTGCCGGGAGCAATTTCTGCCAGAATAATTGGTTTAGCCAGATCAGCGGAAACGATAGTCGATTCGTCGAGACCGGAAGGTTCAAAAGATCTGAAAATTTTGATGGCAACATGCTCCACCTTGAACTGATGCGGGTTGCCATGAATGTGTTTAATTATTTTGCTAATGTTAAATTCGAATATTCCGTTTCGAAAAATTTCATCTCCATCACTTGTCGAGATTGGTCTGAAATTTTTTTTCACTCGCAACATTTTCAACTATTTTTCCAGTATGAAAAATGATTTTCGTGGTTATGGATATGTCAGTGAATTTTAGAATTCAATCCGGTATACCGGGCTCCTGTCATGAGTTTTTTCTCTTTTGTTATACTTTTGAGTTGTAGCCGGACTGCTGTGGCCCAGGAGTCCCTGAACATCATCGAGCTTCACATCCTCTTTGCTCAGTAAATGTCCTGCGAATGTGGCCCGCATAGAATGTGGGCTGTAACGTCGGATTTCTGAAAGCTCTATGCCAGCCTTCTTCAGGCAACTCCCCAGTATGTAGCTGAACCCCGCCCGTGATACCGGCTGGTTTACTTTGGGCTTCAGGCGGGGGAAAAGAAAATGCTCCTGATCAAGGTTAAACCCAAGCTCTGTAAGCTTTTCAAGATGCTCGTTCAGACACCGGACCACGAAAGGATTGAGCGGTACCTCATGATTCTTATCGCCTTTGGTCACTGTTGATATGACCCGGTGGCCCCGGATCTCAGCCAGATTTTTTAGCCGCAGGTATCTGATTTCCCGGGATCTCAGTCCTGTGTAAAAGCCCACAGCCAGCATAGCCCGGTAGGCCTCAAAGTTATACCGCTTTGGATCAAGGCAGTTAAAAATCCTTTTCACTTCCTCATCGGTGAAATCAGAGGTCTCACATTTATTTCTTGTTCTGGGTCTTTTGATTCCCTGTGTGATGTCACGTCCGATGATTTCTTCCTGAAGGAGATATCGGCAAAAAGAACTCACTGCCGATAGTTTTTTTAAAATCGTTTTGTTTGCTAGGGCCTTTTTTTCAAGGTATTCCCGGTAATAAATCAGATGATGCCTTTTAAGCTCCCCTGGAGCATTGACCTGACTGAGACTCAGAAGTTCTCTCACAGCATAGGCATATTCTTTTTTTGTGAGTTCAGAGTTGTGGTTAAGAAAAAATCCGGTCAGGGTTTTTTTCAGATCCTCCTGATCTGGGTTTACCTGGTTTTCGGTCCTTCCAGGCTGGCTCCTCACAGCATTGGTTCTAAAATCAAATTCTGGCTGTATTGCTGGACTCAGATGGGTATCTTGATTTTCCAGGGTCTTTCCTCCGCGATTTGGTTTGTGTTGACTCTTCTATTATACGGCTGAATATTCTTAACAGAATTAACATTCTGTTAAGTATAATTTTTTTTCACCGCCGGATCCATTTTTATCACAGAAAGCCTGCCTCAGCTGCTCCCCTACCCCTCCGCCCCCCAAACTGTCACAGCCTGAAAGCTTTCCGGCGGTGACGGTCTGGGAAGGATTACCCTTGGCGGAGTTGAGGGCAATTTAAGTTTGTTAAAAATTCAATAATATTAGGTGTCTATGAAAATGGCTGCTCAGCTATGTTGTCGTCATCTGAGTAGAGGCTTTTCAGGGCTTTATAGTCATGACCAGATATAGAATTAAAATCATTGTATCCCATTATGCTGTCCAGTCTGAATTCGTGACCAAGGCCAAGAAAATGCCCAACCTCATGTTTAAAAATTGTCTCAAGGTCAAAGGAGCCGACTTCGGATCTGGATTTTTCACTAAACATTATGAAAATTGAGGACGGCAACAGGGTATTAGCCTGATAATCTATCATTTCTGTAACAAACCCTCCGGTAAATCTGAAACTGTTATTCCGAACCAGGTACTTTCTGACAGGGACGATGCAATTTGTATTGACATCTGAGTAGGGAGGAAAGTCATTTGTTTCCTTTAATTTAAGTATTAATCCTGCATCATTCAGATTCCATTGTGCGAGAGAACTTTTCATAATTGTGATTTCGGATTCATCAAATTTTCCACATGTTGCAAGGATGATATTTTTATTTTGCAGGCGTAATTTTAAATTATTGAAGGTGAACCTGTAGTCTTCTTCTGATCTTGCAATGGACTTATTTAATTGAGATTTTTTGAAGGTGATTGCGGAGATAGAAGTATGCCCGTTTTCTTGAAAGGTAAATAGAAATGAAAAAATACTCCTTTGTTGGTTATAGCTATAGTGGATTGTGTTTACATCGAATCCGCCAAAATTTTTAAGAACCAGAGAGTCACTTTCAATCTCAAATACCAGCGTTTGATCTCCGCCCTGTTGGTTTTTGTAAGCAAATGTATTATCTGCCTGGTCTCTTTCCATGAAGTACTGGTAGCTGGCATATTTGTTCAGAAGAGATTCGTCTTTATCATTAGTTTTATTTTCATCTTCGATATCATTCAGGCCTTCTATGTAAGGAGAAAATTGGGAGTAATGATCTTTATGCACAACCGAGTAGCCATTAAATTCATCGAAATTATTAACGGTTAAAAAGGAGACCTTGTTCAGGGTCGCACCCTTAATTAGTTCCATGGGATCGCCGCGGACAAAATATCTTTCCCCGTTTATTTCTGTTGTATCCTTTAAAACAAAGAAGATATTTCTAAATAAAACTACAATCATGATTGCAAAACAGGCAATGCATATTTTGTTGAGAAGTCGGGAGTATCTATTGATAATTTCGAATTTTGGGATCAAATATTTTAGACCGGACACTATAAAATCCTCCTGAATGCTTCTCTCGATTCTTCGGTGAAATGAAGATATATGCTGGTTGTTGCTATGTTTTGATGCCCCATGACAGCCTTCAGATCATGAAGCTTAATCCCCTGGTTCAGCATTCTGGTAGCAAACCCATGTCTTAGGCTGTGATACGACAGTGATTCAGAAAGACCGGTTGTTCTGACCCAGAATTTCATCCGGTAGTGAATTCCGCCACGCCCAAGCCGCCCTCCCCGGATGCCGGTAAAGACAGGGTCATCAACTCTGCAGCTCAGACCTCTGGATATTTTAAATGCCTGATAGTCGGAGAGAAGCCTCTCTGTCCTTGCTCCAAAATAAACTATCCTGTCCCTTGACCCCTTGCCCTGCCTCACTTTCAGCCACTGATCCTGGCTTATATCCCCCCAGTTAAGATTGGATACTTCTGATACTCTGAGCCCGGTCATCCAGCCAAGGCTGAGAAGGTAATAGTCATGGACGTACTTTAATTCCTTTCCTGAATTAAGGGCAGCATCTCTGTATCGGGTAAGTTCTCTGATCAGGTTTTTCCAGAGTTTTTCGGTCATGATCTTATCGAAGGTTACTCCGGATCTGTTTCCGGATTTTTCAGAACTATCCTTTCTTGGTGATGAAGATGCCTGATTTACAACCGGAGGTTTTTTTACAGGCCCTGGAGCTTCACTTGAGAGCATATGAGGATTCCAAAAAGATCTGATTAAATTTAATGCAACATCTGTGGATAAGTTCTTATCATCCCCGCCATTTTATCATTTTCACTTTTGTGAACATAATATCTTTTACCGGCAGTAATGTTCAGAGCCTTCAGTTCTCAGATTTGGCGGTGATTTTTGATGCCTGTAATGTGCTGATAAAAGGAGTGATTATGGACTCTGAACAAAAGTGTTCTTATGTTCAGAGATTAAAACAGCGGGGGTTGGCGGGCTTAAAAAGGAGGCAGGATGGCAAACAGGCCTTTATAAAGTTAGTAGCTTGCAAAATCATTGCTTTCTGTGTTTAAGGCCCCCAAATAATGCAATTTGGTAAGCTCTCCTTTAACCTTGTGACATCTCCTGCGCTTACCTGAGTTCTGGACAGTTCAAGCTTTTCCAAGTTGGTGAGGTGTTGCAGAGGACTGATATCACTTACCTGAGTTTTGAAGAGAAAGAGCATCTTCAGACTGGTAAGGTGTTGCAGGGGACTGACATCACGAACCTGGGTGGACCTGAGATATAAGCCTTCCAGCTTAGTGAGATTTTGCAGGAGAGATATATTGCTTACCTGAGTCCTGCTTAGGGACAATTTTCTTAGATTGACTAAATTTTGAAGAGGGCTGATATCGTTTATCTGAGTATTTCTGAGATACAGAATTGTCAGCTTGTTGAGATATTGTAAGGGACCAATGTCGCTTATCACGGTATTGAAGAGATACAGCTCTTTCAGATTTGTAAGTCCTTGCAGGGGACTGACATCACGAACCTGAGTTTCCCAGAGACGAAGTTCAATCAGATTTGTGAGTTGTTGCAGAGGAGTAAGATCGCTTACCAGAGTATTGGCGAGGGACAGGTTTGTCAGATTCGTGAGGTTCTGCAGGGGGGTAAGATCGCTTACCCGAGTGTTGGTGAGAGAAAGATTTGTCAGATTAACAAGGTTTTGCAATGGAGTTAGATCGCTTACATAGGTGCTGGAGAGGGATAGATTTTTAAGTTTGGTAAGTTTTTCACTGGCTTCTTGGCAAGTTGTAGCCCATACCTTCCTCATCAAAATATTAACAGTGTACCTTTGCTCAACTGATATGTCTTCAGACTTGCACCATTCTAAAAATGTCCTTGGGGTTGGTGTAACAATTTGAGGCTCTGTGAAAACATCAGCCAAACTCCAACCAGAAAAGTGTATAGCGAAGGCCAATAAATATTTTTTCATATTTTATTCCTCTGTTTTTTAAAATTCGTTTCAATGTAAAGAATGTATGCAGATGTTGCTGAACACTGATTGGGGTTTCGAGGTACCTGATTGTCAGGTCCTTTTGGATAATTGTTATTCACTTTGGAATTTGACACGGTAAGCAGGGTAGAATTCTTTCAGGAGCACTCCACCTGGACGTTCTCAGCACTCCCGCAATCATCTGATCCTATCGGGGCGTGTCCACAGTCAAATAGGGAAGATTCATTTCCGATGCATATTAGATCATCCAGCCAGAAAGAATTAGGTCCTTGCACAGTGCGAAATGAAGTTGATCTGTTATAGCCCATTGACTTGCAGGCAACGTTAGCCGCTGCTTCGTTGAAAGAATCATCACACACTCCCCTCCATTCATCGTTATGGAAAAGTTCTAGATAACCATTTGAGTTTCTTATGTTAACCGGTCGGGTTCCCCGGATGATCTCGTCAATCACGCTCCTGATGTATGGTGTAAGCATATAGTATCTAAAAGATATTTGTGATCTAAGCTGATCTTTTAAAATCTCAAGCTGAACCAGCTGGTCCTTGGTATCAGAAATTTCTTCCTCAAGAGCTTCTGATTGTGAATCTGAAACTGTAACAGTCTGGTACATGGCAATATAGTCATCACTGGAGAGATTTATATTTATCTGAAGATCTTCAATCTCATCTGTCAAAGAGTTAGCAATGCTGTGTTTTTCAGATATCATCGCCTCCAGAGAAGAAACCTCCACGAGTAAAGCCCTCCTTTCTCCTATCAGAACAGTAAGTAGTTGAGAGAGGCTAGGGTCTGTATTACCCTCCTCCAGCGCCGATTTTATAAGTTCAATCTGAGAGGTGTAATCCGTAAGAATTTCATTTTTTTTAAGCAGTTGACCCTCAAGGGATTCAATCTCCCTGAGGACAGAGGAGCGGTTTTCTTCTTTTAATTCTTGATCAGACTGAAGATTTTGTAAGGAGACGAGAAGAGGTTTTACATCAGGGTGATTGTTTTTTAACTCCTTTATTTTTTCTCTGAGTGCTTCCTGTTTGCTAATTAAATTTTCGCTGATCTGTCTAACTGTCTGGTAAAGAGTGTTTTCAGCATCAATTTCATTTTCAATACTACATCTTAACCTCGACGGAAGCTGATTCTCTGGACAGCCCCCAATAAAAATAGTGTTATCTTCCAGCCAGAGAACGGAATTGCTCACACCATGGTTTCCTGGTACTGAAATGTCCTGAAGACTCGCGTTGTCTGAAGAGTTTTCCCCACAGCTCAAAAGTAAAGCTGATACCAAAGTGAAATATATTCGCATCGTAATTCTCCCTTAAAAATTCTAAACAATGGATGTCACTAAATGATTCCGCCGACAACAGAAATTCTAGGGCTGACTAATGAGCCTAATACTGAACCTGTTGTTTCTGAAGTGTTTGTATGCGCAAGTTAGTGAATTATAAAACACTGGGGAAAGGCTGTGCTAAAATACGCCAGTCATCTGGCCAGAAAAGCAAAGTTAGATCATTGACTTCCAGGAGAAAACGGAATTATATTTAGGTCAGGTGCCGTCTGAACCTCTGTCCCGTTGCGAGGCCAACTCAGACTACTGTTAAGTCCAGATATGATCCATATTATAAATGTGGGCGCGGCGATAGCAACGATTTCCAAAATATGCCTGCAGATAATTTTATGGAGCAGACCATGGCCTTTATTGTAAAGCCTGCCACCTTTTACTTTGCATCCTCTCAAATTCAGGACCTAAAACAGGATATAAGACTATTGTTTATGGGTATTCATCGCTACACGGGTAAAAAATTAATTTCCGGAAGGAAGCCATATGACCTTGTAGCAATGACTATGGGGTATCGAAATTATTCCGAGCTGAGTATCAGAAGTCGTGGGCACTCAGGGAAGCCATTTAGCTGGGATTATACAAGAACTATTATATTTTGCCGGGGTGTTGCAGAAAAAGTGCAGTTGAATCTGGCTGAGGTTCTGGCTATTTTTGCAAGCCGGGAAATTTTGAAAACAGCCGAGAAAAATTGCTATCGAGAAAAGATTAAAATTTTGTCCAGCCTAAATCACGAGATGATTATTAATGGGGATATTGAAAAGTTAGTTACTGCGAATGATACGATGCATGCTCTGGAAATCATAGCAAATGGTTCAAATCACTCTCTGGCAAAAGTTGCCAGCTACGATATTAACCTTCTCAAAAAACTACAGCCGGTTTTGTTGAGCCCGGAAGTAAAATCACTATGCCTTTCCTACCAAAGTATGAAAAAATCGTGGTTAATTCCTGACCAACGCACTATAAAACAGGCGTCTATAATACTGAAACAGGTAAATCAGATTCAGAATCTGGTTCATGGTCCAAATCTTAAAATTTGGCAAAAATGCATTTCTGATTTCAGGTTTTGATCCCGGCCCCTGGTTATCAGGCCGCGACATATACTGACAGGGAGCTGTCCTGACTGAAAGGTTTATTAAAAACTGGGAAAGGCTGTGCTAAAAGGCGCGAGTTAGCTGGCCAGAAAAGCAAGGTTAGACATCTCCTTCCAGGAAAAAGTGAGTAGGCTGTTCTAACTGAGTCGACTGCTGACAACCTGCTGAGGTACGGCCATGCCATTTTGCGCAGTGCGGCTGATCTCAACATGAAAATATTTGTTATCTTATAAATAATAGCGTATTACAGTCCCGCTCCAAGCGGGCTGAAACGTTATGGTAGAGAAATATTTCATTCTGTACTTTGATCTTGTAGCCGTCTTAACTGCACCAATGGAGGTTACATGAATACTGAAAAGGCCGTTCAGCACCTAAATGAACTCGGCGCACAAGAATTTGATATCGGTGATAATACGAAGAGCCTGGAGCGGCTGGAGAAAAAATATGCTGGCTTGGATACCCCGGGATGGGTTGAAATTTTACCGGAAGGTATCATTGATGAACTATATCGTTTGCTGATGAAATTTGCGGAAAAAGCTCTGACTTACAAGCTAAAGAAAAGACAATTGCTAGAAGTGTCAGAAAACAACCAATACCAAGATGGTTATTTTATCGATTTTTTCGAGCCAATCTCCACATATGAAGATCTTTGCAAATATAAAAATTATACCTTAGAAGCTAAAAAAGCACTTGTCTTGGGTGTATATCAGGTAGTGGACAGAATGGTCTGTTCTGGAGGCAGGGTCCCAGATGATTCTTCATCTGATGAAATGAAGGAAAGTGACCAAAAACCAACTGCCAAGAAAAAAGCGCCTGCCCACAAAGATAAAATTTCAGGGAAAGTAGAAGAGAGTGAACTTAAGCCATTATCTGTGAACCTGGACATTGATCTCTTCCTAAATCTAAGAAAGAAAATTACGGAAGATTTAAAAAAATACGAGATAGAATTTCAAGAAAATATTCATTCAATGGCCCTGAAAAAAGCCCCTCACTGGGAAATTCAGTGGAGAACTGAGGCTACTGAATTCATAGGCTCCGGCAAATTAAAATCAACTGAGGATTTTAAAAAGCAATTTGGTACTTTTGGACTCGGTAATCTCAAAATCCTGGTCAAAGAGGGTGTCGTAAAAGTTGATGATAAAGGTTTTATTTATATCAACTAAATCAGCAAATACCGGAATACTCACGGACCAACAATGACCAGAATAGGGACAGAAGAATCTACCTGATTATCAGTTGACAGGTACTTTCAATCAATGCAAACTTCGCATGGCTGTGGCTTTATTGTATACATGTTTTTATTGCATGTTTTACAGTTCAGAGGTCCGGTTATCAGTGGGCAGTCACTATTTAAGTCAGTTACTCTATAAACACCTATAGAAGTGGGAAAGATAACCTCAGATTCTTCGAAGTACCCTCTGTTGCAGGAACGGCATTCAAGATGAACTATTTTATGGTTGCCGCATGAAATACATTCGTAGTCATAGGGCATGAATTCTTCTTCCTTCCTTATATCCGGCCAATGGCTTTCGCAAACTACCTTGCCAATGTAATTTCTGATTAGTATTGAACTGGGAGGTTCAGTTGAAAGTTTGTCTGTACTACCCTTAATAAGGTTGTATCTCACTAATATAACTGCATTTTTAGAAGATTATGTTGTCATGATTTCAGGAAAGGATATTGAAAAGGACGGAGGCGTCATCCGGTTGACAGGCTGTGGACTTCAGGTTTTTGAAAAAAAACCAAAACCTGCAAAGGAAAATCAGGAAACAATGCCGCAACCTGTGAAAGAAGCCCGACCAAAACGGGTCTATATTCCAAGCGAATCTCTGAATTGAATCGGATGATTATCCCTATTCTGTGAGAAACGAAGAGCTGTCTTAATACCATCGAAGCAGAGGATGTATAGATTGTTAGAGAATTTCTGCGACTTTCACAGAGTGGTAATGGACCCCCTTTTGCTATGGCCTGCAAGCGTACTGTCTCCACGGACAGGGTATTTATAGTTCCGAAAATTTGTTTAATAGAAATTAGCATCAACAAATTTTCTGAGTTTATCATCTACGACTATAGTTTCTGTTAGCATAAATTTGACTCTGGTTCCACCCTTCAGGGCGATTTTTGGCTCTCCGGTCTCTGTCTGAATAAATGCCCCTTTCAGGCCGACAAAATTATCTTCCGGATCAACAATGATGCCCCCAACAGAAAGGGTTATGTTTCCGCAAATCAGGA
>Ga0163110_10000086_pt1 | contig 39380 bp, 30 predicted proteins | sample CRUFie1St17metaG_FD_108703 | JGI IMG/M metagenome (GOLD analysis project Ga0163110, IMG submission 108703) | Marine microbial communities from the Costa Rica Dome - CRUD Field 142mm St17 metaG | ecosystem: Environmental > Aquatic > Marine > Oceanic > Photic zone | place: Costa Rica: the Eastern...
ATCTCCCCAACAAATTAGTGGATGTTCTTTTTCACCAAATAATCTTTTGATAAGTGATGCGATTACTGTTGATTCTGGTCCGAAGTTATCGTGTCTACCATAAATGTTTGCTGGTCTTACAACCGATGCCTTATTCCAATCGAATGATACTGAATATACTTCAGCTTGTAATTCACCCAATCGTTTAGCCCATCCAGCATACTTATCTTTTTCTGATGGGAATGTTTTCCATACATCATCTTCGTAGAATACCTCAGCGGGTTGATAAACACCCACAGTCGATGTGAATACATACCACTCTACATCTTCTAATCTAGCTGCTTCCATCATGTTAGTGTTAAATTGTAACATTGGTACAAAATAATCAGCAGGTTGTTCCATTGCTCTTTTTGGTGAACCTTTTACACCAGCAATATGAAGAATAATATCTTGTCCTTCAACAACTCTTTTACAACTTTTAAACTCTCTTAAATCTGCTTTGATGAATTGATAGTTTTCATCTTTGTATTTTTCTATTTGATTTGTTGGTTCAACAATATCAACTGCAGTTACGAATGCACCTCTATCGATACATTTTTGTACGGTGTAATTTCCTACTAATCCATTAGCACCTGTAATTAAAACCTTTTTACCATTCATTTTCTATTTGTTTTATTATGTTAGGAATGGAATCTTCCTTGAAGGTATTAAATACCTCCCTATTATATATACATATATTTTTAGTTTTTTGATAAATTTCATTTAATTCATCAATACTCTTATTATTTAATTCTAAAATTATTTTTTCAATTGCAAAATATCTTTCTTCACCATTTTCAATTTCATCATAACTTTCATCCCAAAAATCTGAAAAAGTTTTGTATCCCAAACTTCTTAATTCTTTCAAATAGTATCTTGGTCCTAAAACTATAAATGGTTGATAACATACAATTGGTTTAAATATCTTTTCAGATAGAAATAAACCATTACATGAAAAAGATGTTTCAGTAACAATATTGATACATGAATTTATAAATAATTCTTTTTTAAAAGTGTTACTTGTTTTAAAACTTTGTAAATCAACATTACTATTTTGTGTATCTAATTCAATTGGTAGTTTACTTTTATATTCATCAATCGGTAATTTTTTTGTTTTTGTGTAAAAAGGTACTGAACCATCAGATGCACAAAAATTTAAAAAACTGAAGAATGAATCTGAAAAATCATTTTCGAGATAAGTGTGATATAAACTCATTCTGTTGTCTTTATCAACTGTTCTGTTAAATGATAAAAATTTTTTATTTCTAAAGTTATCTAATTCACTAATTTCAATATCTTCACTTTTATATCCTAAATCATTATCAACAAAAAATTTAAAATCTCCATGATTTTTAAAATGGATGCCTGGTTCTTCTATAAAGTGATGATAACAAAAAGTATTTTCATCTTTAGAATGATTTACACAAGTATCAATATAGTAAACTTTATTTTTAAGACCATGTGAATTTACATCATCCATAAAATTAATTTTATCAGACCAAGTACATGGGTCTGCGATTGATGCAAATATTACTTTCAGTTTGTTTTCGTTTATTATATTATAAAGTTCCGAATCAAAAACTCTATGAGGTCCTTTGAAACACTCTGTACCTTCAACTACTAAAATGTTATTTTTTGATTTATCAATATCATCTATCAGACTATATTCGTAATTGTTTTGAATATAATCAGTAAATGGTCCTCGAAAAGACCATGATGGATATTCTTCATCAAATAAAAAAACAAAATTTAAAATACTACCCATTTGCCAGTTCCATAATGTGGATATTTCGATTTATACTTGTAATAAATTACATCATCTGGTAATTCTCTTTGAATTCCATTCCAAGTATGAGAAGTTGGAGTGTTAGTAGATACTTCATTATCTTCTACTACAAACCTAATCGGTAAATCAAAGTTTCTTGCGTATTTGTGTACCTCATAGAATATTCCAGTCTCAAAAGTCATATCTCCAATAAAACACCAAACATTTTCATCACCTCCTTTTTCTTTTATTCCCTTCGCAACACCTAATGCAATTGGTAGAATACCAGTTACTATTGCGGATGAATAAAAATTAGATGATTTATCAATTATAGTAATAGATTTACCTTCTAAAATTTTTTGTTTTAAAAATTTAGGGTCTACTCCATGTAGTAAGGCATGATAGTGAGACCTCCATGTTGAAAATACCCAATCTCCTACAGCAACCTTCTGAAATATTTTTATTAATTGTTCTTCATTACCATTTGATAAATGGATTGGCCCTCTTATTTCTCCATTTTCCCAATGTGTAATAATATCATCTTCAAAGGCAATCAATTCTTCTTTTGACCAATTACCATCTAACCATTTATCTTCGTGGTTTTCTAAATTTTTAATTTCCATTTGCATCTCTTTTTGAAAGTATAGGATTAGTACATGGCCATTCTATTTCGAATTTCTCGCTATCCCATTTAATTGTTTCTTGTTTGTTTTCATCATTGTACTCACCATGATACGCCATTTTATAGTGGAAGATTGAATCATCTTCAAACACATAATGTCCATTAGCAAACATGGGTGGTATCAAAACTTGTGTAGTCGTTTCTGGTGAAAGAATAAATGATTCCCACTTACCATAGTTTGGTTGTTTTTCTCTTAAATCTAAAACAACTAGATAAATCTTACCATGTAAACAACTTACTAATTTCCAAGTTTTATCATCATAGTGTAATCCTCTTAACACATTTTGTTTAGATTTAGAAAATCTATCATGTTTAAATTTTAATCCATTAGTCCTCTCCTCAGCAGGCAATATTCTATCGTAGTAATCTGTGTGATAAGTTGTAGAGATTGAACCTCTCTGTTCATAATACACCGATGGTTGAATGATTTTAACCTCTTTCAACTTTGAACCGTGATAGAAATGAAAATCATCCCAATCTCTTTCCTTATAAAATATACTACGTCCTTTTGCCATAACCTAATGGAAATCCATTCCTATATTTAGAACTTAAATCTTGTATAAGAATGGTATATGTTTTAATTAATTCTTCAATACCAGAATCCAATGTATGTTGTGGATTCCAACCAGTTGATTCAATTTTTTTATTTGATACTATGTAATCCCTTTTATCTGGGTCCTCATAATAATCTGAATATGTGATTGCAAAATCTGGTACATATTCTTTAATCTTTTCAACAAGTTGTTGTTTTGTAAGATTTGCATTGGATAAACCTACATTGAAAACTTCACCACTATAAGTTTTATAGTTTTCAATCATAAATAAAAATACATTTGCTACATCTCTGATATGAATGTAGTTTCTTACAAAGTTTTTTTCAAATATTGTGATGTATTTATCAGTCAATGCCTTATATACAAACTCATTAACTAATAAATCCATTCTCATTCTTGGTGATGAACCAAATACTGTTGCTAATCTTACAGATATCCCTCCAATACTCAAAACCTCACTCTCTGCCTTGACTTTGGTTACACCATAATGTGAGATTGGATTAAGTGGACTCTCTTCAGTACACTCACCATCCTCTCCTATCCCATATCCACTATTTGTGTTAGGATAAATTACTCTTTTATTAGAATCTTTTATCAAATCACAAATAAAGCGGACGTGCTCATAATTAACTGCGGTTGCTAAATCTTTATCTTTATCACATGCCGGAAATCCTACTATTGCAGCAAGAGGTATTATAACATCAAAATCATTTACTAAAGATTTTAATAATGATTTATCTCTTACATCGCCGTATATAAAATTAAAATTAGGATTGTGTGAAAAAATAATGGATGATGTTTGATTATACATCAAATTATCTAAAATTGTAACTTGATAATTATTATTTAGTAATTTTTCAGTAATAACCGAACCTAAGTAACCCGAACCACCTGTAATTAATATTTTCATAACTTTTATATTAACTTTTCGTCTAAAATGTCAATTAAATTTTTTTCATATTGTTTACTCATCCATTTTTGTTTGAGTAAACTTTGATTATATTTTAAAATAGGTTCCATTTGTTTTAAAATTTCTACCCATTCTTCTTTTGATTTTGAACAAAGTATTTTTACTTGTTCAATTATCATATTTGCCCGTTTTTTAAAATTTGTTTCTGTATCATAACTCTCATCCCACCATTTACCAAAAGTTTGAAATCCTAAACTTCTAAGATGTGTCAAGGTATTTGGATTTCCATTAACTAAAAATGGATGTAAATTCATGATTGGTTTAAGAACCTTTTCAGTTATAAATAAATATTGTGTTTCTGCATTTGTTTCTGATACAATCGAAAAATATGTTTTTTCATATTCATCTTTTCTACTTAAAAAGTTGTGATACATTGCAACTTCATGTTCATTATCTGAATCAATTGTAAGTGGATACCATTTAGATATTGTTTCCTTCCATTTTAAGATATCTTCGGTATTAATTTCTAATTGAGGAAAATTATGATTTTTTTCCAAACAATCATCAAAATCTTCAGTTTTAAATAACGAAATAAATCCTTTATCTAAAAGATTATTTTCATATAATTTATGTACTAAGTATGGACGATGATATCTACCTGAATTTCTGTTATAATTTAAATAATACTTTTCCTTAATATCAAATTTTAGTTTTTGTTGTATTGAAAACTCATATTCATTATGTGGTTCTGTAATTGAATTATTTCTATCTTCACATTGTTTGATAAATTTACCTGCAAAGTACAGATAATAGTTGTTATTATAAACACAAATTCTCTTATCATTGATTTTAATATTATTTATGTTTTCATTACAAGTAGATACTATAAATTTCTTTCTAGTTGTAATTTCATGTTTATTTAACCACTCTTTGATTTTATCAAATAAACTTTCAATATGTGGATACGAACCTTCTCTATTATCCACCATTAAGATTTTGAATTCCTTTCTTCTTTTTATAATTTCTAATAATTTAGGAGAAAATAAATCATCAAAATCTAAATTAGGATTTGTATAATATTCGAAAAAATTGGAAGCATTTGTTGATTCAAGACAAACTAAAAAATGATTATGTTTTTGACTATAATTTTTTCTATTTAATTTATCATAAATTTCTGTTGTGAGTATTTTATTCCAATGTGTATTTGTAGAAATAAATTCATCAGCAAACATACCAGATTGCTCTTGTAAATTACTTGGATTATTTGGGGATGCTAAAAGTAGTGTTCTATTTTCAACACAATTATCTACTTGATGTAAAAAGTTATCTCTAACTGTACTTTTATTATATCCAAAATCTAAATAACCATTTGGAAAATTAAAATCATATACAAAATAAATGTGTTTCTTCATTTATATTATATTAGTGTGTTATCTTCTGCCATCCATTTTTTATCAAACAAAATCATCGAATTACCATTGTGAGTAATATCCATAATTTTATATGGAGTTTGCCATTCCTTTTCGAAAGAGTAAACTGCTGCAGGTATTTTATCAAAATTAACTTCTTCAGGTTTACTTACTTTAAAAGTTTCTTCTATTTCATTTTGATTTAATGCAGTTTCAAAAATCGAGAGATGATTTATCTCACCATGTAAAAATCCTCTATGTTCTGGTGCACAACTATCAAGTGAATTATTACATCCTACCCAAATCCATGAATCTCTATAATCAATTATTTCACCTTTATATGATACTTTACTAACTTTACCATTTACATAACAGGTTATAACCTTTTTCTTTTTATCGTGTATCATCGCTATTGATATCCAATCTTTTTCTGCTCCTACATCTATCCATGTATCATGAAATTCTACACCGACTTCTCTACTTTCCCATGTCCAAAATTGTGCTTTGATATAATATTGATTTTCATTGATTCTTAGAGCACTCAAACCACAGTGTCTACCATTCTTTGCAACAATACCACCTTCATGAGTAGGAGTACCTACTACCATCTTATCCCAATCAATTTTTACTCTTACTGTGATTGTGAAATCTTTCTCAGTTAAATCGAAAGTTTCTCTTTTACATAAACCATATCTATTCTTTGGAGGAATAAAGTAGGCATTATCACCATTTAATGTAATCATAGTTTAATTTCTAAACATTTTCTATAAAATTCTTCTAATTCTGGAAAAGTAGCACAGAAATCAGTACCTCTTCTCTCATCGTGTGCCCTAAAGTAGTGTCCAAAGTTTCTTCTTTGAGTTTTTAATCGTTTTTCATCGACTGGTGATTTCATCCAATCGTATGTTCTTTTTAATTTTTGAATTTCTACATCTGAGTATCCAATATATTCCTTTTCAAATAATGGTACTCCCAAGAAATCTACTAATTGTGCATCTGCATAAATCTTATCTGCCCAATGTGGTTCTAACACTTGCACTGTCTGATGTGTTGGGTGTCTAAGATAGGATGTATCTAAAAATGTTGCTGAATTCCAATACCTATCATCTGAACCATAAGTAGTTTTTAAATCATAAACACCTCTAATTAATTTATGGTAGTTTGGTACTGATAATGCGTTGTAAGTTACCATGTAAGTTAAAATAACTTGTGGTATTTTTTCTAAAACTTTATGACAGTTATCCCAAAATCTATTAAATTCTAAACCATTTCTAATATATTCTGCTTGTGCTCCCCAACTATCGACTGATGTAAATATAACAAACTCTTTTACTCTTCCTTCATCACATATTCTTTGAACCTTTTCAATAAACCTATCAACTAATTTATCAGGTACTCCTAAGTTAGAATTAATAGCAAGATTAAGTTCTCTATTTGGATTTTCTTGTTCTAATATAAAATCCAAAACCTTCCAAGTATCTTTACTCATTAAAGGTTCACCACCAGTGATTCTAAAGGTATGTAAATCTTTATATAAATCTGGCCACCATTTCCAAAATGCATCTACATATGGATTTGCCTGTGTAACTGGCATTGGCATTTTACCTTCTTCTTTTAGATAGTTCAAATCATTAAAACCATCGGTTGTTGGATACTTACCAAATTTTTCCGCCTCTTCCATCCATTTAGTTGAAAACGCCGGTCCACAATAAGAACATTTAAAATTACAAGCGTTTGAGAATGATACCTCTACATACTTAGGGTTGTAATCATCTCTCCAACCTAATGATTTTATTTCATCCATATAAGGATAAGACCAGTTTTCTGCTGATTTAAAAGTTCTATCTGAAAATCTATTAGAACTATCTTCAACATTCCAACAATAATCACACTCATCTGGTCTTTGACCTTCCAACATCTCTTTTCTTCTTCTCTTCTTATACATCGTATTGTGAAGTGCAGTTGGATTCCTTTTAAGTTCTCGTAAAGGAACTTGATGTGTTCTAGGGTGGTGACATGAATGTGTATGACCTAGTTGTAAATGCATAGTAACTTGTGTCCACTTTGCTAAACAAAACCCATGTCCTTGGTCATTTAACGATTTTGTGATATCCACATAAAATGGACTATCATCATCAATGTTAATTTTTCGTTTTTTCTCTTCTTGTTTTGCTATTAAATCTGCCATTCAGTAATTGTATATTAATATATATCAAAACTTTACATTTATAAGTTTTGCTTTAGGATTTATCTCATCGACACCCACTAATTCATATTTAAGTTGTTTTATACCATCTGATTTGTAATCCCATTCGCCTTGTTGCATTTGTAAAACATATCTTCTTTCATTTCTTGCAGTGGTTTCACCCTTTGCCCATGTATCATTACCATTTGCATCTTTAACTAAGCCTTCATCTTTGTGTGGTAAACACATCATTCTACCTGGTCTACGATGTGGTAAAATAGTATATGGAATTTTAATTTCTCCTTTATGTAATTCACAGTTTCTTATACTACCATGTAATTCATTTCCACTTAAATCTATTGCAGTGTAAGGAGATTCTTTTTGTAAATCTGAATTGAAATCATATTGTAAAACTAAATTCTTTTTTGGTACTACATTGTGTACATTTTCGATTTCTTCTGGACTAAGATTTCTATTCCACATATAAATTTTTCCAATATCACCTTTTAACCATCGATTGATATCAGTCTTTCTCGCAGATGTTGTAGTACCAACATAATAATCATCTAATCCATATGATTTTAATCTATTTTCATAAGATAAAGGTGATTCAGTTCCATGACCATGTCTAGCATCTGATTCTTTTCCATTTAAATAAAAGTGGATTTTTTGATTTGCTGCATCAACACTCAATGTAACCCATGTCCATTGACCTTCGTATCTTTTTATCCATTGATACAAATGTTTTTGTTCGGCATCCCAAAGTTGTGCCGTGTATGCCCTTGAATTATTATAACTTAATCCCCAATCATAACCAGGTCTACGAATTATTGGATATTCACAAAATCTTCTATCATCATCACCAACTAACCATATCGGTACTTTATCTTCTTGTTGATATGCACGAACTAAAACTGATACTGTATGTGAACGAGAAGTAAGATTTCTTAGTTTTTTATCTTTATGAATTTTTATAAATGAATCCTTACCATTAAAATTCAAATATGATTGTTCATCTGTTGGATATTTTAAATAAGATGCATCTGCATATCCTTCTAATACACATCTCCAAAATAAATCATCATCTTCCATACCCCAATCCCAATAATCATTGGAATATCCATTGGTTCTTTCAACTTGTTCTTTTGTAAATAAAACTGCTCCACCAAAATATTCTTCGTATTTTAGTTTGTAATCCATTTGAGATATACTTGTTGCAATATGAAGAGGATTCCACTTTGGAAAACTATAATCACAACCTTCTTCTGGTATCATATCAATATCATGCCAAACTATGTAATCACACCCTTCTTTAAATGCCCACTCTGCTGCTACATTTTTTGTTGCACCTCTATTAAATAATTTATCATCAACTTGATGACCAAAATAAATACAATAATCTATACCTTGAGATTCTAAATATTTACTTACAGTTGGTACAAACACATTTAAATGTGCTTCTCTATTTCTGTATGGAACACAAACACCTATCTTCATACTGTCTTTGCAATTAATTTTTTAAATTTAGTTGTTGACCAACCATGGTCTCTATTTAAATAGTGAACTGGAATATTTAATTCAAAACCAGTATATGTCTTTCCTCTATAATCATCTCCTAAAAATCTTATATCTGGTTGGATTCCTTCTAATAATTTTACCAATTCATTTTCATAGGTATAAATATGAATAAAATCAATGTACCGTATTGAATATAACATTTCCATTCTTTCTTCTACTGAAAGTATAGGTTTAAGTTTTTCTGGTCTTTCAATGGAAGGGTCTGTATGTAATAAAACTATAAAGTTTTGTACATATGATTTACATTCTTGAAACATTTTGATATAACCTGGATGAATTACATCAAAGTTTCCTGCAATAATTCCTGTCTTATACATTGGCATCATAATTCTACTGATATAAAGTGATAATCTTCTAATTTTGTATCTGATAGTAAAGTGTACTTCACATTATCAACTCCATCTCTTTTATAATTTGATTTACCTTGTAAAACTTTATTATAAAAATGTAATTGATTTTTTCTTGTTTCTGTCCATGTCCACTTATTTTCATAAAATCCATTTTCTTTATGAAATAAAAGTTTAAATGTACAATCTCTTCTATATGGTACTGGTATTTCTATAAAATCATCTACTTGATTGATTAATACCTTTCCACAATCCTTTACTTCCGCTGTTCTTTTTCTAAGTGTTATATCATATATTTCAGAGTAGGTTGCATTTTTCATATCATAACACATTTCTAAAGTATGTGGTGCAATATAATCACCATATGCTTCAGTTAAACCCATACCTTTATTATTTGATATTTCTCTTATTTGTGCTTCTTCAAGTGAATGATTAAATAATGCAAAATAATCTATTGTTCCTTTAAATGGTCTCCTTAGATTATATTCAAGAGATGGTGAATCACCAAGATAAATAAATTTTTCTTTTTGGTAAATTTGAACCTCACCTGTATATTTTGCTTCATCAACAAGTTCACCATCTTGATAAAATTTTATAATTTTTTCATCTTGGTTTACTGTTGCACACAATGTAGTTTGTTTTGGTGTAGTAATATTAGATTTTAAACTAATACATTCATCAGTAGTAGTCCAAGTTTCAAACTTATATCTTTTATAAGAATTAAATGTGAAACCAGTATCCATACCTGGTATTGCTACAATATTGTATTCATCAAAATTAAAACCTTCATTACATTCAATATCTGCTGGGTGAAATGAACAAAATAATGTGTAATTTTTTAATTTAAAAGGTTTTGGGATTCTTACTTGACTGGTGTATCCATTGAATTCTAATCCTGCACTACTGTGTGCTTTTGTTGGAAGTTGTTTAGTATTAAAATCAAGAAAGTTTTCTTTACATCTCCAAAGTAGGTCATCATCCTCATAACCCCATCCCCAATATTTATTTGAATATCCATTTACATGGAAGTAATCATCAATTGGAAATAAAGTAACTCCACCAAAGTACTCATCGAATACAACTCTTTTCATTTTATCTTTATGAGAAATAAAATTAGTTGCAAGGTGAGTAGGAACACTTACACTAGAATAATCTACATTTTCAGGTATCATATCAACATCGTGTAATGCAACATAAGTACATTGAAGTTCTTTTGCTTTCTTTACACCGATGTTGAGTAATGAACCTCGATTAAAAGATTTTTTATCTGATTGTTCTACAATTATTAATTCGTAGGGAATTTTTGAAGCCTCAAAGTGATGCTTAATTGCAGTGGTAAAATGATTTAAGTGTGTTCTTCGGTTTCTGTATGGAACAATGATACCGAGTTTTGACATAAATTATTTTTCGTTTTTGATTTTCTTTTCGTACCACTCAGAAAGGTACCATTCGATTCTTGGTCCCCATTCTTCTTTATCGATTTCTTCAAACCATAAAGTGAGTGCATCAATTGAGTTAGCGATTTTTTCAAGAGCTTTTACTTTTCTCTCTTCTAAAATCTGAGCTGTTTCATCTTTTTTAGCTGCCATAACTTATTATTTTTAATTTTAAATACATATATAAATATATAAAAACTATCAAACCGCGATAATTTTTTTTAACAAACGATTCCATTTTGTATATTCCCAATGTTCACTAGGATTTTTTTGTAATCGTTCTATAAAAAATTCTTTTTTTGAAATATCAATTTTCCAATTTGAATCTTTTATTGCGTTATACATTTTTTGGTATTCTTTCCAAAAAGTGTAAACTTTTTTTGTCCTAGAAACTTCTTTTAATCGTTCTAAAACTGTTGAATCCCACTTAAAGTGGTGTACTTGTATAAACCCTTCTCCTCTACCCGGTGGATATCGAAGAGGATGATTTAAATTTTCCTTTCCCCAAATATGTTTACCTTTAATAATTCCATAATGTTGTCCATGTGTTACTTCTACTCTCCCTTTCATAACACAACACTTATTTGGACATGCTTGAGAAAGTGGATATCTAAAAAAACCTGCATTTGGAAATGTTTTCCATATATTAGTTTTTTTATTTACTTTTGGAAAAATCCCATCCTCTCCTATCCTATCGATGAATCCACCTGTAATAAATTCATATCCATTTTCTTCACAATCATTTATCATTTCTTGTAAAGGTTTTGGATACACATGGAATTCATCGTCGTCCGAAACCACCCACCATTCGTTTGGTTTTGTTTTCTTTACTAAGTTGTATAACTCTGTTACTTTTTCCCAATTAAATTTTGGTTCAGTAACTACTTTGTATGGAGTTATACCTAATTTTTTTATTTTATCTAATATACCATCATCTTTTGTTTGTTGATAGACCACAACATAAATTTCATCCACCAAATCTTTATAATGATTTATCATGTGGGGTAACATTGTAATATTATGACCTACAACAGTTACTAAATTTATTTTATGCATTTTTTCTAATAAATGTTAAACCAGTAGATGATGGTTTATCTCTTAATATACCATTGTTAAAAAAATTGAATACTTCCCAATTATTACTTTCTTTTAATTCTTTTACAAATTTAGTAGGACCGTTTGCATACTCTTGATGGTATTCATTTAAAATATCATCTGTAATAATGTGTTCCTTTTCAAATGTTTCATCTGTATCGTGTATCGATATAATACCATTTGGTGAAAGTAATTTTGTGTATAATTCAAAATCTTTTTTTACATCCTCATATGAATGACCTGCATCGATATGAAGATAATCTATTTTTATATCTTCTTTAACAAAAAAGTTATAATAGGCATTTTCAGTAGTATCTAATATAACTCTACATGGAAAATGAGTTCTAAAAAACGAATCCTTTTCTACCCAATCAGTATGTCCTCCAACTCCATTTGATGCATCAACTAAAATTGTTGTTCCAACATCTCCCCATTCCATATTTTTCTCTCCTTCGAATATTTGTTGGTCATGTAAATCCATTCTTGCTTGAGACATGATTCTTGGAATAAATCCTCCACCACTTCCTAAACAGACACAAGTTTTTGCCCTCATGTACTGAATTGCTGAATAAACGAGTAAACCATCTCCAAGGTGAAAATCAGTAGCTCCATGTGTCCATCTGTATTTTACAGGTGTAAATTCTTTGAACTCTTTTTGATTAGTGTCTTTTTTTATCTTGAAGTTGTTGGTAAAAAACTCTTTAACTAAGACATAGTTAATAATAGACATATTATCTTTTGTGTATATAAATATATTAAAAAAACTTTTCTAGGATTTTATTTGTCCAAACTTCTGTATCTTGAAATGTTTTCATATAAGTTTTAAGTTTAGCAAATTCTACAAATCTAGTTTTTTCATTATCTGATTGTATTTTTTTTACAACTTTATCAAATTCATTTTTTGTACTAGCTCTGTATTTGTAATCTACCTTTTTAGCCCAATCGGTATGAATGATTGGAATTTTTCCATAATCAACTGCTTGAAATATTGAATACCCAAAAGGTTCTTTAAAATATGCACCATGAAAAATATCAAAATCTTTTTTCATAAAAGAATCGTGAATACTCATATCCCATTCATAAAATTTTATATTTGGAAAAGAATATGCACTTGTATCTTTAAGATTTTGATAATCATACTTAGATGATAAAATATAACCTTTATGCCCATGCATCCAATGTACACACTTTCTTGATTCTATTCTTGATGCAAACCCAATCTTGTTAGAAAGCTCCTTAGATGGTTTCTTATTGTGTTTAAATTCATAAAAATTAGGTATAGTATAAGTATAGTTTGGAAAATCATCTAATACACTACTAGGATTATTACCAATCCAAATTCTTCTTCTAAATGTTTGTAAGAAATCATTATAAAATTTACTATCAACCTTTGTGTTAAATTGTAATCTTTTTAATTCTGATTCCTTACTAATCACCTCTTCCATTTCTTTAGGGTAGGCATGTACAAATATTGTTTTAAATTTATCTTCGTGTTTCCAAATGTGTTCTCTTTTATGATAATGAGAGTGTAAATAATAAATTCCCATACACTCAGTTAACCATTCTTCTGTTAAGTTAGGGTCATCACCATGAAAATGAAATCTTAATCCATCTGGTAATGATTCAGGTTTAAAATCAACTGGTCTTTTTGAATCAATTAGTAATCTCCAATTTTTTCTTTTTGGTAGTTTAGGCCAAACTAATTTTAAAAAATGATTTGTCCATATATCTGCACCACCTTGAACTGTATTACCTGCACCAGTTGTTACCAATATATTAACACTTGAAGAAAATGAATCTGGTGTTTTGATTTTTTGTTCATTAGGGAGTGAATTATTTATTTTGGCTACTAATACATTAGTATCAATCTCTTCATTACAATGAATAATATAATTCATTAATGCACCTTTTAATTCATCTCTTTGTTTTCCTCGAAATATTGCCATAACTTAATTTTTTTATTATTAATAAAATTAATTTTATTCCATACCGCCTTCTGGAGGAGGACCGCCTGGTGGTACTCCTGGTCCTCCACCTGGTGGTGTACCTCCACCTCCACCAGTACCACTACCTTGTAATCTAATAGCAATATAGTGTGTATGGCCATTTGCGAATGTAACAGTAATTGTAGTACTGTAATATGTTGTATTACTAAATTGTGAACCAGGACTATATCCTATGTTTACATAAAATTGTGCTAATGCTGGATTTGCAGTAACACTATCTATTGGAGTTACACTTCCAACTGTTGTTGAGCCTCCACTTGAAGTTGTTCCAAGTGAAATATAAGTTGTACTTGAAATAGATGCGTTATAAGTACTTGCATAACTTGTTTGCATTGCTATTGGGAAGAAAGTAGGACTAAATGCATAAGGGTAAGCTGAACTTTGTTGTATTGTTATCGTTGTTGTTGATGCACCTCTATTTATCCAACTACCTGCAGTGTTAGCCCATGCATTAGATGTTAAAGTAGCTGCGATTTGTGTTAACGAATAGGTTTCTTTTAAAGATGAATAACCTGTCGGTTCAAGTGTTAGGGTAGCATTTTTTACTGCACCAGTATTAGCAGCAGTTGTATAAACAGTTACGGTCGCATTACCAGTATAACTTTGTGAAAGAACACTTGAACTATTGTTAAAACTAAATGTATGACCAGTAGTTGCATTTGAAATCGTAGCAGTCCAAGAAAGACCAGTGGTTACACTAACTGATTTTGTTGTTGAACCTTGTGTAGTAAATGTAAATACCGCTGATGTTGGATTAGGAGTAAAACTTATATTTGGTAACATATATACATTTAATTTATAAGTACCACCATATTCAGTTGTAAATGAAATAGAACCACTATGAGTATCAGTTGTACTAAAGTTTCTACCATTCATATATACTCTCATTGGTGGTCCACCTAAGTTTTCACCTGTACCAGAATATTGCATCATTCCATATCCACCCATTGATAATGAACCAGAATCAGTACTTGTACTACCTGATACTATTACTATCCTATCAGAAAACTGAGGAGTACCTGGTCCTTGACCTGGTCCATATGAACCTGTCATAACAATACCTTGAACACTCATGGGGTCATTTGCTACATTATAACCATTAGTTATATCTATCGTTAGTGCTTTACCATTCGATGGTCCATCCTCATCATAATCAAATGTAATTGAGCCAGTACCAGGGCCAGTTTCAGTTACTAAAGGTGTTCCACTTGTACCAGTAACTTCTATCGAAGAAGAAGCGTATTGTGTTGCGGATGGTAAATTCTTTTGTACAATTGAACCTACATTACCATACTGACCACTTCCTTGTGCAATATCAGGTACTCCATACGCAAGGTAATTACCACTTCTATTTTGTACACCACTCGTTACGATACTATAATTTGCTATATAAATACCAACTTCTCCTGCACCTGGATTTACTGTATTTGGGTCTGCTTTTGTAAAATTAGTAACTGTAATCGGATTACCTTGGGCGTTATCGTTTCCTGCAGTAAATGATACTTCACCAGTCTGAGCGTTTATTCCCATTGAACTACCACCAGATAGGTCAGCTTCTTCTAAATTATATGGTTGTTGTACTGTACTAATTTGACCTGATACTGTACCTGGATAATTGTTATAATTTTGATTTAATGGGTCAGTTTGTGGTATCGTAACTACTACATCAGCAGTTTGAGTAGTTGCAACAAAAGTTTTTGCCCAACTTGGAGTATTGGTTAATGTTCCATTATAAGTAATTGAACTTATGGTACCTTCATTTGTTTGTGCAGTGGATTGGTTTTGTGCATTATTAGCGATTATCCAACCAGTATCACTTGAAGATGGAAATGCATCACTAAATACGAAATCCCCAGCAGCGGGATATAACCCATATAATTCATCTAAACCAAGACCTGGGTCTGAATCTCCATAGTTAGGTGAAGATAAATCATATTCAGTTGCCATATCTTGCCAACTGATTTCATCTCCGGCTGGGTTACCCAACGCAACATTAACCATCGAAGCTGATATTATTCCTGATGCTGGTAATTGTGGCATTATTCCTTATCTTTTAATTTTTTCTCTAATTCTTCAACTTTTTTAGAAAGTTCTTTTATTCCTTCAATTAGTAGAGGTGAAATTTTTTCGTACTTTACTCCCCAATAGCCATTAACTTTACTTAAACTTGTAATTTCAGGTAAAATCGGTTCTAATTCTTGAGCAATGACTCCTACATCATGACCAGTAAAGTTATGTACTTCATCAAAACCATCAACCCAATCAAATTCTACACCACTAATTTGGTTTATTTTCTTTAAAGGTTCTTGTATTGGTTGTATATTTTCTTTTAATCTTTCATCTGATGATGCAAATGCAGTTATATTACCAGTACATGATATGGAACCTGTAACTGATAATGCATCAGTTGAATTATAATCAGACCTAACAAGTTTTGTTGCTGATGTAATTACTTGAAATCCTCCTTCATTTATTTCTGCGAATGATACTGCACCAGCTGCAGCTAGTGTGGCAGAACCACCTGTTATTTTTGGAGTATTCGTTTGCATTCTTAATGAATGGTTATAAAAAGTAAAAAAGGTATCAAATGTACCATAGGAATTCGCATATGAAACAAATGTTTTAAACTCGTAATATTTACCATCTTCTACTGTGATTGTAAACTGACAAGTTTCTGAAGCTGCGGCTCTTTCAATTGTCTGTTGAGAAGAATATGAACCTGCTGGTAGTGAGACTGATGCAAATTTTGTAACAGTTTGTAATGTAGTCGATGTACCACCTTCAAATACACTTACACCATAGTTAACAACAAAATAACCTGAAGTTACATTACCACTACCAGGTGTAAAAGTTGCTGAACCAATTGGTGCAAGAGAATTATGTTCATCGATGGTAAGTGATACATCTAAGTTAAGTCCATCAGCGGCTGCTGGTATAGTACCTGTCGATGGGAATCGAGTAGCGGTACCACTACTAAGTTCTAAGGTAGAATTTGTTTGTCCAATTGTATTACCACTTGTGGTTGTAATTTGAGCATAATTGTTAACAGTTGTTGCATTAACAGCGAGACTAAGACCAGAAAAGGTACCACCAATTGGTGTTAGTGCACCTTGAGTACTTAAAACAACTTTATCTTGATTACTACTGTTTTGAAGTTTTATAACCGGATTTGTAGATGAAATTAATTGTATTGTTCTATCTGTATTTGTTAAATCAGTCTGACCAACATTAAAACCACCAATCGTTCCTGCTGCTGCGAATACCGAACCACTAATTGTTGCACTTTCCGCTATAAGGTTACCTTCAGAGTTTACTACAAAAGTACCATCACCAATAGAAATATTACCACCTTGAATACTACCACTAAAGTTTGCACTACCTTGACTTAAGAAAAATTCTTCTGATGCTAAATTGTTATTATCTAAATCAAATTCTACACCAGTTGTAGTAAATCCATTACCAGAACCAGTAACATAGTTTGTTGATATAATTCGACCAGTAGAAATATTATCACCATTAATCAAAGTTGAACCTGCAGCACCAAATGATAATGTGTTAGAACCATCTGATACATTATTAGCAGAAGTAAATGAAACTAAACCACTAAATCCAATTGCTTGAGTTACTGAACCGAAATCATTATTTGAATTTGTAGCAGTACCATCACCTGCATTATCTTCTTCAGCAGTAAAGGTTGCAAACCAATATTTGTTAGAATTACCAGATGCGTATGTAGGTGCACCCATTTGCCAACCACTTCTCATACCACTCATTACACCAGTACTAAATGTAAAGGTAGTTGTACCATCATCAGGACCAGTTGGAGCAGTAGAGGATGCAGCATTGTAATGAACCATACCAGTTGCAGTTCTTTTACCTGAGGCACCTGGAGTCCCATCAGCACCTTCTATCGATTTACTTAAACTTTGTATTTTGGTAATCGTTACACTATTTTCTATATTAATAGCAAATGAAATTTGTGCATTATTTTGATTCATTGAAGATGCGTTCGCAAATACGACGGGGTTACCAGTTGATGTTTGTGCACCTGCAGTGATATTTGTTGCTGTTGCAGTTACTTTAAATTCTCCACTACCTGGAGTACCACTTGTTACACCATCTAATTCGGTTGCACCCTTATAGACAATAATTGATGTACCTGAACCAGTATAAGTTACTGTACCACCATTTGTAGTTGGAAGTGTATGTGATTCATTTGTAAGAATAACTGTATATGCATCAGCACCAGGAGCACCATCAGTACCATCTTGTACACCATAGATGTTTGTTTCATCAAACGCATCATAAGTTCCACTTGAACCTTCTCTTACTTCAACTTTCCAAAGGTCTGCTGTGTTTGCTGCTGGTTCTTGTGCATCTGGTATTGTGTAAGTATTTGTTGAACTCCATGTTTGTCTTTCTGTACCATTTTCTAAAAATCTATATTCAGGTGAAGTAAAATTCTGAGCAGTACCAGTTAAAACAATTGCTACAGCTGTTTTACTTCCAGCACCATCATATAATACAACATATTGTGATGCGGTTAATTTAATCGCTAATGCATCTGTTCCTGCTGAACCTGCTGGACCAACATCTCCTAATCCAGCAACACCAACATCAAATGGAATTGTTTTACTTGAAAAGCCAGTTCCTTCTGAGTTTGTATAACTAATCGTGACCACACCAGTGACTGGTGTTGAGCTAGTTGGTGTATCAGGTGTAATCGTTCCATCATCATTATTTGTAGCATTTGTGACACCAGTAATTCTAAAGTTTTCTTCCGCAATACCACCAGATGAATCATATCCATAATTACTTCCACCTTCATTTAATGTTATTGTAACATTAGTGGGAGTTCCTATACCTCCACTACCACTTGTAATAGTTTGTGATTGTGGTGATGCTGCAATCGTTGTTACAGGTGCACCTTTTTTAGATTTACTAAATGTATATGTTTTTGGAAAAGTTTGACCAGTATTATTATCTATAATATCAAGTGTTATACTACCATTATCTTCAGTTTCAGTTACACCAGTAATAGTAAATAATCTTTGGTTTGAAGTATCTGATTGAGAAGCAGTAATGTTGGTTGCGGTAACATTTGCTAATCTATATGAATCACTTCCATATGGAGATGAACCATCATAAGTATATTGTGTTGCTCCTCTAAAAAATCTTACTTGAAAATTACCATCAGCTAAAGTTGATGTAATCTCACCAGTTGATTTTGCAGTAAATACATGAGCTTCATTTGTAAGGAATGATGTGAAAGCATCTGAACCTGATTGTACTCCAAATACATCTATATTATCAAATATACCATCATAAGAACCACCACTTTCCCTTACTCGTACTTCATACAATGTTGCATTACCTGGTTCAGGATAACCAGAACTTGATATCGTTACTTCAGATGTTGTAGCAAAATCATGTAATACAGCACTTGCACTTAAAAATTGAAATTCAGGTGTGGTAAAGTTTTGAGCCGAACCAGAAAGATTAAAGTTTTGGTTAGCTGGAAATAAATTACCATCTCCATCATAAACAACTGCATATTTAGTTGATGATAATGATACCGCCTTTGCATTACTACCACTTGCTCCATTTGCTCCATCAGCACCTCGTTCTCCTACTAAACCTTCTTTTGATAATGAAAAAGAATATTGTTTATCAAATGTTTGACCAGTATTATTATCTGTTACTATTATTGTAGCACTTCCACTATCACCAGATATATTGGTTGGTCTAAATTTTGTTTGGTTACTTTCAAGTGATTGAGATAAAACAATATTATTTTGAACACTTGCAGTAGCACTATAAGATTTACCACTCGAACCACTATTATATTGTTCCGCTCCTCTGAAGAATCTTACCTCAAATTCACCATCAGCTAAATCACTTGTTATTGTTGATTCCGATGTAGCTGAAAATACATGAGCTTCATTTGTTAAGAATACTGTAAATGCATCTGAACCAGATTGAACTGCAAATATATCAATATTATCAAACACACCTTCATAAGAACCTCCTTGTTCTCTTGTTCTTACTTCATAAATAATTGAAGTTCCAGCAGATGGATAACCAGAAGATGATATTACAACTTCAGAAGTAGATGCGAAATCATGTAATACTGCTCCACCACTTAAGAATTGGAATTCAGGTGTGTTAAAGTTTTGTGCTGAACCACTAAGTGTAAAGTTTTGTGATGCTGGAAATAAGTTTCCATCACCATCGTAAACAATTGCGTATTTATCGGATGAAAGTGAAACCGCTTTTGCGTTTGAACCACTTGCTCCATTTACACCATCAACACCAATTTTTGAAACTGATAAATCAAATCTTACTTTTTTACCAGTTACATATGTTCCTTCTGAATCTACATAATCTAATGATGCAGAACCTATTATACTATTGAAAGATGAGGTTAGTGAACCAAATGTTAAAATGTTATTTGAATTACTGATTGAACCAGAATCTACAAATAAACCAGCGATATTAAACTTTTGAGCATTTGAATCTCCACCACTACTTAAATCACTACTATCAAATGTATATTCATCTCCACCTTCTTGAACAATAACTTCCATTGTTTGAGGACTATCATATCCTAATGAACTTGAATTGATTGTTTGTGTTGATGGAGATACTTTAGTTAAAACAGTTGGTACTGCTTTTTTAGATTTTGTATAAGAAACAACTTTTTGAAATGATTGTGTTGTAACATTATCTCCTGCAAGATAATCTATTGTAAGAGTCAATGAACCACTATCTTTTGCTGTTTCAAATGCTGATATAGAATAATTTGAAGTATTTGGTGTTGTATCAGTTGGTGTGACATTATCACCCACCGATGATGTTATATTAAATGTATTTTTAGTTCTACCACCCAACTCATCATCGTGTTGTATAGAATTTTTACCAATAAACATTTGTACTGAACCACTTGATGGAATTAAATCTCCTATAATTTCACCAGTTGATTTTGCTGGAAAAGCAGTTGATTCATTCGATAATATAAGTGATACTGCGTCAAAATTTATTACCTTTGATAATGTAATTTCATCTGATTGTTCGTTTCCAAAAACATCTGAACCTGTAAATTCATAGGTTACTGAATCAAAATCATTTGCTGCAAAAGATTGTGAAAATGCTGTTGCTGAAATTGTAAATGTATCAATTCCATTTGAAGTATCAACATATGTTAAACCAGGTCGGTTACTACCACTATTGATTGTGATTGGTGTAACCAAAGATGCTAAGTTTTTTCTTTGTGCTCTAACAGTTATAGATTGAGAACTTGGTTTTGGTGAAATAGTTGTTGGTTCATAAATAAATTGATTTGCATCTGATGTTACAATAAGTTGAGGTGCATTATCACCATCTTCTAATCTAAATATTGTTTCAAATTCTTCATTATCTTGTAAAGATGCAGTATAAACAATTGAACCAACTGTTACTGTATTATCACTACCACTAAAGTTTGCTATTGTAATTATTGAACCTGCTGGAGTAATACTTGTTAGTGTACCTGGATATGTACCTGTATAAGAACTTGGTTCAATATATGTACCATCAACATCAAATGCTGCAGATGCATAAGTAACTGAACCTGTCAAGTTTTGTTGTGATGTTTTAAATTGTATTTGTTGAAATGGTGGATTACCGATTGAACCACTTGTAAATCTAAATGCGTTTCTATCCGATTCAAAAGTAAATAATTTCCCACTTGTTGGAAAATCATTACCACCATCAAATTCTTTTGTTGCTACTACATTGACTGGTATGAAATTATTATTTACATCATAAAACTCAAATCTAAAATCAAATGTTTCAGTTGCAGTTTTTCTTGGTATATCTTGTATGATTGTAAATTCATCTGGTGAGAATGAAGTATCTTGTGCATTTCTTAGTGATACATTAGAAATAAACCAGTCTTGTCCATTTACTTCAAATACTAATTGAGCACTACCACTATTTTGTGATATTATATTTTGAGATACATCTTGTTTTGATTGGTATATATTTGAACCACTTACTGTTAAAAAATCTTGTGTAAAATCAGATGAACTAAAAAATGCTCTAATACTCTTATTATTATCAATTGAACCACTTAGAATAGTTTTAAATTCTAAAGTGTATTCAACATCCTTTGATAAGTTTATTGATTGAGAAGTAATTAATTGTTGAGTACCTCCTGCACTTACATTATAATCAATATGTGCAGCTCTTGATAATATTGAGGAATCAGCAGATATCGGATGGTCATTTGATGAACTAATCCAATAGTTTACCAAAGTATCATCAGTAAATTTTCCGAAAAATACTTCTGTATCTGCTGCAGTTGTTACATCTCTTAATAATTCTTGTGATTCTAATTTTGCTTCTTGTACAAATGCAAAATCACCAACTGCATTTCTTGATTTTCTAAAAATCTTTACTCTTGCAACATCTCCAACAAATGTTTTTAATTGTGTAATATCAATTTTTGCAAAAGAACCAGTAATTGAAGTTTCATCTATCGTTTCGTTTGTAATATCTTGATACGCAACTGAACCTGTAAAACTTGAAAAGTTTGTCACATTTCCATTTGAATCAACAAATGGTTTATCAATTATTAAATCTGTATCATTTAAAACTTCAATTATTTTTGCAGTATGAACTATGTTAGAACTTGAACCAGATGTTATTGTAATTTCATTTTCATCAACATCAACATCGAATGTGCCAGAAGTTCTTTGTAACAAATAGCTAGTTCCTGCTCTCCATTCTGATAAATCTTGTCCGAATGTTGGTTGTAAAGGAAATCCATTTATACTACCTGTATCTTCGGAATCGTTTATTGTTTTACTAAATATTGGTTTTACAATTTCAGAAATGTTTACTATTGGTCTTTTATAAAATCTTACAATTGTTTCGTTTGCAAGAGTTTTATTTATTTGAATATCTCGTTCCCATTTGACATTATAAATACCTTGCCAATCCAAAGGTACTTCTGTTACTGTATCCTCACCAACAACTGTTTTTAGTTCACCAAGTATTGTAATTTTACCAATACCAATTGGTGTATCATCGTAAACATGCATTGAAACTAAAGTAGAGTTTCCTTCGTAGTAATCTGGTGTACCTTTACCTGGTTCAAAATAGATTGGGTTTCCATTTACATCAAGTATTTCTATTTTTACTTCAGTTGTTTCTTTAAGATGTTCTGAACCTTCTATTAAAAATGCATTCTTACCACCAGTTAGAGTTTCATTTAATTCTGTGATTCTGAAGTATTGGGAATTTGGCAAAGTATCAGTTTCGAACACTTCGAAGTTCGTTAGATTTTGAAACGGTGCGAATGATTTTATAATTGCCATAAATAAACCTATATGGTATAAATATCTTCTAAAATAATTATTTGATATATATTATATAGAAATCTATATATTATGGGAAAATATACTACAATACAAATAAAAAGAGATTTATATCGAGAGCTACATGAATATTGTTGTGAGTATGGATATACTAAAAGTGGATTGATAGAAAGATTAATAAAACAAAAAATTAAACAACCTAAACCTACTAATGTTTTAAGGGTAAAATAATTACTTACCTTTCCTATCTTTATCGGATATAATTATATCTTTTTCTTTACAATGAGATAAGATAATTGTTTTAAGGTGAGGGATATCTTTCCAAACAATTGATTTTTCTTCTTGGGGATTAAACTGGCCATTTACCAAATATGTAACTATTGTGTTATCTTCTAAAGTTAGAAAACCATGTGCTGAAAACTTATTTACATATACACATTCACCTTCACCTAATCTGTATGCTTCTAATGTTTTAGTTTGTAAATTATAAATAAAATCAATAATTTCTCCTTTGGTAACGATAATCTGTTTTTCTTGTCTTGGTTTGTTTTGATAATGCATTCCTCGGAATGTAAATTTTTTTAGATTCTTACTTACATTTACTTGGTCCCACTTTTTTGTATCGATACAAGTCAAAGAACCTCTATCATCATCATATCTATTTAAGTTCACTAACATATTGAAATAAAGTTTTAGTTATTGGTGTTTCGTTATATTTTGTTTTTAATCCATATTGTCTATCATGTCCTAATCTATCCTCTACTGATGTTATAAGGGGTTCTGTATCCATTATTTCTCCAACTTGTTGAATTATATGTTTATTAGTTAATCGTTCCTTAGAACCGATGTTTCGTATTCCTACATCTGAATCCAACATATACCTAAATACTTGTCTTACATTATCTTCAACCCAAATCCATTCTCTAATTTGATTTCCATCACCATACATTGGTATTTCTTTTTTGTTTTTTATACAATCAATAATTGTAGGAATAAATTTTTCACTATGTTGTCTGATACCAAAGTTGTTACAAGTTCTTGTTATAAGATATGGTAAACCATATGTGTGTCCACAACTTTGTACGATTAAATCTGCAGATGCCTTTGTTGATGAATAATATGATGATGGTTTTAATTCTTGGGTTTCATCTACCTCATTAACAAATAAATATTCTAAATCACCATAAACTTCATCAGTACTAATTTGGACAAACTTTTTTAGTTTAGGATTTTTTCTTGCAAGTTCTAAAAGATTAAAGGTTCCTTCTATGTTTGATTTAACAAATGGTAACCCATCTTTAATACTTCTATCTACATGAGATTCTGCTGCAAAGTTTACTAAATAATCATATTCACCTAAATCTTTTGCTTTTAAATCACAAATATCCTCTATTAAACACTCAGTATCTAATGGTAACCAATCTTCATTCGCAGCATAGGTCATTTTATCAACAACTAAAACCTCTATTCCTTTTTCAACACATAAATCAACAAAGGATGAACCAATAAATCCTAAACCACCTGTAACTACTATTCTCAATTTAATTGTTTTTTAAATATATTTGCATGTGCAACATGTCCAAGTTTATTTTGATGATAATCTATACAATTTTTACCAAGTAAATCTGAATCATAAAAATACCTTACATCATTTTTAATCATCCAATCTTTATAGTTTGTAAAATTTGGAAAATTTAATTTTCTATGTTCAAAAAAACTACCCTTCTCTATCTCTTCTAATTGACAAGGTTCTGTTTGGAACCAAAACCATCTATAATTTGTTTTTTCAAGTAAATTAAAAACTCCTTCAATATATTCCCATACTTTTTTTTCAGTATCTCGATTAGTATTTTGTCCACCTCTTGTCTTGTCTATTAGATTATATTGTCTACAAAATAAAGGAAGTTGAATTATTATCATATCTCCTTCATCCCATCGTGAACATGAATCAAGAACATTTTGTATAACCTCAAGTGGGCCACTTCCTTCAAGTCCATAATTACAAATTTCTAACCCAAGAGTTCTACTCAATATACTCGGCCAGTTCCAATCTTTTTCAATTCCCTCTTTATAAGGTTTTGATGCACCTTTACCATCATATTGGTGGTCGGTCATTCCATCACCTCTATAATCATATTCCCACATACCTTGAGTGAAGGAACAGCCATATGTGTGGAGTTTATTCATTTTAAAATTTTACTTGGGAAAATCCTTTTTCTTTTTTAATTTCAATCAAACCATCTACAACATCTCTCATTGAATCAATATGTGAAATAACCATTACAAAATCAAACTGAGTTTTAAGATATGTAAACAACATAAATAAAGATTGTAGGTTCTCACTATCTAATGTACCGAAACCTTCATCTATCACAAGGAAATTAGGTCTTGGTAGGTTACATACATTGATTAGAGCAACTCTAATTGCTAAACCACTAATAAACCTTTCCATACCACTACACATTTCCAAACTCCATCGTTGGTCTCCATATACTAAATATGCATTGATGTTTTTACCATCAATCTCTAACTGCATTCCAAACTCTACTATTTGTGCAAGGATATTGTTTACCTCACCTTCAATCATTGGTAATGCCTTTTCAATCAATTCATAAGATACACCATCCTTTGATAATGCATTTAGATAGAAATCAAATAACTTAGATTGTTCTTCTAAATCTTTAACTTCTTGTATTCTATCTTCTATTGTTTCTTTTTGATTTTGAAGTGCAGATATTTTACCATTTAATTTAAGAACATCTGAATTTACTGTTTTCAATTCATCCTTAACTGAAGTTTGTTTTTCTCTTACTCCTCCAATCTCATCTCTTATTTCTTTGTTCTTATTAATCTGTTTTTCGTTCTTGTAATACTCCTTAATAAGTTGTTCTTGTTGTGCAACTTGTGTATCTAAACGAATTTCTTCTGTTTCTGTTGTTGATAACTTGTTAATAAGTTGAGATATTTCTCTATCAATCTTATCTTCCTTTTCTTGTGCTTCTTGAAAATTACTCCATTCCTTTTCATATCCCTTAAGAGAATCTATTTCAATATTTAAATCTAGTTTTTGTTTTTCAAACTCTTGTAAACTTTCTTTATTATCTTTTATTTCATTTTCTACTTTTACTTTCGTATCTAAAATTGACTTTGAGTTTTCCATACAAATATCACATTCTTCATTATACTTGTGTGAATCCAAATGTTCTTTCCTTTCAAATAAAGAATCTTTTTTGATATTGATTTTTTCAATCTCTAAATCAATTTGTTCTAATTTTCTTTTTGATAATTTTAGTTTAGTAATTCCTTCTTCTAAATCTTCTTCATCAAACTTATCTAATATTTCATCTAATTCAATTTGTAATTCTTCTCTATGAGTAATTCTATTTTGAATAGATTCCTTTTGTTTTTTTATATCTTCTTTTTTCTTTTCGAGGATGCCCAATCTCTTTTCCAACTCTTGAATCGATACTCCACTATCGGCATTTAACTTTACTATTTTTTCATTGAGAGATATAATCTTTTTGTTCAAAAGTTCTTCTTCCTCTTTTAATGCCTTTTGGGACATCTCTAAAAGTTTATATTCGTTTTTATCAGATTTTAAATCAATGTCGATGTCAGCTAGTTTTTGAGTAAAATCATCGGACTTGAATTTTCTGATAAGTGTTGCATTATCTCGATTCTCATCTGCAGCCTTTTGATATAATTTATCAAAGATATCTACTCCAATAAATTGTGAGAGTATTTCTTTTCTTTCCGATTGTGATTTATCAATAAAGAGTGCGTTGTTTCCTTGTAGTGATAATGTAGTTAATACAAAATCTTCAAACTTACCAAGATACTTTTCAATGTTTTTATTAGTTTCTCTTCTTTGTTCACCATTAAGTGATTCTACCACGCCAGCATCCTCTCTCCAGAAGTTTACATCTACTTTTAGGTTTGTACCCTTTCTTGTCCATTTAGCACGTCTTTCGATGTAATAATCCACTCCATTGATTTCAAAGTTAAACTTACAATAAAAGTTATCTTTACGATTATTAAGAATATTCTTTGAAGATGCGGTACGAGAAGTTTTATCGTAAATACAAAATGATAGTGCATCAAAGAGAGATGATTTACCACTAGCATTTGGTGCAAAGATACCCATGATACCTAAAGCCTTTTCAAAACGAACTAAATTGTTTTCTCCATAGGAAAACATATTAGAGAATTCAAACTCCTTTGGTGTCCATAGAATGTTTTCTGCTATCTCTGAATCATCTATATGTGAGTTTAGTTCTGAATTTATTTCTGCAATCTTATCAAGTTCATTATCTTCTAGTAGATATTGTCTTTCTAAGTAATCTCTAATTAGTTGGTTTTGGAAGGTTTCGTTTTTAACATCACCAACAATATTTTTATTTACCTTTTGATTAGTTTTAAGTTGTCCGATTGTATCGGTTCTTGTTACAGTAACTTCAGCAACTTTGAATAACTTTTTTAATTCAGTTATTCTTTTTTTCATATCACTTGCTTCAGTTTTTGTAAACCTCAACCTTAATCTTGGAAACTTTGGAAGTTTAGTACCAACTTCATCATATACCCATTGTGGTATTTTACCATTCACTACATCAACTGTTAGGAATCCATACTCGTTATGAATATGATGTTCTGTAAAAGTTCGTGTTGGAATATCCCAAAGTAAATAACCATGATTCTCAAGTAACTCACCATGGTTTTGTTGAATCATAGAACCTGCGTATGCAACCCATTCATATCCTTCACCAAATGTTTGTCTTTTATGAATATCACCTAACATTGCCATATCAAACCCATCAAACATATCAACCTTAAAAGAGTTTGAAGATACTGTGTATCCAATATCAGTTTGTGCTTTGTTTACTGGTCCATGAAATAAGGCAATTGTGTTTTCACCTTCTACATCTTTACCCTTAGGCCAATTTTCTTTGTTATCCATGATGGAATACACAACAAAAGTAAGGTTATGTATATTATACACGCCAGTATCACGCAAGTAGTGAATACGAGGGTTTTTAAGATTATCGATAATAGGTGTGAGAACATCTAATCTGTGTGAATTGTTTAAGTTACAATCATGATTACCAGTAATAAGTACCGTTTCTCTTAGTTTAGCACACTCAGTTAAGAACCAAGATATCTCCTTCACTAACTCTGGTGACATCTCTGTTTTAGCATGAGCAATATCTCCTGCAAGATAAATCATAGAATCTTCTAATTTATCTTCTTTTACTTGTTTTAAGAATTTTTTGAATACTTGTCTGTATTCTTTGTGTCTTTGGAGATTACGAATGTGTAAATCTGCCAAGTGATAAACTTTATTAATTATCATAGTTTTTAAAGTAACTCCTTATTAAAATTAGGTTGTGTATATTTTTGTTTTTGAAATATAAATTTTTGTTGTTGCATTTTGAAAAAATTGTGTTCCAATCTACTCCAATTTCCAACATAGTATTTTCTTAAATCCTCATTACTCATATTATTTAGGATATCTAAATTTGATTTGTACTGATTAAGTATTTCACGAAAAGATTTTTTTTCAGTTGTATCAAATAAATCGTCTGCTAACCAATAACCACATCTTTTAAGATATTTTTTAATTCCATATGAACCAAGTATTAGAGGTATGTTAAATGAACAAAATGGATTCCAACTTTTTTCACTTAGGTGAAGTTCCATTTCTGTATCATCAATTATTATTTTAGTTTCCATAATACAAGATACATAACTTGTTAAACAGTATGCAATAGGAGGTAAATCTGGATTAACTTGTCCTATTTCACTTTCTTCAAATGTTGTATCTAATATTTTTGGAACATTTTCATTTCTCCATTTTAGTAATGAATCAGAAAGTTCATCATCACTATAATCTTTACTAAATCCACTATATGCTAAATGTGAATCTTTATCTAAACCTATGTTATGGATGTACTTGTATATTTCTAATCTTTCTAATTTATCAACACCAACAAAAAAGTTAATTTTCTTTGGTCTCCTTTGTTTAACAAAAGGATTAAGTGTTTTATATAAATTATTATACCAATCAGTTTTTGCTATTCTATATCGATAGTAATTAAATACATTGGTCGTATCTGCATAGTTAAATTTATTAGAATGAAATGTGTAATATTCATTATCAGTATATGGTTGATAATTATCATCATCTACAAAAACTAATTTAACTTTATATTTTTTTGATAACTTAACAATGTTTTTTTCAAAACCTGGTTCTGAGTAATCGGTGTATTGAAAATCACAAACAATCCAATCGTTCATACTAGGATTGATTTCTTGAATATGATTTTCTAAAATATCAAAGTAATCCTCGTTTGGTGGCATTTCTTCCACGATAGTTTTATTTTCAATTTTATATTTTGAATCAAATTTATGAATGATTAAATCTTTACATTCACTCCAATCGATACAATCATACCATGCAGCGTATGAACCCTTTCCAATATGATGTGGTATTACATGAATCATATTCCTTTTAATTTTTGAGATATAATATCACTAAAATCTGTTTTTGCTGATTGTTTAAGTTTTGAATTAACTTCAGAAAATCCCATATCAGATGCATCTTTATCTGATGGTACAATGTTTTTTGTTGAAATACCTTGATTGGTAAATTGCATAGTGTATTGTAACGCTTGTTGTTGAGCATCTTCATCTAATAATATGTTGATACTCTTGACCCCATTTTTAAATATGGCATCATTTAATTTTTTAGGAACGAACTTACCAAGTATAGGAATTGCATTTCTTTTTACTGCAAGTGCATCAAATACACCCTCTACTAATGTTATTGGTTCTTTCCAATTAATATGGTTTTCAAACATAATAACATTTTTTGAAACTGGTGGGTTTTTGTATTTAAATTTTTCCTCAGTAAATACAGACCTCGCGATGAAGTAATTGAGTCTGTTATCAATATCATAAGAAGGAATAATAATCCTATTGGCATAATGACCAGAATCACAATAACCGATATTATATCTTCTAATATCTTCTTTAGTGATACCTCTTTCTTCTGCATATTGTAATGCCTTTCTGTAAATAGGATTAAATTTACCTTTTGGTTTTTTTAGTAATGAATTAAATTCATTAGGTAACCTTAACTCTACCTTTTCATCTTCGGTATCTTGAGAATATACTATGTAATCATCACCATAGATTTCAAATATTTTCTTTAGTTTTCGAGAATCTACATGAAGGCGTTTTAACAACCTTTGTATCTTTCTACCTTTTGCATCACAAACCCAACAATGCCATTTTTGAGTTTTCAAATTGACTTGTAATTTTTTCTTATGGTGATGACAAAAAGGACAGTAGTGAGCTTGTTCATCGTTTTTCATAGATGTACCAACGCCCAACACCTCATCTAATATTGTAATAACCTGTTGTTTATCGTGTTGTGAAAGCATAATTTACCAATAAAACAATGTAAATATACGAAAAATATTTTAAATATCCAAATCTTTTCTAAAAAATTTACCTAAAATGTTGTCATTTAGGGATAATTCCTCTGATAAGACCTTATGCTGGAACAATTCTTCTACTTCGTAGTAAGTTAGAGATTTAGGTGTACTACAAAATCTAAGTATTTTTAGTTCTAAACTATCGTTAATTTTATCTTGATTGTTTTGTTCTTTTGCTGCTTCACTTTCAAGAAACCACAATTGAACTGCTGTGTTGGAAGAACGATAATCTTTCCATTTCGATTCTTTGATTACCTTTCTTTTTCTTTTATATCCTTTTAGAGGAGGTAGTGTTCTTTTTGCATATATAGATTTCTTTCCTATATAATATTGACCTGTTTCGTGGTTTGTAATTTTGTATATAAATCCGATAGTACCCTCTGGCATATCTGATATTTCTGTTATAGGTCTACCTTGGTAAGTCCATCCCATAGTTAAAAATCTTAAAATCATTTTCGTACCTCTCTCGAACCCAATCTACCATCCATTCTTCAGTATAATATACTTTCGTATAATATTGTTGTTGATTTAAATTTGGATGTCTATTATAAATTGGATTTCGGTTAAGATGCGGAATTTTGTTTGTATAATTTAATTTTGTAAAAATTTCATTACAATCATTTTCATAATTTTCATATCTAGCGATGTATGAAACTTTTTTATCAGTTTGTCCCGCGTTAATAAAATAACTTTGGGGGAATGTCCAAACATTAGTTGGGTCTATATTTTTTAGATATTCACCAAAATCATGTATTGTATTTCCTTTTCGGTATTCGTCCTCAAATGCACTGCAAATTCTGGTGAATGGATTTCGTACTACTGTAAAGATAAAGTAAGTACCATCACAATCTAACATTCTTAATGAATCATGGACAGAAACTTCTTCTGTGTTATTATCTTCTAATAATACTTTTGTGATTGAAGTTCCACCAGTCTTTGGTATATGAACAAATGCCCATTTAGAATAATGGTTTATAAGTAAACTCAAGTTTTAAGAATTTATTATTCTAATATTGTACTGAATCTGAATAATTTTTTTGATTCAGTTTTCCTCCTCTAGCTTTTTCCAAAGCCTTTTCGTCTAATGATAATTCGCCATATTCGAAATCACCTTTAGATATAGGAGTTTTATCCTTGTTAGTTTTACCTAACTTAGCAAACTCGGATTTTTTGTAAAGTTCTTCAATTGATGCCATGATTATTCTTCAATTTCAATTGTTTTGATTATGAAACAACCTTCATCTAATCTTTCAGCAAGACCTTCGTCATCCCAAAAAGCGTTGATATCAGCTCCTTCAATTATTTCATTTACCTCATCTATTGAGATACCTTCGTGAGTAATGTTACCCTCTAAATCTACGATGTTGTATTTTACTGCCATAATTTTATTCCTTCTTAAATTAAGTTAAACTAAGTATAAATATAGGATTATACATCAAAACGAACTAAGAAGTTAACATCATAATCAGGTAAATTCTTAATTGGTTTTGGTAATTTTGCTACTGCAACCATATCTCCATTCTTATCATACAACCCTATTGTACTAATATATGTTGATAAATATGAACCAGTAGGGTCTACTGAAGCACTTGTATAATAATCTTCCCAACTACCACTTACTGATGGATTAAATGAACCTGAAATAAACTCTCTTCGTTTAATATCATCGATTTGTTTGATAGTTCTAGTTCTTGCTGGAGAAACATTTGGTATTGCTGTTGTTGTGAAATCATACGAACCACTTACTTGTACTTCCACTGCTGATGGATTTTGTGAATAGTTAAATTCACCTGCTTTTGCAGTAAGTAAAATTTCTTGTTCTGTTATTGTTTCAGTTGAACGATATTCTAAACTATAAGAAACTAATTCAGTAGATTCTTGTAATACAATAATACCATCCGAATAGAATATGTTACCAAATCTTGATTCATCGATTCCTATACCATCGAATTCAAGAGGTGCTGCTGTTTTTAATAATCCACTACTTAAATCAAGTAAAGTAATCTCTACCACATCTGTATCACTTCCAAATGTCATTGTAGCCAAACCACTCTGAGGGTCATATTGAGATATTGTACCTGTAAATGATTCTCCATCTGCATCTTCTAATATAATCTCACCACTATTAAAATCTAAAGAAGTAATAATGTATTGTGGAGTAAGTGATGCAATACTTCCAACTGAGTTATCTCTATATACTGTACTCGTTGCTAAATCTGTTAGAAGAACACTACCTGGTTTTACTCCTAAACCTTTTTTTGATTGTGGTATAGAAATAACTGTGATTTTATTATCAAGTTCTCTTTCCTCCTTTATACTACCTAAATTATTATATTCACCATATGTTGTAAATATGTTTCCATCATTTCTATAATATTTTGATTTAATGGATGCGTATAAAGGATGATGTGGAATATTGTTTGTTGTAGCTGCAGATGATGATTCGTACGCACTTCCACTACTTAACTCACCAATAAATGGTGGATGAGTTGCATAAGTTTGTATGAATTTCTTGTGAACTTTAAAGGTTCTAAGATTAATACTCGATTTTGGTATTGATTTTAACATATTGCTAATATTCCTCTATATAAATATATTGAAATAAAAAACCCCATTCACGATGGGGTTTATTATGTTTGAAATGCGTGCCTACGGTTTAGAAATCAAGTTTTACTTTGATTAATACTTCTTTATCAAATGATTTAGCAATTGGTTGTGATGTTTTAGCAACTGCCAATAATTCGTTTGAATCACTATATAAACCAATAGTTGTAATAAAAGTTTTAGGGTCTTTTTCAAATGATGATTCAGCAAATGAATTATCTGAACCACTTACAAATGTTGGGTTATTAGAGAAGTTAAATTCTCTATTAGTTGCTCTTACAAAATAATGTGATGTTGAAACATTCTCTGTTCTTCTTGCTTCAAAATCTCCACCACCATTTACTGCGTTATACAACCAGAAGTGATTCTTTTCTTCTGTTGCTACACCATATTTGATTCCTGCTGCTCTATTTGAACCTGCATCGATTGAAGAACCGATTGATGCTGTAATAGCACTTGGATTAAGAACTATAATTCCTTGGTCTGGATAAAATTTACCAAATCCTTGTCCTGCAGCTGAACCACTTGAATATTTTGCTATGATTGTTGCTTCGTTTTCTGAACCTAAGTTTAAAGAACCAGATACTACATCGAATACTCTACCTGCTCTACCAACTGTATCTGAAAACTTCTTTCCACTATCATCGATGAATGTTGAAATACCAAATGAACCACTTAATTTAAGTGACCAGTTTCCTGCATCCATTTTTTCTTTATATCTTGCTCTTGCAAGGTTAATAACAAATACATCATCAGATTCAATTGTATCACCAGATGCAGAAATAAATTTAAATTTAGCTTCATCTTGGTCTAAGAGGATTGAACGATATTGTGCATAAGTTGCTTTTGATGCAAGTTTAGAATCATCATTATTTGCAAGTGATACTGAACCACTTCCAAATTTATGTCCATATGCAACCGCAAATTGTACATTATCTGCTGCTGCCGTATCATATACATTTACATAATAATTAGCACTTGCTGCTGCTTCTTGTGTTGATGAAGTAAAGAACGAGGTTAATGAACCAGTATCTCCACTCCAAAGACCTGTAGTAACTACTTGTACTTTTCCACTTACTTGGTCAAACTCTCCAAATCTTTTATATATTCCATTTGAGATTGAACCACCAGTAGCACCAAGTTTATCACCACCTGAAAGATATTGGTTGATAATCGTTTGTAATTGTTCTGAAGTAAGATTACCACCACTGGCATCTAAATAATTTGCCAACTCTTGTGTTAAGTTTACTCCTGCTTGTCCTGTTATTTGTGCCATTTTTTTATTTCCTCTTTAATTTATGATACATAAGTTACTGTCACCGGTATGGTTTGTGAACCACCTGTCTCATTACCATATACTGTAATCGTTGTTGCAATTGTTGCAGTTACATTTGGATTAGGTATAAATGTAAATGTTAAACCTGTTTCTATTGCTGCTGTTGCAGTTATTTCATCACCTAAGAATGTTGGTACTGAACTTGCAACACCTGATAACCCTGCTCCAACAATACTACCAGCATTTTTATTTGATAAAATTACTGTATATCCATTTTGTGTGTTACCACTTGGAGATGTAGTTGGTGTTAGGGAAACTTGACCTGAATTCTGATTTACAGAAATCGATGGTACACCAAATTCTACCTTTGGAATCTTTGTAGTACCCTTTGGAAGAGTTACTAATTTATATCTTAAAGTTTGTGTTTCATCTGGTGAAGCCTCTGTAATTGGAATCGCCTTGATTGCTGCATCATAAAAAGCACTACCTTTTGGATGTGCTGGTTCGTATAATGTATAATCAATCTCATCATCACCTAAAGCGAACTTGGTGATATTAAGACCTTCACCTGATGCAAGTTTTTCTCTTCCTTTTTTGGTGAGAATTGCATCTACTGTTATTTCTGTATTATCTAAATATGCCATAGTTTTTTTCCCTATTATGTTACAATATATAAATATAACTATTTTTAAAATTCAATAATTATTTGTTAATCTACTTCTAAAATTGGTTCTCCACTACCTCTACCACTATCAGAAACTTTAAGTGTATTCGGATTAGTTGTAAATGTTTGAACAGGTGAACTACCATCTAAAGTAGTTGCAGCTGTTAATTTAGAACCTCTGAAGAATGAGTTTTCTAAACCAGTTGTTAAATCACCAGTATTAATGTAGTGTGTAGGGAATGCACCATTAAGTGGTGTTACCGCTACAATGTTACCAGATACAGTTGGGTCTGTGGATTCATTACCATCAGAACCAGTAAATGGTAAAATATTTATAAAATGTCTAAATCTTGTTTCAGATACTAATTCAGTTCCTAAAGATGAATCATTAGAATCTATGTTTGTTGGAACATCTACTGTGAATGATTCTTTCATTAAAAACACTTTACTTCTTTCTCTTACAAAATTATTATTTTTATCAAGTTTTGTTATGATTGCATTTGAACCACTACCATACAAACCAAATCCTGCTACTGTTAATGAGTTTGGTTCCATTCCTATTTGTTGATATGCCGTAGAATCAAATTCACCTTGTACCGATTGTGTTAATACTGCTTCAATATTAATTTCAAAACCACCCATATCAGAACCAGAATTTCTAGTAATAAATCCACTTGAAGAAATATTTGATGATTCACTTACAATACCTTGGTAATTTATTTTAGAACTTTCTAAACTACCAGTCAAAGTTTCTTGTATTTCACCTTCATGGAAATCTTTTGAACCAGATAATATTGTAATATCTCTTGTGTCTAGTTCAACTGAATAATCATCTTTTGAAGATGTAACTATCATCTCATCTTGTATTCCTATTGTACTTTCATATTGGTCATTAGAACCAGTAGGTTTGTTTCTTTGAATTTTACTTCGTTCTAACATATGAGGTTCTATAAGTAAACCAGTTGTTACTTTAGCTCTTGCAGGAACGAGTGTTTCTAGGAGTTTAAATAAAGATTTATCAATATACCTTACCAACTGAATATACTCGTGGAAATCGATGTTATATCGATTAAAATAATAGTTTCTAAACCTATCTAAAGATGTATAACTATCTTGGTAGTAATCACTTGGGTCACCAATTAAATCATCAATATTAAAATCACCAATTGTTTTTACTATATCAAGATTAAGTTCTTTTGCTGGTGAAAAGAATAATCCAAGTTTATCTGAATCTAAAGGTGATTGGTCAAATGATTTTTTAGTTGCTCTACTTCTATAACTTAAATTTGATTCTAATGTTTGAGATTCAAACCTAATCTTATCCCCTACTGAGAATCCTACACTCGGTACATTAGAAGTGTTCTTTCTATCATAGAATGTAAATCCATATGGGTATGATGATGAAGGAAAATGACTTGCAGTAATAAAGTTTGCATAAGTTGTATCTGGTGATACATTCTCTATTGAACCTGATAGTGAAGTTAATCCTTCTGTTACTATTGATTGTGATACTATACTATTTCTCCAATTATCATCAGTAGATGCTAAATTTCTTGGACTTTCAAAATCTATTCTTAATAATAAATCTTCAGTTGAAGATGAAGAATGATTACCATCTATTGCATCACCATTTAGTGCGTGATTATCAATTCGTGATTCTGATAGTGGAGTATTCCATAATCTTATTTCGTCAATCGAACCAGTAAATGAACTACCACTAACTCCTAAACCTCCAATAATTAATTCTGAACCATTACTCCAACCATTATTGTTTCCAATTGTAAATGATGCACTTACTTCATTTCTTATTCTTTCTTGGAATCCTTCTTTTGCAAATACTTCAAATGTAGAAGATGAACCAGATGTTCTATTTACAACAACTTGTGTATAATCTTGATTAAAGTATGGGAATGTATCGGTGGATTCAGAATAGTATGTTGAACCAGATAATACATTTAATTGTAAATTAGCTGAAGAACCTGATACATAATTTAAATCTAAACTCCAACCACTACTAGAAAGTAATGTTTGTGTTTGTTTAGTATTTGTTTCAACTCTTACTTCCACTGCACTTGGATAATCACTATTTTGTGGTTTCCAAGGAATTATTAACTGTTGAGAACCAGAAATATTTATTGCAGATGTTGTATCATCGTAAGTATATTTGACCAATCGTGAAGTAGTATTATCCTTTGGTCCACCAAACTCCATGATTGTTAACATAGAATTTGGAATTCCATAAATAGATAATGCTGCGTGAATTGCTCTCTTTGTTCCTTTATGTTTATATAAGTAAGGTAAGTTATTTAATATTCTTCTCCAAGTTTCTTGTTGTCTACTTTTACCTGACATTGTGGAAACTTGTGTACCATCACTATGTTCTCCAAATGCATATTCCCAAAGTGTTTCAGATGACATACCCAAATCAGCATCCCAACCTAGTGAATTCAACATTTCATACATTAAATCACTTATAATACCATCCTTAAACTTGTTTTCGGTTTTCTTAGATTTAGATAATCTTGTAATGTAGTGATATAAAATATCAAAGTGTTGTCCAACCATATCAAAGAATAAAACAAACTCTTGTCCATTATCTTCTTCTTGAATATGGATTGGTAAATTGTTTACTAATCTTTGTGGGTTATTTCTATCGTATTGTGATGCAGATGCAAAAGTAGTGTTATACCAATTTATTGCTTGAGAACTAGATGGGTTTAATAAACTACCTGTATCAGTAAGTTTAATATCACTTGTACCACTTTTTGGATATTGTAATGAACCACTTACTGTATAAAGGTGTTTTTCAAATGCATCAAAGTTTTGTTTACATTCTGATATTTTTGCTAACAACCTTCTCTGTTCATTTTTACTTGAGATTGAACCTGCTGAACCTGTAGCATTAGAAAGTGCTTCATGTTTACTTCTATAAGATTCTAGTAATTTTACTTTGTAATAAAAGTTTGCTACTCTTTCTTTTGCAGATGAGTACTTTACAAAATTATCATATTGTATTGCACTACCTGATGTATATTCTAATTCAAGAGTATCTAATGAGAATCCACTACCTGAAACAAATTCTTGGATTACTGCCTCTGATGATACTGAACCACTTGCAATTAAATCATCATATATTTGATAACCAATATCATCATTTAGTTCTAAACTTAGATTTGGTGTTAATGCTATACAATCTGCAGATGTATCATCTAATATTGTAATTTGGTCAATTAAAGGTATTGATTGAATTTTTGAAATCCATATCTTATCGTTTACATCGATTCCACCTTCTAATGGTTCATATAATTTTAAAACAATTGATTTCTCTTCTTTAATCTTCTTTCTCTCATTTGTATCTTCAATTATTTCATATTCTGAGAAAGTTTCATCATCAATTCCATAAGTGGAAATTAATTTATTTTCACCATCACCTAAATGTAGATAATGAGTTAATAGTGGTGATGTATGTTCATCAAATTGTGTGTAATCAAAACAATATTCAAATGCTTTTCTAATATCACCAATTACATCACCTCTTCTAAGAGTTAAATCTCCTTTATCAAATGTAATAGTAATATTTTCAACTTTACCAGATGTTAGTTCATCTCCTTGTGCATTAAATGGTATTAAGAATAATTGGAATTGAAGGATGTTATCATCCTCATCAAATTGTCTCCTAGCTACTCTTAATACATCTTCAACTGTAAATGTTGCTTTACCTGATTTAGAGAATTGTCCTAAGAAGAAATCTTTTTGTGCTTGTGGATTGTATTTTCCAGCATAAACTCTTACATAATCAGTATTAATTGATTGCCAACTAATATCAAAAGGAACATTAAATTCTTTGAAATCTGCACCTTTAATATTTTGTGGATAGTTTATATTCGTAATATCTGGTCCAGGTATAAATTCTCTACTTTCAACAACAATTGTAATTCTTTCTACATCACTTCCACCAATTTTATTTCTTGCTTGAATATAAAGACTATAAGTTCCAAC
>Ga0163110_10000087_pt1 | contig 39258 bp, 49 predicted proteins | sample CRUFie1St17metaG_FD_108703 | JGI IMG/M metagenome (GOLD analysis project Ga0163110, IMG submission 108703) | Marine microbial communities from the Costa Rica Dome - CRUD Field 142mm St17 metaG | ecosystem: Environmental > Aquatic > Marine > Oceanic > Photic zone | place: Costa Rica: the Eastern...
CCATGATACTGATGCACTTGTAGAAGGCACAACAAACCTTTACTATACTAATGAGAGAGTAGACGACCGTGTTGCTGCTCTTGTCCAAGGTGGCACTGGAATTGATGCTGCATATGATGATGCAAATAACCTGCTGTCTCTATCCGTTGACTTCGGTGAGTATACAACTGACCAAGTTGTTGAAGGCACTGGCAATAAGTATTTCACTCAGGCAAGGACCAGAAACGCATTTACTTATGGCGTTGGTATCGAGCATGACGGCAGTGGACTTCTGACTGTTACTCAGTCAGATATCAACACTGATAACCTCACTGAAGGGTCTACTAATCTCTTTACAACTGCCGCAAGGACTCGTGGTCACATAAGTGCAAGTGGTGACCTTGGTTACAACGCTTCTACTGGTGTATTCTCAGTAACCACATTCAAAACTGCTGATGCTCGTGGGTCTGTAAGTGCAGGCGGTGACCTTTCTTATGACGCTGGCACTGGAGTCTTCTCATACACAACTCCTAACACTGGTGGTATTGCTGAAGGAAGCAATCTTTACTACACAAATGCTAGGGCAGACGCAAGAATTGCACTACAAGTTGGTGCTAATCTTGACCTCAGCAATCAAGATACAGGAGATTTGGCAGAGGGTGCTAACCTCTACTTCACTAATGCTCGTGCTGATGCGAGAGTTGATGCAGGATTTACTGCTAAGTCTACCTCTGACCTTTCAGAAGGCACTAACCTCTACTACACAGAGGCACGTGCTGATGCAAGAGTTGATGCAGGATTTACTGCTAAGTCTACATCTGACCTCTCTGAGGGCACTAATCTTTACTATACAAATGCACGTGCTGATGCTCGTGTTGTCGCTGGTATCACTGGAAAACTTGACGCATCTGCTGTCAGCACCTTCGGTGGCACTCTGATTGATGACGCTGATGCCGCTGCTGCTCGCACCACTCTTGGTTTGGGCACTGCTGCTACCACTGCTGCAAGTGCTTATGCAACTGCTGCACAGGGCACACTTGCTGCTTCTGCTACACAACCAGGCGACCTTGGTGCTGTTGCTACCAGCAATGATTATGATGACCTCAGCAACAAACCTACATTATTCTCTGGTGCATACGCTGACCTGACTGGCAAACCTACATTATTCTCTGGTGCTTATGGAGACCTAACTGGTGCTCCTACTCTTGGCACTGCTGCCGCTGCTGCAACTGGCGACTTCGCTACTGCTGCACAAGGCACCAAAGCAGACACCGCTCTGCAAGCTGAGACTATTACCCTCACAACCCTCAAGTCCGTCGCTGCGGGTGCTGCTGATTTCGCAGCATTCAAGGCTGCAATCGCCGCACTCTAATAACCAATGGCAACTCCAACATCTAAAGCGGAATTAAAAGAATACGCTCTCCGTAGACTGGGTAAACCAGTCTTGGAGATTAACGTTTCCGACGATCAGGTCGATGATGCTATCGACTATACTATCCAAAAGTTTCAACAGTTTCATTATGATGGTTGTGAAAAAGTTTATCTAAAACATAAACTTACACAAGATGTAATTGACAGAGCAAAAACTGTTACCAATTCAACCAGCGATGCTGGTAATGATATTTGGCAAGAGGATAATAAATTTATTGAGATACCTGAGCATATACTATCAGTAGAAGGTCTATTTGGATTTACTGATAAAGGCACTAGAAACATGTTTGATATTAGATATCAAATGCGTTTGAATGACTTGTATGACTTTACGTCTACACAGTTTTATCATTACTATATGATTCAGCAGCATCTGGAGACGATTAATTTCTTGTTGGAGGGAATGAAACCTATCCGTTACTCTGCTGTGCAAGACAGACTTTACATTGATTTTGACTGGGAAGCAGACGCTTTACTTGATAGTTACATTGTTATTAGAGCATATCGTGCGTTACAACCTACGACATGGCCAGAGATTTATAATCAGATGTGGGTCAAAGATTATGCTACTGCAAAGATTAAGAAGCAGTGGGGTAGTAACCTAACTAAATTTACTGGTGTGCAGATGCCAGGTGGTGTTACTCTTAACGGCGAAATGATTTATAACGATGCTGTGGATGAGCTCAAGCAACTTGATGAGCAACTACGCACCGAATGGGAATTACCACCAATGGACATGATTGGATAAATGGCAACTAACACTTACTTCACTCAAGGCACAACAGGAGAGCAAGATTTAACAGAGAATCTTGTTATCGAACAGATTAAGATGTTCGGTAAGGATGTGTATTATGTCCCTAGGACACTCGTTAATGAGGATACAGTTTTTGGTGAGGATACTCTGTCATCATTTAATGGTGCACACCTCATTGAAGCATACATAGAAGACGCGAATGGTTTCCGTGGAGATGGAGATTTATTTTCTAAGTTTGGAGTAAGGATATCAGACCAAGTAACATTTATTATTTCTCGCAAACGTTTTACCGAGGCGGTAGACGACAATGCGAATCTTATTGTAGAGGGTAGACCAAATGAAGGCGACCTCATTCATTTCCCCCTCGCTAATAAAACCTTTGAAATACAGTTCGTCGAGCATGAGGTACCATTCTACCAGCTTGGCAAGGTTCATGTATGGGGTTTACGTTGTGAGTTGTTTGAATACTCAGACGAAGACTTCAATACGGGTGTTGCAGAAGTGGATGCGGTTGAAATTAATTTCGCCAATGCCATTACCATCACCCTCGCTTCTGGGGGAACAGGAGATTTCACTGTCGGTGAAACAGTTACGGGATCCACAACTAACACAACTGCAGACGTTAAATCGTGGGATTCGGCTACTGGCAAACTCATTGTCATAAATCGCTCTGGTAGATTTACAATTCCAGAAACTGTCACTGGTAATACATCTAGTGCTTCATGGACTACTTCAAATTACAATACGCTAAATAATGAGAATAGCGATATAGACCAAAACTGGACCCTTGAGACACAAGCCGATTCTATCATCGACTTTACTGAGGGCAATCCATTTGGTGAATTCGGTAATAAAGGAGGCACAGTTTAATGCTTGGGACATATTCCTATCATGAAATTATTAAGAAGACTGTCGTAGGATTCGGCACACTTTTTAATAATATCGAACTGCGAAGGACAAAGGGCAGTAAGACTGAGGTTATGAAAGTGCCTCTTGCCTATGGTCCTAAGCAAAAGTTTTTGGCACGTCTCCGTGCAGTTGGTGACCTTTCTACAAAGGACCAAGTGCAGATTACATTGCCTAGACTCTCTTTTGAGATTCAAGCAATTAGTTACGATGCCACTAGGAAACTCTCACCTACACAATACATCCGTAATACAAAAGCATCGGGTGATAATGTAAAGAGTTTCATGCCAATTCCTTATAATATCAATTTTGAATTGGCAATCATGGCAAAGAATCAAGATGATTCCTTACAAATCATCGAGCAGATTCTACCATTTTTCCAACCATCATTCAATATAACACTTAACTTAGTCCCAGACTTAGGTGAGAAGAGAGATTATCCAATCACTCTTACTTCTATTGATTATGAAGATGTATATGAAGGTGACTACGATTCACGTAGGACACTGGTATATACTCTGCAGTTTGTAGCAAAGACATACTTGTATGGACCTGTGCAATCTTCAGATGGAGAAATTATCAAGAAGGCGATTGTGGACTATGCAACTAAGGTTGACACCACAGCACCTAGAGAAGTTAGATACACGGTTGAGCCTGACCCACTGACAGCCGACCCTGATGATAACTTCGGATTTAATGAAATCTTTAGTGAGTTTACAGATGCCAAGTCAAGAAACCCCGTCACAGGACAAGACGAGTAAGTATGACGGTATTGAGGAAGCACTCAATGTCGATAGTGAAATTGTCCCAGTAGAGGACACTAAACCTGTGATTAAACCACCTACTGCTACTTCAGACCAACTGAAGAAAGACTACGAATATACTCGTGGTAACTTGTATTCTCTCATTGAGAAAGGACAGGAAGCAGTTGATGGTATTCTAGAGCTTGCACAAGAGTCTGACCAACCTCGTGCATTTGAGGTTGCTGGTCAGTTAATTAAACATGTTGGTGACGTTGCCGACAAACTCGTAGACCTTCAAAAGAAAGTAAACGAGATAGAAAATCCCAAGAAAGACAAGCAAGTAACTACTACAAATAATACAATGTTTGTTGGTAGCACTGCGGACCTTGCTAAATTCTTAAAACAACAACGCGATAAATAGTAAACGTAGGAGAATCCAAACCCAATGTCAGTATTAAACGTCCTTGACACCCAAACAATCTCTGCGAGTGGCAGTGGCTACGTTGTAGTGAAATCTGGTGTCCTTCGCTGCTATGCAGCATCCGCATCCACTATCAAAATTGATGCTGGTCCTGCAGTAACTTTAGCAGCAGGTGATGCTATTCTCCTGTCTTGCGGTAAGGTAAAGAATGCTCAAATCAATGCAATGACTGATGCAGCAACTGCTGTTGTCACTGTCCTTGGTGGAGGCACACCCGCACACAAGTTTGCCGTTGGTGACTATATTGCAACTGAAGCAAATGGTGACACAGCATTTACAAGTGATTTTGTATCAGCTGCGTCAGGTGGTAAAAAGGTAACTGCTATCTCTAATACCACTATCACTACGGACTATGATAGCAGCAATGCTAGTGCAGATTATGCTTTATCAACAGCCGATGTGGCAGCAGGGACAGTCCCTGCACTTAAAAGAGCAGTCAAACTCACCGCTGGAGGAGCCGACGTTGTTGTCGAGCAAGTCCAAGTCGTCGGAGGATAATGAATGCCAGCCGTCTCAAAAAAACAACAAAGATTCTTCGGGATGGTTAGAGCGGCTCAAAAAGGTGAGATGGTTTCGCCGTCGCCACAGGTTCAAAGAGTTGCTTCCAGCATAAAAAAGAAAGACGCTAAAGATTTTGCATCTACTAAACATAAGGGACTACCAATGAAAAAGTTTTCCGAGATGAGAACTCACTTAGGTGAGGAAGAATATGACCACATGCGCGATAGGCAACTAGAGCGTGGCACGTGGCGTGGAGGTTCTTCATCATCTAATAATTCTAGACCTTCTGGTAAACAACCAAAGGGGAAAACTGTACTTCAGAAACAATCTGAGAAAAAGTATGGCAAGGGCAAATCTGCACTTGATATCGTAAAGGCAAATATCACTGCTAAGTATGGCAAGGGTGCCATCATGGATACTAAGAAGGAAGCAGTTGAGTATACAGGTCCTAACAAAGATGAAAGAAAGCAGATTAAGAAACTTGATAATAAAGACTATGCTGCTAAACTAGCAGCGTATGAAAAGAATATGGACCCTAAGAAGCGTCAAGCACTTAGAGACAAAGCGACTAAGGGCATGAAGTTTACTCATGAGGGAGTATACTGGTCAAGTAAAGCATTAGATCAGTTAGATGAAATAACTGCAAAGGAAAGACAACAAAGAGATGCAGGTGCTATCGCTAAGAAAAAAATGCGAAACAAAGAGCATAGAAAATATGTAAACTTCCTTGATGTAGATGAGTCAAAAATTACAGAAGCAAAGGTTGACCTAAAGACACCTGAGCATAAGAGAGCAACAGTTAGAGATAAAAGATATGGTAACCCACATGGGTCTCTTGAGCTGGGTGGTGGTATCAGAAAAGATAGAAGAGCAGACCACGAAGCAAGACGTGGTGTAAAGAAAGAAGAGGCACTTGATGAAGTAGTGAAGATGTCTCGTGCAGAGTATAAGAAGATTCATAAAGACTTCAAATCTGACGACCCTAAAAAACCTAGGACTACTAAGTATGAACCAGGTAAGGGCACAGTTTCACATCCTGTTGAATTTACAGATGAGCATCAACCTCAAGGCCAAGACCTAGATGAGAAGAAAGGTCTCTGGGATAACATCCATGCCAAGCGTAAGCGTGGCGAGAAACCTGCCAAGAAAGGCGACAAAGATTACCCTAAAACATTAAACGTAGAAAGCACCTGTGATAGCACTGATACAACATCTATTAAAGCGAAGACAAAACGTGTTACACTTAAAACTGAAGCATCTGTCGGACAGGGACAGGAGAAAACTATTACGGAGCGCGGTGATTTCTGGCACCCAGACCCAGAGAAAGATAAGAAACTAGGTGGACCTGGTGCAAATCAACGTGCCCGTGAGGACCGTGCTGATGCTGCTAAACCAAAGTCTGACCCTAAGAAACTTAGACCAGGTGAGTCCTACATGGATTATGCCAAGCGTCATGGACACAAGTCTCCTACTAAGAAAAAATCTTTGTTGAGTCGTTTGCTTAAGAAAGAAGAATATACAGTAACTAACGCTGATAAGAAAGGTAATACTAAAGCATACCAAAACTTTAAGAAGGGTATGAAAGGTAAAGATGGGAAACCACTTTACAAAGCAGCAGACCATATGAAAGAGTCTGAGACCAGACCACATCCAAATGGACAATGGGAGTATCATGAGAAGGAAGGTCTTAGGACTTTCACTGATTTCCTGAAGGAAGGCAATCGTACTGGTCGTATGATGCACAAGTCAAACACTCAAGTCACTGGACATATCAGTGCTGACAGAGGGTCTGACGAGTCAAAGAATCGTAAAGGTCGTAAAACTCTTGAGAAAGACCTTAAGAAGCACGGTATCGGTCACAAGAAAGGCGTGGGCGAATACAAGTATGACAGTGGAGAAACTGGCCGCGAAGTGTCCTATCAGACATCAAAACCTGATAAGATGAGTAAGCGTAGATTCGGTAAAGTTATGCGTCGATTGGGACGCAAACATGGACAAGAATCCGTGATTACTAAAGACAAAGACAAAAAAGCAAAACTGCACTATACTGAAAAGGGCAGCAAAGCGAAGTCTGATACTATTGGTAAGACAAAAGCAGGCAAGCACCCTGCAGGGTATGGAGAAACATCTGGCACTAAAGCTAGAGGTGGTAAACTGCCCAAGAAAACTAACAAAGGAGCATATCATTATGGCTGAGCATAAGACCGATTCGAACGGTTATGGTGTTTGGTATTGTATGCACTGTGGACTAACTGCCCCACGTGGGCACTGTAAACCTCGGACGTACATTGAGAAACACGAAGAAAACTGTCCCAAAAAACCATGAAGAGTTTTGGGCAATACATAAATGAAGACTGGCAAAAGAAATCAGGCAAGGACCCTGAGGGAGGACTTAATGAAAAAGGGCGGAAGTCGTATGAGCGTGAAAACCCAGGAAGCGATCTTAAGAGACCTTCAAAAAAAGTTGGGAACCCTCGTAGAGCAAGTTTTTGTGCGAGGATGAAAGGTATGAAGTCTAAATTGACTTCAAAGAAAACTGCAAGCGACCCTGATAGCAGAATTAACAAATCACTGAGAGCATGGAATTGTTGAGGAATAGATTATGGACGGCGAATTTTCGGGTTTCTCGTTAAAGAGAGAAGAGTGTGGGAAGTGTGGAGCAACTTGGATTAACGGGAAACATGTCTGGCGAGGGACTGGAGCATCAGGAGATTCTTCCGAGTTAGATTTAGCAGGATTAGTCTGCAACAAGTATGGTAACGACCAATGTATTAACCCCATGAAAGGTAAAGACGGGGGGCAAACTTGGGAGTATAGAGCAGGATATATTGATGGAATGTTGAAGGGTAAGATGGATGCAATGAAACAGTTAGGAGACCTTGACATTTGATACGTGGCATTTTTTGTCATTCCTAGATAAGATGAGTAAGTTACTCATAGAGGATTTAACGTAAAATGTCTACCGATTTTTCATCCGCAGAATGGAAGTTAATTGCCCTTGCTATAAGGGACAAACAACACCGTTATGTTACTGGTGATAAAATGCATCGAGAATACGGTGCTATTCTTGACGAATGTAACCGCAAAGCGGGTACTCAATTAGCTTGATTTATTATGAAAGTAGGAATTGTAGGCGACAGTCGCACGTGTGAGGGTATGACCCGACGTATGAGTAGTGCTGGTATTGAAGTCCACCACTACCGAGACAACATGAAGTCTCTAGTAGAAGAGACAAAAAAGAAATACGTTTATGGTATTAAATCTGGAGAGACTTACGAGTCAGAAGAGTCAGGAATTTTCATGGTGGCAGCAACACCTGAAACTGAAGAAAGGTATCTCGATGAGTTGATTCCCCTACTTGACGAGGGTGATATAATTATTGACATGAGTGGTGGTAGTGTATCCACATGCAAAGAGTTAGAAATGTATTGCTCTAAATTGGGCATCGCATATATTTTCTCTGGTGTGTATGGACCAAAGGTTGCAATCGATTCTTGTTTCAAGATTTTCAACAGTCTATCACCCGTCAGCAATCATGATATCAATTGACCTTATTGTCAAGACTGCTGTAGTCTTTGGTTTTACATTGCTACCAATAGCATTGGTATTTTATTCATCACTATCAGGTAATTATGCTGACCTTATTTTTACACCCCGCTCTATCTAGAGCGACTAAATACGAACATGTCACAAACACCAATAACAAAAGAAGAAGTGGAGGTAATGATCTCTGATGCAATACGACAACATAATCGTAATGCTTCAATTATCAGTTTCTGTGTTGGCTGGGTTGTTCTTGCACTTTTTGCTGAGGGTTTGCTTCGACTTATTGGAGTAATACCACCTCTTCTTCCTTGGTTAAAAATAACTTTATAACCATGCATCCTAAATTAACGTTACTTCTATGTCTAGCACCAGTCGCTGTTATTTTTATAGTAATGAAATTTGCAGTTTGGATTTCCGCTACTAATGGGGAAGTGGATTATGTTAGACGAGAACCTTTACGCAAACGAGGACCCTATGTGGAAAACCCGTATGCGGACGTTGATGAAGATGAAGAGGAATTTGGAGATCGCACAGACTATAGATAGTGTTATAGAAGAATACTATTCAGGGTTGGGACTACCAGTGCCCCAGTGGAAATCTAATAAAGACCCTGAATGGTGGGTGAGATACTTAAAAAGTCTAGGAATAGACAGCAACAACCCATGAATCTAATATTAAAACCGTTAGAAAACACAAGCGATCCTGTGTGGAGTGTCATATGGATGATTATAATCCTAGTAACTGGCGCTACATATTACATATATAAGATACTCAGACTAGCATTTGCGGAGATAAATCAAAATGGCAGCGATGACCCCACCGAGTCGGAAGAGTTGTTACAACTTCAGAGTAACGGAGATTAACCGTGTTCTTGACGGCGATACTATTGATGTCACCATTGATCTTGGGTTTGACTTATACAAGAAAGAAAGAGTTAGAGTTGCAGGAGTTGATACGCCAGAGAAAAGAACGAGAGATTTAGAGGAGAAAGCACTTGGAAAAGACGCAACGGAATGGCTCAAAGCGAAATTGGAAGGTGCCTTATGTGGTGATGATGAGTTGTCTATTAGGACTGAACTTGTTGGTGGGGTTGGTAAATATGGGCGTCTTCTTGGCTGGTTATACATTGGGGATGGAAACGTCTCGCTCAATGAGCAAATGATTGAAGAGGGATATGCTTGGGCATACGACGGGGGCACCAAGCAAAAGGACTTTGAAACCCTCAGAGAAATCCGTCGTGCACATGGCACCCTTGTAGATTGAACAATTTAATGAGAAGAGAAATTATCGAAGCACTTAGAGCGACTGCTGAAGGTGCTATTAAAAAACATAGGATGAATATCGAAATTTATCTATCTAATCCTACTGGTATCGGAGAGCACTCTGATATACTTGGTGCAATTCAAAATGAGTTGGACCAAATTTCACATTATCATGACCAATTAGAAGTAATAAAGGAGTATATTGACAAATGAAAAAAATAATCTTTACTATTTTGTTTATTGCTGGTGTTGTATTAGGCGTTACTTTCGCTGATGCAGCATATGCAGTAGATGTAACTATGGGCTCAGGTGGTAATCTGGTATTTGAGCCTAATGAAGTTACTATTAGTGCAGGAGATACAGTGCATTTTATTAACAATGCTCTGCCTCCTCATAATATTATCGTTGAGAGCCGTCCAGACTTGTCTAGAGAATCACTGATGTTTTCACCAGGTGAATCTCAGGACATTGTTTTCGCTGAAGCAGGAGACTATGAGTTTTTCTGTGGTCCTCATAAAGGTGCTGGTATGAAAGGCACCATCCATGTCAACTGAAGAAAGCGAGTTTTATTGCGAGTGGAAGATGGGGATAGAAGAGTTACGTCTCTTTTATTCTCATCTTGATTATTCTATACGGATGTGGCCAGGTAGTCCTGCCAGACCAGAGATTGAGCAAGAGTTTCTTGACAAACTTAAGAAGACAACATTTGCAATGATACAAGAATATAATTTTACATATTTGGAGCAAGATGAGCGGGAATGACATCTACTTAGGTAATCCTAACCTCAAGCGTGCAAACGTATCACGTAATTTCACGCCTGAGGAAGTAGAGGAGTTTGTGAAATGTAGTAATGACCCTGTTTACTTCATTGTAAACTACATTAAAATCATCTCACTTGATAAAGGTCTTGTTAACTTTGACTTGTATGACTTCCAAGCAAGCATGGTTAGGAAGTTTCATGACAACAGATTTAATATTGCAAAACTACCACGACAGTCAGGCAAGTCTACAGTTGTTACTGCCTATCTGTTGTGGTATTGTTTGTTTAATGATAACGTAAACATTGCCATCCTTGCTAACAAGGCAGCGACGGCAAGAGAAATGCTACAACGATTACAACTTTCATATGAAAACCTCCCAAACTGGATGCAGCAAGGAGTCGTCAACTGGAACAGAGGTAGTCTGGAATTGGAGAATGGAAGTAAAATCATGGCTGCTTCTACTTCAGCTAGTGCTGTGCGGGGTATGTCGTTTAACATTATATTTCTCGATGAATTCGCGTTCATTCCAACTCATATTGCTGATGAGTTCTTTAGCTCTGTATATCCTACTATCTCCTCTGGTAAGTCTACAAAAGTTATTATCATTTCTACCCCTAAAGGGATGAATATGTTCTATAAACTCTGGCATGATGCTGAGTTAGATAGAAATGAGTATGTAACTACTGAAGTCCACTGGTCAGAAGTGCCAGGTAGAGATGCTGAGTGGAAAGAGCAGACAATTAAAAACACTTCCGAAGAGCAGTTTAACCAAGAGTTTGAATGTGAATTCCTAGGTAGTGTAAACACGCTTATCACTTCGTCTAAACTAAAGACATTAGTGTATAACGAACCTCTTACATCTAATGAAGGATTAGATGTATACCAAGAACCTATACCTGAGCACTCGTATCATATATGTGTTGACGTTGCTCGTGGTATTACCAAAGACTACTCGGCATTTGTTGTAATTGATACGACAACAATACCCTATGTCATGGTAGCGAAGTATAGAAATAATAAAATTAAACCACTTCTATTCCCAAACATTATCAATAGTGTTGCTACTGCATATAATCATGCATATGTAATGATTGAGGTAAATGATATTGGAGGACAGGTTGCAGACATCATGCAATTTGACCTAGAGTATGACAACCTACTGATGTGCTCCATGCGTGGACGTGCTGGACAGGTTGTAGGACAAGGATTCTCAGGGTCCAAAGTCCAGTTGGGAGTTAAGATGTCCACCACTGTCAAGAAGACAGGGTGTGCCAACATGAAACAGCTTATCGAAGACGATAAACTAATTTTTGAAGACTATGATATAATAGCAGAGTTGACCACCTTCATCCAGAAAGGACAAGCATGGGAAGCAGAGGAAGGTTGTAATGATGACCTTGCAATGTGCCTAGTAATCTTTTCTTGGTTGGCAACTTCAGACTACTTTAGAGAATTGCATGACTCTGATGTCAGAGCACGCATGTATATGGAGCAGAAAGAAGCGATTGAAGCTGATATGGCTCCGTTTGGATTCATCAGTGACGGTCTTACGGATGAAGAATCTTTCGTAGACCCCGAAGGACAAGTATGGAATACTACTGAAACTGTTGGGGAATATGGAGATATGTCTTATATGTGGGATTACAAATGATTGAAACTATGTTAGGTCAAGCAGCGACCACCTTATTCATTTTAGTATTATTTTCTTTTGGATTTGTGATGGGATACGGTGCTAGAAAGAGCGAAGAAGAATGAAATTTGAAGAAGACTTTGAATTAGACAACCTCCTATTTGTAGAAAGGAAATGTCGTATCTGTGGTCAGGTAAAAAGTCTTCGAGAAGAGTATTACAAAACACGAAAAGATAGAGGGACTAACCCTTCAGCGTATGCATACGAATGCAAGTCCTGTACTATCTGGAGAGTGAAGAGAATGAAGAAACGCAAGATGCCTTGGTGTGACTACCCTGATTGGTAATTCACGTCCCGTTTCCCCTGTGAAAAACAACATTTAGATAAATAATTTCAGCATCCGAATTGGTTTTCTTTCAGGAGTTTTAACAGATGGCATCCACCCAACTTTCCCCAGGGGTTGTTGTAAGAGAAAGGGATCTCACTAACGTCGTAAATGCAACGGTAGATAACGTTGCAGGTATCGTAGGCGCTTTTGAGAAAGGTCCCGTAGAAGAAATTACAACAGTAACCAGCGAAAAAGAGCTGCTAGGCATCTTTGGTCGCCCCACAGAACTTAACTTTGAGTATTGGTTTAGCGCCGCTCAATTCCTTCTTTATGGAGGCACACTAAGAGTTGTTCGTGCAATGAATGACTCGCTTACAAACGCGATTGATACTGCACAGTTTAACGTCACAAGTTTCAGTGCATCTGATACTACACTTTCAGTTGTAGCATCTACTGACTTTGATGTTAACGATGTCTTGCTCATCGACGCTGAATTGCTTGTTGTGCAATCAGTTTCTGGTCAAGATGTAGTTGTCCAACGTGGTCAACTTGCAACTTCTGCCGCATCTCACGCTGCTGCCGCTCCTATCACTCTGATTGAAGCTGCTGGCACAAGCTCCACAATTAATGAGGGTGGTACCTTTACTGATGCCGATACCACTCTTACTGTTACTTCCGCAACTGCTCTTGCAGGTGGCACCAACAGTTACATCAGAATTGACGATGAGTATCTTAGAATCACTGGTGTTTCTGGTGACAACCTAACCGTTACTCGCGCACAACTGGGTTCTACTGCTGCTGCTCACACGGATGGGTCAACTGTTACTCTTACTACTGTTACTGCAGACAAGACTAACATCAACGAAAAGACTTCAACTGGTGTTGCTGCTCCTCTTATTAAGAGCAACAATGACTATGAGTCAAATGTTGAAAATGCTGCTAACAACTGGAAGTGGGCAGGACGTACTGCTGGTGACTTCGGCAACTCCTTGAGAGTTGTGATGACTGACGCTGGTGCAGACCAAGTGCTGTATCTTGCTCAACCTACTTCTACTGAGTGGGACTTTGTTAACGGTGCTGAGGTTTCATTCTCTAACGCTAACATCTACGGTAAGGTTTACTCCTACACCGCAATCGTTACTTTTGAAGAAGACGCTACTCTGGTTGGTAGTTTTGAAACTGACAACTATATCACTGCTGTTTCTGGTGGTGTTACTGGTAGAATCGTAGCATACGATAGTGTAACTAGAGAAGTCGAAATCACTATTGACGACACTTCTGCTGACGTGCTTGAAGTTGGAGACACTGTTACTGAGTTGGCAAACAACTCTAACACACCTGGCTCTGCTACTGGTGACTCTGGTAAGATTCAGTCTATCTCTAGACAACTTCGCGTTGCATTGAATCCCCAATCACCTGGCTTCCAAGCAAACCAGACTGTTACTGACGGTAACTCTGCAACTGTTGCTATCGCTAACGTAGAAACTGACTATGAAGGTAGAGTCTACGGTCTTAATCAGCGTTGGATTAACATTGCACCTCGCCCTACTACTTCTGCATGGGTAGAAGAAAGAGGCGGACATAACGACTTGATGCACATCCTCGTCCTTGATGGCGACGGTAAATTGACTGGCACACCTGGCGCTCTTCTTGAGAAGCACCTCAACGTGTCTAAGGCAATGGATGCTCGCTCACCACAAGGTGACAACATCTACTATAAGGATGTTATCAAGGCTCGCTCTTCCTACATTCATTGGGGAAGTCACGAAACTGGTAATCTTTACGACGCAGACAGCAATGCTTCTGGAGCATTCGGTCTTTCAGGTATCAACAGAGTCTTTGACCTATTCAAGTCAGACGCTGCACTGAAGAATATTGATGACCCAACTGGCACAAACGCTTCTGCAGTTTCACTTGTCAAGACTAAGGGTAGCGCCTCTATCCGCTACGCACTACAAGGTGGTGTTGATGGTTACGCCATTGCACGTCCTGATATCCTTGGTGCTTACACATTATTCGATGATGCTGAAACCGTAGATGTAGACTACATCTTGATGGGTCCATCGATGGGCACACTTAGCGATACTATTGCTAAAGCACAACACATCATCTCTATTGCCGCAAGTCGTAAGGACTGTATGGCATTCGTTTCACCTTTCCGTGGTGATGTTATTGGACAACCTAAGACTTCCGATATCGTCCAGAAGACTATCGACTTCTTTAACCAGTTGTCTTCATCTTCATACGCTGTATTTGATAACAACTACAAATACTTGTATGACAAATACAATGACGTATACCGTTTCATCCCAACTAATGCTGACATGGCAGGACTTGTGCTTAGCACAACTCTCCAGCAGGAAGCATGGTTCTCACCCGCTGGATTTAACAGAGGGCAGTTGAGAAATGCAATTAAACTTGCTTATTCTCCTCTGAAGGACCACAGAGATAGACTGTATGCTGCACGTGTTAACCCAATCGTCTCCTTCCCTGGCGAAGGTATTGTCCTCTTCGGAGACAAGACAGGACTTGGTTATCAATCTGCATTCGATAGAATCAACGTTAGAAGACTCTTCCTCGTTATCGAAGAAGCAATTTCTGACGCTGCTAAATCTCAGTTGTTTGAGTTGAATGACGAGTTTACTCGCCAACAATTTAAGAACATTGTTGAGCCTTTCCTCCGCTCCGTGCAGTCACGACGCGGTATTGTTGACTACCTAGTGGTCTGCGATGGGACTAATAACCCTGCTGAGGCGATTGACCGTGGAGAATTCTATGCAGAAATCTTTATTAAACCAACCCGCTCTATTAACTTCATCACCTTGACCTTCACAGCGACTAGGACTGGAGCTTCATTTAACGAGCTAGTTAACTAATTCCCACTCTATTTAATTTTACATCACTAACGGAGCAACAAACTAATGGCTAAGAAAGACAAACAACAGGCTGGGGAGGTCGAAAATAGTAAGGTTGATGTCCCTATTATTGCGTTTAGGGACAAAATCATTGACCTTGCACGCCCTAACCTGTTTCAGGTGGACATGAATTATCCAAAGATTTTGGATGATGGCACCCCCGCAACGGGCGGTGGAGAAGACACCCAACAGAACGAAAAAGAAAAGAGTTCTGGTAAAAATAATGCTGGTAGTGGATCTAGTGCAGCTTCACTTTCTTCCTTCCTTATTAAGGCAGCATCAATTCCCGCATCAACTGTCGGTGTAATTGATGTCCCTTACAGAGGTCGTATGCTGAAGATTGCTGGAGACCGCACATTCGAACCTTGGACCGTCACTGTCCTCAACGACAAAAACTTTGCCCTTCGTGGTAAGTTTGAAGAATGGTCAACCAAGATTCAAGCACTGCAGCAAAACAGACAGAGCACAGAAAGCATTGGTGAATACCAAGCAAGCGCAACTGTTAGACAACTTCGTCGCCAAGGTGGAGTTACCAGATCTTACCTCTTTGCAGGTATCTGGCCTTCCAACATCTCTGCAATTGACCTTGCATGGGATAGCAACGATACTGTCGAAGAGTACACTGTTGAATTCCAAGTCCAATACTGGACTTACGCTAACAACGCTGATACATATAATGCCATTGAAGATGAGGACTAAACCCCTTATTTTTTATGCGTATAAATAATTCGGTAATGTAAGCGGGACAGCAGAAGTGTCACAACTATTTGGTTATTCGCTTGAGCGTAAAAAGAAGGGCCCTCAGAAGGGTCCTTCTTTCGTGCATAAAGATAGTGAAGATGCCGCAGCACCAATAGCGGCTGGCGGTTATTTTGGTCAGTATGTAGACCTAGGTGACAGTGCCAACAAACAAAGCGATGTAGATCTCATCGGTAGATATAGAGAAATGTCTCTGCACCCCGAAGCGGATGCAGCAATTAGTGATATTACTAATGAGGCAATTGCAGGGGACCTTGACGATCACCCCGTAGATATTGAGTTGTCAAATCTCAATGTCTCACAGAATGTCAAGAATAGAATTAGAGAGGAGTTTGAGAATGTTCTCAGTCTCCTCGATTTTGATAGAAAGGCATATGATATTTTCCGTAGATGGTATATCGACGGTCGCCTCTTCTATCATAAGATGATTAATCCTGATAATCCTAAGGAAGGGATTACAGAGTTGCGTTATATTGACCCACGTAAAATTAAAAAAGTCGTTGAGTTTGATAAACCCAAGGACCGCATTTCACCTGTAGACCCACAGGTTAATGCATTGATTCCTAAGAATGTAGAGTATTACGTCTACAGTCCTAAGGGTCTTCGTGGTTATGAAAACCAAGGAATTAAGATTGCTGCTGACGCAATTTGTTTTGCACACTCAGGGCAACTTGATATGCAAAGAAATTTTGTGCTGTCTCATCTGCACAAAGCAATTAAAGCACTCAATCAACTTAGAATGATTGAGGATTCCTTGGTCATCTATAGATTGTCCCGCGCACCAGAGCGTAGAATTTTCTACATCGATGTGGGTAATCTACCCAAACAAAAGGCTGAGCAATACCTCCGTGAGGTAATGTCTCGCTATAGAAACAAGTTAGTATACAATGCAGACACAGGGGAAATCCGAGACGACAAAAAATTCATGTCGATGTTGGAAGACTTCTGGTTACCCAGAAGGGAAGGCGGTAGAGGAACTGAAATCTCTACGTTGCCAGGTGGACAAAATCTTGGAGAACTTGAGGACGTAAAGTATTTCCAGAAGAAACTTTATCGTGCACTCAATGTGCCTGAGTCAAGATTAGAATCTGACTCTGCATTTAACGTTGGTCGTAGTGCTGAAATCACACGCGATGAAGTTAAATTCCAAAAGTTTGTAGTCAGACTCCGTAAAAAATTCTCTGACCTCTTTAATGACCTGATGAAGACCCAGTTGGTCCTCAAAGGTGTTTGCACTCTTGAAGAGTGGGATGACATTAAAGAGCATATTCAGTATGACTTTATTGCGGACAACTACTTCAGCGAGCTGAAAGAGCAAGAGATTCTTAATGCAAGACTTGCACTTCTACAACAAATGGACCCGTTCGCTGGTAGATACTTCTCTGTTGAATACCTCCGTCGTCAGGTACTTAAGCAACCTGATGCGCTATATAATGAGATGACCAAACAAATGGAGAAAGAAATCGCTGAAGGGAAGTGCATGGACCCAATGGCAATGCCAGCCATGGAAGCTGCCCAGATGGAGATGTCTTTACAACCACCCGAACCAGATCCTGCGGAGCAAGGAATTGACGACGCGGACTATAAAAAGGGAAATATCTAAATAGTTATTACGTTAAAGAATTATTATGCCTACTGATGCAGCCCTAAACATTGTAAACCAACTGTTTGCAGGTCAAAAAGACCTTGCAGATTTTGTTGCTACTGGCATGTCTGATGCCGCAATGAAGGCTATTGATGATAAAAAGGTGGAAGTTGGGAAGCAAGTCTTCAATCCAAACGCACCTGAAGAAGATTCTCCTCAAGAAGAAACTCCTGAGGTAGAAGCAACAACCGACACTGAGGAAACTACAGATGAAACTGATCAGGGAAGAGATTGAATCCGCTAAGGTAGTTATTACTGAAGGCAAAAACGGAAAGAGATCGCACTTCATTGAAGGCGTATTCCTTCAAGGTGGCATTAAAAACCGCAATGGTCGGATGTATCCAGTAGCGACACTAGGTCGTGAGGTTACTAAATATAATGAATCTTACATTAAAAAAGGTCGCGCACTTGGTGAGTTAGGTCACCCTGAGGGTCCAACTCTTAACCTTGACCGCGTATCTCATCTTATTACTTCTCTTAAGCAAGAGGGTAATAACTTTGTAGGTAAGGCAAGACTTCTAGATACTCCCATGGGGAATATCGCTAAGTCACTTCTTGATGAAGGCGTAAAACTGGGTGTATCCTCACGTGGTCTAGGGTCTATCAAAGAAGAAAATGGTATGAAAGTCGTCGCGGATGACTTCATGCTCGCAACTGCAGCAGATATTGTTGCAGACCCCTCTGCTCCAGACGCTTTTGTGAATGGAATCATGGAAGGTAGGGAGTGGGTATATGCTGGTGGTGCTATTCACGAGCAATCGATTGAGAAAGTCAGAAAAAGAATCGCTAATGCAGCGCAAAATCAGATGGAGGAGTTGAAACTTTCCGCGTTTAACTCGCTTCTTGAAACTTTCTAATCTATAAATAACTATAGCAAATCGCAAAATTGTTAGGAGACTACAATGTCACAAGAGATTGAAACCAATCTGGATGAATCAAGTGTAACCGCTGGAGCGAAACCTGCTGAACCCCAAGGAAAACTTCAGGGCGATGGTAGTAGTCTCGGTGGCGTGCAAGATCTTGGTGGTCCAACCCCCCAAAATAGTAAACCCGACGACGATAGTAATAAGTTTAAGACTATCGCTGGCGGAAATGCACAAGCACCTACAACAAAACCTTCTGACGCTTCTGGTCAGAAAGCAGAATTCTCTGCTAAAGGTGATGTGAAAGCAGGACACGAGCCTGAAGGTGAAGTGATTGCTGAAGAGCCCCAAGAAGTAGAAGAGGTTATTGAAGTTGACCTTTCCGCTGATGTTGAGGCACTTACCGAAGGTGAAGAACTTTCTGACGGATTCAAAGAGAAGGCAAAGACCATCTTTGAAGCAGCAGTAGTTTCACGCCTTAACGAGGAACTCGGACGTATGCATGAAGAATACGCTAAAGTCCTTGAAGAAGAAATTGAAACCGTCAAAACTGACCTTGCAGAAAAGGTAGACGAGTATCTTTCTTATGCCGTTGGACAGTGGATGGAGAAGAACACTCTCGCTGTTGAATCTGGTATCAAGCAAGAGATGGCTACGTCTGTTTTGGATGGTATCAAACAAGTTTTTGTCGAGAATTTCATCGATCTTCCCGACGAAAAAGTTGATGTTGTAGATACTCTACAAGGTCAACTCGAAAACATGGAATCGAAACTCAACGAATCAATTGAAGAAAACGTCGAGCTTAATAAGCGAGTCGGTACTTATATCAAGAATGGGATTGTGACAGAGATTGCAGAGGGATTAAGTCTCTCTCAGAAGGAGAAGCTTATTTCTCTTGCAGAAGCTGTTGAGTTTAGTGATGAAGAATCTTTCAAAGCGAAAGTTTCAACCCTCCGTGAATCATATTTCTCTACTAAGCCTGAGGCAACTACGGTTTCCGAAGACACTCAAGTTGAGAACGCACCAACTGGCGGCGCTATGTCTGCATATGCAGAAGCGATTTCCAGATGGAGCAAAAAGTAATTTCCAATTCCTATCTTTTTACTAAAGAGTACTAAAATGTTTAACGCTGAAGCTCTTCAGGAGAAGTGGAACCCTATTCTTGAGCATAATGAGCTCGATCCTATTAAGGATACCTACAGAAAGGCGGTTACCTCGATTCTTCTGGAAAACCAAGAACAATTTAACGCACAAGAGCGTGGAGTGCTGACTGAAGCAGCACCTACCAACAGCCTTGGCGGCACTGGCTACTCAGGTAGCAGCACCGCTACTGGTCCTGTTGCAGGTTTCGACCCTGTGCTCATCAGTCTTATTAGACGCTCAATGCCTAAGCTTATTGCTTATGACATTTGCGGTGTGCAACCGATGACTGGTCCTACTGGACTTATCTTCGCAATGCGCTCCACTAAGGGCACTAACAGAGACATCAACAACTCCGCTGTTGAGACATTCTTCAACGAAGTTGACTCCGAGCATTCTTCCGAGAATAGCGCAAACGGTCTTGCCTCTAACACTCAGACAGGTAGCAACCCTGGTCTGCTTGCTGACGCTGCTGGTAACTACACCATCGGTGGACAGGGTATGACTACTGCTCAGTCTGAAGCACTGGGTGACGCAGCTAACAACCACTTCAACGAGATGGGATTCTCGATTGAGAAGGTTACCGTTACTGCGAAGTCAAGAGCCCTCAAAGCTGAATACAGCTTGGAGCTTGCTCAAGACCTTAAGGCGGTGCACGGATTGGACGCTGAGTCTGAGCTTGCAAACATCCTTTCTACTGAAGTCCTTGCTGAAATCAACAGGGAAGTCGTTAGAACTGTTTACAAGATTGCTAGACCTGGTGCTCAAAACAACACTGCTACTGCAGGCACCTTCGACCTCGACGTTGACTCCAACGGTAGATGGTCTGTTGAGAAATTCAAAGGTCTTCTCTTCCAAATCGAAAGAGACATGAACGCTATCGGGCATGAGACTCGTCGCGGGAAGGGCAACATCCTCATCTGCTCTGCTGATGTGGCATCTGCTCTGTCCATGGCTGGTGTGCTTGATTACACTCCTGCTCTTTCTGGCAACAGCAACCTTCTTCCTGACGATAACAGCAGCACTCTTGCTGGTACTCTTAACGGTAGAATCAAGGTTTATGTTGACCCATACTCTGCAAACGTAAGTGACGCTCACTTCTACGTTGCTGGATACAAAGGTAGCTCTGCATATGATGCAGGACTCTTCTACTGCCCTTACGTGCCTCTCCAAATGGTCAGAGCCGTTGGTCAGGACACCTTCCAACCAAAAATCGGGTTCAAGACTCGTTACGGTATGGTTGCTAACCCATTCGCTGAGGGACTTACTCAGGGTCAGGGCGCACTTACCTCTAACGCTAACCGTTACTACAGACGTGTTAAGGTCGCCAACCTTATGTGATTTGCTTTATTTGTTTTTCAAAACAAATCAGAGGAGGGGCTTGACGCCCCTCTTTTTTTATGCCATAATACTTTTGTTGGTTGACGGACCAGCATGGAGTGACTGAATAAACCTGTTGGAAATAGGCGGGTTAATGTATAGAGTCAGAGGTGGTGCTCGCTGCTAGGAATAGCAGAACCCCGACCAAGGGGACTCTAGTAGGAAGGACCTATTAATTGCTTTAGCGATTCCCCTTTCTTATTGGTATGAAGTAATCCAATCTCCACCCCACACTACACCTTGCAAAAGGTGTTTTTTTATGTCTTTTTGTAAAATTGAAGCAATTCTTTATGACGAACTCTATACTCGTATAAGTAATGATAGGACATTATGAGGAAGGAGAAATGAAATGAAACCCCCTTATTTTTATTATGCAACCTTGGTTATTAGTTAAATCATTCATTGAGGTAGTCCATGAAAAATATATTATCACGCAACCAGTTAGATGAGTGGCACCACTCAAATACAGTTGATTCTTACGAGCACCAAAGAGAAGATGATTACTATGAATGTATGATTGACTGCCAGGATAATCAGTCTCAAAGCAAAAGAATTTGTAGAGAGATACTTATGTAGTCAAACCCTAATAAAACACGACACTTACAGGCACCTGATGGTGCCTTTTTTATTAAATATAGATGTATAGGAGATAAAAATGGGACGGGGAAGATTAGATAAAAATTCTATAACAGCGAAGGTCGTCAAACTTAAGAATGAACTCTATAATGGAGTGTATGATGGTGCCCCTAAAGATTGGAAAGAGGGTGCTCATTATGAGCTAAATAAGGTACTAGACTTTCTAAATGAATACTCCAACTAACAAAAACATTGAAGACGTTACAGATTCTGAAAAGGACTGGGAAGACTTCTGGTTTGAAGATTCTATTGGACTAGGATACATCGAAAACTTCACAGACTGGACACCGCAGGATGACGAGCAGCTGGAACAAACAGATAGAAAATAGAAATTTCCTGTCACCTATTGGATTCAAGTTTTTACTTGCTAAGTATCCAAAGGTTGCATATTTCTGTCAATCTGCAAACATACCTCCATTGACACTTGGCATTCAAGAGCAACCAACGCCCTTGAGGTCAATTCCCTTGGATGGTTTTATTACGTACGAGCCTCTAACTATCTCATTTCTTATTGATGAGGACTTAGAAAACTATATGATTCTCCACAATTGGATTCGTGGATTGGGCACACCTGATAACTTTAAGGAAAGAGATGCCTTCATTAACACGATGAGAGCTACTGATTCTGGAGATATTGATGACGCACGATATGCTGATGGGACATTAGCAGTATTGAATAGTAATTTTCAAGCAAATTTCAACGTAGTATTCAATAAATTAATTCCAACTGGGTTGTCAGCACTGGAGTTTAATGCTACAATAGATGGCACAGAGTATGCCATGGCATCTTGTTCATTCCGTTATACGGCGTATCAGATTAGACGTGGTGAAGAATCTACAAGAGACAAACGACTTGAATGAATCTAGAAAAAATTGAGGAGATGTGGGCAAAAGATGCTGAGGCATTCTATGACCACAGGGAGTTACCTGAGTTGCTTGCCAACGATAGTATGGAAACACCCCGACTCCATGCAAAATATTTGCAATTTCATAATCAATTCAAACTGATGCTATCAGAATCGTCTGCAAAACACAAGCAGATGTATAGAGAGAAGTTTGAATACTACTCAGGTAAAGCAAGCGCCAAAGTATATGCAGAAAAACCTTTTGACTTGAAAGTGCTCAAAGGGGATGTTGGTATGTACATTGATAGTGACCCTGAGTTTTGTAAACTAAGACAGAAAATAGACTACTTGGAAACTTGCATAACTACTATTGATAGGATTCTAAAGCAAATCGATTCACGTGGGTTTGCCATCAAGAATACTATCGAGATAGTTAAGTATTATGGAATTAGATGATTACTATTGCCAAGAAGAATGAAGTCTATCTCAAAGTAGATGCGGAAGAGCATGTCCACAAAGAACTAAGTGAGCACTTCCAATTTGAAGTCCCACAAGCAAAGTTTATGCCACAGTATAGACGCCGCGTATGGGATGGCAAGATAAGACTTTATTCACCTGGCACTGGTGAAATCTATGTTGGTCTCTATGATTACCTTTGTGAGTATCTTGATAAGAAAGGATACGAGTATGTCATACAAGACAGCGAATACTATGGACATCCATGCGAAACGGAAGATTATGTATCACCTGAAGGTATTGCGAGTTTTATTAAGGCTCTTCGACTACCCTTCAAAATTCGAGACTATCAACTCAAAGGAATTTACCAGGCGATTAAACATAATCGCAAACTACTATTATCCCCCACGGGATCGGGCAAATCGTTAATCATCTATGCACTGGTGCGTTGGCACCTAGCAAAGAAGAGAGAGATATTAATTATTGTGCCTACAACTTCCTTGGTAACACAGTTGGTGCAGGATTTTAAGGACTATGGTTGGAGAGCAGAATCATACTGCCATCAAATTATGGCAGGAGCAGAGAAATATACAGATGCACCTGTAGTAGTATCGACATGGCAGAGTATCTACAAAGAACCTAAGAGATTCTTTGAGAGATTCGATACTATTATTGGTGACGAGGCACACTTATATAAAGCAAAGAGTCTGACGGGCATCCTCAACAAATGCCATGACGCAAAATATCGCGTCGGACTAACAGGGACACTAGACGGTCTTGAGTCTCACCAACTCATCCTAGAAGGGTTGTTTGGTAGGTGCGATCGTGTGACAAATACAGTAGACCTTATGAAAAAAGGTTTGCTCACGCCCCTTAGGGTGCGGATATTACTACTAAAACATGGACACGTCCCCTTTGATTACTATCAACAGGAGATGGATTATCTGGTCACACACACCAGACGTAACAACTTCATATGTAAGCTAGCACTAGATCTAGAGGGTAACACTCTTGTGCTATTCAATTACGTGGAGAAGCACGGTGACCCTCTTTGGGAATTGATAAATAAAAAGGTAGAAGAAGGTCGCAAGATTTTCTTCATACACGGTGGGATTGATGCTACCGAAAGAGAAGAAGCACGTAAGATATGTGAGAAAGAGAGCAACGCTATCATCCTCGCATCTTATGGGACATTCTCTACAGGTATTAATATCCGAAATCTACATAATGTTATCTTTGCTTCACCGTCAAAATCTAGAGTAAGAAACCTCCAGTCTATTGGTAGGGTATTGCGAAAGGGAGACAACAAAGCACAAGCAATCTTGTATGACATAGCAGATGATTGCTCTAAAGGCAACTCCCACAACTATACTTTCAGACATTTGCTTCACAGAATGAAGATTTATACAGAAGAAAGTTTTGATTATGAAATCACCAAGGTAAACCTGAGAGATGATTAATTACATACGCCACGACCACGAATTTTACGGAGTAATCAAACTCACTTCTGGTGAGGAGATTATGGGTACGATGATTGCGACATCAGAAGACCCTATTGATGACCCAGAGATTAAAGGGTCTAGCGTTATATTTGTATCAAATCCTGCAACCCCTAAAGAGCATCCAGTTAACAAGGGTGGAGAGATTGGTTTTGCTATTGGACTTGTCAAGTGGATGATGTGGTCCGACGAAGATTTCTATATCGTAAGAGAACAAGATATTGTAACTGTCGCTCCTATGGCAATGGGAGCAGTAATGATGTATAAACTCTGGTTGAGAAAGGAGATGGGTGACGATGATGTAGAAGCTCTAAACGTCCCCATGAATGAAAATATGGGTCTGGTCGGAAAGGTAGCAGACCTTAGAAAAAGATTAGAAGACCAGTGGACCAAAGATCAGAGCTAGTGATTCTCAACCCTTACATGGTTGATTATAATAGAAATAATGTAACGTGTCAAGCTTGACACAAACCGCTGTTTACAGTAAGATGTAAAGAGCATAAACAACTGTATGCAACGTTTAATGGCTCCAAAGAAAAAACAACACTATGTAGATAATAAACTCTTTCTATCGGAGATTATTAAATATCGTCAATCTGTAGAGGAAGCACGTTTGCTTGACAAACCTAAACCTCGTATCACTAGATATCTTGCTGAGTGTTTTTTGAAAATTGCGACACACCTATCGTATCGTCCCAATTTTATCAACTACATGTTTAAGGAGGATATGGTTTCAGATGGTGTAGAAAACTGTGTCCAATACATCGACAACTTCGACCCTAACAAATCTAAGAATCCTTTTGCATACTTCACACAGATTGTATACTATGCATTCCTAAGGCGAATTGCCAAGGAGAAGAGGCAGATGGATATTAGAGATAAACTTATTGAGAAGAATGGATACGACCAAGTATTCCACTCAGATAATAAAGAAGACCATTCAGAAATGAATTCTATCAAGAGCAGAATCGAAACAAATATGCGTAACTGATATGAGTAAAGTGCTGTTAATTACGGACCAGCATTTTGGTGTCCGTAACGATAACCAGTATTACGTTGAAAGGTATAAGTTATTCTACGAAAATATTGTCATCCCTTATATTGATGAGCATGGCATCACTGAGATTCTAAATCTTGGAGACACCTTTGACAAACGTAAGAGCATAAACTTCAGCAGTCTATCTGCTGCACATGATATGTGGTTTGGTCCTCTTGCAGAGAGGGGCATTCGTATGACAATGCTTGTTGGTAATCACGATATCTATTATAAGAATACTCTCAAAGTATCTGCACCTGAGTTGTTGCTCAGAGAATACTCAAACATCCAAGTTGTTGCTGACCCAACAGAAATGACTATTGGTGGCAGGAAGATGATGCTTGTGCCATGGATTTGTGATGACAATCGCAGAGAAGCATTAGATGCAATTAAGAAATCGAGAGCATCTTTCTGTATGGGTCACCTTGAATTAAATGGTTTCTCTCCTATTCCTGGTTTTACCATGGAGCATGGTGATGACCCTAGTATCTTCAAGAAATTCAAACTGGTATGCAGTGGACACTTCCATACACCTAGTTGTAGAGACCGTATCCATTACCTAGGCAATCCAGTCCAACTGTATTGGAATGACTATGGGTCAGATAGAGGGTTTCACATCCTAAATACAAAGGACTATTCCTTGGAGTTCGTCAAAAACCCCTATAATACTTTTTCTAAGGTATACTATAAGGATGGTGTTGACGTTGACATTGAAAGTCTGGAAAATACTTATGTGAAATTGATTGTCACTGAAAAGAATGACCAATTACATTTCGATAAAATTGTAAGAAAACTCCAGAAGGCAAATCTTGCCGACCTTAAAATCATTGAGGACATTACATATGGTCTTGATGATATTGAAGACGTAGAAATTGAAGACACTCTGTCTATTCTAGAGACCTGTGTGTCTGAATTAAAAAACAAAGATGATATCTTTGGCATCTTAAAATCTCTATACCTAGAAGCATTAGAAGTTTGATGTTTGTATTGCTCGATGAAAAAACTGGTGGCGTGTATGCAGTCCGTGATGACGACTCTGTAGAGCGTGTTGTACAGTTGTTTATTGACAAAGACGACGCAGACCGCTATTATGAGATGCTACAGGTATCAGGATACCCTAGACTTCTAGAAGTGAAAGAAGTAGAAGAAGACGCAGTAAAAGAAAACTGTAAGAATTACGGTTATAGATTTACGGTCATCACCCCTAACGACATTGTTATTCCACCCCCATTATGATTGTCTTTGAAAAGATTCGTTGGAAGAATTTCCTCTCCACAGGAAACGCTTTCACGGAGATTTGTATCACGGATTCTCCGTCGCATCTAATCATCGGCACTAATGGTGCAGGTAAATCTACACTGCTGGATGCATTATGTTTTGGTTTATTCAATAAACCTTTCCGTAAGATTAGTAAGTCACAACTCATCAACAGTGTCAATGAAAGAGAGACCTGTGTTGAGGTAGAATTTTCTATTGGTCAGGTATACTATAAGGTAGTCCGAGGCATGAAACCTAATGTCTTTGAGATTTATCGTAACGATACATTGCTTGACCAAGATGCTGCACAGAAAGACTATCAAAAATATCTTGAGCAGAGTATACTAAAGTTTAATTACAAGTCATTTACTCAGGTTGTTATCCTAGGGTCCTCTACATTTGTCCCTTTCATGCAACTGTCTGCCTCTCATAGGAGAGAAGTCATTGAAGACCTACTGGACATCCAAGTCTTCTCTAAGATGAATCTGCTGTTGAAGGATAGAGTAAAGGAAACAAAAGATGCACAAGCAGAATGTGAGCACAAACTGCAGATGGCAGAGAAGCAGGTGAATATGCAACGTCATACTATTGATAGTATGGAGAAGATGACCTCTGAATACATTGGTAAGTTGCAGACTGAGTTTAATAATAAAGAAGAAAGGATGAGAGTCATCGGAAACGAGACTGAATCTAAGCAAAAAGAAATTGCACAACTTGGAGAGTCAGTTAATGACTTGGGTGAGTGGCAACGAAAGCATGAAGAGATGCGAGAGTTGAGAGCAAAGATTAAAGGTAATCTAAAACGTGCTGAAACTGACCTAAAATTCTACAAATCTAACAGTGAGTGTCCACAGTGCTCTCAATCTTTGGATGATGAGTTGCGTAGCAGTCAAACTATCAAGGCACAAGGTAAGATTGAAAGGTTTGGTGGTGGACTAGACCAGATTACTACTCAAATTAACAGTATTTTTAAGACAATTTCTGATAAGAAAGCGACTTGTGATGAAATTACTGCCCTCCAACACGATATCAATTCTCTCCAGAAAGAAAACGAAAGACTTTTGAGAGAAACACAGAAGATTATCCTTGATTGTAACCAAGAAGCACCTGATACTACTGCTGAAAAGGTAAAACTAGAGGAGTTTCGTCTTCAACTTAAGAAAACTGAGGATGATTGCACTGCAGTCAACGTAACAGTAGAAAATTTTAAGGTTATTTCTTCTCTGTTGAGAGACAGTGGCATCAAGAGCAGGGTAATCAGTAAGTTTATCCCTCTAATTAACCAGAAAATCAATAAATATCTGCAGAAGATGGACTTTTTCGTTAACTTCACCCTTGACGAGGAGTTTAATGAGATTATCAAGTCTCGTTTCCGTGATGTGTTTTCATATGCATCATTCTCTGAGGGTGAGAAGCAGAAAATTGACCTTGCACTCCTGTTTACATGGAGAGATATCGCTAAGCAGAAGAATTCTGCCTCTACAAATCTCCTGATTCTGGATGAAGTGTTTGATTCCTCCCTAGATTCTACAGCAACAGAAGAATTGATGAAGATTCTAAGGGGACTTGACGGAAAGACCAATCTATTTGTAATATCCCATAAGGGTGACATCCTTCTAGATAAATTCCATACTACGCTACGCTTTGAGAAACCTAATGACTTCTCCAAACTGATTAAGGAGGAGGGTGCATAGGTAGACAGTTGACAAAGTGGCACCGACCTCGTGGAATTTCTTCCATGGGGTCTTATACTGTGTATATACAAACGAAACGCACATGACCACTCAAGAAATCAAAGGCAACCTCGCTAGACTCCTTGCTACTGAAAACCTTGTTGTTGAGCACAAGGTTGTGGAGACTGCTTCCTTTGATGTTGACCGTCGTGTTTTGACTCTTCCTATCTGGCAAGTATCTGGTCGTGTATATGACATGCTTGTAGGTCACGAAGTTGGTCATGCACTCTTCACACCATGTGAAGACTGGGCAGGGGCAGATGAATGTCCTAAGTCTTACCTCAACATCTGTGAGGATGCACGTATTGAGAAACTTATGAAACGTAAGTTTCCAGGTCTAAACAAAGATTTTTACCAAGGGTATCAGCAACTAAACCAGAGAGACTTCTTTGGCATCCAAGACGTAGATGTTGAGACTCTTAACCTTATTGACAGAGTAAACTTATATTTCAAGATTGGTGCATTCCACATCCTTCCTTTTGATGGACCTGAGAGGGACCTGAGAGACGCTGTGGGTGCTGCTGAGACCTTCCAAGAGACCATTGCTGCTGCGATTGCTATTTACGAATACTCTAAGAAGCAACAACAGGACTCTATTCCTGCTCCAGTCTCAGGAAATACTGACTCAGGTGCTTCAAAACCTGCTGATTCCATGGGTGATTCAGATACAGTAGAGCAAGGTGATGAGGGTGACGTTAAACCAAAACCTTCAGAGGAAGAAGGTAACGATGAAGCACAACTTGACGTGCCTTCATTCAAGCAAGATGGTGGTGGTGAGACCTCTGACTCTCTTGACTCAAAAACTGATGAGGCATTCAATCAGAATCTTCTAGAAGATACTGCAACTAATCCTAACTCAGTAACAGAATACGTTGAGATTGATAACTGTAATCTCAATCATCACATTGTGCCTTCTAAGAAAATCATTGACATGTGTGATGAGTATTGGGGAAGAGACCGTTTCACTAACCCTGATGATGATTTCTACTCTGGTGCACCAGACTGGAAAGTATGTGATGCAGCATACAGAGATTGGAAGCGTGGTAATTCACGTGAAGTTTCATACCTTGCCAAAGAGTTTGAGATGAAGAAAGCAGCATCTGCATATGCACGTGCATCTGTTTCTAAGACTGGTGTCCTTGACACATCTAAACTTCACCAGTATCTTTATAATGAAGACCTCTTCAAAAAAGTAACTGTTACTTCTGATGGTAAGAATCATGGTCTAATCTTTATCTTAGATTGGTCAGGGTCAATGTGTGACCAGATTCTTGACACATACAAGCAAACACTTTCACTTGCTATCTTCTGCCGTAAGGTTGGTATTCCATTCCAAGTCCTTGCATTTACTCAGGACGGTGGTTTCTTCCCCGATGGTTTCAAGCAAGAAGATTTTCAAGGTAGAGACCACACATTCTCTATTCCTTACAACTTCTTCCTCATGGAATTCCTGAGCAGTGAGCAAAACAATCGTGACTTTGACCAGTCTTCTCTATATCTCTGGAGAGTTTGCTCAATGTTTGTGTATCGTAATTACTACCCTTGGCAGGAAGTCAAACCATGTCCTCCTACACAGTATATTCCTTCACACCTTAACTTGAGTGGCACTCCACTTAACGAATCACTTGCAACATTGCAAACACTTATCCCCGCCTTCCAAAAGAAGCACGGTGTTGAGAAAGTGCACGTCAGTATCTTGACTGATGGTGAAGCACAGTGGTCACGTCAGTGGAAGACAACAGAATATCACGGTGAAAAGCGTAAGCACGTTACAGGATTTGGTCGTAACTCTATGCTTCGTGACAGAAAGACTGGTCGCACATATGATATGTCCACATACAAGTGCACAACACATGCTATCCTTAAGTATCTTAAGGGACGATTCCCAAACTGCAACTTCCTAGGGTTTCGCATTGGCAGCACACGTGATATCATGTATACATTGGCAGACCATCTTTCACAGGAAGAGGTTGCTAAGCAGAGAAAAATCTGGTCTAAAAACAAGTCCATCGCTGTGCCTTTCGGGTCATATCAGCAGCACTTCTTCTTGTCATCTACAGGATTGAATACTGATACTGAGTTTACCCCTAAGTCTGATTCCAAAGCAGACATCAAGAGAGCATTCACTAAGTCTCTCCAAGGTAAAGCAAACAACAAGAAGATTCTATCTTCATTCATTGAGCAAATTGCATGAATAACATTGCACTGGAGGTCATTTTTTGGACCTCCTTATCCATCTATCTCTTAGCAAAAGCAGGAGTATTTAAGAAGTGAATATCTTTGCAGTTGATGACGACCCAGTTTTGTCAGCACATCAGTTGCCAGATAAACACATCGTCAAAATGCCCTTAGAATGTTGTCAAATGCTTAGCATTGTATATTCTAAGTGGTATCATAGTATCGGAAAAGTATTCAAAGCGGATGGCACTCCTTACAAAACGGAGAAGGGTGCCTTCCGCAATCACCCATGTACGCAATGGGTTGCAAAATCTGATAACAACATCCAGTGGTTACTACAACATGGTATTTCTCTATGTGAAGAGTATACATACAGGTATAACAAGATACACGGATGCGAAAATAGTATTAGACTTGCTGGAATATTATATCAGTATGGATGTCCTGACAAACATACACCCTTCGCTAGAGCAATGCCTGACGTGTATAAACATGACACAACCATTGACACCACTGAAGCATACAAGCGATATGTATCATCAAAACCATGGGTAAAAGATAACTATCTGCGTGTGCCAGATAGAAAACCGTCATGGTTGGACTACTACTCGGCACAAGAGCTGCTACAATAAGTCTATCGACAAACAAAACACATGACCTTCGCCCCTCACCCAGTGACCACAGACGACCTTCTCTCATACCTTCAAGCAGAGCACGGAGAAACAGTAGGCACTAAGCAACTCTTTGAAGCATCCGAGCATTTCGCTTGCTCACTTGCTACTGTTAAAAAGCGTCTTAAGAATTACAAGTCTGGACTTGGTAAGTGGAATCTTACGGTTGAGGAAGTGCGTCAGCAACTTGAGGAGACTGTAACTATTACTGAATCACTTGTCCCTGCTAAGGACAGCAACTTTGTCTCCTTCGGCAATTTCTCTGATGTTAAAAAAGTTGTTAACTCAGGTATTTTCTACCCTATTTTTATCACTGGTCTCTCTGGTAACGGTAAGACCTTCGGTGTAGAGCAAGCATGTGCTCAACTCGGACGTGAATTGATTCGTGTCAACATCACTGTTGAGACTGACGAGGACGACCTTATCGGTGGTTTCCGTCTTGTCAATGGTGAGACTGTATGGCATAACGGTCCAGTGATTGAAGCACTCACACGTGGTGCAATCCTCCTCCTTGACGAGATTGACCTTGCATCTAACAAGATTCTTTGTCTTCAGTCTATCCTTGAAGGTAAAGGTGTCTTCCTTAAGAAGATTGGTAAGCAAGTGTCTCCTGCTAAGGGATTCAACATCATCGCTACTGCTAACACAAAGGGTAAAGGTAGTGACGACGGTCGTTTCATTGGCACAAACGTGCTTAATGAAGCATTCCTTGAGCGTTTCCCTGTAACCTTTGAGCAAGACTATCCTTCTGTTAAGACTGAAGTCAGGATGCTCAACAACTACTGTGCTGAGTTGAATTGCTGTGATGATGATTACATCAACAACCTTGCTAACTGGGCAGAAATCATCCGTAAGACTTTCAATGACGGTGGTGTTGATGAGGTTATCTCTACTCGTAGACTTGTGCACATCATCAATGCATATGCAATCTTCTCTGACCGTCTGAAGGCAATCAAAGTCTGCCTTAACCGTTTCGATGACGAGACCAAGCAGTCTTTCCTTGAGTTGTATGACAAGATTGACGCTAACGTTGATGTCCAAGAAGAGGTTGACAACATCCTCGCTTCGTGATAGACTGAATTGTTAGTATGCCACATGCTATGAAGTATAACGAAGAAAAAATTCTGGAGGAGGTCAAAGACTACATCTCCTCCACGTATCAGCAACACTATTCAAACGATGGTTTTCAAACACTTGATTTAATTGAAGCATGTGGAGACGGTGAAGCATTCTGCAGGAGTAACATCCTAAAGTATGCTTCCCGTTATGACAGAAAAGGAAGTGCTAGACGTGACATCATGAAGGTGCTACACTATGCAGTATTGCTGATGCACTTCAACGACAAACACGCAGCACCTACAGAAACCTATAACCAGTAATTATGCAAGAAGCACCACGCAACATTAAACTCAGTAAGCAAACTATTGACTTCCTGCGTAACTTTGCTCAGATTAACAAGTCTATTGTAATCAAACCAGGCAAATTCATTGACACTATTTCAGTCAACAAAAACATCATTGCATCGACTGATATCAAGGAGTATATTCCTGAGCAAATGGCAATCTATGACCTGCCACTATTCCTAGGTGCGGTGTCATTGTTTAAGACTCCTATGCTCTTCTTCCCTGATGACAAGAAGGTTGTAGTCTATGATGAAGACACTAAGGGTAAGACTACTTACTACTACAGTGACCCTGATATTATCCCTACGGTCCCTGATTTTAATCCTGACCTGCCTGACAAAGAGATTCACTTTGACTTGCCTCAATCAGATGTCCAACAACTCATGCAAGCAGCACGTGTGTATGGTGTTGAAGACCTCTGTATCTATGGATATGAAGGTGAATACAGTGTCTGTGTGAAGGACAAGAAGAATGATACTTCTAATGTATTCTCACTGCCACTTCGTAAGATTACCTTTGAAGATCCTGGCAACGTGACTCCTGAGCGTCGTAACTTCTGTTACTGTTTCAAGGTTGAGAATCTGAAACTGATTGATGGTAGTTACCATGTCTGTATTAGTAAAAAGAATATCGCAAACTTCTCTAGTCTTAGTTTCTCATCCCTTGATTACTTCATCGCACTAGAGCCTTGATAGAAGTCTTAGATGACTTTGCCACTCCATCCTATCACCGAGAGTTACTTGAATATCTCGGTAGTAATAGGGTGGAGTGGTTTTATCAGGACAATATCTCTAAAAGAGAAGGTAAACCTGTCCTAGGGCATCAAGGATTTAGTCACATGCTAATTCATTTTGATGACCCTATCCAACAAAGTCCTCTAAAATCTTTGATATTGCCCCTGTTATTTCAGATACAAGACTATCTTAAGTCTCCTAAAATTCTGAGAGCACGGTTGGACATGACATTGTATAATCCAAATCATTTACAACATGGTGCTCATGTTGATATGGACGGACCTCACTGGAGTGCTGTATATTATGTCAACGAAAGTGATGGTGACACCATAATTGGTGACACTAGGGTTGCACCCAAAGCAAATCGTGTGGTAGTATTTGATGGGACCATCGAGCACACTGGTATGTCTCCCTCATATCACCCGAATCGAATTATTATTAACTCTAACTACGATGTCTGATAAACTATTTCTCTGGGTAGAAAAGTATCGCCCAAAGAAAATTGATGAATGTATTCTCCCTGATGCCACACGTAAAATCTTCCAAGGATTCCTCTCGCAAGGGGAGATTCCTAACCTTCTTCTTGCTGGCACTGCTGGTGTAGGTAAGACAACGGTTGCTAAGGCATTGTGTGCTGAGTTGGGGACTGACTGTCTGGTTATCAATGGGTCCGATGAGGGACGTTTCCTAGACACTGTGAGGAATCAGGCAAAGGTCTATGCATCTACCGTCTCTCTCACCTCTGAGGCACCCCACAAGGTCATTATCATTGATGAAGCAGACAACACCACCCCTGACGTGCAACTGCTCCTACGTGCCTGCATGGAGGAGTTTCAAAAGAATTGCAGATTCATCTTCACCTGCAACTATAAAAACAAAATCATCTCTCCACTGCACTCTAGATGCTCTGTGGTGGACTTCTCGACTGCATCACAGGACAAACCTGCGATTGCTGCAGGATTTTTCGGTAGAGTTAAGGAGATTCTTGAGCAGGAGAATGTTGATTACGAACCTAAGGTAGTTGCTCAGGTTATTCAAAAGTATTTCCCTGATTTTCGTAGGACTCTTAATGAATTACAACGCTATGCATCTTCTGGTAAGATTGATGTAGGTATTCTAGGTGCTAGTAACGATATTCAAATCAGTAATCTTGTTGGTTATCTTAAAAACAAAGAGTTTACTGCTATGAAGAAGTGGGTCAATCAAAATATGGATAACGACCCCATTGATATCATGAGGAAAATCTATGACAATCTTTATACCTACCTTGATGGGAAAACTATCCCTGAGGCAGTGCTCATTATTGCAGACTATCAATACAAGAGTGCGTTTGTTGTGGACCAAGAGATTAACATGGTTGCGTTTCTCACAGAAGTCATGATGCGTTGCACTTTCAAATGATTAATTATGTCCTCTACGGCGACTGCCGCGAAACACTGAAGCAAGTTGATACTAAAGCAAGGATGTGTGTTACATCACCTCCTTATTATGGTATGCGTAACTATGGTGGAGAGGATAATCAACTTGGAATGGAGCAAACACCTGAGGAATATGTTAAAAACTTAGTAGAAGTCTTCCGTGAGGTAAGAAATTGTCTCACTGATGATGGCACACTGTGGGTTAACATAGGAGATAGTTATTACAACTACAGGCCAGGCAAAGGACAAGCACTGGTGAAGCAATCTGTTGCTAATTCTCTACGTGACCAACCAACTGAGTGTGCTAGACGTGGTAATAAACTAGAAGGACTGAAAGAAAAGGACTTGATTGGCATACCGTGGATGTTAGCATTCGCATTACGTGCTGATGGGTGGTATTTGAGACAAGATATCATCTGGAGTAAACCTAATCCCATGCCTGAGAGTATGAAGGACAGGTGCACCAAGTCACACGAATATATTTTCTTACTGAGTAAGAAACAAAACTATTATTTCAATGTAGATGCCATTAAAGAGTTAACTAATGATGGTAAATCATTGAAGAGAAAGAAAAGTGTTTGGAATGTAAAGACCAAACCATATAAAGGAGCACATTTTGCTGTGTATCCAGAAGAATTAATCACAAGTTGTATCCTAGCAGGTAGTGAAGAGAAAGATACTATACTTGACCCATTTTTAGGGTCAGGCACCACGGCCATGGTCGCTTGTAACTTGAATAGATATTATATCGGGTGCGAATTGCATAAAGATTATTCTTCATTAATTGAAAGCAGAGTGAAATGAAAGTTTGCAAACTTTATCCTGTAAATGTTTTTGAATTCTCTCTTGACATTGAGACAGATGTTGTAAGAGAGATAGATAAACTCGACCTGATAAGGAGAAGTAGTGGAGTGCTTAACTCTGACCTCACTCTCCACAAGAATTACCTATTCGATGAGTTGGTAATTAATTTTAATCACTGCTTAAAGCAGGTACACGAATACTATAACTATGATTGCAAAGGATTCAGAATCTCGTCCATGTGGGCGAATAAGTATGAGCCTGGCATTGCCCAAGAACCTCACAGACATGCTAATGCATATTGGAGCGGTAACTTCTACGCTACAGGGGGGTCTCCGACACTTTTTTATGACCCGATTCACGACAGGTCCCAAGGGCAATTTGAAATCTTCACGCTCCCGAAGATGAGTAAGCATGGGTTTGACCAAAACGGTCCCCTTGTGGAAAGATTTACAGCAATACGTGATAGACTTATCATTTTTCCTAGTTGGTTTTGGCACTCTACTGTGCCTGCTGAAATGGATAGATATACTGTAAGCTTTAATGCATTACCATTCGGGCCTATCAATGGAGGCATAGCAAATTTAGACATATTATGAGGCAAAAATACACTACTGAAAATCTGTTTCCTATTAGATGCTTTAACTTCAATGCACCTGAGGAATTGGTAGCAGATACACTAGAGAAAGCAAAGAAACTAGAGTTTCATAGGTGGAATGAACCTGAAGGGGTAGGCACCACTAATGATATGCACACCAACCCAGAGTTTGTGAAAACTTTTGAGTGGTTTCAGCACTGTATTGACACATTACATGCTGATAATGGGTGGGATGCTGACCGTATAGTAGTAAACAAGGCATGGGTCAACAGAAGTGATGCATCTACGGGTGACCACCACGACCCACATAGGCATCCAATGTCCTATTTGAGCGGTATATTCTACCTCACAGAGGGTCCTCCAACGGTGTTTTTAGACCCTCTCTCACAACGTGAGTGGGGTCAAGTCCATTTGGATGGTGGACCAATTAAAGACAGTCGGTTATTTGTCCACCCTGGTGCAGGTGGCTGCTTTATATTTCCTTCATATATGGTCCACTGTAGTGTGGCAAATCACGACCCTATCGATAGATATACTATCGCTTTCAATACTCTACCTAATGGTAATATAAACGCTGGTGGTAGAGCGCATCAACCTATGGCAAAGATGACGGCACATGGGTGGAAGGAAGGTTTAGGTCCGTTGCAGTTGAGCAAGTATGCAGGGTAAAGAATTAAAACTATTTCCAGTTGTCCTGAGAGAATACCACTGTGATGTTACACACAACACAGACAAGGTAATTAAGTTTCTCAGGAATTATCCCTCTATGCAATCTAATCTTCCTGAGGGTGTGATTACATCACGTCCTGACCTTCATACGATTAAGGATGACCAGTGTCCAGAGGTTGACCAATTGTTTGGATTCTTTGAGCAATGCTTGCGTGAGTATCGTGATGTATATAAACTGTATTGTGACAGTCTTGAAATCACTCTCGCATGGTCCAACCACGCACCTGCTGGGAGTGGGTTTGGTCACCCATTACACAGACACCCTATGTCATATCTGAGTGCCGTCTACTACCTGACGGATGGTGCTCCAACCTACTTTGATGACCCTTGCACACCGAGGGTGACAGATACCCTAGATGTGTGGTATCATGATAAGATGGAATGTGCTTGGGGGATTAATGAGAAGGTAGAAGCGGAAGCAGGTAAACTTATTTTGTTTCCTGCTTGGTTGAAACACTACTCAGGTAGACAGGTAGAAGACTATGACAGGTGGACTATCTCATTCAATGCTTTCCCTACTGGCAAAACTAATGTTGGTCCATGGGACATGCCACAACTTAACGTTAAATTATTATGAATTTCAGAAAGACTCCTCTTCGTTATCCTGGCGGTAAGTCAAGAGTTGCGAAGAAATTGGTCGCTAAATTTCCAAAAGATATTGGTGAGTTTCGCGAACCTTTTCTAGGTGGAGGTAGTATCGCACTACTTTTCACACATCTTAATCCCGATATCCCTGTATGGGTCAATGACAAATATGAATATCTCTACCAATTCTGGGTCACGCTACAAGAACATGGTGATGACCTTAGCGATTGCCTCATTAGGATCAAGGAGGAGCACTCTGATGAGGACAAAGCAAAACAACTTTTTCGAGCATCTAAAGACGAAATTCGGGACGCGGATCCTTTTCGTAAAGCTTGTCTTTTTTGGATTCTTAATAAGTGCAGTTATTCTGGCTTGACTGAAAACTCATCCTTCTCAGCGTCAGCATCAAGACAAAACTTTACCACACGTGGTGCAGAGTATCTTAAGACTATCTCTGGGATGATTAAAAACTGGCACATCACTAACTTTGATTACAAAGATGTGATGAATATGGATAGCAAACGTGACAACGTATTTGTATTCCTAGACCCACCATATATGATTAACAGTTATCTGTATGGCACTGATGCAGCACTGCATAAAGGGTTTGACCATAAGAGATTTGTAGAAGATTGTAATGCATGTCCACATGAGTGGATGGTTACATATAATAACGATGAATTTTTGAAGGAGCAGTATAGTAACTTCAACCAAGAAGAGTTTCGTATCACATATGGTATGAAGCATCGTGCAGATAATAAGATGAAGACTGAATTACTCGTAGCAAACTACGATTTGAATCCTCCTACACCACTTGAATCAATCATCGGATGAGTTTTCCCCTAGTAGTTTACGATGACTTCTATGAGAATCCTCATGATGTTAGAAACTATGCACTTAGTTTAGACTACAACAAGACAGGACATTTTCCTGGTGTTAGGTCGGGACGCATTGAAGACCTCAACTATGAGATGTTTGAAAAGATGTCTCTAAAGTTTCTCTCACTGGTGGTAGAACCTGAGAATGGTATCGATAGCACTGTGCTTACACAGTTTCAAAAGATTAACCCTATGGGTAGAGGTCTTATTCACAAGGATGGTATGGATAGTGTCATCGCTGGTGTAATATATCTTGACCCATACCCTGACCTAGACAGTGGCACCTCCTTTTATAGACCTATAAAGGAAGATGTAGGTGAAGCATCTCTACTTCAAGACTACGAAGAATACAACACACAATTTGAGACAACTACCATTGTCAAAAATGTATTCAATAGGTGCATTTTATATGATGCACAGACATGGCACTCACATTCACACGTTGAGTATGAGCGATTGACACAAGTATTCTTTGTGAATTCACTCGCTGTTAAAGAAAGAATCCCATCTGAAAGAGTTTTATATTATGTCCTCTGATTACGCAGTCCCTCTTAAAGATTACCTTAATAGTATCAATCTTAAGCAGGGTGACCTTACTAATGATGCACTTGCTATGCAAAAGTATCCTGCATTTGTTATCAACAAATGTTTGATGCATCATATCGATACTGTATTGTATGCCAATGAGATGAATATCAATTCTCATCTAAGAAATGACATGCAATACTCCTTTTTTATACATAGTGTTAGGAAATCCAAGAGATTTTCTCCTTGGG
>Ga0163110_10000088_pt1 | contig 39186 bp, 39 predicted proteins | sample CRUFie1St17metaG_FD_108703 | JGI IMG/M metagenome (GOLD analysis project Ga0163110, IMG submission 108703) | Marine microbial communities from the Costa Rica Dome - CRUD Field 142mm St17 metaG | ecosystem: Environmental > Aquatic > Marine > Oceanic > Photic zone | place: Costa Rica: the Eastern...
TGTCCGCAGGTGTTTCTGTAATAGCTTTCGATATTATGTTTGATAACAAAACATTATCAGATTCTCAATTTTCAAAATCTATCCATGAAGCTTCACTTAAAGGAGTTGATATTATTCTTGCTGCAAATAATCAAATTGAAATTGGGACAGCAGGGAAAAATTTTAATTTAGTAAAGCCGAGTTCCATTATTCTTCAAAAAAGTAATGCTAAATTAGGTTTAGTAGGTACAGTAAGCGATCAAGATGGATTTATAAGAAAATATATATTAGATGATCCAAGAGTTAATGATTCTTACCAAAATCAATATTTTTCACTAGCCATCCAAAGTGTTATCTCTTATAAGAATATAGATGATATGAATTATAAAAATTTAATTAATAATCATTTAAAAATTCCATTATATGGAAATCAGAATACATTCTTAATTAACTATTATGGTCCAAGTTCATATGGTAGGTTTAAAACTTTTAATACTATTCCTTTACACGAAATACTTGATGATGGTTCATGTTATCCAGAAGAAGGTGATTGTGATCCTATATTAAAAAACCATGCAGAGATTGATGGTTTTATGGAATTATTTACAATGGAACAATGGAAAGGTGTAAATCCTTTTAAAAATAAAATAGCAATTATTGGTTCAGCTCTTCAAGAACATCATGATAATTTCAATATTCCACTTAATGAAAACGGTGAAATGTATGGCGTTGAAATTCATGCCCATGTCATTCAACAAATTTTAGATAAAAATTATATTTATATTCCAATATCTTACATTGGATCTGATACTGATTTAAAGGATAAATTAATTAGTTTTTTATTTATATCTTTTATATCGTTTTTAGTTTTTTATCTAATGATATATTTAAATCCTATTTTTTCTGTATCAACTTCTATAATACTTATTTTTATTTGGTTTAATATCTCAATTGGATCATTTTTAAATGATTACATATGGTTTATAAAATATATTTTTGGCATTGAATTAAATGTACCAAATATAAGTCAATCATTGATTCTACCAGTTATTTATCCCATTACATCAGTCATTTTTAGTTATGGATTTAATTTATCGTATAAATTGTATATTGAAAATCAAGATAAGAAATTTTTGAAATCTACATTTGGCAACTATATATCTTCAGATTTAGTTAATCAGATGTACGAAAATAAAACCATTCCAAAGTTGGGTGGAGAAGAGGGTTACCATACTGTAATATTTTCAGATGTGGCAAACTTTTCTTCAATATCAGAAGAGTTGTCACCTACTGAAATTGTAGAGGTATTAAACGAATATTTAACTGAAATGACAAAAATTATTCTTGATAATGGAGGTACAATAGATAAATACATAGGTGATGCTATTGTTGCTTTTTATGGAGCACCTATAGAAGTGAAAAACCATGAAAACAAAGCAATTTTATCTGTTTTAAAAATGAATGATAAATTCAAAGAATTAAAAGAAAAATGGGCAATAGAAGATAAATGGCCTGATTCAATTAAGCATATGAAGCATAGAGTTGGAGTCAACACAGGTAATCTTGTGACTGGAAATATGGGGTCATCATTACAGATGAATTATACTTGTATGGGTGATGCTGTCAATTTAGCAGCCAGATTAGAATCTGGATCAAAATTTTGGGGTATTGATGTTCAAGTATCTAAAACTGTATATGATGCAACAAAAAATAATTATATATATCGTAAACTTGGCTTGATTCGTGTTAAGGGTAAAAATCAATCAGTAAATGTATATGAGTTGATTTGTCATAAAAACTTTTTAGATGAGTCTTTAACAAAATTATTAACTAAATTTGAAAGCGGACATAAGCAATATTTAAAACAAAACTGGGATGATGCAATTATGATTTTTGAAGAGTGCTCTCACCTTGAGGACATGTCTTCTAAAAGTAGAATAACAAATCCAAGTTTAACATATATAAAAATTTGTAAAGAATTTAAACATAATCCACCAAATGAAAATTGGGATGGAGCATATAATTTTAAATCAAAATAATTAATGGTAAAAAATTTCAGTAAATTAACAAAAAGTAGCCATGAAACAGAAAAGTTAGGATTTAATTTTTCAAATTATATATCAAATGGTGATATTATAGCTTTAAATGGTAATTTGGGTGCAGGCAAAACAACTTTTGTTAAAGGTGTGCTAAAAGGAATGAATTACAAACATGATGTAACCTCACCAACTTATACTTTAATAAATGAATATGATGCAGACTACAAAATCATTCATATTGATTGTTATAGAGAAAAAGATATAAATAGATGGCTCAATATTGGTATTACAGATTATTTTGATAGCGATTGTATTTTATTTATCGAATGGTATGAAAATATTAAATCAATCTTACCTAAAAATATTAATATAATTAATTTTAAAATGATTAGTGAAAATGAAAGATTAATAAGCAATAATGGGTAAAAAAATTTTAGCAATAGAAACTACAACTAATATATGCAGTGTTTCTCTTTATGATGAAAATGAATTAGTTTCAATCCATGAAGATGATAATCGTAAACATTCTACACTTTTAGGAAAATTTATAGATGAAATATTTAAAAGTCAAAAAATTAAATTGTCAGATATTGATGCGATTGCATTATCAATTGGTCCAGGTTCATATACTGGACTACGAATAGGTCTTAGCATGGCAAAAGGATTAGCTTATTCTTTAGAAAAACCAATTATACCAATAGATACAATTGAATCTATTAACCATTTAGTAAATGATGAAAATTATTTTATTGTAGTTCCTGCATATAAGGACTTTTACTTTATTCAAGAATACAAACAACGCAATAAAATTAATGATATACAATTTAATTCGATAGATTCAATTAATATAAATGAAACTATTTACGGTTATTCTCTTAATAAAGATGATTTAAAAATTAATACAATTTTACCATCTTCGAAAAACATTGCCAATGTAGCAATCAAAAATTTTGATAAATATGTATGTTATGATATTAAAACAATTAAACCTAATTACGTCAAACCAATAAAATATAAAGAAATTACTAAAAAAGATTAAAATGGATTAAAAATGCCTGAATGGTTTAGAAGAAAAAGTCAAAATATTAAAACTAAAAATAGAAAAGATACTAAAGAGGGTATGTGGATCAAGTGTCCAAGTTGCGGTGAGGTAATATATAGCAATTTACTTAAAAATTCATTTAATCTTTGTCCAAGTTGTAATCATCATTTCAATTTTTCCTATCAAGATTACATAGATTTATTAATAGATGATGGAGAAAAAATATTCATTGGAAAAGATATTTATTCTTCAGACCCATTAAACTTCAATAGTTCTAAAAATTATAAAGAGCAATTATCAAATGCAGAAACTAAAACGGGTATTAATGATGCAGTAGTTGCATTAGAAGGTAAAATAAATACTGTAAATGTAGTTTTAATTGTTTTGAACTTTGGATTTATTGGAGGAAGTATAGGTTCAGTAATGGGTGAAATTATAAGTAGAGGTATCAAACATGCAGACAATAATAAAATGCCTTTACTAATAGTGTCTGCATCTGGAGGGGCCAGAATGCAAGAGGGAGCAATAAGTTTAATGCAACTTGCAAAAATGAGTACTAAAATGGCTGAATTTTCTAAAAATGGTGGTTTATTTATTTCGCTTTTAACTAATCCAACTATGGGTGGTGCAAGCGCTAGTTTTTCAATGCAAGGAGATATTGTAATAGCAGAGCCAAATGCGTTAATAGGTTTTGCTGGCCAAAGAGTAATTAAGCAAACTATTGGAGAAGATTTGCCCAAAGGTTTTCAAAGGTCTGAATTTCTATTAAAAAAAGGATTTATAGATCATATCATACCAAGAAATCAATTAAAAGATAAAATTTCAAAATTAATCAAGTTTTTCTATGAATAAATCAAAATTAAAAACTGTCGCAGTAATAGATTTTGGGTCACAATATACTCAATTAATAGCAAGAAGAGTTCGAGAATTGAATATTTATTCAAAAATATTTAAACATGATATATCAATTAATCAACTCTTAGAAAATAATATTCAATGCATAATATTATCAGGAGGACCATCAAGTGTTTATGATAAAAATTCACCAAAATTAAATAATAAAATTATAGAACTTGATATTCCAATATTAGGTGTTTGTTATGGTTTGCAATTATTAATACATAACATGGGTGGTAAAATAAGTAAAGGACAAATTGGTGAATATGGGCATTCAAACATTCAACATAATAAAAAAAATATTTTATTTGACAATATTCCAAATTCTATTAATGTTTGGATGAGTCATGCTGATAAAGTCATTGAATCATCCAACGATTGGGAAGTAATATCAACATCAAGTAACAAAATTATTTCAGCAATCTCTCATAACAAAAAACCATTCTATGGAGTTCAATTTCATCCAGAAGTAACCCATACAGAATATGGCACTCAAATTTTAAAAAATTTTTTATTTAAAGTTTGTAATCTTGAAACAAATTGGAATGCTGAAAATTTTATTAAAGATTCAATTAATTCAATTCAAAATCTAGTTGGTAATGAGGAAGTAATATGCGGTTTGTCTGGTGGTGTAGATTCATCAGTAGTTGCGACATTGCTTCATAGAGCAATTGGAAAACAAAGTAAAGCCATATTTATAAATCATGGATTATTAAGAAAGAATGAAGTTGATGATGTTTTAGTCAATTTAAAATCAGATTTAGGTATAAATATAAATTATTTAGATGAATCACATATTTTTTTGAAAAAATTAAACAAAGTTATTGATCCTGAACAAAAAAGAAAAATTATTGGAAAACAATTTGTAAGATCATTTGAGTCAGAAATATCAAGTTATAATAACGTTAAATATTTAGCACAAGGTACTTTGTATCCTGATGTTATTGAATCTGGTGGATCAAAGCAGGGTCCAGCAGTTACTATAAAATCTCATCATAATGTTGGTGGTTTACCTAAAAATATGCAATTAAAACTTTTAGAACCACTGAGAAATCTTTTTAAAGATGAAGTTAGAGAGGTAGGTAGAAAATTAGGACTATCATCTATGGTTGTTGATCGACATCCATTTCCTGGACCTGGTTTAGCAGTACGAATAATAGGAGAAATAACACACAAAAGAATTCAAATTCTTCAAGAAGCTGATCATATTTTTATGAAAATACTTAAAGATACTAATGAGTATCAAAAAATATGGCAAGCATTTTGCGTGCTAATTCCAATCAAAACAGTTGGTGTAATGGGCGATTCTCGAACTTACGATAATTTAATAGCATTAAGAGCAGTTACTAGTAATGATGGTATGACTGCAAAATGGTATGAATTTAAACCTGAGATATTAAATAAATGTTCTAATGAAATTGTTAATAAAGTAAAAGGTGTTAATAGAGTAGTCTATGACATTACCTCTAAACCTCCTGGAACGATTGAGTGGGAATGATAGATATTAATTTTTCTAAATTTTTTGATAATAATATTAATCTTAATTTTCAAACTGAAAATGACCATTTGAGTTTTCATGATGCAGCAATTCCTCAACAAACACACTCTGCAAACGTCAAGTTTGTTACTCAGCCTGGTTTATATGATAATGTTGACGGTCTAATTACATCAAAAAAGTATAAATTAAAATTGATGACAAGAGTTGCTGATTGTGTTCCAATATATCTTCATGATTTTAAAAATGATTTTTATGGATTGATTCATTCAGGATGGAGAGGAACTAAAAATCATATTATATTAAATGCATTAGATATTTTTAAAAATAAAGGATTTTCCAATTTTAAAAATATTAAAGTTTTTATTGGCCCTCACATTAAAGATTGTTGTTATGAGGTAGATTGGGATGTTGCACAATATTTTTCTTTTTTTAAAAAAAATAAAAAAGAAAAAAAATGGCTTTTGAATTTAGAAAAAGAAATTATTTTTGATTGTGTTACAAAGGGCATTTTATACAAAAACATAAAAGTTGCTGATATCTGCACTTTCGAAACAATGGATTATGAAAGTTTTAGAAGAGATGGAAAAAAATCAAAACGTATGTTAGGAATAATAGGCTAATGGAAAATAATTTTTTTTATGTAATCATTGCTGCAATTATGCAAGGATTAACAGAGTTTCTCCCAATAAGTAGTTCGGGACATTTAATAATAATAAAAGATATATTTAATTATGAAGTAAAAGATTTCAGTTTTGAAATTATGCTTCATTTGGGCACTGTTTTTTCAATTATAATTTATTATTATAAAGATTTAATAAAATTTTTAGAACCTAACAAAAAAAATCTGAATAATATCAAGTTAATTATAATAGCGTGTTTACCAATAAGTATATTTGGTTTAATATTCAAAGATTTTATTGAATTAAATTTTAATGATTTAAATTACTTACCATACACATATCTAATTAGTGCAATTGCATTATTATCAACAAAATTTTTTAATGGCAAAAAAAAATTAAATACATATATTATTATTATTATGGGATTATTTCAAATATTAGCATTATTTCCAGGGGTTTCTAGATCTGGAATTACAATTTCTACTTTATTGATTTTAGGCGTTAATAAAGAAGATGCTATAAAATTTTCTTTTATTATAGCTATTCCCCTAATTGTTGGCGCTACTATATTAAATGGTGATTTTTCATTTAGTATAGTTTCAATTTTTGGAGTATTTATATCTTTTATTTTTGGATGGATGGCAATTTATTTATCTAACATACTTTTGAAAAATAAGAAATACTGGATGTTTTCAATTTATTGTTTCATCATCTCTTTAATTATTTTATTTTTAAATTAAGCATATTTATGAAAAATTTAATTTCATTAGGACAAGCGATTAAAAATTTAAGAATGAATAATATTTCAAATTCTTACTTTTTATATGGAAATGATATTTATATGCAGGATTTTTTTATAAATCAAGTTAAGAAAGTCTCAACGGAATCTCATACATATCTTTATCACCTAGGTTATGATAGTCAAGAAAACTTATTTAATGAAATTTCAAACACGTCATTATTTGATTCACAAAAAACTATTATAATAAAAAATATAAATAAATTTTCAACTAAAGCTAAAAATGAAATTATTGAAATTATTTCTAAAAATGAACATAGCCATTGTTTAATTTTTATTAAAAATAATTTTGATAATAAAAATAAATTCATTAACTCATTATTAAAAAGTGCAACATCTGTTGATACAAGAACACCTTTCGAAAATCAAATGTATGATTGGATTAAATTCTTTTCTAAGCAAGAAAATATACAAATTAATGAAAACGAAATTCCTAAATATATTGAGCATTTTGGTAGCAATATTTCTAATGTGATGAATTATATTAAAATTGATAGTATATCTAAAAGTAATTCTAGTACAAACAGAACATATCATTTATGGAATTTTCAAGATAGTATTGGAAAAAAAGATTTAACCAAATCTATTGAGATTTATATTTCACTTTTATCTAACGGTAATTCTGTTAATTTAATTTTGATTTATTTATTTAATTTATATAAAGCCATGTACTTTAAAAAAATTTACGACAATGAATCTGGTTTAAATTTTAATTATACTATAAATAAAATTATAAAATCAAAAATTCCATTATATATTAAAAAAACATCTAAAAAAGAACTTGAGTGTATTTTAGTAGAGATTAATGAATTAGATTTTTCTTCAAAAACTATTAGCATAAATTTAGATAATAGAATGAAATGTTTAATTAATAATATTTGTACAGGTTACTATGACAGGTAAAACAGATGAGGAGTTAATAAAAGAATTTCAAAATGGAAATGTTTCTGCTTATAACCATTTAATTTACAGGTATAAAGATAAATTATTAAATTTCATTTATCAATACGTACATGATTTAGATTTGGCTGAAGATCTTTTGCAAGATACTTTTCTAAAACTATATACGCATAAAAATTCTTACAAAAATATAGCAAAGTTTTCTACCTGGATTTATACAATTGCCGGAAATTTTGCAAAAACTGAATTAAGAAAAACTAAAAGAAGAAAAACTTATTCTAATAGTGAGTTAATATATTCAGAGGATGAACTGGTAGTACCTGATTATTCAAATGAACCTGATAAAGATATAATTGATAAGAGTTTAAAACAGGATTTGCAAGAATGTTTATCCAATTTACCCTTAGATTTTAGAACCATTATTATTTTAAGAGATATTCAGGAACTTTCTTATGATGAAATAAGTATAATAGTTGAACTTCCACTTGGAACTGTTAAATCTAGAATAAATAGGGCTAGATTAAAATTATATGAATGTTTAAATACTAAGAAAGTTTTGTAAAGATGAATAAAAATTATAACCAATTAATTTCTAAATATATTGATAATGAATTGAGTAGTGATGAAAAAAAATCATTTGAGGATTATATGAAATCAAATGATGAGTTTTCTAATAAAGTAAATATAATTAAAAATAATATTTTACTTTTTAAAAATATATCAAAATTTGAAACATCAAAAGATTTCATTGATAACCTTAATCATCAAATCAGTAAAAAAGAATCTAATTTATTTTCATTTTTACCAGATTTTAAAACTAGTTTATCTTTTGCTTTTTCGTTGGCACTTTTATTTTTTATAATAATAAATTACAGCGAAAAAGATAGTAACTATATTGCAAAACAGACAAAATCTGAACAAAATCTTTTAGAGTCAAAAATAGATTCTCTTAAAATTGATGATTTTCAAATTAAACAGGTTAAAGGCTCAAAAATTAACAAGTAAAAATTTCCTTTAGTTTTTATATAGTATTTTCGTAGATTTACCGCTCAGAAAGAGGATTTTATGGCTAAAAAACAAACATTTGAAGATAAGTTAAAAAAAGGCGGTAAAAACTTAGTTAAAATTAAGGTTGTACACGCTCTTGACCCTGAAAAAACAGGAAATATCAAGTTTAAAGAAAGAATGTATACAGTTCCAGAAGGTAAAAGTCCAGATAACTTTGCCAAAGAATTGTTTTCTAAATAATTAGAATTCTAACACCTTCTTAAATAATTGGTTATGTTTTTCTATCAACTTAATTTAATTTAGTATAAACTTAATAAAATTTAATTATGAATAAAAACATTTCAATTATAATTCCAATATATAATGAAGAGTCATCAATTAATCAATTGTATGACGAAATAGTTGATTCACTTAAAGATATAACTGAAATTTATGAGATTATATTTGTTGATGATGGTAGTACTGATAAAAGTATTTCTAACATCAACAACTTAGTTTCTAAAGATAATAATGTAATTCTTGTTCAGTTAAATAGAAATTATGGAAAATCTGATGCACTTCAAGAGGGCTTTAACATTGTTAAATATGATTATGTGATTACAATGGATGGTGATTTGCAAGATGATCCAAAAGAAATTAAAAATTTGATAAATGTACTTGATGAGGGTTGGGATTGTGTTTCAGGATGGAAAAAGCATAGAAAAGATCCATTATCTAAAACTATACCATCTTATTTTTTTAATAGATTTATAAGTATTTTTTCAGGATTAAGAATACATGATTTTAATTGTGGAATTAAAGCTTATAAAAAAAATGTTATAAAAAGTCTAAATATTTATGGTGGTTTACATAGATATATTCCTTTACTATTGTTTAATAATGGATTTAAAGTGACAGAATTTGTTGTCAATCATAGACCTAGAGAATATGGTGTCACTAAATATGGAAAGTCTAGATTTTTACATGGAATTTTTGATTTTCTTACTATTAATTTTTTAAAGAAATATTTTAATAGACCAATGTATTTTTTTGGTACATTTGGAATCATTTTAAGTGCTTTAGGTTTGGGAATTAATATTTATCTAACAACTCTTTGGTTCCAAGGAACATATATTGGTAATAGACCATTATTTTTTCTTGGCATATTATTAATACTTGTAGGTATACAATCTTTGTCAATTGGATTAATAGGCGAATTAATTGTTAATTCTGCAAGAAACAAAGAAAATAAAATAAAAAAAATAAATTCAGAAAAATGAAAATTATTTTGATCAGTCCTTCACCACCTTTGAGGGGAGGTATATCAGATCATAATATAGGATTATATCACAAATTATCTGAAAAACATGATGTTGAAATTTTTTCTTTTAATTATTTATATCCAAAGTTTTTTTTTCCTGGAAAATCTCAAACTTCTTCTAAAAAAGACAAATTCAAAAATACTCATTATACGATCAGTTCTATAAATCCAATTAGTTGGATAAAAACTTCTAATAAAATAAAAAAAATGAATCCAGATGTTGTTATTTTTTCATTTTGGAATCCTTTTATAGGGTTATCATTAGGTTCAATTGCAAAACTCTTAGCAAGAAACATGAATAAGAAAAAAATAATTTCAATTTGTCATAACATAAAGCCTCATGAACCAAGCTGGTTTGACAAAAAATTAGTTAAATTTTATACTAATACTTTTGATAAATTTATTTTTATGTCTTCTTTTGTTGAAAATGAATTAAATGAGTTTAAAAATAAATTTAAAAGCGTTGTTAGATTCTTACCATTTGATATTCAGTATAAAACTTCATATGATAAAATAAAAATTGCAAAAGAAATGGGATTTTCATCTAAAGATAGAATAATTTTGTTTACAGGACTTATAAGACCATATAAAGGTGTCGATAATTTGTTGTTAGGAACTAAAACTTTTCTTAAAAAAAATAAAAATCATAAGTTAATAATCGCTGGTGAAGCTTATGAGGATACAGAAAAATATAAATCTATAATTCGTAAAAATGGAATTGAAGATAAGGTTATATGGATTGATAAATTTCTAACACATTCAGAAATTGAAAAATTAATGATTATATCAGATGTATTAATCTTACCCTATAAGTCTGCTTCGCAAAGTGGAATTGTTTCTAAAGCTTGGGAATATAATTTGCCAATCATAGCTAATAATGTTGGAGGTTTCTCAGAATGTATTATTAATGGAAAATCAGGTTATATTGTTGAAAATAATTCTATTACTACCTTGGAAGAAAAAGTAAATACATATTTTAATTCTAATGACAAAAATGAAATGACCAAATTTATATTGTCTAATAAACATAAATTTTCATGGGAATATTACATATCTGGTATTTGGGAACTAATTAATGAGTCGTAAGGTTAACATATTAATTTTAAATTGGAATGGTTCACAATATTTGGTTGATTTAATACAATCTATAAAAGCCATTGACTATAATAATTACAAAATTACATTGATCGATAATAATTCAACAGATGATTCATTGCTTAAAATAAAAAATGAAAAAGTTAATATAGTATCCCATAAATCTAACTATATGTTTGCAAAAGGATATAATAAGGCTATAATTGATCTTAAAAATGATGATTCTGATTATTTTTTGCTTCTTAATAATGATACTATTTGTGATAAAAATATTTTAAATGCATTTTCTGAAGCATTAGATAAATATGGTGATGATTGTATTATGGGCCCAAAGATTTTATATATGAATGATAAAAAGAAGATATGGTATGCTGGAGGAAATTTTGGATTATTTAATTTTTTTGTATCACACAGAGGAATTAGAAAAAAAGATGAAAAATCATTCAACAAAGACTGTTTAACAGATTACATTACAGGTTGTTGTCTATTTATATCCAAAAAAAATTATTTAAAATTAAATGGTTTTGATGAAAAATTTAATATGTATGGTGAAGATGTAGATTTATCTATAAGAGCTCAAAACCTTGGAATTAAATGTTATTATATTTCAAATGCCAGACTATGGCATTACGTGTCTGCAAGTTATGGTGGTAACTTTAATTTGGTAAAGATTATTACAAAAATAAGTTCATTATTTAAATTAATGATTAAATATCCAAAAAGAATTATTTTAGGATTAAAATGACAAAGGTACCAAATCTATTCATAGTTGGAGCCCCTAAATGCGGTACTACATTTTTATACACATATTTAAAAAAGCACCCAGATATATATTTTCCAAATTTCAAAGAACCTCATTTTTTTGGTAGTGACTTAATAAGGAAAAATGGTGCATATGATTTATCTCAAAAAGATTATAACGATTTATTTTCTACAAATAAAAAGATTATTGGAGAAGCATCAACATTTTATATTTTCTCAAAAAAATCAGCTCAAGAAATATATAATCATAATCCAAAAGCAAAAATTATTATAATGATTAGAAATTTAGTTGATTTAGTTCACTCTTTACATGCTCAGTTTATATTTAGTGGAGATGAAATTGTTGAAGATTTTTCTAAGGCCCTAGATTTAGAAAAAAGTAGACTAAATGGAAAAAACATTCCAAAGCAAACTACAATTGTTAATAAATTATATTACACAACAAATATATTATCAATTCCTAATAACATTAAATCTTATATCGATTTGTTTGGAATTGAAAATATTAGATTCATTCACTTAGATGAAATAAAAACTAATCCAAGAAAAGTATACATAGATACCCTAGACTTTCTGAATGTTGATTCAGGTTTTGAAATTGATACTTTTAAAGCAGTAAATAAAAACAAAGTATATAAATATAGGATTATAAGAGATCTTTTAAAAAAATATTCAATACCTTTAGGAAAGTTAAGGTCTCTAATAATAAAAAAACCTTTGGGTTTTGTAAAATTTTTTGAAAACTTAAATTTAAAAGAGCAAAAAAGATTAGATATTTCTAAAGATTTATATGAAAAATTAATAAATAAATTATCTAAAACAGAAATAGAAATAAATGATATAATTAATAAAAGATAATTATGAAACGCATAGATAAAGCTGAAAAAATTGGAAAAATTTTAGATAATTTATACCCAGAAACTCCAATACCTCTAGATCACTCAAGTTCATATACTTTACTTGTAGCTGTAATGTTATCTGCTCAAACAACTGATAAAAAAGTAAATCAAGTTACACCTAGTTTATTTAAACATGCTTCAACTCCAGAACAGATGAGTGAATTAGATGTCAATTTTATTCAAAATTTAATTAAAGAAATAGGCTTAGCACCAACAAAAGCAAAAAATCTTAAGAAAATGGCAATTCAATTAATGGAAGGTGGAGGAATGAGAGCAGATTGGAATTATTTAGAAAGTTTAGCTGGAGTAGGACATAAAACAGCAAGTGTAGTTATGTCTCAATGGTATGGAATCCCTGCTTTTCCAATTGACACTCATATACATAGACTGGCATCAAGATGGGGGTTATCAAAAGCCAAAAATGTAGAAATGACTGAAAGAGATTTAAAGAAACTTTGGAAAAAAGAGGTTTGGAATAAACGTCATTTACAAATAATTTTTTTTGGTAGAGAGTATTGTCAAGCTAGACATCATGATCTAAATGATTGTTTAATTTGCTCTTGGGCTGCTTCAAAAAAAAGAATAATATTTGAAAAAAATAAATAGTAGTTATTTTTCTTATAAATAAATTTTAAGAAAATTTTTAAAAATCACCAGCAGTTCTTCTAATAGTTATTTCTTCTGTAACACAATTATTAGGTGAATTTACAGCATGATAAATAGTATCACTTAAATCATCAACTTTCATCATGCCATCTCTCAATTCATCCATATTTTTATCATCCCATATAGGAGTATCTACAGCTCCAGGAAAAACTGTGATTACTTTTATATTGTGCTCTCTTAATTCTTCTCTTAATGATGATGCAAATCCTCTTATTGCATATTTTGATGAAACATAAGCTGTTGAATTTTTATATGGTTGCAATCCAGCAACCGAACTAATAAATACAATTTTACCATTCTTATTTGACTTAAGTTGATCTATAATCATTTTAGTCATTAAGAATGAACCTGTTAAATTTGTATTAATTGTATTATTCCAGTCTTCAATGGTGGTTTCTGATATATTTTTAAAAATTCCTATTCCAGCGTTGTTAATTAATAAATCTATCTTGCTTTTATTTTTTATTTGCGAATATATTACATCAATAGAATCAGATTTTGAAATATCGGATACAATGATTTTACATTCGCCACCTGCTTTTTCGATTAGATATTTTGTTTCATTGAGATTTTTTTCATTTCTAGAAATTAAGTAAATGAAATATTTTGAGGAAAACTTAATAGCTAAATTTCTTCCAATTCCAGTTGATGCACCAGTAATTATTGCAATAGGTTTATTCATTTTTTTCTATCATTTAATATGTTAAGCATATAAATTATTTAATGTTGGTGTAAATTTTGTTAGATTAATACCATCAACAGCATTTCTATATTCATCAATTGAAGGTGTTCTTCCCAAAATTGCAGAAAGAACTACAACTGGTGTAGATGCAAGCAATGACTCACCTTTTTTTCTGTCAGAATCTGCAACAACTCTACCTTTGAAAAGACGTGTTGAAGTTGCCATGACAGTATCACCTTTTGCTGCTTTTTCTTGATTACCCATACATAAATTACACCCAGGTCTTTCAAGATACATCATATTTTCATATTCAATTCTTGCTTCATTCTTAGGAGCATCATCATTAAACTCAAAACCAGAATATTTTTGTAATACATTCCAATCACCTTCTTCTTTAAGTTCATCAATGATATTATAAGTTGGTGCTGCAACTATTAAAGGTGCTTTAAAAATTACTTCACCATGTATTTTTTCTAGATTTTTTAAAATATGAGCGAGAATTTTCAAGTCTCCTTTGTGAACCATACACGATCCAACGAATCCAAGGTCAACTTTTTTCTTTCCTTCATAATGAGAAAGTGCCCTTATTGTATCATGTGTATATCTTTTAGAAACATCTTCATTATGTACATCAGGATCAGCAATCATGGGTTGTGAAATAATATCTAAATCAACTTCGAATTCTGCAAAATATTTAGCATTTGAATCAGGAACTAAAGGAGGTTTTGTTCCAGATTTTATATCTGCTATTCTATTATTAGCTTTATTTATGAGACCCTGAAGAACTGCTTTATCATTGTCCATTCCTTTTTCAATCATTATTTTTATTCTATCTTTTGCAATTTTTAATGATTCTATTAATGTTTTACTTTCAGAGATACAAATAGATGCTTTTGCTTTCATTTCAGCTGTCCAATCAGTAAATGTAAAAGCTTGATCTGCAAGAAGAGTACCAATATGAACTTCAATGATACGCCCCTGAAATACATTTTCACCATCAAACTTATTTAGCATTTGAGATTGAGTAGCATGAACAACATCTCTAAAATCTAAATCAGAGGTCATTTGTCCTTTAAAAGTTACTTTTACTGATTCAGGAATTGGCATTGATACTTCACCAGTTGCTAATGCTAGAGCGACTGTACCTGAATCTGCACCAAAGGCTACACCCTTAGACATCCTAGTATGAGAATCTCCTCCAATGATAATTGACCAGTCATCTATAGTTAAATCATTTAAAACTTTATGTATTACATCAGTCATTGGATGGTATTTATTTTTTGGATCTCGCCCTGTTATAAGACCAAAATCATTCATAAATTTCATCAATTTAGGTATGTTTTGTTGTGATTTTACATCCCATACTGAAGCAGTATGGCATCCTGACTGATATGCGCCATCAACATTTGGAGAAATAACAGTTGCAGCCATTGATTCTAGTTCTTGTGAGGTCATAAGCCCAGTAGTATCTTGTGATCCTACAATATTAACATTAACTCTGACATCAGAACCAGCATGTAAAATTTTGCCTGAGTTATTATCTACGATATTTTTATTAAAAATTTTCTCAACAGCAGTTAAACCTTGATTTGGAATAGAAACTTCTGTTGATTTAGCAAATACTGTTGGCATTTCAATATCCAAAGTTTGAGCTGCAAAAGATTGTAATTTTTTTCCAAATACGATAGCATATGAACCACCAGCCCTCATAAATTCAATTTTTTGAGGAGTAAATGCATCTGATATATCGCTCATTTCCTTATTATCAAGGTATAATTTTTTATTTTTTGTATTAATTGTAAAGATTGTACCAGTTTTAACAGAAAAAACTTTTTTTAGTAATGGATCTCCATTGGAATCTAAAATCATATTTCCATTACTATCTTTTTTCTTAACCCAGTTTTTTAAATCTAAACCTATGCCTCCTGTTACGCTAACAGTTGTTAGGAAAATAGGTGATATTCCATTTGTTCCTGCAACAACGGGAGCAATATTTACAAACGGTACATATTTACTAGCTTTTTTACCTACCCAAAGCGCAACATTGTTCACACCAGACATTCTTGAAGAGCCAACTCCCATTGTACCTTTTTCAGCAACTAACATAATAATTTTATCTGGATGTTTTTCCTTTAAAGCTAAAAGTTCATTTTGTTTATCAATGTTATGCTCAAACATGGATTGTCCATGTAATTCCCTGTCAGCTCTTGAATGTGCATCACTGCCAGGAGAAAGAAAATCAGTTGATATATCTCCAATTCCAGCAACATACGTAACAACTTTAATTTCTTCTTCAATTTCTGGAAGTTTAGTAAAAAATTCAGCGTTCGAGTAACTTATTAAAACCTCTTTTGCATAAGAATTATCATCTTCATAAGCATTTTTTAAACGTTCCATATCAGCATCATACAGAAAAACTTGAGTTTTTAAAATATTTGCTGCAGATTGAGCATTATTTGGGTTACTATCTAAAAGTAAATCTATCAATACTTTTACAGATGGTCCACCTTTCATATGCGATAATAATTCAAAAGCAAAATCAGATGAGATCTCATCAATTATAAATTTTTTAAGTATAATATCTTTTAGAAATTTTGCTTTTATTAAAGCAGCGCTAGTAGTTCCAGGAATAACATTATAAATGAAAAAATTCAAAGAAGATTCTCTTTCAGGGCAATCTTTATCTTTAATATGTTCAATTATTACACTTAGCAACTTGCCATCATCAATTGGTTTTGGATGAAGACCATGTTCCTTACGCTCTTTAATTTCTTGTATATAATCTTTGTAAATACTCATAGTTGTAATAAGATTTGTAAAAGTTGATTGAAATTATACTTTATTTTTTCCAATTTCATTTAAGATTAAAGTTACTTTTCTTGTTAAATAATCTTATAAATAAAAAAACACCTATTTCCAGGTTTAAATTTAATTAATTTTAGCGAAGTATCAAAAATGACGTGGTTCAATTTTATAATAAGATTATTAAAATTATAATTGCTATCAATTTTTATGGTAAATTTGCAATGAATTAGATTAAAATATTTAAATTTTATTTTTAAAAATTAAATATTGGAACATTAAATATATTTTTCAGGTTTAATAATAATATAATCTTTTTAAAAAAGGTAATTCAACATGAATGCAAGATTATTTTTAATTATTTTTTTATTTTCTAAATCATTTTCGTACACAATAGATTATGCTATAGATAATAATGAATTCAATTTATTCAATAATCATTTTAAAATTAAGGATGCTAATGCAACAATTACATTAGATGATATAGTTTATGATATTTATAGACTTGAGTTTATTTCATTAGATGCTAAAGATATTGATTTTACTATAAATGAAATTAAATGGAAAAAAACTAATCATAAAAGTTCAAAAGGTCACATTCACAATTTAGTTAAAATTAGTGAAAACTTTAGTTATAGGAATTGTCCATATTTGCATATTGATATTTTTCCTTATAAAGTAGAAAACAATCACATTTATTATCTAGAATCGATAAATATTGGATTTAAATTAAATGAGAATGATTTTAATATTTCTTGTAATTCTTTAGATAAAGCACTTAACAAGGATTTTATTTCTGTAGATGCAACTAAGATATTAAATAACAATGAAATAGATTATTTAGTAATTACAGATGAAGATCTATTTGAATCGGCAGAAAAATTAGAATTAATACATACTGATTTGACATTAGAAATTATTTCAAAAGATTCAATTATTTTATTATATCCGGAATTAAATGTTGAAAATGCAATTAGAGAATATATTTTGTCTCAAATTGAATTATTCCCAAGTTTAAATTACCTAATGATTTTGGGTGATGAAACTATAATACCTCCAATATATAATGGTTCTGTACCTTCTGACGATTACTATTCCTCATCAAACCAATTTTCTGCAAACCCTCAACTTTCAACAGGTAGAATACCTGTAACAAATAATAGTGATGCAATTAAAGTTATAGATAATATTGAAAATTATATTGAAAATTTATATTTCGCACACGATAATGATAATTTATGGCGCATGAGTATCAATTTAATAAGTGATGATGAAAATAATCCTAATCCAAATAAATATCCTGAATTAAGTCATACTTTCAATTCAAATTTAATATATGAACAAATAAGTGAAAATATGATTACAAAAACTTTTTATGGTATAAATTATGATCCTATTCAAGCTTCAGATGGATTATTACACTCAGAACTTACATCAGATTTAATCCAAAGTATTAATCAAGGATTATCTATGATTAATTACATAGGTCACGGTGATTATAATACTTTAGCTGATGAAAGAATTTTTGAGTTAAGTAGAGATATAAATTTATTTGATATTAAAAATTACAAACTGCCAATATGGGTTGTAGGTACATGCTCATTTGGCGAATATGACGGTAAAGATTCAATGGCTGAGGCTTTGTTGTTAGAAGAAAAAAGTTCAATTGCTGTTATTTCAACTTCAAGAGGAATTGGCGAAACTTCAAATATTAATTATTTGACTAAATTTTTTAATGAGATAAATGAATATATTGATTTAGAGTTTGATGAAAGGAGATTAGGTGATTTAATCAGAGATTCAAAAAATAATTCAAGTTCAGAACATTTATTTCATTTATTTGGTGACCCTGCACTGCCACTTCCTTTTCCAAAAAAAGGTAATGTAATTAATGGTGAAATTCCAGAAAGTTTACTTATTGGTTCTGAAGTATCTTTCAATGTTGGTGATAATGAAGCAAGTATATCAGTATTTGATAGGGAAAAAAATATTACAAAATATTTTGATGATGACACTATAACATTTAAATCTCCAGGACAGAATATCTATCATGGTAATTTTTACAGAAATGTATGCTTCTTAACTCCAATTGACGCATCTGAATGTCAAGGGTGTGCTTCAGTTTATATTCAATTAGAAGATAACCCATTAAATTCTTGCCAAAATATTTTTGATCTTAATATTAGTTTAGATCCAGAAATTGATGAAATTAATTTAGATACTAACGGTCCAAACATTTCGTTTATGACAGATGATAGAAGAGATTTAATTGATGGCGATATAGTGTTTAATAATAAAAATATAATTGTTGAAATAGAAGATTTTTCAGGCATTAACTTGATGGATGGTTTAGGTCATAATATTAGATATTGGTTTAACGATGAAGCAAATCAAACTATACTTGAAAGTCAAGATTTTTTATACACATCGAATTGTGACTCAATTTATACTGGTCAATTTGAAATTAAATTAGAGAATTTAGATTTTGGATCAAATCTTCTTTATGTGGAAGTATGGGATAATTTTAATAATAAGTCATTTAAATCTATTGAACTAAATTTAGAAAATAATAATTTTAAAGCATTTGATGTTTATAATTTTCCTAATCCATTTAAAAATAAAACTCAATTTACATTTAAAACTTCAACTTATCCAACAATTGTAGATATTACAATTTTTGATTTATCTGGAAAAAAAATAAAGTCTATAAATAATTATGAATGCTTATCATCTTTTTGCAATATTGAATGGAATGGTAGAGATAAATATGGAAAAAAAATTAACAATGGAACCTATATTTATAGTTTAACCTTAAAAAATGATAATGACATACATAAAAAATTATATAAATTAACAAAATTAAAATGAAATTTATTCTAGCATCAAAAAGTCCAAGACGAAAAGAATTGTTTAAATTAATGAAAATTGATTTTGAAATAGTTGATTCTAAAATTGATGAGTCATTGATTTCAAAGAATATTTCTCCAGAACATTATTGTTTATTATTAGCAAATTTAAAAGCATCAAATGTATCGCTGCACTATGAAAATTATACAGTAGTAGGAGCCGATACAATTGTAGTACTTGATAACGAAATATTAAATAAACCAAAAGATTTTAAAGAAGCAAAAAATATGTTACTTAAATTAAGTGATTCTACACATGAAGTGATGACAGGTGTGTCAATTAGAAATAGACAATTAAATATTAATAGAAAATTTTGTGAAAAGACATTAGTAAGTTTTTACAAATTAAATGAAGATACAATTGAATACTATTTAGAAAAATTTCAACCCTATGATAAGGCGGGTTCATATGGGATACAAGATTATGGAGCAACATTCATTAAAGAAATAAGAGGATCTTATGAAAATGTAGTTGGATTTCCAGTTTCCCAATTTTATCAATTAATAAAAAAGATTTCATCTTTGTAAAGATGAATATAAATTTTAAATTTTAGAATGGAAAAATCACAAAATTTTGCCTTAGCACTTAGAGAGTTAAGAAATTCAAAAGGAATAACTTTAGATCAAATTTCTGATTATACAAAAATTAAACTTAAGTATCTTGAGAAATTAGAATCAGGTGATTTCTCATTTAAATCAGATGTCTACATTAAACTTTTTTTAAAAGAGTATTTAAAATTTATTGATATTGAAAAGTCTGAATCAATTTTACAAGAGTTTGATAGTCTGTTTTCAACATCAACTAATATAGATTTAACTTTTTTACCTGCACAAAACAATGAAGAATCGAATATAGAAGAAAACTTTTTTGAAGATAAGGAATACGATCCAAAAAAAATTGGTACTATAGTATTGGTTGTTATAATAATTATAGCAGTGTATCAATTTTTTGTATATGCTATTAATTAATTAGAAATATAAACACCTGTTTAAAGCTCAATTTTATTGAGCTTTTTTTTTATCTAAAATCATTAATTTAAAAAAGTTCTTGCATTAATGTGGTGAACATTAATATGTTTGTGGGGAATAATGGGGATTAATCCCTATTTTAGTGTGCGAATATAAATAATTTTTTTGTGAGTATAATGGAAGATAATAGTTTAAATATATCATTTACTGGTGAATACAATAATAGTATTGATCAAAAGGGAAGATTGAGCATTCCAGTAAAGTATAGAAAATCTCTTTCGCCAGTTAATAATAGTACTTTTGTTTTAACTAGGGGATTTGATTCATGCCTAATATTATACCCCTTAGATGAATGGAAAAAAGTTGAATCTCAATTAAGCACTTTATCTTCAATAAAAATGAAACATAGAAGTTTTGTAAGATCTATTGTGAGGTGTGCGGTACATTTGAAATATGATTCGCAAGGAAGAATTGCGATACCAACGACTTTATTGGATTATGCTAAAATAAATAAGAACGTAGCAATTATAGGAATGATTAAAAAAATCGAACTATGGTCTCCAAAACATCTTAGTGAGGATAGTATCATAAGCGATGAGGATTTTGAAGATATTGCTAACGAAATAAAATTTTAAAAAATGCAAGAAATACATAAGACCGTATTAAGAGAAGAGACTATTAAAAATTTAGTTATGAATAAAGAAGGTATATATATTGATGGTACTATAGGGTTTGCTGGTCACGCAGAACTTATATTAAAAAATTTAAATGAAAATGGAAAATTAATTGGTATAGACTTGGATTCCTATGCCCTGAAATGTTCAAAAAACAACTTGTCTAAATTTCCTGAAAAATCCTACTCACTTTACAAAGGGAACTTTAGTCAATTTCCAAGTTTTTTAAAAAAACTTGGTATTACTAAAGTAGATGGCTTAGTTGTTGATCTTGGTATCTCCTCCTACCAAATCGATTCAGGGCATAGGGGATTCTCCTATATGAATGATGGTGAACTAGATATGAGATTTGACAAATCAAAAGGAATATCTGCAAAAGAATTATTAAACGATATTGATGAATATGAATTAGGTAAAATAATTAAGGATTTTGGCGAAGAGAAAGCATACAGAATAATAGCAAAAAATATTATCAAATATTCTAATGAAGGTAATATGAATACTACATATCAATTAAAAGATGCTATAGTTAATGCAACTAGCCCCAAATATATAAATAAAACATTATCAAGAGTTTTTCAATCAATTAGAATCAAAGTAAATAATGAGATTGAAAATCTTAATTTATTTCTACAACATGCTCTAAGATATTTAAAAAGTGGTGGAAGATTAGTAGTTATAACTTTTCACTCAATAGAAGATTCTATAGTAAAACATTTTTTTAAGAAAAATGCAACTAACTGCATTTGTCCTCATTCATTTCCTGTTTGCATTTGCGATGAAAAAGCCAAATTAAAAATTATTAAAAGTAAGGGCATATTACCATCCAAAAACGAAATTAGATCAAATCCTAGAGCAAGAAGTGCCAGATTAAGAATAGCAGAATGTCTTTAAATTATAGCAATAGGAATAAAAATAATTTTTCAAATCTAGATAATCGCTACTTATTAATATTTTATTTACCATTACTTTCTTTGATTGTTGGTCTTGTTATTTTTACAAACAATAAATCTGAACAGTTAAGATTAAATAAAATACCATCTTTAACAAAAAGCATAAAAATTATTAACGATCAAAAAATTATTGCTATAAATAAAAGAGACTATTTAATTCGTAATCATATTAAAAGTCAAGCAAAGAAAAATGGAATGATTAAGGCTGATTTTTCCAAAAGTATAATAAAATGGTAAAAAAATGAGTAGACTATATTTTAAATATAAAAATAGAATTAATTTATTTAGAAATATAGTACTTTTTATATCAATCATTATCATATCAAAATTTTTTACGATACAGGTAATCAATTCAAATAATTACAAAAAACAAATATTTAATAAAACAATTTCATACAAAGAGCAACAAGGTCTTAGAGGCAATATATTTGACACTAATAAAAATTTATTAGCATATACAATTCAAAAATGTCTTTTCTGGATTAGTTCTGAAAATTTGAATGAAGAAAACAAATTACAAATTGTTAATTTATTTTCAGAAGAATTAAATCAACCAAAATCAAAGTACAATAAAATTTTAGAAACAAAATCAGATTATATCGTAATTGAAAAAGATATAATTTTAAATGATTATAAAGAACTTATCGATAAAAGTAAAAAAATAAATTTCCTCAGATTTGATTTATATAGTCACAGACTATATCCTTATAATGAACTTGGAGCGCAATTAATAGGATTTACTAATAATGAAAACATTGGAAGGTATGGAATTGAAGGTTATTTTAATAATATTTTGATGGGACATAATAAAATTGTTGAATATAACAAAACTGCTTCTGGTAAAACAAAATTTAATGAAAACCTTACAAATTTAGCGCAAAATGGGTCAGATATTGTTTTAACTATAGATATAAAAATTCAAGAAATCTTACAAAACCAATTAAAAAATGCTTTAGCTATTAATAAGGCCAAAAGTGCAAACGGAATTATTTTAGATCCGAACTCAGGTGAAATTTTGGCCATAGCAAGTTTACCCGATTTTGATTTAAATAAGTTTTATAATCTTCCTAAGGATTCTGCAGACACTTATTACTTAAATAGACCTATATCTAGTGCATATGAACCTGGATCAACATTTAAAATAATATGTTTTGCTGATGCACTAGAAAATAAACTAGATGAATTAAAAAGTCATTATTTTTGTGAAAACGGATTTTATAAAGGTAACTATATTGATCCTTTTAAAGACCATGATGATGGATATGACACTTTAAGTTTTGATGAAATATTTAGTAATTCAAGCAACATAGGAACTATAAAGATTTTTCAGGATTTAGAAATGAAATCTTTTCATAGTAGGATCAAAAAATTTGGATTTGGCATTAAAACTAATATATCAATGAGTGACGAACATAAAGGTGAAATTAAAAATCTTAATTATTATAAAAAAAATAAAAGAGATTTAGCTAGTGCGTCAATAGGCCAATCAATATTAGTTACAAACCTTCAGTTAGCTTCTGCTTATGGATCAATTGCTAATGGAGGATATCTATTAAAGCCTAAAATTATTAAGAGTATTTATAACTCTGAACAATATAGCACATTTGAGGAACCAACTATTCTTTATAAAAGCATTAGCGAAACAACATCTAATAGATTGTTGTCAATGTTAAAAAAGACTGTTATTAAAGGTACAGCAAAAAAAGCATTTATAAGTGGTTTTTCTTCAGGTGGAAAAACAGGAACAGCTGAAATATGGGATATTAAAAATAAAAAATATTCACAGACAGATTACATTTCATCTTATGCTTCAATTTTTCCAATAGAAAATCCTAAGTATGTTTTAATTATATCGATTGAAGCACCTTCTTATAATAAAAGATGGGGAGGTGAGAGTGCAGTTCCATGTGCAAAAAACATTATTGAAGAAATTATTTTTTATGATGAAGAACTAAAAATAAATAAAGTTTACAATGATAGAGCTTAATAAAATTTTAAATGGCATCAAATATGAAGGCAATGTAGACTCTAGATTAATTCATGGAATCTACTACAATTCAAAAAAAGTAAAAAAAGACTCTTTATTTATTGCTATAAAAGGATTTAATACAGATGGACATAAATATATTGATGATGCAATAAAACTCGGCGCAAACGCAATATTAGTTGAAGATAATTTTGATTTAAGTGTTTCTATACCAATAATTAAAGTTAAAAATAGTAGAAAGGCCATGTCAAAGATAGCATCTAATTTCTTTGGAGATTGCTCAAAAAATTTAAAAATTACTGGAGTTACAGGAACAAATGGGAAAACTAGTGTTACATATTTAATAAACCATATTCTTGAATTTAATAATTATAATACTAGCCTTTTGGGTACTCTTGGATTTTATGGGCCCAATGGAATACAAAATACTGGTTTTACTACACCTGAATCAATAGAATTGCAAAATATATTTAATACTTTATTTAAAGGTGGAGTTACAAATTTAAATATGGAAATTTCCTCTCATTCTCTTGCATTAAATAGAGTAGATGATGTTAATGTAGATATAGCAATTTTTACAAACTTAAGCAGAGATCATCTTGACTTTCATCAAACATTTGAAAATTATTTTAAATCAAAATTAAAATTATTTACCAATTTAGAAGAGGATAAATTAGCAATTATAAATATTGATGATCCATATTCACATAGAATAATTCAAGAATTAAAATGTAAAGTTTTAACATATGGCTTTGATTCAAAAGCTGATATTTTTCCTATAAATATTAAGCAAAGTTTAGTGCGAACAGATTTCGAATTTGTATTTTTAAATCAAAAATATAACATTCAGACTAAATTAGTTGGAGATTTTAATATTCAAAATATTCTATCATGTATTCTAGCATGTTATGAATGTGGTGTAAGTATTGAAAATATTATTAAAGCAATTAATAAATTCAATTCAATTCCAGGTAGATTTGAGTCATATGAAAAAGATAATGGAGGTATTGTAATAGTTGACTATGCGCATACGCCTGATGCGTTTGAAAAAAATTTATCTCTTATAAAAAAAATTGTAAATCATTTCAAAATAATTACCTTGTTTGGTTGTGGTGGTAATAGAGACAAAGAAAAAAGACACTTGATGGCTTCAATAGCTGAAAAATATTCTGACCACATAGTTATTACAGATGATAATCCTAGGAATGAGAATCCAAATAAAATCATAGGTGATATAATCAAAGGTTTTAAAAGTTCAAAACATGAAATTTGTCAAAATAGAAAAGAAGCAATAAATAAAACTTTATTAAAATTAAAAAAAGAACAAGTATTACTAATACTTGGCAAAGGTATTGAGGAATATCAAATTTACAAGGAAAATAAAATAGCACATAACGATAGTGCTATAGTAAAAGAATTAATTTATAATTAACATTTAAAAAAAGATTTAATAAAACAAACGAAAGGGGTTAACAATGTTATTTGAACCAAGTAACTTATCAGAGCAAAAAGCTAGAATAGCCGTTGTTGGTGTTGGTGGTGCTGGCGGTAATGCTTTAAATAGAATGATTTTATCTGGATTAGATAAAGTTGAATTCATAGCAGTAAATACTGATGCACAGGATCTTGATGAAAATAATTCTCAAGTCAAATTACAAATTGGTAGAGAATTAACAAAAGGTCTTGGAGCTGGAGCAAACGCTGATGTTGGTTGTCAAGCTGTAGAAGAAAATAGAGACGTTCTAGTAAAAGCACTTGACGGCTGTGATATGGTATTTATAACTGCTGGAATGGGTGGCGGTACAGGAACTGGAGCTGCTCCTGCAATAGCAAAAATAACGAGAGAATTAGGTGCTCTTACAGTTGGAGTAGTAACTAAACCATTTGCTTTTGAGGGTCCTAAGAGAAAAGATAGAGCAAATAACGGTGTTGAAGAGTTGAAAAGAAACTGTGATACACTTTTAGTAATACCTAATGAAACATTACTAGAGATTACTGAAAAAGCTACATCTGTTAATGATTCTTTTAAACTTGCTGATAGTGTTTTATATCAAGCAACAAAAGGAATATCTGATTTAATTAATGTACCTGGACTAATAAATCTGGATTTTGCAGATGTAAAAACTGTAATGGAAAATATGGGTGATGCAATTATGGGTACTGGAGAAGCTCATGGAGAAGAGAGAGCAATTCTTGCTGCTCAACAAGCAATCAATTCTCCATTACTTCAAGATTCAAGTATAAAAGGAGCAAAAGGGCTATTAGTAAATATTACAGGGCCTGATGATATGTCAATTCATGAGCTAAACAGTGCATCAAGTATTATTTATGAAGAAGCTGGTGATGATGCTAATGTTATTCTTGGTTGTGTTATAGATGATAATTTAAAAGATGAAGTAAGAGTAACAGTAATAGCCACAGGTTTAAATGAAGATGGAACAGTTGATTTAGGACATAATATTAATACTGAACAAATGTCATTTATTAATAAAGAAAAAAATAGTTCAACAAATTCATCATCTAACACCATTTCATTTGGTGATAATGATTATGATGTTCCAACTTATTTAAGAACTGATAGAAAATAATATATAAACTAAAAACTATATCTAAATAAAATACATGAAGTGTATTTTAATTCTTATGGTCAGGTTAATCTAAATCTAGAACCCCTTAATTTTGAATAGCCTGACTTTAGGAATATTTAGTATGTTAAATTTTTAAAAAATGAGAATAAAAATAAAAGAAAAAAATCTCTTTAAAAGATTAATCAAAAAAAATTTTGATTTTGATATCAAAAATATAAATTCCTTTTGTTTAGATTCTAGATCTTTGAAAAAAGATGATATTTTCTTACCCATAAAAGGAAAAAATTTTGACCCACATAAAATATTACCAGATATTCTCAAAAAAGAACCATCATTAGTATTTAGTGAAAAAAAAATAGATAATAAAAAGGTAGTTTTTATAAAATCTTCAAAAGAGACTTTGTTGAGTTTAGCTAAAGATTGGATGAGTTTTTTTAAAGTGCCTATTATAGCTATAACAGGATCTAATGGCAAAACAACTACCAAAGAAATGTTGGTTAAAATTTTTAAATCAAAATATAAAATTAATTATTCAAAAGGAAATTATAACAGTTTGATTGGATTGCCTGTAAATACATTTGAATTTACTACAAATGCAGATTATACCATAGTAGAGATGGGTGCAAGTAAGCCTGGAGAAATAGATAAATTATGTAAAATTATAAGACCTGATTTTAGCGTAATAACAAATATTCATCAAGCTCATATTGGAAATTTTAATTCATTCAACGATTTAGTAAAAACAAAGACAGCAATTTATAGAAATACAGCATCAGATGGATTTATTTTTGTTAATCATGATGATTTAAATATTTTAAAGTCCTCTTCAACTTTTAAAAATACAGTATCTTTTAGTTTTGAAAAGAAAAAAACTGATTTTTATAGTACCTATAAAAGTATAAAAAATAAAATTGAATTTTTAATCAATGGTCAAAAAATTTATAACAAAAATTTAAATGAAATTATGGCAAAAAACATCTTAGCAAGTTATGCAATAGCTAGTTCAAGGGGTATAAGTCATAATAAAATTTTAGATTGTATACAAAAATTTGATTTTTTAAAAGGTAGGGGTCAGTTAATTAAAAAAAATGGATATCTAATAGTTGATGATACTTATAATGCAAACTTTGAATCTTTTAAAGCTGGAATCAATTCATTTATGAATTTAAGTCATAAAGGAAGAAAAATTTTAGTCATAGGTGATATGAAAGAGTTAGGTGATAAAGCAAAAGATTGTCATATAAGTTTAGGAAATTATATAAATGATAAATCTCCAGATATTGTATATACTTTTGGTGATTTAGTTTCATATGCTACTAAACAAATTTTTAATAAAAAAATAACTATAAAACACTTCAATCAATTTTCAAAAATGATTGATAAGATAAAATCAACTTTAATAAAAGGAGATGCCATTTATTTTAAGGCATCTAGAACTTTAGAGTTCGAAAAAATAATTAATACATTATGATATATTATTTATATACAGAATTCGATATAAATATTCTGCAGTATGCTACTTTTAGAGCGGCTGGTGCTGCAATAACTGCATTATTAATAAGCTTCCTCCTGGGGCCCAAAATCATCCGCACACTCCAAATTCACCAGATAGGTGAAATGATTAGAAAAAATGGGCCTCATACTCACTACCTCAAAGAAGGTACACCAACAATGGGAGGGATAATTATTATTTTATCAATTATCCTTCCCTCCATCCTTTGGTCAAAATTGGATAATTATTATTCCTGGATTATGATTATTGCAACTTTGTTTATGGGTATAATTGGATTTTTGGATGATTATTTAAAAATAGTAAAAAAATATTCAAAAGGTTTGATTGCTAGATATAAACTCATAGCACAAGTATTCACTGGTATTTTCATAGCATTTATGATTTTAAATTATATAGAAAATCCAAAAATATTTATTGATTATGAAAATGATAAGATTCACGAAGTTTCTGACACAAGTATTTCTTTACCATTTATGGCATCGAATTCGTATGATGAAGAAAAAGTTAATGGCTTTTTAGAGTTACCTAAATGGCTATATATAATATTAGTTATTATTGTTATCACAGCCACATCAAATGCTGTTAATTTAACAGATGGTTTAGATGGATTAGCAACCGGATTATCAGCAATTTCAATACTTGCCATGGGTGCAATTGCATATGCATCTGGTCGAGTTGATTTTAGTGATTATTTAAACATTTTATATTTAAAAGGATCAGATGAATTATTAATTTTTTCTTTTGCAACAATAGGAGCTTGCTTGGGATTTTTGTGGTACAATTCAAATCCAGCATCTGTATTTATGGGAGATACTGGAAGTTTAGCATTAGGTACAGTTTTAGGAACTTTTGCAGTTCTTTTGAGGAAAGAAATTCTATTGATAATTATAGGAGGTATATTTGTTGTCGAATCGCTTTCTGTAATAATTCAAGTACTATATTATAGATATACAAAACATAAATATGGTCAAGGAGAAAGATTTTTTTTAATGGCTCCTATTCATCATCATTTTGAGCAAAGGGGTTTATCAGAATCTAAAATTGTAATAAGATTTTGGATTATTGGAATATTATTAGCTTTGTTTTCTTTAAGTACCTTTAGGTTACAATAATGAATGAATTTTTACCAATAAAAAATAAGAAAATTGGTATACTCGGTGCCGCCAGAAGTGGAATTGCGGCTGCTAAACTTGCAAATGAATTTAAAGCAGAAGTATTTATAAGTGACAATAAAGATACATGCGAATATGATTTAAAGAAGTTTTCCTATGAATTAGGTAATCATACAGACAAGATATTAGATTCAGATTTTATAATTAAAAGTCCAGGTATTTCTAATAATACAGCAATTGTTAAAAAGATAATAAAATCGAAAATTCCAATAGTAAGTGAAATTGAATTTGCAAGTTGGTTTACTGATGCATTTATTATTGGATTAACAGGTACTAATGGAAAAACTACTTCTGTAAATATGATTAATCATATTTTGCAAGATAATGAATTCAAATCAAGATTAGGAGGTAATGTTGGAGTTCCCTTTTCAAAAAATGTGCTTGATGAATTAAAATTTAAAAAAAATGAAAAAATTTATCATGTTTTAGAGTTGAGTAGTTTTCAATTAGAAAATATTAAATATTTTAAGCCTAATATTTCAATCATTTTAAATATATCTCCTGATCATTTAGATCATCATAAAAATTTTCATGATTATTTAGATTCAAAAATTAGAATAACAATGAATCAAGATAAAAATGGATATGCCATACTTAAAGATTCTGATTTATTGAAAATTCATCCAAATTCAAATGCAAAAGAAATTTATTTTAAGGTTTCAGATAATAATGATTTCATTATAGAAAACCAAAAAATAAGTATTAATGGTTTGAAAAAAATATTTATTGGTAGGCACAATTATGAAAATATTTTATCTGTATTTATTGTGTGTAGGTTAATTGGATTAACTGATAAACAAATAATAAATAGTATTAATTCATTTAATCAATTACCACATAGACTTGAGCAGTTCCGTTCTAAATCAGGTAAAATTCTTTATAATGATTCAAAAGCTACAAATCTAAATGCAACTTGTGCTGCTATTGAAAGTATATCATCAAAAATCATTTTAATATTGGGAGGTATTGATAAAAATGATTCTGATTTCAAAATATTAGAAAAATATAAAAATAAAATAATTAATATTATTTCTTATGGTCAATCTAGAAAAGAAATAAAAGATAAATTAGATGGTATATATAATGTCGAAACTATTGAAAAATTTGATAAAGCAGTCTACAAATCATTGAAATTGATTAAAAATCAAAGTTGTATTTTATTATCTCCAGCCTGTGCAAGTTTCGATCAGTTTAAAAATTATGAAGATCGAGGAAATTTCTTTAAAGATATTATAAAATCCTATTATGCACAAAACTAATAATCACATAATATTATTTATCACTGTGTTGGCAATCATTTTTTTTGGTACTTTCTTAATGTACAGTGCAAGTAGTTCATTCGCATATTTTAAATTTAATAAATCAGATACTTTTTTTCTTGAAAAGCATTTATTTTGGATTTTTATTGGTTTTATTTTGATAATATCAATTCAATTAATTAATCCTCAGTTATTGAATAAGTTTTCTTATTATTTTTTATATTTTTCATGGGCTATTATGTTGTTACCAATAATTTCTAATTTAGATACTGACTCAATTGATAGGTGGATAAGATATGGTGGGCAAACGATACTAACTACTTCAGATTTAGGCAAATTAGGAATCATCATATTTACAGCCTCATTTATTGATAAACATTATAAAAATATTAATGAATCACGTACATTAATATACCATTACATTCCTTATGCTTTTATATCTCTAGCAATTATTGCGTATCAACCTGATCTAAGTACAATGATTGTATTGGCAAGTATTTTATTTTCACTTTTATTTGTTGCAGGTTTAAATAAAAATAATATTTTTATATTATTTGGTTTAGGTGTTTTTGGAATCATTGCTCTCATATTAAGATTTCCTTATCAGTTACAAAGATTAAAGTTTTGGTTAGGTATAGAGCAATCTAATCAATCATCAAATTCAATACTTGCCTTGGCAAATGGCGGAATTTCAGGAAATGGTTTTGGTGAAAGTACTTTTAAATACAATGGGTTTATACCAGAAGGTCAAACTGATTTTGTTTTGGCAATTATTGGTGAAGAACTTGGTTTTATCGGTATAATTTTTATTTTTATTATTTATATATTTTTATTCTTACAAGGGCTAAAGATATCAAGAGAATCAACAAATAGATTTTATTTATTTTTAAGTTTAGGATTAACTATTAATATATTTTTTTACTTACTTATTAATTCTGCATATGTAGTTCAAATTTTACCAACAACTGGCCTTCCAATTCCATTTATTAGTTATGGTGGTTCACAAACTATATTTAGTATGATATCAATAGGTCTATTAATGAATATATCAAGAGAAAATCATTCAAGTTTAAACCCAAATTTTTATCATGGAAGAAAATAAAACAATATTAATTGCTGGAGGTGGTAGTGGAGGACATTTATTTCCTGCACTTGCAATTGGTGATGAACTCCTATTAAGAGGATATAAGGTAAAATATGTAGGATCTAAATATGGTATTGAAAAAACGATACTAAAAAAACTTAAAAAAGAACATTATTTGTTAAATATAAAAGGATTTCAAAGAACTTTTTCAATAAAAAATGTAATTACAAATTTATTATTTCCATTTAGATTTATAATATCTTATGTAACAATTAAAATATTAATAAAAAAAATAAATCCATTAGCGATAATAGGTACTGGTGGTTATGCTTCTGGAATACCTTTATTAGCTTCATTAAATACAAATATAAAAACAATAATTCATGAGCAAAATTCTTATCCTGGAATAACCACACGTAAATTAGCAAGTAGCGTAGATTGTGTTTGTATTTCAAGCCAAGAATCAAATAAATACATTCAAGGAAATATAATACATACTGGTATACCTTTAAGAAATGATATTATAGATATAAAAAAAAATAAAGCATGCGAATATTTAGGTTTAGATAAAAGTAAAAAAACAGTATTAGTCATTGGAGGTAGTCAAGGGTCTGAGAGTATAAATAAATATTTAAAAAAAAATTATCAATTTTATATTGACAACAATTATCAGTTGATTTGGCAATGTGGAATTAAGCACTATTCAAAATATAAAAATTTAAATATTAATAAAAATATTAAAATATTAGATTTCATTGATAAAATGGAATATGTATACAGTGCGTCTGATATTGTTGTATCGAGAGCTGGAGCATTGGCAGTAAATGAAATTGCTTTAATGAAGAAAAATATGATTTTAATACCATTGCCATCATCAGCAGCTAACCATCAATATTATAATGCTAAATATTTTAGTGATAGGGATGCAGCTATATTAATAGAAGAAAAAGAATTAATTGATGGTGTGATTGAAAAAAAAATATTAGAAATTTTTAATACTAATATTGATTTAGGATTTAATGCGAACAATTTAATAATGAAAGATGCTAAAAATAAAATAGTTGATAAAGTTATCAATTTAATTGAGGTTTAATGATTAAAGAAAATAATAAAAAAATATTTTTTATTGGCATTGGCGGTATTGGTATGAGCGGTATTGCTGAATTTCTTCATTACGATGGATTTAAGGTATTTGGATCAGATTTGAATGAATCTGAAAGAACAAATCATTTAAAAAATTTAGGAATTAATGTCAGTATTGGGCATAATATTGAAAATATTAAAAATATTGACTTAGTTGTTTATTCTTCAGCTGTAAAAGAGGATAATATCGAAATATTAGAAGCACAGAAAAAAAATATCCCAATAATTAAGCGCGCTGAAATGTTGGGAGAGTTAATAAAGTTAAAAGATACAAGTGTTGCAATTTCTGGAACTCATGGCAAAACCACAAGTTGTTCCATGCTTAGTTGTATATTAGTTGAAGCAAACCTTAATCCTACAGTTATAATTGGTGGTATAGTTAATAATTTTGGATCTAATACGATTTCTGGAAAAGGTGATTTAATTGTTGTAGAAGCAGACGAATTTGATAGATCATTTTTATCTCTTCAACCTTCAATGAGCATTATTAATAATTTAGATTTAGAACATATGGATTGCTATAAAAGCTTGGACGAAGTTAAGGACGCTTTTGTTACTTTTGCTAATTCAACTTCTTTAAACGGACTCGTTGGTTTATGTATCGATGATGATAACATCAAGGATATAATTGGTAGATTAAAAAGATCATATAAAACATATGGATTATCAGAGGAAGCTAATTTTAAAGCAGTAGATATCTTTTTTTCGGAATTTAAATCATCATATAAATTATATGAAAATAAAAAATTCTTATGTGATATTAATTTGAATGTACCTGGTTACCATAATATTTTAAATAGTCTTGCCGCGATTACAATTGCAATAGATTTAAATGTAAATGTTAAAGATATAATTAATGGTTTAAAAAAATATAATGGTATCAAAAGAAGATTAGAAATAAAAAATCAATTACAAAATGGAACAATATTAATTGATGATTATGCTCATCATCCAACTGAGGTTTTGGCATCAATATCTGCAATAAAAAAAGCCTATAAGAATAAAGTTATTACTATTTTTCAGCCCCATTTATTTTCAAGGACACGTACTTTTTATAAAGATTTTGCAAAAGCTTTATCTATAAGTGATTATTCTGTTATTGTTGATATTTACCCTGCTAGGGAAAAACCTATTAAACATATTACAAGTGAACTGATATATAATGAAATGTTAAATATGGGAAGTAAAAACATACTTTACAATCGAGATATTCAAAAACTTCCAAAAGAAATTAAAGATATATATAGTGATGGAGATATAATTATTACAATGGGTGCTGGAGATATTTATAAACAAAATGACATAATTTATGAGGCTATTAAGTAATGTTGGAATTATATAAAAAGGAAATTAGTAGCCTAGTTAATTCTAAGATTTTATTTGATGAACCTTTAAAAAAACATACAACTTTTGGTGTTGGTGGACTAGCATCAATATTTATTTATCCATCAAGTATTGATGATTTAAAAAAAATATTAAAATATTCTTTTAAAAATAATATCAAAATATTTTTTATGGGTTCGGGATCTAATATGTTAATTAGCGATGACGGTTTTAATGGAATAGTTATATGTTTAAGAAAATCTTTTAAAAATTTTGATTATAATGATTCATTTGAAACAATTGCAGGAACTGGAGTTATGTTGGGTCAAATGGTAAGGACATTAACTAAAAATTCTGTTAAAGGTCTAGAGAGTTTAATAGGAGTTCCGGGTACCCTTGGAGGTGCATTAATAATGAATGCTGGTGCATATGGTAGTGAAATATCAAATTATTTAGTAAGTATAAAGTGTATTACTCTTGAAGGAAATGAAAAAATTTACATGAAAGAAGATTTAGAATTTTCCTACAGGTATTCGAACATACCTAAAAATGAGGTTGTAGTAGAGGCTAAATTTCAATTTCAAACAGGCGATATTAATGAAATAAAAATAAATAAAGACAAAGCTTCACAATCTAGAAGAAATAATCAACCATTACAATACAGATCTGCAGGTAGTATTTTTAAGAATCCAAAAAGTGGAATGGCTGCTGGATATTTGATTGATCAAGCAAGATTAAAAGGATTAAAAAAAGGAGATGCAGAAATATCTACTAAGCATGCAAATTTTATTATAAATCATGGTAGTGCTACATCTGAAAATATTCTTGATTTAATTAAAATAATTAAATCGGAAGTTTATAATAAATTTAAAGTGAACTTAGATTTGGAAGTAAAACTTATGGGTTTTAAAAAAGAACAAATTGAAGAATTAGCGTGAAAGAAAAATTTTTAAATATATTAATAATCATATTTATAGCTTTTGGTATTTATTATCTATCATATTATTCAAATAACAAAAAATTAAATTATTATGATAAATTTATTTTTCAAGGTAATAAATTTATGAAAAATGAAATCATTTATGATTTAATTAAATATAATGTTGATAGTTCAGGTTTTTATTCAACTGATGAGATAAATCTGTTTGTTTTAAAAATTAAAAACTTAGAAAAATATGATTTGATTGATAAAATTTACGTTTCGTATAACATACCAAATGAAATAAATATCAAAATAAAAGAAAAAACCCCTATTTATATCGTAAAAAATGATATTTATGATTTTGCAATAGATAATAAAGGTTTAATTTTTGATTCAAATTTTATTGATGAAAGTATTCCAAACATAAATCTAGACTTTTTTGTTTATGAAATTTATAAAGATATGAATGAAAATTCATCAGTTTCTGATTTAATGTCTAACATAAATTATAATAATCAAAACAATCAATATTTATTAAATGCTCTTGATATATTAGGTTGGTTTAATAGAGAGTATAAAAAAACTGATCTAAAATCAATTAACATTCAAGAACATTTTATCGATGTAAATTTAGTCGATACTAAATTAACTTTTGTTCATGATAATCTTGATAGGCAATTACAAAAATTATTCATAATTTTAAATGATCAAAGTTTATTAGACAGTTTAAAAGTAAATGAGATTTCAGATTTATCAGAAGTAAAACTTTCATTCAATAATCAAATAATTATAAAGAAATAGATACTATGAGCGATACAAATAAAGATAAAATAGTTACTGTAATAGATATTGGAACTACTAAAATTGTTGTTTTAGTAGCTAAATATAATACTGAAGAAAATAAAATTAGTAAAATTATAGGTCTCGGTGATAGTATTTCTGATGGATTAAATAGGGGTGTGGTTGTTGATATAACTAAAACAATAAAATCTGTAACAAAAGCTGTAGAAATGGCAGAAGAACAAGCAGGTATTGAAATTTCTGAAGCTTTTGTTGGAATTTCTGGTGATCACATAAGTAGTCTAAATTACTCAGGTGTTACCTCTATAAATTCTGGAAATCAAAATCAAGCACTAGGAAACTCAATTACTAATGAAGATATAGAAAAAGTACAAGAATTAGCTGCTGATATCAACATACCTCCTGATAGAAGAATAATGCATATATTACCTCAAGAATATGTAGTTGATAATCAAGATGGTATTGCTTCACCTCTTGGTTTATCAGGAAGACGTTTAGAAGCAAAAGTTCATTTAGTAACAAGTTCTATAAATACAGAACAAGATATATTGACGTGTCTAGATCAGGTAGGTATAAATGTAATTGAATTTATATTAGAACCATTGGCATCAGCATGTTCTGTACTAAATCAAGATGAAATGAAATTAGGAAGTATATTAATAGATATTGGTGGTGGTACAACAGATGTAATATCATATGCTAATGGAAGTGTATTAAACACAGGAGTAGTACCTATTGGAGGAACAACAATAACAAATGATATAGCATATAGAGTACAAACATCAATAGAGCAAGCAGAAGAATTAAAACAAAAATTTGGCACATCTAATTTAGAAGAATCAAATGAAAATGATGATATTATTGTTAAGGGTGTAGCTGGAAGGAATGAATTTAAAATTTCACAAAAAATTCTTGCTGAAGTAATTCAACCAAGAATAAAAGAAATTTTTGAATTATCAAAAGAAGAAATACAAAAAACAGATTTTAATGGTGATTATACATTTGGAATTGTTTTAACAGGTGGTGGGTCTAAACTTGATGGTATTGTTAAAACAGCGTTTGATGTGTTTAATATGCCAATAAAAAAAGGTTGTCCTGTAAATGATTTTGAAGTTGAAAATAATAATATAGATATTTTTGACCCTAGATATGCTACTGCTATAGGACTTGTAAAATTTGTTGGAAGCAATTTAAATAATTATAATAAAGTTAGACAAAGATCGTTCATAGATGATATTATGGAATATTTAAAAGATTTATTTAAATCATAATTACTTTCATAATTTTATGAATATTTTTTACAAATAAATTGAAATTATAAAAATGAAATGGATTTACTTATCAATTGCAATTTTTTCAGAAGTTGTTGCAACATCGATGCTTAAAGAAAGCCACGGATTTACAAAAATTATTCCTTCTATAATTACATTTATCGGATATAGTTTAGCATTTTACTTTTTATCTCTAACCTTAAAAGAAATTCCAATTGGAATTACATATGCAATATGGTCAGGTATTGGAATATGTTTGTTATCAATTATTGGGTATTTTAGATACAATCAATCATTAGATTTTGGATCAATAGTTGGAATTGGTTTAATAGGTTTAGGTGTTGTAGTTTTAAATATATTTTCCAAAACATTAAATTAAATAAAACTTATTAAAACTTTTTTGGAGTCTTTATGATTAAAATATTTACATTTACCTTAATTTTTATTTCATCAATTATTTGTAGTGAAAAAAAACAAATTTTAGATGTGTTAGACAAATATAATAAAGCTTTTGGTGAAGCAAATTATTCTCAAATCATTAAGTTTTTTGATTATCCTACATATTTTAATCTTAGTGATAAAACAATTTCTGCAACAAATAGATTTAAATTAAAATTAATTTATAAAAAACTTAGAGGTGACTTACCAGATTACTATTCATATAGTAAATGGGGTAACATTGATATTCAATTACTAGATTCAAATATTGCAATTGTTAATGCAGATTTTTCAAGATATAAGGATGATAACAGTGTATTTTACACGGGATCAGCACAATATCATTTGCGACTTGAAGATAATCAATGGAAAATATTCTCACTTACGCCATATAATAGCACTAAATTTTTAGATTAATTATTAATAATTTTTTAAAAAGTTAATAAAAAGTAAGATAAATATTAAATCACCAATAGCAGGTATTATAAGAATGGGATGAATTTGATTTGTTAAACATGCCCATGTAATAAGTACTACAACTCCTAATTTCATCATAGCACCAATTTTAATTATATCGTGATTTTTATTAATGTCTAAGGATACCCAATAATATCCTATTCCAATAACAAAAACAAAAAATAACATAATTAGTAGAAATACTGAATAGATTGGGGGTTTCATGTTTAATAAATGAAGAATAACTTTATATCCAAAAAAAAATGATATAGAAATAATCCAGTTATAAATAGCACTAAATAAGAACATTTTTTTATAAAATATTTTTTTTGGATTAGAAAGCATAATTAAAATTCCTTAAATAATTATTGAGTACCGCAATTCCAGCAATTTTCAAATGATGATGGTATTAACTCATTGCAATTTATACAATTACGATCTTTTAATTTTTTATCAGTTAAATTATTTTTATAATCTTGTAATATTTTTTTTGTTTTAACTAAATTAGTATTTTCAACTAAAATATCAACTTGCATAGCGTCAAGAGGAAGTTCTCCAACTGCAATCGAAAGATTATCTCCTAAAAGTTTAGATTCAATAGAATAAACTTTAAGAATACCCTTAATAAAATTTGCTTCGTATGAATTTTCTGCTCTATAAACTATGGTATAGTTCAACTTTAAATACTTTCATTTTTACGTTTGAAAATTGTGGATATTTTTGTGGATAAGGTTAAAAA